>Ga0308021_10000462_pt1 | contig 19003 bp, 18 predicted proteins | sample Neamet351_FD_201296 | JGI IMG/M metagenome (GOLD analysis project Ga0308021, IMG submission 201296) | Marine microbial communities from water near the shore, Antarctic Ocean - #351 | ecosystem: Environmental > Aquatic > Marine > Unclassified | place: Southern Ocean | collected 2014-10-02
CCGGAGGATTCACCAAGCGCTGTATCTATACTTGCCAACAATTGCTCTGCGCTCTCTTCTTTGGACAACAGCACGATGACACCGCGACCATTGTCAGCCACCGCCTGCAAGCACTTACCAATACCCCAGGTAGGATACCCGGGAAGCTCGCTGCCAACCATATCGCGCAGGATAGAACTGACGTGCACTCGCACCAGCGTGGGTTCCTCAGGTGAAATATCCCCTCGGGAAAGAGCCAGATGAACCCCCCCCGCAGTCTGGTCACGGTAGGCGACCAAGCGGAATTCACCGTGAGCCGTTTGCACCACGCCTTCCCGAATTCGCCGCACCGTGCGTTCATTGGCAATGCGAAAATGGATCAAATCCGCAATAGTGCCTATTTTTAAGCCATGGTTTGCAGCAAATTCCCTCAAATTCGGGCCGTCTGCCAGCATGCCTTCAGGAGTGAGAATATCGGCAATCACTCCCGCGGGTAACAATCCCGCCAGCCTGGCGTAATCCGACGCGGCCTCGGTGTGACCGGCGCGAGTCAGTACACCCCCGGGAACCACCGTCAACGGAAAAATATGGCCCGGCTGCACGATATCTGCAGGGGTCGCGTGGGGAGCCACAGCTGCCTGTACAGTCAAAGCACGGTCCACGGCCGAAATACCTGTGTCAATGCCCTCGGTAGCCTCAATAGATAGGGTGAAACTGGATTTTTCACCCTGGGCACCCTCTACCATGGGCGGCAGGTTCAACTGTCTACACCGCTCCTCGGTAAGTGCCAGGCAAACCAAGCCACGTGCCTGTCGCGCCATAAACGTAATGGCCCGGGCATCGGCGTGCTCTGCCGCAATCATAACAACACCCTCGTTATGGCTGTCTGCGTCGTCATCCAGCAACACCACCATCTCGCCCTTGCGAATATCGCTGATTAACTCATCTACTGTATTTACTTGCATTGCTCTCGATTCCTGATGGGTGCGCTAACTAGCGCCCCAGATAGCCTGATTCGGCCAATGTAGACATTGATAATCCGGTGCTTGCACTGGGACTGGCTGCGTTATCGCCCTGTATCAAACGTTCCAGATAACGCGCGATAACGTCCACCTCCAGGTTCACCTTGCTACCCGGGCGGTACTGTCCAAAGACTGTCTCAGCCATAGTCTGGGGGATAATATTCAGTTCAAACTCCGCGCCGTTCACCGCATTAACGGTAAGACTGGTGCCGTCGACGCAAATACTACCTTTGTGCGCGATATATTTAGCCAGAGGATCTGGAGCCCGCAGAACAACGCGTATAGAACGGGCATCTTCCTCCAAACAGACGACCTCCCCTACACCGTCCACATGGCCACTCACAATATGGCCCCCGAGACGGTCGGTGGCGGTGAGTGCCTTTTCCAAATTCACTCGGGAGCCCGACTCCAGCTTCCCCAATGTGGTGAAATTGAGGGTTTCCACCGACACATCAGCCCAGTAACCATCCCCGGGAAGCTCGATCACCGTAAGGCATACGCCATTGGTGCAAATGCTGTCTCCTAGGCCTACGTCATCCAGCGAGAGCTTACCGGTATTCACCCGCAGGCGCAGATCGCCGCCACGGCTTTGCATCGCGGTAACTTCTCCAACTGCCTGAATAATGCCTGTAAACATTCTAGCCCTTTGTTTTTTGTGGAATGACGGTGAAACGCCAGTCCTGCCCTACTTTGCAAACATCCTCAACCTGTAAAGCCACCTTGTCTGCCATCACGTGTAGCGGCAAATCCAACAGGGGACGCGCACTGCTACCCATTAAAGTCGGCGCCATATATACGATTAGTTCGTCCAGCAGACCCTGCTGCAGAAGTGCGCCAGCCAGGCGGGGGCCAGATTCTATCAGAATTTCATTACATTGCCGCTCACTAAGCGCGTTTAACAGCTGGACTAGGTCCAGAGCCCCTTCACGCAGTGGCAGAGTTTCGAATTGGGCCCCAGTGCCCTGCAGCTGAATAGGGATTGAGCTATCCGGAGAATGAAACAGCACTGTCTGCTGCGCACCCTGCAGTACATGGGCCTGCGCAGGTGTGCGTAAACTCGAGTCGAGTACAGCACGCAGGGGCTGGCGCACCAATGCCCGTTCAGTCGCCTCAACATCCAGTGCCAATTCAGCACCCCGCACAGATAGTGTGCAGTCGTCGGACAATACGGTTCCAATACCTGTAACAATGACACAACTACTGGCACGCAAACGCTGCACATCTGCTCGCGCAGCAGTGCCGGTAATCCACTGGCTCTCTCCACTGGCCATTGCAGTACGCCCATCCAGCGACATGGCCAGTTTTGCTCTGACCCGACCACGCCCACGTGTCATCCTAGCGATAAAGCCGGGAATAAGCCGGCGTGCTTCCATCTCCAAAAGCCCACATTCCGCTGTCACACCGGCTTCGCGCAGGCGCTGTAAGCCCGAGCCCGACACAGCTGGATTGGGGTCCTGCATTGCGGCCACCACTCGGCTCACCCCCGCTTCAGCAAGCGCCGTAGCACAGGGCCCGGTTTTGCCTATGTGGCTGCACGGCTCGAGAGTGACATAGGCGGTTGCGCCGTTTGCTTCTCCAGCGGCAAGCAATGCTTCAATTTCAGCGTGGTTACCACCGCTAGACTGTGTGTAGCCTTCACCGATAATCTGGCCATCGCGCACTAACACACAACCCACATGAGGGTTGGGCATTGCCCAGTACTGCCCTCGCCTTGCCAGCTGCAGAGCGCGGGTCATCATTTGAGTATCGAAGACTTTATTCATTGGAAATATGAGGGCAGTTTCAGGTGGAGTCGTCGGCGCTGGGCTCAGCTTCCAAGCGCTCTATTTCTTCGCGGAACTCGGACAAATCCTGAAAACTTCGGTACACCGAGGCAAAACGCACATAGGCAACCTGGTCCAGGTCCTTGAGATGGTTCATCACCAGCTCCCCCAGCACCAGGGACTTGATTTCTCGCTCCCCTGTCGCGCGCAGAGTATGTTTTATCTGGTTGATCACCGCTTCGATGTCCTCCACAGACACAGGCCGCTTCTCCAGCGCGCGCAAAAAGCCAGCACGCATCTTCTCCTCGTCAAAAGGTTCCCGGTTGCCGTTTTGCTTGATGATGCGCGGCATAACCAATTCGGCCACTTCGTAAGTTGTGTAACGCTCTTTACAGGTTAGACATTCGCGACGGCGACGCACCTGGTCACCCCCGGCAACCAGCCGGGAGTCGATAACCTTGGTATCATCTGCAGAGCAAAATGGACAGTGCATGAAGCCAACCCTTCAATCTAAGTGGTTGAAGAATAACATGTTTCAGCAGCCGTAGTATTCAAAAATAATAGCTTCGACCACGGCAACATCACTCAATACCCGGCCACCCAACCACCGGGTCGGCGCGTATCGGTGGCGCCATACATCCATCCACCATCAAGCATAATGGACTCCATTCGCCCCGTGGTTCGATTATTCTGCTCCACCTTATGCCCCATGCCCTGCAATAGGCGCACAGTATCTACGCTCACCCCCTCTTCGATGCGCAGCACATCAGGACGCCACTGGTGATGCACCCGCGCCATAGCGGCAGCGGCAGCCACATTCATATCAAAAGCCATTGAATTAAGAATAGTTTGCAGCACCGAAGTGATGATCACACTCCCCCCGGGGCTTCCCGTAGCAAGCCAGGGGCGGCCATCTTTCAACACCAAGGTTGGGCACATCGATGACAACGGGCGCTTTCCCGGGGCAACACTGTTGACCTCACTCTCTACCAAGCCCCATGCATTGGGCTTGCCTGGCTGTGTGGCAAAGTCAGCCATCTCATTGTTAAGCAGCATGCCCGTACCCGGCACCGCAATATGAGAGCCAAAACTAAAATTCAGTGTATAGGTGTTGGCCACCACATTACCCTTGCTATCGGAGACAGTGAAATGCGTGGTATCTGTACTGTCCGCATGTAACAAACTACCCGGAGAAATATCCTCCGACGGTGTGGCCGTACCCATTTTTATAGTTGACCGCTGGCGTGCGGCATAATCCTTATCGATAAGCTTTTCCATCGGAATGTTCGAATAATCCGGATCGCCAAGATAGCGCCCTCTATCCGCATAGGCCCGCTTCATAGTTTCTGCCAATAAGTGTATATAGGCGGCGCTGTTGTGGCCAAGTGCTTTCAGGTCATAACTCTCCAGCATATTTAAAATCTGAATAATGTGGACGCCGCCAGAAGAAGGCGGTGGTGTGGAGACTATTTCATAACCGTGAAAAGTACCCCGCACAGTCTCTCGCTCTACTACGCTATACGCCGCTAGATCCTGCTTTGTAATCAAGCCTTCGTTAGCTTCCATGTCGGCAACAATGCGCTCGGCAACAGGTCCACTGTAAAATCCATCCAGGCCATGTCTAGATATCTGGGTCAAGGTCCAGGCTAAGTCTTTTTGTTTCCAGCGCTCGCCAATCTCGTAGGGCGAACCATCGGGCTTGAAAAACAGCCTGGCAGCCTCTTTATTTTTTAGCAGTTGTTCTGCTCTGGCACGTATTTCATAGTTCAGGGCGAAGGATACGATAATGCCGTCATTGGCAAGCTCAATAGCGGGTGCCAAAACTTCTTTCAAACTCATGCTGCCATACTTTTCAAGTGCGTAAATCATTCCCGCTACTGTGCCTGGCACACCCGCAGATGCATGACTGAAATATTCACGTCTGCGATTGATCTTTCCATCTTTATCTATGTACATATCATGAGATGCGGCGGCCGGAGCGGTCTCGCGATAGTCAATCAGGGTTTGCCGATTCTGGTCGGCCAAGTGAATTAGCATAAAGCCACCCCCCGCCAGATTTCCAGCTCTGGGGTAGGAGACGGCGAGCGCAAAGCCGGTAGCGACGGCTGCATCGATGGCATTGCCTCCGCGCTGCAATATCTGTCTTCCCACTTCAGCGGCCAGTTTTTCGGGGCCAACCACCATGCCATTTTTAGCCACTACTGGCAAAAAGCGTGTTTGATAGTCAACTATAGGTGTCTTTGCACCGGCTTTAGACTGCTCAGGGCCCTGTGCCAAGACCAGGCCAGGCAACATAACAACGATGATTGAGAATGCGAGAAAAAAACGTTTGGAGAGATTCACGTGAGAGTACCACTGATAAATTTTCGCCAAACTTTAACGGTTTTATAGCGCGAGGCAAACACCTAAATTGGTGTGTCTCGCGTAAATCTGCCAACATCGGAAAATCTACAGCAAAAGCGGGGCCCATAAGGCGAGCAAATGAGCACACTCTTAACCGAACTTGAGGTCCGCTGGCAGAGCATTTTTGCCACATTGAAGGCGGGTGGAGATGTAGCCCCTGGGTTGAGGTTACGCACAGAGGGCCTGATGGAGGCGGCAGTACTGACCGGAGAATCCACCCAAGACGCGCTCACTAGCGCTATGGGAGCTTGCTATCTTGAGGTCTACGGTTGTTCCATCGCGCAGGATTTTGACGATAATTGGCGAGTATTTTTCCCCTTCCCTCAGATACCCGCCATGGGAGTTCGCGCACCGGTGTACCTGCGCGCGCCAGATTGACTATACTATGCAAAAACTTACAGGAAACCTCCCATGAAAATACGCACTATGCAGATTGTAGACATGATCGACCCTAACCAGGGGCAATCGGTATGGCCCTCGACCATACAATCTAAGCTGAGTTCCAAGCCAGACCCTCAAGGCGCACCAGAGCGGCGCCGTACAGTGGCTATGGCGATATTTTCCAATTTCCCTTCCCACTAGGGCTCACCCTTTGCACTACGAAGACTTCAGACGAGAGTATTTATCCGATGGCCTGAGCATGGAATCGCTGAATGAATGCCCCATCGCACAGTTTGAGATGTGGCTGGCACAAGCTGTCGAAGGAGGTCTGCGCGACCCAACCGCAATGGCCTTAGCCACGATTGATACGCAGGGATGGCCCTGGCAACGTATCGTCCTGCTCAAAGATGTGTCAACCAAAGGTTTTGTGTTTTACACCAATTACGCCAGTGCTAAAGGCCAGGCGATGGCACACGAACCAAGGGTGTCACTGCATTTCCCCTGGAACGAGTTAGAGCGCCAGGTCATTATCGCTGGCACGGTGGAAAAAATGTCTGTTATCGAATCCACGCGATATTTCCTTTCCCGCCCCCGTGAGAGCCAAATTGCAGCCTGGGCATCCCGTCAGAGCCGTCCTGTGTCCGCAAGGGCTATGCTGTTGAAGGAAGTTATTTCGATGAAGAAAAAATTTGGTAATGGGGAGATTCCCCTGCCGGACTTCTGGGGTGGTTACAGGGTAATCCCCCAGCGCATCGAGTTCTGGCAGGGAGGCGAACACCGATTACATGACCGTTTTCTGTATTCGCTACAGCCCTCTGGCGACTGGGAAATCTCCCAACTGCAACCGTAAACGGCTCACATACGAAGCTTGGCGCTCTGACGACTAATCGCAACCAGAGTGCCGGTGCTGTCCCAAAACTCTCCATCTTCCTCAACAATGCCGTGGGTTAAATGTCGCGAAAACAGACGTGCCTGCAATGGCCCTGGAGCAGGATTAGCGCGCAATTGCACACTGAGCTCGATCGTAGGCACCCAGCCCACCGGGCCAAATAAAGTGAACACTGGCGGGGGAAACGCATCGGCAAACATCAGCAGCGAAATAACATCCGGCGGGGCCCCATCGCGGTGCTGCACCCAGCCCCTAAACTCGCCGCTGCCGTTGAGCTCCCCTTGGGTGAACAGCTCACCGCCCTCGGTAAAGCGCAGCTCCACCCGCTTCGTGAACTCAAGGGAACTATCGCGCTTTGACTTGCACTGCTCCCAGGATGGGTATTGAGGCCTTGGATTGCGCGACCAGCTCTCTCCGTGCAGTTTCCCCAAGTCAGTATAGGCGGCAGTAACATGCACTTTAAGCTCGCCATCTTGATACATTTTTACTTCAGCCTGACTGGTACTGCGTCCCGAGCGCAGCACTTCTACTTTACAGTCGATAGTGCCCAGCACCGTGGGTGCCAAATAGAATGCATTGACCGTCAAAGGGTCCTTATGCGGCAAAGCTTCTCGCAGGACCCGCCCTGCCACTGCCAACACGTAGCCCCCATTGGGCACTGTGCCAATACGCCAACCCTTATGTAATTCTCCACGCCACAGATTTGCCTCCAACTGGGTGACGGCGGTTTCAAGTTCGAACTGACTCATGCCCTAATATCCTCTGGGGTAATATTAAAAGTGCGAATTGATACAGCAAATACACGGATATGTAAAATGTCTGGGAGAAACCGCTATACTCCAACCCTTGAGACAACTCGGCAAGGACTTAAGCCCGCATGAGATCGAGCGCGAGTAAACTACTAATACCAGCCGCGCGCGCATCCTCCGTCTACGCGTTTGCATTAGTGTTCGCTATGGCTAGCAATGGCTTTGTATATGGAGAGGACGAACAAACAGCTACAGCGGAACCCACACCAGAAGTCGCGGTCGACAGCGAACAGATTAGGGCAATCCGCAGCGCAGTAGAAATTACTGAATCGGGCAGCGGTGCCTATGCTGCTGAGCTACCCGAACAGTTACTCAGCATGGGGTTGGCGCTACAGCGTGAAGGTCGCCACACCGACGCGGCCAATGCATTCAAACGAGGCTCGCACCTTGCGCGCATTAATAATGGGCTCTACAGCGCACAACAGATTCCATTTCTGGAACGGGAAATTACCAGTCACATCGCGCTGGGTGAACTCATTGAAGCTGATGAAGGTCAATCACGCCTGTACCGAGTGCAACAGCGCAGTTTGACGAACAGCGAACAGCTGATTACCGCCCTGCTACAGCAGGCTGATTGGCAGCGCAAGGCCTATCAACTCGGCATAGGTGGCAAGGAAATGAGCTTTTCTCATTTACTGAACATGTGGAGCCTCAACCGCATGGCATTGACCAAACTAATTGAAACAGACGGTAACAAATCGCCCAGCTTGCTACCTCCGCTATACGCCATGCTACAAGCCCAATACCTCATTTCCAGCCACAACAACCATACCGAGTCCTCAAAATATAATTTCAGTGCCGGAGGGGGCAGCAGGCAATCCCAATCCAGGTTCAACAACTATCTGGCAAAGAGTTATGATATGGGGCGATCAATAATCACAGCCGTGCGCGATATTCAGGTTTCGCGTTATGGTGAAAAAAGTCTACCGGCGATCGAAGCAAGAATTTTACTGGGAGACTGGATGCTCTGGCACGGAGCGCGCGACCCGGCATTAGCGTCTTATACCTTCGCTTTCGGGGAACTTGCCGAACTTGATGATGCCCAAGTAGAGACACAGAAGCTATTGGGGGAGCCAGTACCGTTACCGGATTTTGATGGCGTGCGCTCACCGCTTCGCCAAGCGAGCGTGAATGAGGGTAATATTCTGGTAGAATTTGGGGTGAATGCCCGCGGTCAAGTGGTAGACCTGAGTCGCATACGGGAAGATAGCAATGCAGAACTTGAACCTGATGAAGCCACACAAGGCGAGGCAAACCGTTTATTGCGGGCTTTGCGAAAAACAACATTCCGCCCAAGTTTTGCGAATGGGCAACCCACTTCAACTGAAAATATTGTGAAAGCCTATGCTATTCCAAAATAAATTATCTTTTTTAAAACCCTATCCGCTACCAGGCATACTTGGATTAGTAGCAGCTTGCCTGCTGCTAAGCGGCTGCCCCAGCGCGAGCAATCCCACTACACCACAGCCACCGACACCACCACCGAGTTCTCCTTCGACACCACCCAGCCCCCCTTCGACACCGTCCGGTGCACCACCGTCTTCTTCGCCGCCTTCTAGCGAGAGCTCCTCACCGAGCAGCTCATCTGATAGCAGTCAAAGTAGCAGCAAGAGCAGTGCCAAGGATGAGAGCGCCAAGTCCAGCGGTGAGGCGGCCGGCAGCACCCAGAGTGCAGAAGAACCTGGCTTTGGGGACTCAGAAGACGGCGGCGAATCCGCCGATGTTGGCATACCCGACCTGAGCGATGAGGAGCCCTCTGTGCAAGATGCCATGGCGAGGTTGGAAGAGGCAATGGGTGAAAGCAGTACATCTACGGGCACACTACCTGGCCAGAACGGAGCCGGCGCTCCGCCTTCCTCACCCTCTGGCACAGAAGGGACTGGGAACGCCAATCAACCTCGGGCGTCAGGCCAGCCCTCTGGCACCTACGGAACCGGGCGTGGCGGCACGGGCCCTCTCACCACGGCAGAGCAGGTCGCTATTCTCGATGCCCAGCTAGAACGAGGTGCGGGTGAGTTTGACGCCATGATTTTACAAGAACAGACCGAGCAACGGCGCACAACGCGCGAGCAGACCAATACCGCGCAAACCAGCACAGGCAGCAGCGGTGAAGGCAGCGCCTATGAAGAGGGTGGCCTAGCGGACGGCGGCGGTTATAGCAGCACAGGCGGCGGCATGGGAGGCGTGTCCAGCGGCGGTGGCGCCATTCCCAACAATACCTCTAAATACCCACCGCCGGGGGATATCCCCTCGGGCAGCGATGATGACGTAGTCGCCAGACAGCTACGCGAAGCCGCAATGCGTGAGCCCGACCCCGCATTGCGCGAAAAATTGTGGGATGAATACCGAAAATACACAGGTATACAATAGTGCCTATAGACCCTCACAAAAAAATAGCACTCACGTCTTATCGCATTATAGGCCTGTTTTTACTGTGCGCCGCCTTGCCCGCGTGCGTTAACCAAACAATCAAAAGCACCTCGGTGCCCAGTATTAATACGCCAAGTGTCCAGGTAGAAGAAAGCCTTCTACTTGATGCCAGTATCGCGATTTTTGACCCCGGACTGGAAGATTACGACCAAGATAACTTGGTTTATCCGGAAGTGCGGAAAGCCGAAGCCCGTTACATGCCCACCTTGTTATCACAATCGATGCAAGACAGCGGCGCCTGGGGCGCGGTGAGAGTTGTACCCACAAAACAGCAGATATCCGACCTTATGGTCACGGGAAAAATTCTTTATTCCGATGGCGAGAAATTAAACCTACATATTATAGCGACCGACTCTCGAGACGTTGAATGGCTGAATAAAAAATACATCAGTCACGCTAGTCGCTATTCCTACGGCACAACCACCCGCGAAAAAAGTGACCCTTTTCTGGCCGTCTACAACACGATTGCAAATGACTTACTGCAGTCTTTAGAGTCCCTAAAGAAAAAAGAACGCAAAAATATTCGTTTGGTAACCGAACTGTTGTTCGCGCAAAGTTTTTCCCCCGATGCGTATAAAGGCTACCTCGAGAAAAACCGCTCCGGTCGAATCTTGGTTATGCGCCTGCCCGCAGAGGACGACCCCATGCTGGAACGAATTCGTACCATACGCCACAGAGACAATGTTTTTATAGACACCATGCAAGGACACTACGGCAGTTTCAATAATGAAATGCTGAACCCTTATCAGGAGTGGCGCAAACTCAGCTATGAAGAGGCCGTCGCACTGCAAGAGCTCAAAGCTGAGAGCACCCGCAACCTGATTGCCGGTGGATTCGCTCTAATTGCAGGTATAGCCGTAGCCGATAGTGGCGGCAGCACAGCCGCACGAACCACTGGAAATGTCGCCATCCTGGCCGGTGGCTATCTTCTGAAAAGCGGGCTCGAAAAACGCAATGAGGCCGAGATTCACGTGCAAGCTCTGGATGAACTTGGACAATCGCTGGAGGCAGAAATCACACCGCAGGTTATCGAGCTGGACGACCGCAGCGTCGTGTTAAGTGGCAATGTTGAAGACCAGTATGCCCAGTGGCGCGAGATTCTAGGCGATATTTATCGGGCGGAAATTGGACAACCAGATGAAACACCGGGCTCACTGGACGACACTATCGAACCGGCTTATTAAGCTAAAAACCCCACCCACCAAACCATAAGTTTATGCCAGGGCACCCCTTACCGTATGTCTTCCCAAAATGAAAAAGTTAAAGCTACCGAGTTTTCACTGGCAGACCCAATGCCCGCCTCTATCCAAAAGGCACCCCCCAGCTCAAGCTCCACCTATTGGGTAGTGCCCGCTCTGGCGGGTCTTGTAGTGCTCGCACTTATTGTTGTGTTCTGGTTGCCGGGAAAACTCGATGTGGGTGACATCACACCAGCCCCCACAGACACCCCGCAAAGCGAAAATTCAGCTGCCGCAGGGGCAAGTCCAAAAAAACAAATACAAACCGAAGAGGCATCCCCCTGGTCAGATGCCCAGCTGGCTAAACACCGTAAAGACGCACAAAATGTTCTAGCCATATTGCTGGATGTACAGTTTGAACTTCAAGAAAAGGGGGTAGAGCAGTGGGCATCAGAACAATTTGACACAGCCAAGGCCCTCGCTCAGCAAGGCGATACACAGTATCGAGAACGCGATTTTGTGGCGGCAAAATCCAGTTACGATAGCGCCCTATCGGGCATGGAGGCTCTGGTAGAAACAGCCCCGCTGGCCCTGCAGCAAAATCTCGAGTTAGCTCGCCAGGCTATCGAAGACATGCAACAACAAGTGGCCCTGGACGCCTTATCCATCGCGAGTGCAATAGACCCTTCCAGTTCCGTACTGGTATCGCTTGAGCAAAGAGCACACTCCCTGGAGCAGCTGCTGCCCCTGTTATCCCAAGCACAAGAAGGTGAGAAACACGGTGAACTGGCCACCGCTGAGCAACTCTTGCAGCAAGCATTTAGCCTTGACCCAGAACACCTTAAAGTGAAGAACGCGTTGGAGAGGGTCACAGCTGCACACACACTTCAACGCTTCAATAATGCGATGAGTGAGGGCTACAGCGCACTGGATGAGGGTCAGTTTTCTGCTGCCAGCAAAGCCTTTCGGAGGGCCTCCAAGTTGGTTCCTGGCTCCACAGAGGCAAACAGCGCCATGAGAGACCTGGAGGCTGCACAAACCAACTCGACTTTGTCCGCGCTACAAAAGCGCGGCAACAAACAACAGGACAATGAGCAGTGGCAGCAGGCAGTAGAAAGCTACAATAAAGCGCTGTCTATAGACTCCAGTCTGCTATTTGCACAGCAGGGCCTGAAACAGAGCAAGGCACGCGCACAGCTGGACAAGCAGTTTCGCGCAGCAATTGATAAACCCGAAAGACTCTCCGACAAGTCCGTGGCGGCGGCGACCCAACGGCTGACAAAACACGCTGCGACCATAACGCCGCGTGGGTCGCTACTGGAAGAGCAATTGTCGGCCCTGAATGTATTGCTGCAACAGGCCGGCGCCGAGGTTAAACTCACCTTGCGATCCGATGGTGAAACCGAGGTGACGCTGCGCAAGGTGTCGCCTCTGGGCCAGTTCAGCACAAAGCAGCTAGCCCTGAGGCCTGGCACCTATACCGTGATAGGCTCGCGCAATGGCTATCGAGACGTGCGTCAAAGCTTTACTCTCAAGCACGATACTGACGCTCTGGACATATTAATCGTTTGTACTGAGGAAATTTAATGTTGCGCAAAAAAAGCAATACACCATCGGCAAAGCTGCCCGCGCCGCTATGAGCGACAACATACAAGCCACTACTTTTGCGCCACTCGACTCAGCAGATGCTCCGCCCCCCGCCAATAGCAAGCCCAAACGTTGGGCGGCAATGGGAGTTGGCGTTGTTTTCCTGCTTATTATGGCCTTTCTGCTCACGGCTAAATCTCTGCAGATAAAGGTTGAATCACACAGCCCTGCCGACGTCGGACTCAGTGGTGGGCTTCTGCTCCCCTTTGGCAACAGGTACTTGCTGCGTCCCGGTGAGTATATGGCAATAGCTAAAGCTCCCGGTTATCACGACTTGCACGCCCAGATAATTGTTACCGACAAGGACAGCCAGATTGTGCAACTGATGTTGCAGCCACTGCCAGGCAAACTCAGTATTAACAGTACGCCTGCCGGGGCCAGGGTATTATTGGACTCCGAGTTTCTGGGCGAGACACCTTTCATGGACTTACCGGTAGAGGCTGGGCAGCATCATCTCGAAATACACGCTCCCCGTTATTTGCCGCTACAGCAGGAACTTTCGGTGGCGGGCCGCGAGGTACAGCAAAAACTGGACCTGACATTAGAACCCGCATGGGCCGAGATCACCATTGATACTGAACCTGCGGGAGCGACTATTCTGGTGGACGGCCAAGAGGGTGGAACCACCCCCGCAGTGCTAGAAGTACTAAGCGGTGAAACTCAGATCACGCTGCACAAAGACGCTTTTGCCCGTTACTCGCAAGAGATAACCGTGACGCCCGGAGTGCCGCAAAACCTGGGCACAATCAAACTGACAGCGGCGGCTGGAGTTGTCGAACTGAGCAGTGCGCCCTCCGGGGCCAATGTTACTCTGGATGGAGAATTTCAGGGGCAAACACCGTTGACGCTGGAAATAACACCCGGAAGTTCGCACCGTCTTGCTGTCTTTAAAACCGGCTACAAGCGCCACGCCTCGAACCTGGAGATGTCCGCTGGCAAACGTGCCAGCCGCACGGTTAAGCTGCGCGCTATGCTAGGGGAAGTGAAGTTTACTATTTCTCCAGGCAACGCGAGCTTGAAGGTGAATGGAAAAACTCGTGGCATTGGCTCTAGGACGCTCAGCCTCCCCGCGGTCTCACAGCCAGTGGAGGTGTCTCTGGACGGCTATGCCACAGTGCGCCAGCGTGTCACTCCTAGGCAGGGTCTGCAGCAAGTCGTAAACATTACTCTGCAAACGGCCAGAGAGGCGCAATTAGCGCGCATAAAACCAGAGCTCACTACGTCTATGGGTCAAACTCTGTTGCTATTTTCTCCGGCAGAAAATGGTCATAGTGATTTCACCATGGGAGCATCACGAAGGGATCCTGGGCGCCGTGCCAATGAGGTACTGCACCCAGTTTCTCTTACCCGTATGTTTTACATGCAGACCACCGAAGTCAGCAATGCGCAATTTCGCCTGTTCCAGAGCGACCACAATTCCGGCCAAATCGAGGGCAATAGCCTCAACCGCGAACACCAGCCCGTTGTACAAATTAGTTGGCAACAAGCTGCCCAGTATTGCAACTGGCTCAGCAAACGAGAAGGTTTGCCGCCGTTTTACCGGCAGAGCAAAGGTATTGTTATTGGATATATCCCCTCCGCAACCGGATACCGTCTCCCCACCGAAGCAGAATGGGCGTGGACTGCTCGCATAGACAGTGGAGGTACCTTCATAAAGTTTTCTTGGGGTAATGAGTTCCCGCCCACCTCAACGGTAGAAAATTACGCCGACAACACGTCTGCCTATGTTACAGGCCGTATTCTAGACGGCTACACCGACGGTAATGTAGTCAGCGCCACCGTCGCCTCCTTCCCTCCCAACAGCAAGGGGCTGTACGATATGGGTGGCAATGTTGCCGAGTGGATCCACGATGTGTACGCCATGCCGGCAGCCAACAGCACAGTTTTGGTAGACCCAAGCGGTGTCCAGAGTGGCGATAATTATGTCATTCGCGGAGCCAGCTGGACTCACAGTAAAATAGGCGACCTGCGACTATCGCGCCGCGATTATGGGCAAGCGGGCCGAGATGACGTAGGCTTTAGAATCGCTAGGTATGCGGAGTAAGTCATGAACTCGGTCTATACTTTAAAACGAATAATCACTGCACTCCTGCTCACACTGTTGTTATGCGGTACTGTCCAGGTTAACTGGGCACAGGACGCTTCGGTAGAAGCCATACAGCCCAAAACTAATACAAAGGAGCCCGAGGCACCGCATAAAACTGTTGCAGAAAAAAACACAGCGGCGCCTGTCAGCAATGATTCACCCTTCGACTACGAAGCCTCAGAGGAAATCTCTCAGGACCTCTCCGTGTCGTTTCCCGTAGATATTTAGGATTAGCCTATGAAAAGCAAGATGTCATCCGAGTTCATCTTCCAAATGTTCGCTCTGTTAATTGCTATTATTGTTGTGCACGGCGCGTATGTTGGTGTCATTAGGCCCAGCGCTGATGCACAACTGCAAAAACAAATGGAAATGCAAGCAGCGGGGGAGGAATTCGTTCCACAGCGCGCCATGGCCGTCGTTATTCGAGACTTCGAGCAGGAAACCTGTTTCATTTTGCTAATCTGGGCCCTAGCCATTATGGCCTACAAGGGCAAGCGCACCATGACCGAAAACAAAATACTAGAGCGACCCCTGCTCGATATTGCCGAAGGCACCAGTGTGCTGCCGGAAGATGCGCGGGCCTACAGCCGCTCCCTGGAGGCTCTACCGGACGAAGAACAGGACTTACTAGTACCTAGGACACTGCTTTCAGCGCTACAGCGCTTCGCCACGACAGGCAGTATTCAAGCAGTCTCCGATACCATCAAAGAACAGTGCGACATTGAGTCCGACCGCCTGGACACTGAATTGTCCATGGTGCGCTATATCGCCTGGGCGATTCCCTCCATTGGGTTTATCGGCACGGTGCGTGGTATCGGCGACGCACTGGGCCAAGCCTACAAAGCGGTCGAGGGTGATATTTCCGGTGTTACCGTAAGCCTGGGTGTAGCCTTCAACAGTACCTTTGTGGCGCTGGTGCTGAGTATCATCATCATGTTTTGCCTGCATCAGTTACAACTGTCACAGGAACGCCTAGTGCTCAATGGCCAACGCTACGCTGACAAGCGCTTGCTACGCTTTTTGGTGGCGCATTAATGACTACCACAGCTCTACTGGATTTAAATGACACCAACTTACAGCTCTGGCATGAGGATGCGGTGCTGCAAAGCCCTGGCTACGCCCTGCTCGATGGCAGGCAGTACACTTTCGGTGACACCGCACGCAGCGCTGCCCGCATGCGCCCCAGGGACATCAACACCCGCTACTGGTGGCAGCTAAACACTGAGAAACTTCAGCCGGCCCTGGGCCATGCGCGGCACACCGCCGACCTGGTGCATGCCCATTTACTGGACATTCACGCTCGCGGTGGAGCGCCAGATGAATTGATACTGGCGGTGCCCGGCAGTATGGCGCGAGACCAACTGGCCTTGCTGCTCGGTATTATTGGGCAGTGCCCATTCAATGCAGCGGCCCTGGTAAATCGTAGCGTTTTGCTCGCCAGCGCCCATGCAGCTGACATCCCTGCCTCGGGCAACATGGCTCATCTGGAGATCCAATTACACCAGGCAGTTATTTCTCTGCTGGCTCAAAGTGATGGTCAAATCGTATTGCAGCAAACCATACCGCTGCCAGGTTGCGGCTTGCTGCAACTGCAAGAGCGCCTCATCGCATTGGTAGCCACTGGCTTTGTAAGGCAGACCCGCTTTGACCCCCGACGCAACGCAGACTCTGAGCAGCAGTTGTACGACGCTCTTCCCAACATGCTGCAATCGCTAATCAACAATCCAGAAACCAACGTTGAAGTTATGGGCTACCGAGCCAGAATAAACCGAGCTGAGCTGCGCGGCGCCAGTGACCTGCTGTTTAGTAGTGTTACCGACACCCTGGGCATCGCACACCCCAAGAATCAAATAATCATCGACCCCATCGCTGGTTTATTGCCCGGGTTAGTTGAATATTTTCCCCAGGCAACTCTCATCGAAGATGAATCCCTGCCAGGCGCTTTTCAGCGTCACAGGAATTTTTTACTGGAGAACACAAGCGGCGGTGAAGATGGCACCCTGCCATTCATAACGGCTCTTCCGTGCAAATTTTCCAGGACCCCTCCAGCCAAAGTCGATGTTCCAACAGCCACTCATCTGTTAATCGACGGCGTAGCCAGGGCCTTATTACCCGGGGGCACAGCGGTGAAGCATGGTCTGGAACTTTTCACTCAAGATGACAAGTGGACGCTACGGGGCAGCGTCAATGCCAGCGTAAACGGGGCCAACTACAGCTCCCAGCGGCCTCTTGTTTGCGGCGACCGAATAAGCTGCGCTGAAGACGAAATATTTTGCGCTCAACTGATCGCTGTATGCGGCCCCTGAAGATACGAAATGGCCAGAAAAAAACGCCCTTTTACGACTTTTAGCCTCAGCTTCCTGGACATCATGTCCTGTGGCTTCGGGGCGGTCATATTGATCTTTCTAATTATCGACCATTCCATCGAAGTCCAGTCAAAAGTGCTCAATAAGGACCTGCTCTCAGAGGTGAATTTACTCGAAGAAGATATTTCTGACGGTGAAAAGGACAAGGTCCGCTTACGTAACGTGCTATCTGATGTGAGCCTGAGAATTGTAGACGCGCAAGGGCGAGCCACACGGATTAATGAGGACATCAGCGAATTTGAGGCCCTGATAGAAGCGCTAAAACGCGATGGCTATACCGAACACGCCGACATCGAGTCACTCAAGGGTGAAATTCAGTCTCTGGAAGAAGAAATAAAAAAACTCAAAGCAGCCGCTGAAGACAGCAGCGGAAATAATGCCCGCGCCTTTGTCGGCGATGGAAACCGGCAATATCTCACCGGCCTCAATCTGGGCGGCGACAATATTGCTATCCTGCTGGACATATCCTCCAGCATGCTGGCAGAAAAACTAGTGAACATAATCCGCTTACGCAATATGAGTGCAAGCGTACAGCAAGGCTCGGGGAAGTGGGTGCGTGCGCTCAACACGGTAGACTGGCTTACCGCCCAACTACCGGTTAGTAGCAAATACCAAGTCATCACGTTCAATACTAAAGCCGCATCTATTTTACCTAGAAGCGATGGTAAATGGCTGGAGGTGGCAGACCAGGCTCAACTGAAAGAGGTGTCGACTGCACTGCGAAAGCTCCTGCCCAGTGGCGGCACCAGTCTGGAAAATGCCTTTGTCGCCCTGCAGTCGCTCTCCCCCAGTCCGGACAATATTTTCCTGATTACCGACGGGCTACCCACTCAGGGAATAAAGCCCCCGCGAGGAGGCAAGGTGAGTGGCAAAGAGCGCCTTACACTTTATCGCCAGGCTGTTCGAGCCCTGCCCGGAGGTGTGCCGGTGAATATCATTCTAGCGCCTATGGAAGGCGACCCGATGGCCGCCTCGGAGTTCTGGCAACTGGCGCAGATAAGCCAAGGCTCATTTCTTAGCCCCTCCAAGGACTGGCCCTAATGGCACGGCGTAGAGAAATTGCAGAATTTGGTATGTCGTTTCTCGACGTTATTTGCTGTGGTTTCGGCGCCATCATTCTGCTGCTAATGATAACCAAAACTGTACAGCCACAGATAATCGAAGCCTCAACCATCAATCTAGACGGCAAAGTAGCGAAACTGACGGAGCAGCTATTTGAAATACGCGGCGAGACCACTATTTTCAATCGCGACCTGAACGCAAAGCACGAACAGCTGTCAGAGTATGAAGGGCGTATCGCAATTTTGAGGGGACAGCTGGCAAGCGTCAAGTCACGTCACGACAGTCTGAACGTGCAAACCAACAGTAATGACATCATTATGGAGCAGCTGGCCATCGCCAGACAATCGCTATCAGAGGAGCAGAAACGCCTACTTGGATCTCAGCATCAATCCAAGAATAATCTAATTGGTGGCATCCCTGTGGACAGCGAATACATTATTTTTGTTATCGACACCTCCGGGTCCATGTTTTCTTATGCCTGGGAGAGAATGATTAAAGAACTGCAGGCAACTTTAAGTATTTACCCGGAGGTAAAAGGCATTCAAATTCTCAATGACATGGGTAATTACATGTTCAGTCGCTATCGGGGTAAATGGATTCCAGACACGCCCGGTCGACGTAAAGTGATCGTAGACACCCTGCGCAATTGGAACGCTTTCAGTAACTCCAGCCCCGTTGAGGGCATCACACAGGCCATCAAAACCTTTCATGACCCGGGTAAGAAAATTAGTGTGTTTGTATTTGGCGATGAATTTACCGGTGACTCTATTGCCCAGGTCGTAGACGTGGTAAGTCGCATCAATGGCGTAGATGAAAAGGGTAACCAGCTGGTGCGCATTCATGCGGTGGGTTTTCCGGTACAATTTATCAGGGCGCCCCATCTGCAGACGACAGGCATACGCTTCGCCACGCTGATGCGCGAACTCACTTACCGCAATGGAGGCACATTTGTTGGGCTTAATGATTACCGCCCCTAGCGACAAAATCG
>Ga0308021_10000464_pt1 | contig 18995 bp, 20 predicted proteins | sample Neamet351_FD_201296 | JGI IMG/M metagenome (GOLD analysis project Ga0308021, IMG submission 201296) | Marine microbial communities from water near the shore, Antarctic Ocean - #351 | ecosystem: Environmental > Aquatic > Marine > Unclassified | place: Southern Ocean | collected 2014-10-02
TGGTATGTTGAATGATCTGTATTACACGCTACAAGTGATAGAGGCGATCCCTGAGCTACGGCTGTGTGCTGATCTGTCTCATTTTGTAGTTGACCGTGAGTTTCAAACGCCAATTTGTGAGCGCGATCAAACTTATATAAACAGGATACTACAACGCTCAGATTGCATTCAGGGGCGTATAGCTAATGCCGAGCAAGTGCAAGTTCAAATCGATTTTCCTCAGCATCAACAGTGGGTAAGCATATTTAAAGCTTGGTGGAAGCAGGGCATAGCGGCATGGCAAGAGCGTAATTCTGAATATGCAACCTTTCGCTTTTTGTGCGAATTGGGTCCGCCGCCCTATGCGATTACTGACGGGAGTGGCTATGAGCTGTCAGACCGGTGGCAGGAGGCACTCACAATCAAGCGTTGGGTGGAGGAGATTTGGGCAGAGCTGGAGCAGGAGAAAGTTCATTGACAGATAGCGAAGCTGTGGCGCTGTGCATTCCCGCAATGCAAACACAGTTACACATATATGTGCACGGACCACAGGACAAACACGTATCGCGTAAAATACGTGAGCAGGGTTTGTGGGAACCTTTTGAAACCTCTCTGATTATGTCGCGCCTGACAGCCGGAGGCATTTTTGTCGACGTGGGAGCCAACATTGGTTACTTCACCATAATTGCAGCCAGCCTGGTGGGGAAGCAGGGACATGTGTATGCCTTTGAGCCCGACCCGGAGAACTATCGTTTACTACAGAAAAATTGCGCACATAATGCTCTGCAGCCCAATGTTCATGCAGTGCGGGGCGGACTTTCCAGCCGAGACTGTGCGGGTCGCCTCTACCTCAGCGAGGATAATTTGGGTGATCACCAGATTTATGCGAGCAGTGCGGTGCGAGAGCAGCTCGATATAACCCTCTATGAGGGCGCTGATTATTTGCGGCGGCGGCTTAAGCACGACAAATTTGAAGCGATAGACCTGATTAAAGTAGACACCCAGGGGTCAGAGTTTGAAGTGATGCTCGGCCTAATGCCGCTACTTCAAGAGCTGCCGGCGGTGCCGACTATTTTGATTGAACTAACACCCTTTTCGCTGCGCCAGGGCGGGTCAAGTGGGCGTGAGCTGATTGAATTGCTGGCGGGTCTGAATCAAAACTTCTGGATTGTTGATCATATCGAGCATCAGTTGGTGGTCAGTAGTGCGGAGGCGCTGGCCCAGTGGTGTGATAACGTCGATGCCGTTGACGGTGACGAGGGCTTCATGAATATTCTACTAGAAGGTCAAGCCATGCATCCGGCCGGGGTCAATTAGGCCGGTGTCCCTAAACTGGTGTGGCGCTCTTTGCCACTTCTCTTACAATAGCCGAGTGTTTTATGTTCCGAGAGGGCAGGTGCTTCCATGAGTGAAAAATATTACGAATTACCGCATATCGCTTCTTACAAACCTCACTATATGGAACTGGAAAAGGGTTCGTCTTATCTCTGGTGCAGTTGTGGCTTGAGTAAAAGCCAACCTTTTTGTGACCAGTCACATAAAGGGACAGAGTTTAAACCAGTTCGCTATGTGGCCCAGGAGCAGGGCGAGGAAGTCTTGTTTTGCAATTGTAAGCACACGCAGGATGGGCCGTTCTGCGATGGGTCGCACAATAATTTAAAAGACGCTTATGGTGAAGATGATCCCGACAGTGAGCAAAACCTTAAAATACCCCTTGTAAACGCCGATAGTAGTGGCCGTGCCATGCTCGATGGAGGTTGCTATGTGGCTAAAGTGAAACAAACACCGTTAATAGAACGCGGGACTTTGAGTATTGGTGCTGTTATCAGCGCAGACACGGGAGCCAAGTACCAGTCTCAGTTTTATGCGCAGCTTTCCCAGGGCACTTCGCCTATTGTTGGATTCGGCGACAGGCACGTGGTTGTCTTAGTGTCGCAGGGGTCTGCGTCGGTTAATATTTCGGGGCGAGAGTTTTTGGTGGAGGCCGAAAACGGCTTCTACTTGCGCCCCGGAGAAGCCTTTTCGGTTAACAATATACTTGCACAGCCAATGACACTCTATATTTCAGTCTGTCCTCTGGCAACAACGCCGAATTTCCTTGATGAGATGCCGAATAATTTCGATGCTAGTCATCCTCTGCGAGTCGCCACTATTGATCCCGATAATCGGCAATCCATGGCCGACCGTTTCTTTCAGGTGTTGGTCGACAAAAATATGGGCTCTGATGTTGTTACCCAGTTTATTGGTGAAGTGCCCTTTTCCAAGGCACTCTTGCACCGTCATCTATACGAGGAGTCTCTTGTGATTCTACGCGGTAGTGGCTGTATGTGGACCGAGGGTAAAAAGGCGTTGGTGGCCGCGGGCGATATAATTTTCTTGCCACGCAAGCAGATACACTCGCTGCAGTGCACTGACCCAAATGGTATGATCCTCGCCGGAGTCATTTATCCGGGTGATAATCCATCCATCAATTACTGAGCTTAGTCCCGCTAAGCGGGGGCTTTTTTCAACTATGGCGTCACGTGATACCAAAGGACTCATCAAGACCGCGGCCCTGACGCTATTCAATGAACACAGTAGTGGGAATATATCAGCAAATTCGATAGCTGAGCACTGTGGTATCAGTAAGGGTAACCTCCACTACCACTATCGTACCAAGACCGAGATTGTCGAAGCGCTATTTGACGATATTGTCGCTGAAATGGCCGTCAGTTGGTGGCACGATGAAAATCAACCAACCGTTCTACATATGGCCGAAATGTTCGAGCGACAACTCGAACTAATTTGGCGCTACCGTTTCTTTTATAGGGAGATGGCAACGCTGGTTCATCAGTCACCTGAACTTCATCGCCGGGTTGGAGCGCACACAGAAGCGCGCATAGAGAAAGTGTTGGAGTTTTTTGAGGCATTAGTGGGCGCAGGAGTCATCAAAAAACCACGCAGTAGGGAGAGTCTTCGTTATCTGGTAGTTATCTCTTGGATTTTCAGCGACAACTGGCTCAATTTTATTGAGCTGCAGGATCACAGTGAAAACGCTGAAGTCATAAACACCGGTTACGATGTTATCGTCGAGCTACTATATCCCTACCTCACCGAGGCTGCTCGTGCGGAAATCTATGACAGTTACGAGGCGATTACCGCTAATTTTTTGCCGCGCTAAAGAAGGTTCTACTTATGAATTTAGCCTATAACTTAGGCTGCATCGGTGCGGTGGCAGCTTTAGTTTACTGAACTATAGAGCTTAGATATTAAATAGTGGCCCGGGGTTCTAGACCGGGCTTTTTCATGCCTTACACTTTTACTAGCAAATTGGACTCGCCCTTAAGAGCACTCACGAGTTTCTCTACATCATCAGCATTATTGTAAAAGTGGCTGGCAATACGGATGTTGCCATCGCGTTCAGTGAGAATAATGTCTTTCTCATTGAGCTTTTGTACTAGGGTGGGGGCATCGGTGGACTGAACAGCCAGCATTGCGCCGGCCTTGTCGCGTGGTGTCACCAGTTTCCAGCCATTTTTATCAACAGCCTCTATGATTAAAGCGGTGATCTGTTTAATGTTATCGGCCACTGTTTCCATGCCGACATCCAACAATAGTTTCAATCCGGCTTCCGCAGCAAATAGACCGCAGGCGTTGGGTGTCCCCGACTCAAAACGGCGTGCAGTGGCGTGGGGTAGATGGTGATAAATATCCATGGCATGTGGGTCTTGCTGAGCAAACCACCCTGTTCTGGTGGGCGCTAAACCATTGCTGGTACTATTGCGCACATACATAAACCCTACGCCACTAGTGCCAATTAAATATTTGGTGCAGCCACCTACCAGAAAGTCGACATTGGATTGACAGACATCGAAAGGTCGGGTTCCCAGCCCTTGATAAGCATCCAGGAGAACTTTTGCACCTTTTGCGTGAGCCAATTTAACGATCGGTTCGATATCTAGCCACACACCATTACGGTAGCAAACTAGAGGAATAACCACTAGCTGGGTTTCTTCGTCTATTAAGCGTTCAAACTCGCTTATTGGAATTTTTCTTCCTGTAGCGTCCGCTTGGGCACGTACAACTTCGGCCCCACGCTCGCGTTGTACCAGCATTATTTGAGAAGTTGTAGGAAAGTCAAAGTCAGTCACTACGATTTTACGTCTATCGCCGTCAAAATCTATTGCAGTCATCAACGCATTAAGCGATTCACTCACAGAGGTAGACACAGAGACATCATCGCTGGGGCAGCACAGCAGGGTGGCGACCAGCTCGCGCACATTCTCGAGTTTCTCGCAGTAGATGTCCCAGCGGGCACCTTCAGTCATACGGATTTCAATATACATCTCAATTGCAGCTTTAACCGCCAATGACATGGGCCCGTAGGAGCAGGCGTTAAAATAAGCTTTCTCAGCCAGAATAGGAAATTGATCGCGTGTATCTGTGGTAATCATAAAGCTTGCCTTAGCCGTTGATGGCGCCGTAAATAGTTGCGCCCAGAATAGTTAACAATGCCAGTGGAATGACGTAGCGCATCCATAAAAATATAAATCTGTAGACCGGGTCGGGTTGTTCATTAGTAAAAATTTCCGCCATAGCATTGGAACGGCCATATGCCCAGGTGATAGCGAGAACGGCTAACAGGCCGCCCGACACCATGAATCCCGAGCCAATAATAAGGTCCAGAGTGCCGATGATCTCCGGGTGCCAAGCGGGGTAAGCCATCCCGCAGGTTTCTATCAGACCTATAAGTAACAGTAGGCGGGGACGGCCCAACCACTGTCCTATAGGTTCTTCCTCCAGCGCTACAGCGACAACCTGGAACACTGCAACAGCAGAAAGAAATGACACCAAAGCCAGGGCAAGTAACATAAAGCTGCCCACCAGTCGGCCTGAGGGCATTTGTGTGAGTAGCTTTGGAACCGTTTCAAATAGCAGTGTAGGGCCACCATCGAGTTCCATGCCAAACACGATGACAGTTGGGATAATAAATAGTGTGGCTAGGATAGAGGCTAAGGTGTCCCCACCGGCCGACAAAATGGCGACAGGTCCCAGGCGAGTTTCTCTACTGATAAACTTTCCGTAAACCAGCGCGAAAGAGGCGCCCAGGCCGAGTGAGAAAAAACACTGGCCCAGAGCCGCAAATAGTTCTGTGGGCCCTATCTTGGAAAAATCGGGGCGCATAAATTGCCGCACGGCATCACCTGCACCCGGAAGGTTTAAAGCGACATAAACGAGATAGGTAGCAACCAGGAAAAAGAATGGCACAAACAGTTCACTAACGCGCTCAATTCCTTTTTTAAGGCCGCGCCAGATGACAAACAGGCCACACCAGAGCACTGCTAGGCCAACGGAAAATTGTAGGGTGGGCTGAGCAAGGTGCTGGCCGAAATCGTCAAGAGTTTCTGGCGTGAATCCGGTCGTTATCACATACCACGCGCTGTAGAAGACATTGCCCACCACCAGTGTGTAATAGGTTCCCGAAACCAGTATGCCAATAGTCAGCACATAACCCAGTACCCGTCCTACGGGACCAAAACTTTTCTTCAGCACTGTGATAGTAGCGCCTCGGTAAGCTCGGGCCAGTGCCAATTCGCACATTAAAGCGGGTATGGCTATGATGCACATGAGCACGATGAATATGATTAAAAATGCGCTTCCACCGTAGGTGCCCATCATGTAGGGGAAGCGCCAGACGTTGCCCAGCCCCACTGCCACCCCAAGTAAAGTTAATACTGTGGTGAAAAAAGAGGAAAAGGTGGGGTTTTCTGCGAGGTTTTTCTGCATTGGAAGCACTCTGATTATTAGCGCGAACAATAGCAACTGCAGGCAAACAAAACTAGAGTGCGAATTAGGACGCCGGTACTAAATGTAGGCAGTGTTTAGAAACTATGTGGAGGCGCTATGCTGATGAGACTCTGGAAGCGCTAAGCTAAGATTCGCGGCAAATTTACTGGTATCATTGCGCCCCTATGAACGAACTTCTTCAATTACTGCTAAATAGAAATTCCGCCCATCGACTCTGCGAGCCGGGCCCCTCGGCTGCCGAGTTGAAAGAAATGGTCAAGGCAGCGATACGGGCACCCGATCATGCATGGATTAGGCCCTGGCGGTTTTTGGCGATACAGGGGGAAAGGAGGGAGGCCCTGGGTGATGTGCTTGAAAGTGCGCTGGTGGCGCGAAACTCTGATGCGGATGCCCGCGCTCGCGAAAAAGCCAGGAAGTCGTCGTTTAGAGCGCCTTTGGTACTTGTGGCGATAACACGGTTGAGCGAACACCCCAAGGTTCCGTTACTAGAGCAGCGTATGTCAGCTGCTTGTGCTGCGCATGCGATTCTCCTCGCCGCCCAGGCGCTGGATTATGGGGGGGTCTGGCGAACTGGCGATGCCGCATTCGATCGCAGGGTGATGACCGAGCTGGGTCTTTGCGCAAATGAAGAGATAACCGGCTTCCTCTATTTGGGTACACGTGACGGTCCTGCAAAAATGATCCCCTCATTGGACCCGGATGATTTTTTAGGTCACTGGTAGTAACTCTACATACACAATGGAAACAGGCATATGACCCCCACCTTTGAAACGCTGGAGTTGAACATTGAGCAGCATGTTGCGACCGTCTTCCTGAACAGGCCGGCGAGTGCCAACGCTATGAATGCGCCTCTGTGGAGCGAGCTACAGACCTGCTTTGAATGGTTGGATGAGGAGCCCTTGGTGCGGGTAATTATACTTGCGGGAAATGGCAACAATTTTTGCGCCGGACTCGATCTGGCGATGTTTGACAGTATTACAGGCCCCGATTGCGAACCCGCACGAAAAGCTGAACAGCTGCGCCGTACAATTCTGCGGCTGCAGGGTAATCTGAACGCCATTGAAAACTGCCGTAAACCTGTATTGGCAGCTATTCACAGAGCTTGCGTAGGCGGCGGCATTGACATGACATGTTGTGCGGATATGCGCTATGCATCAAAAGATGCTTATTTTTCTATCAAGGAAATTGATATTGGTATGACCGCTGATGTGGGTACGCTGCAACGTCTGCCCAATATTATTCCCGATGCCATTGTCCGTGAGCTGGCCTACACCGGACGTAATATGAACGCCGATGAAGCGAGGGAAGCAGGTTTTCTCAATAGGGTGTTTGAAGATCGCGACACACTGATGCGCGAGGTCACTGCTATCGCTCGAGAAATTTCCTCCAAATCTCCTCTGGCAATCCGCGGCACTAAAGAAATGCTGTTGCATTCACGTGATCATTCGGTGAGCGAGGGGCTAAACTATATTGCTACCTGGAATGCTGGCATGATGTCTCAGGCTGACTTGGGAGCGGCTATGCAAGCGCAAATGGACAAAAAACCAGCAGAATTTGAAAGTTAATAAATGCTTAAGCCCGCGCCCCGTACCTTTTATTTGGAGATTAATAGATGAACTTCTTATCCCGGCTTAAGCGGCCCTGGGTACATTTTATTGTGCTCGGTTTGCTCCTTTTCTGGCTGGATTCCATATTATTTCCGCCTCCGAAGCCAATCATAGGGCCACTCAGTGAGGCTCGCCTCGAAATCTTGCAGCAGCAGTGGTTTGCCAGTACGGGTCGATTGCCTAGCCCTGCGCAACAACAGCGTATGGTGCAAAGTGAGTTGGACCGCGGGATGCTGTTTCAAAAAGCACTGGCGATGAATGTCCACTTGTACGATACCGTGGTCTATCAGCGGCTGCTGCGAAATATGGGGTTTTTACAGCTCGCCGAGGGCAAGACTGAGCGTGAGCAGTATGAGCAGGCTCTGGATATGCGCCTACATCTTGGTGACGAGGTGATAAAACGTCGACTTATTCAAATAATGGAACAACTTTTACTTGCTGCCAGCCCACCGCTTGCCTCTACTGAGGAAGATATCAAAGTGTCATTTGAAGCGCGCATGCAAGAATTACATAGACCGCCGCGCTATTCGATTGAGCACCTGTATTTCAATAGGCAGCGGGAAGGGGAAGTGGATGAGGTTATCAGCAAAATCAAGCAACAGAATTTGATGCCATCACAGGCGCGCAGTATGAGCTCGCCCTTTTTGCCCGGTTATACGTTTAACAGTCAAACACCAGACCAGCTGGCTCGCCATTTTGGCGCCAGTTTTGTCAGAAATTTTGAGCAAGAGACACCGCAGGTGGGTCACTGGCTGGGCCCTGTGCGCTCCACCTATGGTCTGCATTACGTATGGGTAGAGGCCATTGAGGCTGAACGTGATGCTACGTTGGACGAAGTGCGGGGGCAATTATTGCGCGACCTCGAACTGCAAGAAAAGTCTAAAGCACTGGCTTCTGCAATTGACAATTTGCGTAAGGACTACGAGGTGAAACTATGAAACTTCTTCGTGTTTTACTGGGCTTGACCGTGGCCTTTACTTTGTCTAACACAGCACAGGCGCATCGCTTTGCCCCCTCTTTACTGAAAGTGACCGAAACCGCTGGCCAGCAGTATAACCTGGTATGGAAGACGCCAGCCCAGGCAACAAGCAGCGTGCCGCTGCAGCCAGTTTGGCCTGAAAAATGTGAGATAGTAAAGGCCAGCCCGGCCCAGATTGAAGGCACAGGCAACGTTTATAGCTGGTTATTGCAATGCGATGGGCTGGGTGAGGATGGGTTGGTGGGTGAAGAGCTGGCCGTCACTGGCCTGGGGGCCAACCAAGCCTCGGCCATGCTGATGATCGACTTGCTGGATGGGCGAAGCTACCAGCAGGTACTCAACGGTGAGCGAGGCGAATTTGTCGTTCCCGCAGAGCCGGGGAGAGGGGAGGTGGTCAAAGACTACACGGGGCTTGGCTTTGAACACATTTGGGGCGGCTTCGACCACTTGATGTTCATTTTCGGGTTGTTGCTGCTGGTGGGTGGCGGCTCGAGATTGGTGTGGACAATCACCGCTTTCACCGTCGGCCACAGTATCACTCTATCGCTGGTAGCACTGGGTTACTTCGACTATCCCGTTGCCTGGGTTGAATTTACCATCGCCGTGAGCATCTTCGTGCTTGCGGTGGAGCTCACTCGCACAGGTAAAGGCGACCTGCTGCAGCGCTATCCTTGGTGGTTGGCCGGCGGTTTCGGTCTGCTGCATGGTATGGGCTTTGCGGGGGCACTGGTCGAAACGGGGTTGCCCTACGAAAATCTGCCGCTGGCTTTGCTGTTCTTTAATGTCGGTATTGAAATAGGGCAGCTGTCGTTTATTTTCGGGGCACTGATTATCTGGCAGGTGTTAAAGCGTATTCTGGGCGAAAGGCCGGAGCGCATGTTGCCTATTCCAGTCTATGTGTTGGGCAGTTTGTCGGCTATGTGGTGTATTGAACGGGGTTTGGCGGCGCTGGGTTAGCCACCTGCCATTAGGCTTGAGAGTTATCCATAAATTGGGAGTGCAAGATGAGTAGAGATTTTTTCGAGCATAAAGCCGATACTTACGATAGAGATGATTATAGAGTTACAAATGTAGAGAACATTGCCAACACTATAATAGCAAGTATAAGTCTCAATCGTAAAATGCACTTAATGGATTTTGGCTCTGGTACAGGGCTGTTACTTGAGCGTATTGCACCGTTGGTACAGAAAATTACTGCCATAGATATTTCACAAGCGATGAATCATAAGCTTGATAAAAAACGAGCCCGTCTTGGTTGTGAAATTGATATTTTGGAAGTTGACTTGGAATCTACAGATATCACTGATGAATTTGATGGCATCATATCCTCAATGACAATGCATCATGTGAAAGATATTCGGGCAATGTTCGTTAAGTTCTATTCGATGTTAAAAGAGGGCGGAATAATCGCTATATCTGATCTCGACAAAGAAGATGGGAGCTTCCATACCCAAGAGGCAGGTGTTTACCATTTCGGTTTTGAACGAGATGCGATAGCCAATGCTGCAAATCAAGCTGGTTTTCGGGAAGTCGAAATTATAGACGCCAGTGTAGTACATAAGTCGAATGGAGAGTTTCCGGTATTCTTGCTAACGGCTAAGAGATAGGCCTCTATAACAGCGGGCCCAATCCGACGTCTGCTACTAGGTGCCACTGACGTCTAATAGATGATAGCCGGATTTGGCTCTGGCGGTGAGCCTAACATTTCCCTGTAGGAGGGCGGCTGCTTGTCGTCTCTGTCTTTTATAAGGTAACGCTCGGCTACTTCAGCCGCAATTAGGGTGCGACCTGATAATTCTTCACCTTTTGGATCGGTCGCAATAGCATGCACAATATGACCGATAAATTGGGGTGTTTCAGCCGTGTCGAGAAATGATTCATACTGCTGGGGGTTTACTTCGGCGGCTATTAGAGAGCGCTCTGTGATCAACGGGCCCATCCATACAGACACCGTTCTGACTCCCGTGGGCTGAAGATCAACGGCCATGTCGTGCGCAAACTTATCGATGCCCGCCTTCTGTGCGCCATAAGCCGGGCCATGCATGTAACAAGTGGCTCCAAATGAGGAGCCGAACATAATTAAGCCTCTTTTTTTCGGTACCATCATTCTGGCTGCGTACCAACTGGCCACGTAGGCCGAGCGTAGACCCACGTCAAGAATTTCGCTGGCCGCTAGCTCCTTCTCCCAGAACGGTTTTGACTCTATCAATTGGCTGTGTATGTAGGCTGCGTTATTGACCAAAATGTCGAGTTGCCCTTGCTCACGCTCAACCTGTTCAAAAAGCGCAGCAGTTTGGCGATCATCTGCGTGGTCACAAAGTACCGGGACACCTTTTCCACCGGCGCGGTTGCATTCTTCTGCAGTTTCGTAAATGGTGCCTGGCAGTGGTGATCCATCCCAGCCGTGTGCGCTTCCCTCAATGGTGCTGCGGCCAGTGACATAGACCGTCATACCCTTCTGGGCTAACCCTAAAGCAATGCCTTTGCCCGCGCCGCGACTGGCTCCTGTAACGATTGCTGTTTCGATTTTCTTCATGGGTGAACTCCTAAATAATGGTGTAGACGGTGGAAGTAAGTACGAAGATATAATACGCAATAACCTTTTATATGTTAACTGTGTTGCGGGTCGCTATGACATCGAAGTACTTATCGCTGTGGAGAGCCTCGAGAAAACGACGCCTGGACTCGCTGGATAAAAAAATCCTCGACTGTCTCTACCAGGAGGTACGTCTTAGCAATCGCCGCGTGGCCGCTGCCTTGGAGATTACGGAGGGCACCGTTCGCTCTCGCATTGCGCGGATGCAGAAGGAAAGGCTTGTTCGGTTTACCGCCACATTGGACGCGAATTTCGTTCCTCAGAGAGTCACCGGAATTATTGGTGTCAACGTTGTTGCTTGTGACGAAGTCGACTCCGTCAGTAGAAAACTGTCAGCCCTGTCTCAAATTAACTTTGTTGGAAAAATGTTGGGGCGCTGCGATATTATCTGCACCTTCGTGGTGTAAAATAACGAAGAGCTAGCTGACTTGTTGCTAAGTACCTTGCCCGCAATTGATGGAGTGAAATCCACTGACTCTGGCCAGATAGTACAGGTATTTAAATTTGACAGACGCTGGAGTGTGCTGGGCCTGAACAAGGAAAAAACACCATGAGTGAACTGGAGCTAGCCTCTCTTGCTGCGAGGCTAGATAGAGTAGAAAGCATTGAGGCTATCAAAGCGCTTAAGGCGCGCTATCTAAACGCGTGTGACAGCCAGGAACCGGAAGCGGTCCGGGCCTGCTTTGCCGAGGGTGAGGTGGTGATTGATATGGGTTACTTTGGCCACTGCGAAAACCGAGATGAGTTTGTTGACAATATTTTTGTGCCGCGAGGTTGTCATGATTCTGTACTGGATATGCATCACTGCAGCAACCCTGAAATTACTATTGTCGATGCTGAGAACGCGTCTGGTATTTGGTCGTTGAACTATCGAAATATCAATACAGCGGAGCACACTCTTACCTTGCTCAGTGCTCTGTATCACGATGAGTATAAAAAGGTAGGAGGGGAGTGGAAGATAAGCCGTTCGCGAACTGAGTATCGTACTGCACTCTCTTGCAATTATGAGGCAGACTCGCTGGTAGTTAACAAGGCAGACCGAAGCCTGCTGTAAGACTGCTCGGACTCAATTGACAGATCTTCCCGAATCATCGGTCGCCGGCCTATGTGGTGATGCCGAGATGAGTTTGTATACCGGCTCGAAACACGCTGTTGTTGGGCTAAGAAAATGTGCAGCAGGAGAGTACGCGGCTCAAAAAATACGCGTGAATGCTATAGCGCCAGACGCGGTTGCCACACCTATGGCCGGCAGTGGAGTCCTAGACCTGGGGCCTGGAAGTAGAATTGCCAATCAGCACCCTTTGGGTCGAGTGGGCACACCGCAAGCGAAACTGCACCTTAGGGGCAGCTTCTCTTATCAGGGGTTACCAGGCCAGTTTTCCATTGCTATAAAGGGATAAAAAGCCAGCGCTATGCCTTCGTTGACATTTTTTTCGTTTTCTAAAATATTGCGGCGGCGGACAAAACGGCCGCTGGAAGAGCGGGTGTCGATAGCATCTGTAGGGTCTAGACCACCGCGGCTGCCGAATAAGTGTTCCAGCTCAATGCTATAAATACTGACCTGTAAAGACGCCACAGAGGCTGGTTTATACCAGTCGAAATCGCCAGCGACACCATTGCCGGGCCCTTGCAGTGAAGGCTTTCTACTCACTCCATCCCAGCGTGCGAGGTGCTTTAGGCCGTTACTAAATGATTGTTGTATTTCCAGAAGATCGGTAAAGATGAAGGCATCCAGGCCCGATTTTCTCATCTGATCGCGCACGCTTGCCATAATCTGGGCAAACGTTTTCATGTTGACCTTGCCCGTAGTGGGGTCTACCGGGTTGCCAAAGGCGCGCTCTGCGGTGCTCCAATGTTGCTTGAACTCCCGCTGGGGTAATACCTTGTAGCCGTTGTCTTTGAGGTAAGACTCCACCATGCCATCGATACGCTTGGCCTCTTTCTGAAGATAAGACCTGGCGGGCGCACCGAGGTTTATATGAGTCACGACCACGGTTTTGACCTTGGTGGCGTCTAACACTTCCTTGTTGATATTAAACGGATACACCGTAGGGTTGTAAGTAGGGCCACTGGCACAACCAGCCAGAACCAAGGTTAAGACTGCAATTAAGTTTGTTAGACGCATGTTAGATCTCAATCCGTTATAGTGAGGACATGTTAACAAAATCTATCTCAAGACACAGCGTTCAATGGCAATAAATCTTCATCACAGTTTCACTGGCCCGCACAACACAAGCAATGCAGCTCAGACGACACCATCGATAGTCCTAATGCACGGCTTATTTGGCGCGGGTGGCGGACGCCGGTGTAGAATCTCGTGCATCGGCGCGTGACATCAGGGGACATTTCTTACGGAGGATATGCTGATTCCGATTACATTTTGCCACAGTATCGAGAGCATATTGTCGCCTTGTTCCCGCAGACCTCGGTAAAAGTCATATCGGGCTGTGGGCATTGGCGGCACGCCCAGAAGCCGGGCCTGTTTAACAGTATCGCGCGGCGTTTTTGCGGCCGCCAAAAACTGACCCCTGTGGCGAACTTGGGTAAAGAAACGTATGCTGGCGACATGTAGTCGGGTCAAGGGAGTGTAGTAATCTATGAGCAGTGAGTTTCAGGTTCCGCAGGGCTTTAAACAACTGGCAGGTGTGAGCCCGGCAGAAGATGATATCGGTCCGTTTTTCTACAAAAAAAGCGATGCTGGTTTGCAGTTGGGTTTTCATGCCCAGCATAAAAATTGCAATGGCCTGGGCACGGTGCATGGCGGTGTGCTGATGTGTTTTGCCGATTACGCGGCAACCATGCTCGCCCTCAGCGGGGTGAAAGAAAACTGCGCGACGATAAGCTTCACCAGCGATTTTATGGCGGCGGCCAACCTGGGCGACTGGATAAGTGCCAATGGTGTGGTGGTTAAGCGCACCGGTTCCCTGACCTTCTTACGCGGACAGCTGCAAGTCGGTGAAGAGCTTGTGCTGAGCTTTCAGTGCGTTATGCGCCGTCTTAAAAAACCCTCCTGACCCGCTACGGAATTTAAACATGTATTTTACTTTGGGCGAAGTGCTGGTGTTATTTGGGTTTGGCGCACTGGGACTGTTTTTCTTTAGTGCGATAAGAGTGCGCGAACTGGCGGTGCAGGCAGTAATGCAGGCTAGCAAACGGGATGATTTCCAGCTACTCGACCAGAGTGTGCATATTCAGCGTATGTCCCTCAGTCGCGACGCCACTCTGAGGTGGCGTATCTGGCGGCAGTACCGCTTCGACTACAGCTATGATGGCGTGGAGCGTAGGCAGGGCCACGTGATGATGCTGGCAAAGCAGGTGCAGGCAGTGGTGGTCAGCGAGCGACCTCTAACCGTACATTAGGCCTGCACAACCACTACTTTTTAATCTGGGAATTCAGCATCTTGGCTATTTTCTCGCCGTAGGGTGGGAGCGTGCCGGCGAGTTTAGCAATATCGGCAAAACCCTGTTGGAATACGGCTCGAGAATGGCTGAAAGTGCGGAAGCCATCACGTCCCCGGTAATTGCCCATGCCACTGCCACCCACGCCGCCAAAAGGCATGTCGTCGCAGGCCACATGCATGGCTATGGTGTTGACAGACACACCACCAGAGATGGTCTGCGCAATAACCTTGGCTTGTTCGTCTTTATTTTTTCCAAAGTAGTAAAGCGCGAGTGGGCGCTCCCGTTGATTGATGAAGTCGATGGCATCCTGCACGTCTGTATAAGGCTTAATGTTGAGGATGGCGCCGAAGATTTCATCCTGCATGCATTTGAGCGAGTCATCGGGGTCGACAAATAAGTGCAGGGGGATTTTGTGTGTTTCTGCCGATGACCAATCTTCGCCCTCGGGGCACAGAGGGATAATTCGAGTGTCTTTCTCCGCGGCTTCATCGATGTAAGCCTTAACCCGATTAAAATGCCGCTCATTAATGCAGGCGACAAAATCGGGGTTATTGGTCACTGTGGGGTATTGCTCTTGTATCACTTCCCTGCAGCGGTGAATAAACGCCTCAATACGGCTCTGTGGCACAAAGACGTAGTCTGGGCTGACGCAGATCTGTCCACCATTCATGGCTTTACCAGTAATTATTCTCTCGGCTGCCAGATCTATGTCGGCGCTATCACCCACAATCACTGGCGACTTGCCGCCAAGCTCTAGCGTTACCGGCACCATATTTTCGGCAGCGGCTTTTAAAACCATGCGTCCGATGCTGCCGGCGCCTGTGAAAATAAGGTGGTCCAGTGGCAGGGCGCTGAAGGCGCCACCTACTTCTGGCCCCCCTGTTACCACTGCAATTTCAGACTCCTCGAAATATTCAGTGAACAGTTTTTTCATCAACTCGGCAGTATTCGGGGTATATTCGGAGGGTTTAATCATGGCGCGGTTGCCTGCGCCCAGTACGTCGGCCAGAGGACTAAAAATCATATTTACCGGAACATTCCACGGGGTCATGATGCCCACCACACCCTTGGGTTGGTGGTGAACATGGGCCTTGGCACCCAGTAAATTCATAGGAATGGGCGCTGAGCGTTTCTCAGGTTTCATCCACTTCTTGATGTTTTTCTTGACGTACTTGAGGCTGCCGATGGAGTTCATTATGTCCATCATTTGCGAAACAGACTTTGTTCGGCAGGAAAAGTCCTGGTCTATGGCAGCACAAATGGCATCTTGGTTGTCCACCAGCATGGCAATGCAGCGGTCGATGCGGTCGATACGTGTTAGGAGGTGCACTGGCCCTTCGGCATTGAAGGCAGCGCGCTGGGTGTCGAGCACGGATAATAGCTCAGCCGATGGGGAGCGCAATTCTGTAGGTTCGTTCATTATTTATTCCTCTGTTTGGCGTCTTGCAAAATCATGTCGGCGCATTTTTCAGCGATCATAACTGCGGTTGCATTGGTGTTGCCCGCGATCAGTGTAGGCATGATCGAGGCGTCGGCAACCCGCAGGGCTTCGATGCCGTGAACTCTTAGGCGGTCATCCACAACGGCCATGTCATCATTGCCCATTTTACAGGTACCTACCGGGTGGTAAACCGAGTTGGCCTCAGCGCGCACATAGTCCAGAATATCTTCATCACTTTGGGCCTGCGCCCCGGGATTAAACTCTTGCCCCCGGTAATTTTCCAGCGCTGGGGCTTTGAACACTTCTCTTACCTTGCGCACGGCAGCGACGATTGTGTCGCGGTCACTCTGGGTGGAGAGATAGTTGGCTTTGATACTGGGATAGGTCTGTGGGTTTTTTGAAGTGATGTGCACGCTTCCTCTACTCTGCGGTCTGAGCTGGCACACCGTGGCTGTGGTGCCAGGCGTGGTTTTCATGTTGCCTTTTGCGTCGGGCTCGCTAGCGGCGGGGGCGAAATGCACCTGCGCCATCGGCCGGTCCTGGGCTTCATCGGTGCGAAAAAATAATCCCGCCTGTGAGGCTGGGTGAGCAAGCAGGCCACGACGGCTGAATAAATATTTGAATACGTTTCGTATCAGCGTGAGTGGGCGTGTTTCGTCATAAAACGTTTTTACGCCGTGCAGTCCCTGAATGATGTTTATGGTCAGGTGGTCTTGAAGGTTTTCACCCACGCCGGGTAGTTCTTTCTCGATAGTAATACCTAGAGGCTGAAGGGCCTCTTTGCTGCCGATGCCCGAAAGCTCCAGCAATTGTGGTGAGTTGATGACACCAGCGCAGAGAATGACTTCACTTTTGGCATAAGCGGTAACTGTGGTTTTGTTTTTGCGTGTGGTTTGCTCATACTCAACGCCCACCGCCTTGCCATTTTCTATCAGTATGCGGTGGCTAAGGGCTTGGGTTTTGATGGTGAGATTAGGACGCTTCTCGCAAAGCTTAAGGTAGGTTTTGGCCGTGCTTTGTCGCACACCATTTTTAATGTTTAGCTGATAGTAGCCGGCGCCGTCCTGAGTAGCTCCGTTAAAATCTTCGTTGTAGGCCATACCCGTTTGTACAGCGGCCTGTAGAAATAATTCAGCCAATTCCAGCTTATCTTCATTTTTAACGTTCTCCACCCACAGGGGACCGCCATAGCCATGATACTCGCTGGCACCTTCGGCTTTATTCTCAGAGCGTAAGAAGTAGGGCATGACCTCATCATAAGACCAGCCCTTGTTGCCCTGTGAGGCCCAATCATTGTAATCGGCCTTGTTGCCGCGGATGTATACCATGCCATTAATGGAGCTGGTCCCGCCCAGCACCTTGCCCCGGGGCCAATCGATGTTGCGATTGTCCATATGCGGCTCAGGATCGGTCTGGTAGCACCAGTTAACCTTTTTGTCTTTTAACAGAAAGGCAAACCCCAGAGGCATGTGAATCATGGGGTTGCTGTCTTTAGGTCCGGCCTCCAGTAACAGAATTTTGCGACTGGCTTCCCTGGACAGGCGGTAGGCAAGGGCACACCCGGCAGAGCCCGCTCCAACAATAATGTAGTCGTACGGCTTGCTGGGATCATTCATGGACATATATTGCCTGCGCGTAAAGAGGTAATGATTCTTGTCCAGTGACCCTCGCGAGTCAACAGGGCATAAAGCAGATCGAGCGATATCTGGTTCAAGCGGCTAGACCATGTCTGGTCAATCGTTTTAGTGTTGTCTTTTCGATGTAATTAGAAGTTCTTGAGGAAATCATTTATCGCCTCGAGCCGGAGTAGAGCGGTGGGGTCGTCGACGTAACGCAGGTCTCAAAAAACTGTCACGTTGTCCACAGATTCTGTGGATAACACTGTGTGTAAGATGTTCAATCGAACGTCTAAGGCAATGAGTTAGCATGATTCTTCAGATTGGTTAAAATTCGACCAATGTTATAAAGTTGTTATTAAACAATAGCTTATGACTATAACATAAAGCTTTTGGTTTAAATTGATGTCTAAGTCGGTGAAACTTTTTTAGTTCAAAAATCTTGTGCATAAGATTTTTGGCCGTGCTACTAAAGGTAACTCATTGCCTTTGGGGGAAACATTGACACGGAAGGTGAAAGCTACATCAATTTCGATCATTGAGCGCAGTGCTTTTTTTGTAGACTCTAAGCAACAGTCAAGCTTTTTCTCAGGTGTTACCGCCCCGGTACACACATCCGGAAGTACAGGTCTCACGAATCTCGATAGCCGAGAGAAGAGGCAGGTCGGGCTTCAGTTTTGCCCAGATCCAGCGCGCGATATTTTCACTGGTTGGGTTTTCGAGTCCGGGAATATCATTTAGATAGTAGTGGTCTAGTTGGTCGTAGATTGGCTTGAAGCTCGCCTTGAGGTCGGAGAAATCCATCACCCAGCCCGCAGGCTCCGCCACATCTCCCGACACTAGAATACGCACCCCGAAGGAGTGTCCGTGTAATCTGGCACACTTGTGACCCTGAGGGACATTGGGCAGGCGGTGGGCCGCCTCAAAGTTAAATTCCTTGTAGATTTCCATACGGTGTCACTCTTTTGATTTGTTGCAATTTTACTACTAAAATCAACAACTTTTCATCAAAGGCTTTTTTTTAAGTTTTTTCCGTTGGATGGTTTGACAGCTAAGATTATATCTCTATAATGCGCGTTCTCGGTACGGGGGTGATTAGCTCAGCTGGGAGAGCATCTGCCTTACAAGCAGAGGGTCGGCGGTTCGATCCCGTCATCACCCACCACTTTTATCCAGTAGAAATGTATCGAGTATTACTACCGTGGACCGGTAGTTCAGTTGGTTAGAATGCCGGCCTGTCACGCCGGAGGTCGCGAGTTCGAGTCTCGTCCGGTCCGCCATTATATTAAGCCCAAGTAATTGATTTGCTTGGGCTTTTTGTTTTTATGACGGTAATTAAAATCATACAGGTACAGGATTAGGTGCAAGTCAGCTGAAAGAAAGGTTCGCATGATCACCCCCCCCTCCCGAAAGAGCGCGTTTGTGATATTCAGATCTGCGCCTAAGAAAAATTTAAGTCTCATCTGGCACAATATAACGAGTGTCATTGGACTCTGTTGCCTGATAGTTGAGCCAGACAATGCGCTTAGCCAAATGTTGGCACTCTCGCTCTCCGCCATATCAAACCGTTAAGGCCACTGATATCCCT
>Ga0308021_10000467_pt1 | contig 18917 bp, 11 predicted proteins | sample Neamet351_FD_201296 | JGI IMG/M metagenome (GOLD analysis project Ga0308021, IMG submission 201296) | Marine microbial communities from water near the shore, Antarctic Ocean - #351 | ecosystem: Environmental > Aquatic > Marine > Unclassified | place: Southern Ocean | collected 2014-10-02
GGTTTCTGTGTCCTCGACGGTGTCTTCATAAATGACCCGGTGGATACGTCCGGGAAGCACTTCATCGTAGTGCGCCATCAATTCTACGTAATCGTGATAGAAATGGCCCACATCCGACAGGCTGTAACTGAAGTTCTGTCCCCTGGCGTAATACTGCTTGAAATTAGAAAAACAGCAGCCCAGCGGGTGGCGGCGGGCATCAATGATTTTGGCGTTGGGGAGCAATAAGTGAATCATCCCCACATGGAGGAAGTTATTGGGCATCTTATCGATAAAAAATGGTCGGTCAGTCTTGCGGTGGACGCGGGTGCGCTCTATGTATTGCTCCCCCAGACTGAGATAGTCTTCTTTACTTTTTCCCGCCAGCACCTGGGCGTAGGCAACAATCTCATCTGTGTCTGCCTCCTCGCGCAACTCCATCGCCATGGAAATGATATCGGGTAGCTCTGTGGTTCCTTCTACTGCCGAGTGGCTGGAGAGAATTTGTTCGAGCAGGGTAGAGCCCGAGCGGGGCATACCAACGATAAAAATGGGTGCTGTAGTGTCACTGCCTGACCCCGCCCGATCACTGAAAAATTCTGCGTTAAAACTGTGCTTCAGGTGCTTTACCCGGGCGGTGTTTTTGCGGGCATTGTAGGGGTTGTCGGTGCGGTGCAGGGCATTCCCTTCAGCATAGTGTTGGAAGGAACGCGCGTGATCGTCTGTATCTTCTGCGGCTTTTCCAAGAGCAAACTGGAAGTGTGTACGGTTTAATGCATCCAGACCCGGGTCGCTGACCTTGTCGTGCATTGTGGACAGGTCAGTTTGGGTGAACCGGAAGGTCTTGAGGTTCGCAAGGCTCCAGTAGGCCTCTCCAAAGGCGGGATCACGATCGATGCACTCGCGGTAAGCGTCGATGCAGTCGTCCAGACGGCCTTCGGTTTTCAGTACATGACCATAGCTCAGCCAGATCTTCGCATTTGCCGGATATTCTTCGAGTAACTCATGGTAGAGCGCACTGGAGCGCTGGTACTCCCCGACCCTACTGAGAATAACCGCAGTCATATTGCGATAGCTGGGGTTGCGGGGGTCGCTGGCAAGCAGCTGTTCCATTTCATTCAGGGCCTGGGAGGACTTGTTGGCGCGGTGCAGCAAGGTGGCATAATTGTAGCGCGCGGCGGTAAAGCCCGGTGCCAGTTGCAGGGCGCGCTGCAGCAGTTTTTCTCCATCATCATTGCGCCCACAACGCACCGCTACTTCCGCCAGCATACGAATCGCGGGGACATCGGTGGGTGTTTTGGCCAGGTGCGTCTTCAGTAGTTCCTCGGCTTTGGGAATATCATTTTCCCCCATTGCAAGGGCAGCCCGCAGTAGCAGCGGGTCGCGGGTGGAGCACTGAATATGTCGTGCGTAGGCCTCGTCTCCGCCCTGGGTATCCCCTGTGGCGAGCAGGTGATCGGCCAGGTGACGCCAGGCTGCCGGGTGTTGCGGTTTCAATTTGACTGTTTTACGCAGCGCCTGAATAGCTTCGTCACCGCGACCCGCACTAGCGAGTGTCAAGCCGAGCTCGAAGTGGGCAGCGGCCCAAGTCGTTTGCCTATGTGCCAGAGGCTCAACGACCGCAAGAGCCGCGGCAATATCATTGGTTAGGCGATGCGCCTGGGCCATTAATAAGACTGCAGGTGGATGACTGGGCACCGCTTCGAGAACCGCCTGCGCCTGTTCAAGGGCCAGCAGTGGTTCGGTTTCCAATAGCCGCGAGGCATGCGCCATTGCGACTTCTAGCGTACCGGCAGGTTCAGCTTCCGCACTCACAGCAGAATTACTTCCACCAGACTACTGGTTGCGGCGCTAGGGTAAAATCGTTGTTCGCTAATTGAAACGTACTCCTAGTTTGGGTGGCCACGATTCTAGGCCCAAGTCTGGACAAGAACAATAGCAAGTTTACCGAGGGGGCATAGGAAAAATCAATACGCATCGCCAACGGCGCGGCCGCAGCCCTGGGGGCGCTCTAAAGCGGCGTGGGCTTCGGCAAGTTCACGTAAGCTGGCGAGCACCTGGGCTGTCGGTTCACTGGCGCTTCTGGTTTCAAGACTCACGTGTATAAGCATATGTTCTCCGGTGGCCAGCAAGGTGCCGTCGGCGTGAGACAGGCGATGAAATAAATGCAGTTTTTTTCCTTCCCCGCGCAAAACCTGTGTACTAACAACAATCGCTTGCAGCGCTGCCACTTCATCCAGGTGGCGGATATGGGTTTCCACAGTGAAATATGAGCCGCTGTTGGCGATGTATTCCACATCCACGCCAATTCGCCGCATCAGCGCGTCCGTCGCGTCGGAAAAACACTGCAGGTAGCGGCTCTCATTCATATGGTTGTTGTAATCGGTCCAGTCGGGGGGGATGCTGCGCTGCAGGGTTGTCAGTGGCTGGCCGATATCCTCTTCCGGTTCAGACATGGCTACCTGCTCGAAGCGAGCCTGTTCATAGCGAGCCAGTGTCGCACCCGCACCCCAATTATTGATCTTCAGCGCCTGCAAAATTGCTATCAGATTGTCGTCGCGAATACGCTCCAGTTCCCGAAAGGAATAGTGCCCAGACTGCGCGTCGGACTGAGTCGCGATGGTTTCGATCAGTTCATCAGTCAGCTCTGGCACATCGGTAAGTTTGCTCCAGGGCCACTTTAGGGCGGGGCCAAATTGAGCGATAAAATGTTTCATGCCCGCCTCACCACCGGCCAGTCGATAGGTCTCGAACATGCCCATTTGAGCCCAGCGCAGGCCAAAGCCATAGCGGATAGCATCGTCAATTTCCTGGGTCGTCGCTATACCATCCTTGACCAACCACAGCCCCTCTCGCCACACCGCCTCCAGCAAACGGTCGGCGACGAAGGCTTCGATTTCCTTTTTGATATGCAGTGGATGCATGCCCAGCTGGTCGTAAATTTCGCTGGCTCGCTCTATTATTACGGTGGATGTTTGCTCTCCGCCTACCAGTTCCACCAGCGGTAACAGATAGACAGGGTTAAAGGGGTGGGCTACAAGCAGTCGCTGCGGATGCTTCATGTTGGACTGAAGATCGGTAGGAAGAATACCGGAGGTAGAAGACGCAATAATCACCGTGGCAGCCACGCAGGCCTCAACTTCGGCGTATACGCGCTGCTTTAGCTCCAGTACTTCAGGTACCGCCTCAACCACTAATTCAGCATCCGCAACCGCCTCGGCCAGGCTGTTGGCGTAGGTGATAGCCCCCATGTCAGGTCGCGGGGCCATGGTAAGTTTACTGTAGGCGCGCTCGGCATTGGCCAAAACGGCCTCTACCTTCCCGCGTGCATTCTCAGCGGGGTCGTAGAGGCTAACCGCCACGCCATTCTCTGCAAAGCGTGCAATCCAGCCGGCACCAATAACGCCGGCGCCGAGTACAGCGACTTTTTTTAACGCACTCATTATAACGATGTGTCCTGAATAGAAATCCCGACGGCAAAGTCTAGGAGCATTTACCTAAAAAGCAAGCACCATTGCATTGGCGGCATGTCATCGAAGGTGACGGCAACCCCCGAACAGGGGATACTGTTGGCCTTACTAAAAAAGTAATAATGAGCGCAGTCAATGAAACTAGCCTCCTATCTATGGGCGCGGGAAACGCAATCGCTGAAGGTTGCCGTGCTTCTTGGCATTTGCCTTGCTAGCCCGTCTACTGCGGCACAGATCACTGTCCAGCATGGGCCCACACCTATTGTGCGGGGCGAAGCCAACGGAGAACGGGATATGACCGTTAGCAACGGTTTGTTCGCTCTCGCTTTTGCGGTCGACAGCGCTCCCCCCTGGGGTGTTGCTCGCGGTGGTATCGTCGATATAGCGATAATCCGTGATGGGCAGCTGGGCGAGGACTTTGCCTCTCTGGTAGATTTCATGCCGGACAACTGGTCAGCCTGGCCCAGTAGCTACCAGCAGGTTGAAATTATCAAGCAGAGCGAGCGGGAGCTTACTGTGCGCACACGCCGAGACTGGGCGCAGGTGGAGCTGGAAACGCTCTTCCACCTGCGTCTGAACGACCCCCTTGTACACATTACTACCACGATGCGTAATACCGGTGACAAGGCCCTGCCTAATCTCAAAACAGGCTACGTGGCCTGGCCAGACGGTGGTTACAAATTTGGAATTCCCGGACAACACGGTCAAGCCAGTGGAACCTCTAATGAAGGCCTGGCCAACTGGTCTGCTTTTTACGATGAACACTGGGTCATGGGGTTGCACGCACCCTTCGCCAGTATCTTTGACCGCTTTGCCCGTGACCGCTACCAGCAGCACGACCTGGCATCCGGCGAGCAGAAGACCTTTGAGGCTTGGCTACAAATTGAGGGTCGCGGTGATCTGGCTACGCTGGTGAAGTCAGAAATCGAAATTGAGGCGTTGCGCGCTGGCTCCGTGTTCGGGGAAGTGCGCAGCAATGACGGTAATTTGGTTGAGCGCTGTGCAGTGGTCGTTCTGAAAAACGGCAAGCCCTATAGCTGGACACTGTGTAAGCGTGGACGCTACAACATGGCGCTGCCCGCCGGATCCTACACCCTGTATGCCACTGCCAGGGCCCATGCACCTGGACCTACTCAATCGATTGACCTGAAGACCGGCGCCAAGATGCAGCTGGATCATCAGGGCTTACAGCGGCCGGGGGTGGTATCCATAGACGTAAAGGAGGCCTTAAATGACAAGCCTCTGGATGCGCGTATCGCCATTCGCAGCGGGTATAAGCCGTTAATCGAGTTTCTCGGGCAGAAGGTTTTTTTCACTGAACTGAAGGCCCCCGGCCGGGCGTCTTTCCCCATGGCTCCGGGAGACTACGAGTTCGAGATAAATGCCGGGGGCGGTTTCACAGCCCCACGTCTACTCGTTACAACCACCGTCAGATCCGGTGAGCAGAGCGTTATAAAGGCCGAAGTTGCCGTCCAGGAACATCCTGTAGAACAACATTGGTACGGTGTCGACCTGCACCACCACTCGGACGTACTAGACGGTTATACCGCGCCCGAATATGTCTTGCGTTCGGAGTTGGCCTCGGGCATGGATTTCAGTTTTCTCAGTGATCACAACTCCATGGTCAATAACCCCGAGATGGAACGCCTGTCTGCCAGCCGCTCTATCCCTTTTATAGGCGGCACCGAGCTATCGGCATCATGGGGTCACTTCAATGCCTACCCCCTGACACCGGGCAAGGAAATTGATATTGACGTGGGTAAGGCCACCGTACAGGACGTATTTTCCCTCGCCCGCCGCCTCGGCGCCAGAGTGCTGCACGTAAACCACCCATACAGCCAGTACGGTTACTTCCGCAACCTTGAAACCCAGGTGATGCGCAACGGCAAGCTCGATACCGCCGCACCCGGGGGGTATGACCCGGGATTCGATCTGGCCGAGATAAAACCGCGACTGACAGCCGAGGATCACCAGCAGAACCTCGACACCCTGGCCAGGGTATGGCAGTTGTGGAATGTGGGGAAGCGCGCTTATCTGGTGGGCGCGTCGGACGTGCACGATATTTGGAAACACGAGTCTGGGGCAGCGCGAACCTATGTCTACATGGAGGCAACCCCGACTATAGACAGCCTCGTTACCGCTGTGAAAGAGGGTCGCAGTTATGCCACCCAGGGCCCATTAATTTTTCCGAAACTGGTATTTGGCAGCGAGGTAGAACAGCCGGTGGGTACTGAGCTTGTACTGGAATATCGACTCGCTGCGGTTTCAGGCTTGCACTCTGCCACCTTGATCGAAAAGGGCAGCGCCATCCAAACGCGTGATTTCAAGACGCCACTTAAATCTGCTCCCCAGGTCTTTACGGTCAATCCAAGGGCCGACACCTGGTACAGTCTGGTGGTGGAAGACGCGAAAGGGAATTTGGCTTACAGTAACCCCGTTTGGGTAACAACAATAAAGCAGCAGTAAGCCACACAGAGGCGGATAGTTATCAACGGATTTAATCGAAGAGTACTACTCAAGTTAATGGCAACGGCTGCGCTTGTCGGCTGCAGCGCGAACTCGACCAAGGCCGCGGGATTACGTGTGGTGGTGGTAGGGGCCGGTATTGTCGGGGCCTCAATCGCCTATCAGCTGTCCAAACGGGGTGTTTCGGTCACTGTTATCGATGAGCAAGGTCCCGCCAGCCATGCCAGTAGGGCAACCTTTGCCTGGATTAATGCCTCCTGGGCCAAACAACCCAGACACTACCATTCGTTGACTCAAGACAGTATAGCAAGCTGGCGGGGTCTACAGCAGACTCTGAGGCTTCCCATCAGATGGGGCGGTTCTTTGGAATGGTACGAAAAACCAGTCAGGCAGGAGAGGCTTAAAGCCCAAATTGCAGAGCAAATTGAGTGGGGTGAGCGTGCTCGAATCCTAAGCCGTGCCGAACTCGCTCAACTGGAACCGAATGTAGAATTTGGCAACGCGCGAAATGTCGCTTTTTCAGAGAATGACGGAGCCATCGATCCCGTTATTGCGACAGATTTATTACTGAAGGCAGCGCAAAAATTAGGTGCGACAGTGCAGTATCCCTGCACGCTCAACGATGTTGGCATGGCATCGGGAAACGTCACCTATGCCGACACATCCAGGGGTCGCATCACGGCAGACAAAGTCGTGCTGGCCACGGGGGCAGCCCCAGATGCGGGGCTGCGTTTCGCTGAGTCGGCTATCCCGCAGCGCTCTACACCGGGTATTATTGCGGTGACCCAGCCCATGCCGCGCATGCTCAACCGTATTCTTGTCGCTCCCGGTATCCATATGCATCAGCGCGATGATGGGCGATTTGTACTCGGAGAACAAGAGGGTGCACCCCAAAATGAGGCACACGCCATGCGCCTTGAGGGGCGCCCAAACAACTTCCCCGCGCGTGTATTAGCGCAGGAACATGCCGCTCGAATGATTGCAATCGCAGAGCGTTTTCTTCCGGGTATTGGCGCTGCCAAACTGCAAGACGCCTACATTGGGTGGCGTCCTCTTCCGCTCGATGGCCACCCGGTACTTGGGGCCTCTGCTGCCCGGCCGGATGTATATCTTGCCGTCATGCACAGCGGCGTTTCGCTGGCTCCCATTGTCGGCCAGCTGGTGGCACATGAGTTGACAGAGGGTGTTGTTCTGTCTCAGCTGGATGAGTATCGCCCCGGTCGCAACTTTGAACAAATTAAGCGCTATTAAAAGCACACTAAAGAGTTAGTGCATGCATGATCGTGCTTGCTCGACAGTATCATCCCTTTTATGCTCTATTCATGACAGCTGATTTATTTGTCCTATACCTTACTAATGCTTTCCCGGTAAGCGTTTTTACCGGTACGGTAAGGGTCGATTTATCGGTAATATTATCTACCTGTACGGTTATCCATAGGAGCTGTGATGAACCCTAATTATGAAATCTTGTTTGAGCCTGTTGCTATTGGCCCAGTAACCGCACCCAATCGTTTTTACCAGGTGCCTCACGCCAGTGGTATGACCGAGGCTAACCCCCGGGTTAGGGCGGCGTTTCGCGCCACCAAGGCGGAGGGTGGCTGGGGGGTGGTCTCTACTGGTGCTGTATCTACCCACCCCTCATCGGATGACAGTCCTTTGCCCTTTGCCCGGCTGTGGGATGACAATGATATTTGCGCACACGCATTAAGCTGCGACGCCATTCATGAGCACGGTTCATTGGCCGCGGTAGAGCTATGGCACGGGGGTGCCGCAGTGATGAACCGAACCTCGCGTATTGCACCGTATTCACCTTCGGGAATTCCCTGGGCCCCAACTCATGTCGGCTTCATGGGAAATTTGCGCCCTCGAGTTATGGACAAAAATGATATCCGTGATGTGATTGACTGGCAGGTGGCGGCGGCGAAGCGGGCGGTGAGTGCCGGTTTCGATATCGTTTATATCTATGCGGGCATGGGGTATCTGGGCTACGAGTTCTTACTGGAAGAATATAATCACCGTACCGATGAGTATGGTGGCTCGGTGGAAAACCGCACGCGTTTTGTGCGCGAGTTGATTGAAGCTACCAAAGATGCGGTGGGGGATCGCTGCGGGGTGGCCCTACGCATTAGCATGGAAGAGTTGCGGGCCAAGGCCAGTAATAATTATGAATCCCAGGCCCATGAGGTGGTGACCCTGCTTTCTGATCTGCCCGACCTGTGGGATGTGAAGATGGATTCCAGCCCGACTGACTGCAGTGCCTCGCGCTTTCGGGAGGAAGGGTCTCACGAACCGATAATCGATTTTGTAAAACAGGTCACTGATAAGCCAGTGGTGGGTGTGGGGCGGTTTACCTCGCCCGATACCATGGTGTCACAGATTAAACGTGGAATACTCGACCTTATCGGCGGCGCGCGGGCTGGTATTGCCGACCCTTTTCTGCCGCGCAAGTTACGCGAGGGCAGGGAAGATGAGATTCGTGAATGCATAGGCTGTAATATTTGCATCTCCAGTTGGCACGACGGTGTACCTGTGCGCTGTACCCAAAATGCCACGGCGGGAGAAGAGTGGCGCAAAAACTGGCATCCGGAAAAATTTGCCGACCCCGGCAGTCAGGATTCCATCTTGATAGTAGGTGGTGGTCCAGCAGGACTTGAAGCGGGACTGATCGCGGCTAAACGTGGTTACTCGGTAACCATTGCTGATGCGGCGCAGGAATTTGGTGGCCGCCTGACCTACGAGACCAGTTTGCCCGGCCTGAGTACTTGGGGCAGGGTGCGCGATTATCGACTCTATGCGCTGCAGCAGATGGGCAATGTCAACCTCTATACCAACAGTCGGCTAGGGGTTGATGAAATTCTTGCCCTGGAGCATCAGCGTGTGGTTATTGCAACGGGTGCGCGCTGGGTGCCTATGCTGTATTCCTCATTGGAAATACCCCTGGGTGAATTACAGGGCCCGGCAGTGTATACCCCGGATGATCTTGCCTGTGGGGTCATACCGGAGAGCCCTGTATTGGTGTATGACTATGATAATTACTATATGGGCGGCCTGGTCGCCGAAGACCTGGCAGGTAAGGGGCTGGATGTGTCCTACGCCACTCCGGCTGGGCATGCCTCGGCGTGGACTATCATGACCAACGAGCAGCCTTTCGTGCACCAGGCTTTGCATCGCCACAATATCGATGTCACCACCCAGGCCCTACTGGAAAGCTTTGACGGCGACAGTGCCATATTGGCTAATATCTTTACCACCAAACAACAATCCCTGGCGGTAAAGTCGGTGGTGATTGTTGGCTTGAAGTTACCTAACAATGATTTATACGATGAATTGCAAAGTCAGGGAGATGCGCTGGCACAGGCCGGTATAAAATCAGTAGATCGAATCGGTGACGCACTGGCTGCCGGGGCGATTGTGCATGCAGTTTACTCGGGTCATGAATATGCCAGGCAACTCGACGATACTAGCAACACCCTCTACCTGCGTGATATTACCATCGGGGAGTATGCCCCCGGGCCTGTTATACAAAGTTGATAGGTGTGTGTCAGGCTTGTATATGCTTGCCGATGCGTTCAGTGACGTAGCGGCGGATATCGAGGTTCCAGTCTTCCATGGGTGAAAACACCCCGACTTTATGTACTCGGCTAGAGATACCTTCTTGCACGCGTTCGCAAATGCTCCAGTCCTGGCGGTTGACCAGATGCCAAAAGTCTACCGCATCAGAGGGATCAAAATCGGGTTTGTTAATTTCGAAGGGTTCAAACAGGAATTGGCAGTCGATCAGCGTTTTGTCGCAGCCTTTGGCATGCAGTAAAAATGCCACTACATGGTCGCTGGCCAGACTCAGGAACAAGTTGGGATAAATAAGATCTCCTTTGTGTCTGAGTTGCTCATCTTCATTCAAACCCGGGAACATACGTCGGTCGGTTGTGCCGGAGGCGGTGAAGGTGACGGCGCCCTCCCGGTGAGGCACGCCGCGCGCCCAGTCTAGGTCGTAGGCGCCGGTGTCGCGAAATGCCGGCACCACCTTGCACAATTCCGGGTGCACCGGTCCACAGTGGTAGCATTCATTGTAGTTTTCGCACAGCACTTTCCAGTTGGCGTTAACTTCATACTGGATACGCTGGCCCAGGCGCAATTCACTTAATGGGTAGCGCAGGAAACTCTGGGCGCTGGCGGCAATACTGTGCTCGAAGGGTGGTGCTGTGTCGGGGCTGAGGTTAAGAAAAATAAAACCGCCCCAGGTTTCGCAGCCCACTGGATGTAGTTTGACCTGGGTGGCATCAAAGCCCATTTCCGCGCGCATGTGTGGCGCTCGTTGCAGAGCGCCGTTAAGGTCGTAGCTCCAGGCATGGTAGGGGCACACAATACTGCGGTTGTTTACCACGCCGCCTTTGAGAGGCAGCCGGTCGTTGCTGTTCTCCTGCTGCGATGCGGGACAAAGTCGGGCGCCGCGATGGCGGCAGACGTTATAAAAGGCGCGCAGTTCACGCTGTTCATTTCTGAGCAGCAGGATGCTCTGCCCGTAAAGATCGAGCACCTTGTGGTCCCCGCTGTCGATCAGCTCTTCTTCGCGGCCAACGCATACCCATTCGCGAAAGAAAATGTGTTCGCGCTCTAGCTCAAATATCGGGCTGTCGGTATACCAGCTACTGGGCAGCGTCTGGTCCAGGACGCCGTTATTGTCTGTGGTCATAAGCGGGTGCAGTGCGGGACTCTGCGTAGGATAATATAGGCGGCAATCGTGCCTAGCGCACACAGGCCTGCAATGGTCAGATAGAAATAGCGGTAGCCTTGGGCACCGGGGTAGGCGTCTAGCAATACGCCGCCGAGCAATGGCATAAAGACATCCGGGGTGAACCCTATGGCGGAAATAACACCGGTTGCGGTGCCTGTTACCGCAGTGGCGACACCGCCTTCCTCCAGCAGGGCAAAGTAGATACCGCGCAGGGCGAAAATGGCGGCTGAGACAATGGAAGCATTGACCAGCATCAGGACCAGATAAGCTTCACCACCTGGCATAAAGCCGAAGGCCACAAAGCCTGTGGTCATAATGATAAAGATGATGAACACGGTTTTAGAAACACCGATACGGTCGGCGATAAAACCGGCAGCGGCCGGGGAGAAAGGCTTTAACCACATCTTACCAACAGCGACCGCGCCGCCCAGCACCACACTCAGGCCATAGACATCGGTGGCATAGGGGGCGAAAAAAAACGAGCCCCAATAAGCGCTATAGGCGGTTAATACCACCAGTGAAATCAGCCAGATTGCCGGCATTTTAAGTACAGTGATGACCTCTTTGAGGCCTACGCTAGGAGCAGCTTTATCGCTTTTATCGCGATCCTCGTTGCCAAGGACCAGCCAGGCCATGACAGCTAACACTATGTTGGAAAAGGAGAATAGTTTGATGACATCCGCCAGCGCATCGCGTTCACTGCCAAGCCAGGCGAATATCACCAGCAGAATAGTGGAGCTTACCAATTCGCTAATACCGCGGCCACTTTCTAGAATGCCAAAGGCCTTGCCCTGGTCTTCTGCCGCAGCCCAGTTGCGGGTGGCTTTGATCATTGCGCCCCAGAACACCAGTGAGATGCTGATGCCCCAGTAGGCGTGGATAGCGAGGTTCACACGGTAGGAGGGGAAGCTTGAAAAATACAGGCCGCCGACTCCCGTGGCTAACAAAGAGCTGGCGATCAGTGTGCGCGCAGAGAACCTATCGGCTAACCAGCCACCGGGGAAATAGGTGAGCAGTGAGGTGGTGCCAAATACACTCATCAGCACGCCCATCTGGGTGTTGTCGTAGCCAAAGGCTTGCTGCATCGGTATGTAATAGACTTCGCGCAGGAACGGGAGCATAAAGATAAGGCCGCCGGACAGACAGAGGATTACCATTACGAGCCAGTGCTGAACGCGGTTCATCGGGGCCTTGTAGTCGGCATTTTGTTTCTAAGCTCACTCATCTGTCTATGGCCCCGTCATCAACGGACTATATTACTCTTATTTCTGTCATTAGCGAATCGGGCCCTTGCCACCCCAGTTGCCTGCCGCTTCGAAATCCAGCGTCCAGAGAGGCATATTTGGCGAAAGTATAAGGAGAGATAAACACGCTATAGCGTCGTCTATATCTGCGCGAATTGTTGTCTCACGGGTATCTTGGTGTCAATGATTGGCTCTATTTTAATCAATCGATTAGTTAATTTATTAATCGATTGATTAAATTCGAAAACCCGCCATAATTTTAGGATGCAATTGAGTTAATCACCCAGTCTTGGCGAAAAAGCCAAAGAGGAAATGCGCAGTGAAGAAACGTTTCTTTATCATAGTTGTTCTCGCGATTTTTGGTGGGGGCTATTACGCCTGGACGCAGTGGAGTGAAGCCGATGAAGGGGGCGCACTCACCCTGTACGGCAACGTCGACATCCGTGAAGTGCAACTGGGCTTTAGAGTGTCGGGGCGTCTACAGCAGATGCAATCCGAAGAGGGAGATGCTGTTGAGGAGGGAACACTTCTCGCGGTTCTGGATGACCAGCCTTTCGTAGAGGCACTGGCGGTTGCCGATGCTCGGGTACAGGAGTCCACTGCGCGTTTACAGCGTTTCAACACAGGGTCTCGCCCCCAGGAAATTCAGCAAGCGCGAGAAACCGTAAAAGAAACCCAGGCCGCGTTTGATAACGCGAGGCGAGATTTAGCACGGCAAAAAGAACTGGTGGCCAGCAAGATCGGAACTCAGAGGCTTTTGGATAACGCCAGGTCGCAATTCGATCAGACGAAGGCACGGCTAGCCGCCAGCAAGGAAGTGTTGGCGCTAGCATTGGAAGGTTCTCGTCAGGAAGATATCGCGGGTGCAGAAGCTGCACTGGCGGCGGCACTCGCACAACGACAACAGTTCGAAACTCGCCTCGGCGATACGAAGCTTTATTCGCCCAGCGCGGGTATCGTGATGACCCGATCGCGTGAGCCCGGCGCCATGCTGGGTGTTGGAACGCCAGTCTATACGGTGTCTTTGGCACAAAAGGTTTACGTTCGAGCCTATGTAGATGAACCCTCCCTAGGGTTCGCTGTTCCGGGCGCATCGGTCACAATTGTTACTGATACGCAGGGAAAACAATATACGGGTCAAATCGGTTTTGTCTCCCCGCGGGCTGAATTTACGCCCAAGAGTGTTGAGACACAGGCACTGCGTACCGATCTGGTCTACCGCTTGCGCATTGTCGTCACCAACGCCGATGAATTCTTGCGCCAAGGCATGCCAGTCACAGTGGTGCTGTTGGAAAACTAAGTGCATAGCCCTGCGGAAACCCAAGTAGATCAATACACGATGAAACCCGAAATTAGTCTGTGTGGTCTGACAAAACGGTTCGACGAGTTTGAGGCCCTGTCAGGAATAGAGGCCGAAATTAGGGCTGGTACGTTAACAGGATTGGTAGGCCCCGACGGTGCGGGGAAAACCACCCTAATGCGAATTATGGCTGCCCTGATGGTTCCATCGCAAGGAACAGCGCAGGTTTCGGGACTCGACGTCGTTACACAGGCGAAGGCGATCCACAATGTAGCTGGGTATATGCCTCAACGCTTTGGTTTGTACGAAGACCTGTCCGTAAGGGAAAACCTAGACCTGTATGCGCGTCTTCGGGGGCTAGTGGGCCCGCAAAGAGAGGCAACCTTCCAACGGTTACTGAGCTTTACCAGGCTTGAGCCCTTTACAAAAAGACTTGCCGGTCAGTTGTCTGGTGGCATGAAGCAAAAGCTGGGCCTTGCATGTGCTTTGATGGCTAAACCTAAGGTGCTACTGCTGGATGAGCCTAGTGTTGGCGTTGATCCAGTGAGTCGCCAGGAACTCTGGAAAATGGTGCAAGAGCTTACGCAGAGTGGCATGGCGGTGGTATGGGCTACGGCGTATCTCGATGAGGCGGAGCGTTGTGAGGAGGTGTTACTTCTTGATCACGGGAAGCTCATATATACAGGCGCTCCTGAAATTCTAACCCAGCGCTTGGTGGGCAGAAGTTTAGTGATTAGCGACATTGTGGGAGACCGGAGAAAGCTGTTGACCGAAGCACTCGATCTGGCATCGGTAAGAGACGGCGTTATTCAGGGAGCGTCGGTCCGCATCGTAACCGCTCAAGATAGTAGTTTGAACGAACTCAATAAACTTGTCGCCGCCAGTGGCGGACAGTTGAATCCTGCGCCTCCTAGATTTGAAGACGCCTTTATCGATTTGCTTGGGGGAGGCCCGGGGGGGCGCTCGGAAGTTGCCCGGAGAATGGAAGAGCTTACTAGCGAGCGACAAGTGATGGTGAGCTGCCAAAATTTGACTAAACGCTTTGGAGATTTTACCGCGACGGACTCGATCAATTTTTCGGTGAATCGTGGAGAAATATTCGGTCTTCTTGGGCCTAACGGTGCTGGTAAGTCCACCACCTTCAAAATGTTGTGCGGCTTGTTGAAACCAAGTTCGGGGAAGGCTGAGGTCGTAGGCCTGGACCTTCGCAGTGCCAGTAGTGCAGCCAAGATTCAACTGGGCTACATGGCTCAGAAGTTTTCGTTATACGGTCTCATGAATGTGCAGCAAAACCTGAGGTTTTACTCCGGCGTATATGGCCTGAGTGGAGCGAAACAGAAACGGGCTATCGAAGAAATGATAGAAGTCTTTGAGCTGCAGCCGTATCTTAAGCAGTCTCCCGATTTTTTGCCATTAGGGTTTAAGCAGCGTCTGGCGCTCGCGTGCGCATTGATGCATCGCCCGCGTGTTTTGTTTCTGGATGAGCCAACCTCGGGTGTTGATCCGTATACAAGACGTGAATTCTGGACCCATATTACAGGGCTGGTAGGGCGCGGAATGACCATCATGGTAACAACGCATTTTATGGATGAAGCAGAGTATTGCGACCGCGTTGCGTTGGTAAGCAGATCACAACTTATCGCCCTGGACACGCCGGATGCACTGAAGGCCAGCATTGCTAGTGCGGCTAATCCTGAGCCATCGATGGAGGACGCCTTCATCGAATTAGTTCAAAGGCAAAATGCGATTCTTGATGGGCCGCTAGCTGTATGAATATTACTAGGCTGATAGCGTTAATAAAAAAGGAGGCGCTGCAGATAGTGCGCGACCCCTCGGCAATGTTAATTGCCTTCGTGCTACCACCGGCTCTGTTGTTCTTTTTCGGGTATGCGATATCACTGGATGTTAAAGACGTGAACCTTGCTCTTGTAGTCGAAAACGATGGCGCTTATTCGCGCGATCTGGCAGCAGCCTACGCCGCTACCGCCTACTTCGACATTACTCCCGCAAGACACCGTAAGGAGGTTGTGCGCGAGCTGGTATCTGGGGATCTCACGGGGTTCGTGGTAATACCTCAAGATTTTGATGCACGAATGGCAGACCCTCATCGTGCCGCGAACATTCAAATCATCACTGATGGCTCACGACCCAACATTGCAAGCTTTTCAGCGGGCTACGCCCAGGGCGTATTTAACACCTGGCTTGCGGGGCGGGCTGAATCAGGACTGACTGGCATAGCGGGAAATCAACTTGAGCCTCAAGCTCCAATTCAATTGGAGCAGCGCTTCTGGTTCAACCCTGAGTTGGACAGCCGTAGTGTTCTTGTGCCCGGGGCGATTGCCCTTGTAACGACCATCATTGCCACACTCTTGACCGCAATGGTCATCGCAAGAGAGTGGGAGCGAGGCACAATGGAAGCGCTTTTGTCGACGCCCGCCAGTCGCGCTGAAATCATCCTCAGCAAGTTGATTCCGTATTTTGTGCTGGGTCTTGTCGCAGTTTTTGGCTGTACGCTGTTAGCTGTGGAGTTTTTCGGCATACCTTTTAAGGGGTCGCTGGGTGCGCTTCTGTTAGTCAGCTCAGCATTTTTGTTACCTGCGCTTGGCCTGGGTCTACTCATCTCGGTTGTTTCACAGAGCCAGTTTGAAGCTGCTTCCATTGGTCTTCTCCTTGGGTTTATGCCAACGCTACTGTTGTCTGGCTTTATGTATGAAATTCAAAGCATGCCCCTCGTTGTTCAATTAATCACCGAAATAGTGCCAGCACGGTATTATGTAGCGAGTTTACAAAGTATTTTTCTGGCAGGGGATGTGTGGTCAGATCTGATACCGAACATTTTGTCCATGCTCGCACTTGGCATTGTGCTGTTTGGGCTAACGTTTTTCAAAATGCGTGAGGGCCTAGACTAATGCTGGGACCGCTACGTCATACCATTATCAAAGAGTTTATTACCCTTATTCGTGACCCTGCGACACTTAGGGTATTAGTCGCCGCGCCTCTCATGCAACTTCTGATTTTTTCGTTTGCCGCGAGTATGGAAGTACGCAATATACACATCGCAATAGTGAATGAAGACAGCGGGAGGTGGTCGCAAGAGTTGGTCAGACGATTGGAGTCGGCAAGCTTTGTGGATTCCACTGTTGTTCTGCCAAGCAGCTATGGGTTGGAAAAAATGATAGATCAGAGACAAGTGTTGTTGGCAGTGCATGTGCCCGCAGACTTTTCCCGCAGCATCGACTCCGGGACATCGGGTAAGGTGCAACTGATTTTTGACGGTCGCAGGGCAAATAGTGCCCAGATCACTTTTTCCTATATTCAGGGCATCGTGAATGAATTAAATAATGACCTGCGGAGTGGCGCAATACTTCAGCCCACGGCTAGTGCGAGGCATTGGTTTAATCCAAATCTTATCTTCATGTGGTTTATGGTGCCGTCACTGGTAGCCACTTTGGCACTGATGCCCGTTTTCCTTATGAGCACGCTGTCAGTTGCCCGTGAGCGAGAAATGGGCACTTTTGATCAGCTGGTGGTATCGCCTGTTAGCACTCTGGAAATTATTTTGGGAAAACTGCTTCCGGCAGTGTTCGCAGGAATGTCTTCTGGCACGCTAATCATAATTTTGGCAATTTACGCCTATGGTCTCCCGTTTAATGGCAGTATGTCACTGCTGCTGCTCAGTATGCTCGTATTTGTCTGTTCGATTGCGGGTATTGGCCTCACGATCTCCTCACAATGCAACACGCAGCAGCAAGCATTTCTCGGGATGTTCGGTTCCGTGATATTGATCATGACTACCTCTGGATTTTTTAGCCCGGTAGATAACATGCCCGAATACCTTCAGCTGTTGGTACAGGCCAACCCTGCGAAACACTTTATGGATATTGTGCTGGGCAGCTTTTTGAAGTCTATGACCACTGCGGAGGTTCTCGCGAACCTATGGCCTATGGCGGTGATTGGTGTTGTGACAGTGTCCAGTGCTTCGTTTCTCGTGCGTCGTAGTCTCCACTAAATTCGAGGAACACTTTTTCTTAGGACTTTCGGGCATTACCTGCCAAGGAAATACCCATGAGCAAGAGAAAGCTTCTCGATCGTCGCAACTTGCTGCGCGCCATACAAGCCCTGCACACTAACTTTAATTAGCGTTAAGGTATTGAAGCATGGTGAAAAGAAAAGGTACTCTAGCTTTAGAATATGACAAATAAAAAGCTAAGTTACATCGTTGTTTTGAAGAAGGACTGCCCCACCTGTGCATTGGTAGAGGCAGTGGTTGCGCAGCTAAAATCCAGCGTGGGCTCTGTGGAGGTTTGGAGTCAGGATGACCCGGGTTTCCCCGCCACTGTTGCCGACGTGTTGGATGACCGTGAACTGGAACAATCCTGGTATTTGAAAATAGAAACGGTACCCACTTTTATTCGTCTGGAAAACAGCGTTGAGTGTGAGCGGACTGTTGGCTGGGATCGCAAGGAGTGGCAGCGGCTCTCTGGTGTTGACTCCTTGGGTGATGGACTACCAGCGTTTCGTCCCGGCTGCGGTTCCATGAGTGTTTACCCGGGAATACCAGAAAAACTGGCACTGAAATTTGGCGATATTTCGCTGCAATCCCGGCGTATTGAAATCGGCGATATGGAAGACCCGATAGAGTCGTGCTACGAACGTGGTTGGAGTGATGGCTTACCCGTGGTGCCACCTACCGAGCTTCGAGTGGTACGCATGTTGGCAGGTACCACACGCGATCCGAAAGAAGTGTTGGGCATGGCACCACCTGATCTGCAGCCCTGCACGATAGAGAAGGTCGCCATTAATGCTGTTATGGCGGGCTGTAAGCCTGAATACTTGCCAGTAGTTATCGCTGCAGTTGAGGCCTGCCTGATTGACGAATTTTGCATGCATGGCTTATTGGCAACTACTTGGTTTTCCGGACCCATGGTCATTGTTAATGGCCCCATAGCTAGAGACATTGGCATGAATAGCGGTGGTAATGCTTTAGGGCAGGGCAATCGCGCTAACGCCACTATAGGCAGGGCATTGCAGTTGGTCATTCGTAATGTTGGTGGCGGCAAGCCCGGTGGGGTGGATCGCTCTACACTGGGCAACCCCGGGAAATACACTTTTTGCTTCGCTGAAGATGAGGAACAATCCTGCTGGGAGTCGTTGGCACAGCAGCGTGGTTACAGCGCTGGACAATCTACGGTCACTTTGTTCGCTGCAGATGGTGTGCAGGGCTTCGCGGACCAAAAGGCGCGAGACCCCGAATCACTGTGCCGCTCGCTGGCGGCAAGTTTGCTAACAGTGGGACATCCTAAGTTTGCTATGATTAGCGATGCCTTTATTATTCTGGTGCCAGAGCATCAACGGATTTTTGCCGATGCCAGCTGGAATAAGCAACAGGTACTCGATAGACTGACAGAGCTCACCACCCGACACGGCAGTGAACTTATCAGCGGCGTCGATGGTATAGCAGAGGGAATGCCAGAGTTTGTGAAGGATATGGATTTACCAAAGTTTAAGCCCGGCGGTCTTAATATTGTGCGCGCCGGGGGAACAGCAGGGCTATTCTCAGCCATTGTAGGAGGCTGGCTTGCCAGTGGCGATAGGGGTAGTTCACCCGTCAGTAAGGAGATTGTGGTATGACAGAAGTATTTCTCGACCCTACAGCAGAGCTCAATCCGGCTGCAAAAGTACCACTGCCGCGCTTGCACAGCCTTGCAGGTAAAACTGTTGGC
>Ga0308021_10000471_pt1 | contig 18874 bp, 18 predicted proteins | sample Neamet351_FD_201296 | JGI IMG/M metagenome (GOLD analysis project Ga0308021, IMG submission 201296) | Marine microbial communities from water near the shore, Antarctic Ocean - #351 | ecosystem: Environmental > Aquatic > Marine > Unclassified | place: Southern Ocean | collected 2014-10-02
ATATATTTATATCTTTCCTATATTATTGATGTAAGCAGATAATATAGGAGAGTATTTTGTATTAAATTATTCTACCGTAACTGACTTAGCTAAATTACGTGGTTGGTCAACATCAGTGCCTTTAATAATAGCTACATAGTATGAAAGTAACTGTAGTGGTAGTGTGTATACTATTGGCGCAATAATATCATCACAATGCGGTACGTTAATGACCTTCATTGTATCGTCACTTTCAAATTTTGCATCCACATCAGCAAATACATACATTAAGCCACCACGCGCTCTTACTTCTTCAACATTTGATTTTAACTTTTCAATTAAATCATTTTTAGGAGCAACAACTATCACAGGCATTTCAGCATCAATCAGCGCTAAAGGTCCATGCTTTAACTCACCTGCAGCGTAAGCTTCAGCATGAATATAAGAAATTTCTTTAAGCTTTAAAGCGCCTTCCATTGCGATAGGGTATTGATCACCTCTACCTAGAAATAGTGAATGATTTTTGTCAGCAAAGTCTTCCGCTAACGCTTCAATAGAACCTGCTAGCGCTAATACTTCTTCTAACTTATTTGGCAGTTTTTGTAATGAACGTGTAATTTCAGCTTGTGTTTCTTTCGTCATACCGTGATGAGAACCAATCGCTAAAGTCATCATTAATAAACCAACTAACTGAGTCGTAAACGCTTTAGTTGACGCTACGCCAATTTCAACACCCGCTTTAGTCATAAAAGATAAGTCTGATTCACGTACTAATGATGAACCAGGCACGTTACAAATACTTAAACTTGATTGATAACCTATTTCTTTAGCTAAACGTAATGCAGCTAATGTGTCAGCCGTTTCACCTGATTGAGAAATAGTAACTAACAATGCATTTTGCGGTACATGAGATTTACGGTATCTAAATTCACTTGCGATTTCGATATTACACGATACACCCGCTAATGATTCTAACCAATAACGGGCAACCATTCCTGAATGGTAACTTGTCCCGCATGCGATAATTTGTACATGTTCAATATTTTTGAAAATATCATCAGCACCTTTGCCAAATGCATCAATATCTATTGTGTTGTCAGTAAAGCGGCCTTCAAGCGTGTTACGAATAGCGGTAGGCTGTTCGTACGTTTCTTTTAGCATGTAGTGGCGGTATTCACCTTTATCGCCCGCATCGTGACTTACTTCAGATTCTTTTGCTTCACGTATAACTGGATTACCGTTTAGGTCAAAAATATTTACTTCAAAGCGAGTAATTTCAGCAACGTCGCCTTCTTCTAAAAACGAAAATTTACGTGTAACCGGTAATAAAGCCATCATGTCTGACGCGATAAAGTTCTCACCAACACCATAACCTATAACAAGTGGGCTGCCAGAGCGAGCTACAACAACGCGATCTTTATCGCTAGTATCTAAAACAACTGTACCGTAAGCACCTTCTAATTGTTTAACCGCTGTTTGAACAGCATTACATAAACTGCTTGCTGTTTTTAATTCAAAATGTACTAAATGAGCAATAACTTCAGTATCAGTTTCAGAAACAAAAACATAACCTAACGCTGAAAGCTTTTTACGAAGTTCATCATGATTTTCAATAATGCCGTTATGAACAACCGCAATATTGTCGCTAGATACATGTGGGTGAGCATTTATTTCACTCGGAGCACCATGAGTAGCCCAACGCGTATGAGCTATACCTGTACCGCCTGACAATGGATTTAAATGAACTGCATCGGCTAATTCTTGCACTTTTCCTAAACGACGAACACGATTAAGTTTATTATTATCGCCTACAATAGCAACACCGGCAGAGTCATATCCTCGGTATTCTAATCTACGTAACCCTTCAACCAATATATCTACTACATCACGTTGTGCTACTGCACCTACTATTCCGCACATAACTTTTCCTTTCTAATTTATATATTATTTATTTAAGTGGCTATGATTAAATTTAAGCCCTGATCAATAAGTTTTTTTCTATTTTCAATAGACAAATCATCATCCGTTATAACGGTATGTATTTGATCGACTGGTATTTCTACATTAGGTATTTTTCGATTAAATTTATCAGATTCAACTAATACGATAACTTCTCTTGAAACTTCTGCCATCACACGCGACAAACCAATTAACTCATTAAACGTTGTGGTGCCTCGCTCTAAATCAAAGCCATCGGCACCAATAAAAAGTTGATCAAAATCATATGATCTTAGCGAGTTCTCTGCTACTTGACCTTGAAACGATTCGGAATGTGTATCCCATGTACCACCGGTCATTAATAACGTCGGTTCATTTTCAAATGTTTGAAGCTTGTTAGCTATAGCTAAAGAGTTAGTCATAACAACTAAACCTTTTTTATTATCCAGCTCAGAGACAAGCGCTGACGTTGTATGGCCGCTATCAATAATAATTCGATTATGATCCTTAATCATCATTGCCGCTTTTTGAGCAATGATGATTTTTCGTTGTGAAAGGTTTTCATCTTTATTATCAGTAATTTCTTTAGGCAAAGGTACTGCGCCACCATAACGGCGTAGTAATAAGCCACTATTTTCTAATATAGCGAGATCTTTCCTGATAGTAACTTCAGATGTATCGAAACGTTTTGCTAATTCATCAACACTCACTTCACCTTGTGTACCCAATAAAGTAATGATGGTATGTCGTCTTTGTTGTGTATTACGTTTTGACAAAAAATAACCCCTAAGTTTCGAATCGAAAGATTATACTTTAAAACGAAACATTATCAATAAACAAAAAAAGAGCAATCGTATAATTGCTCTTTTTCTTTAGAAAGGAAACCTTTTTTCAATAAAGGTATTATTTTTTGGTTGGGCGTTGCCAATTATTAATATTACGTTGCTTACCTCGAGCTACCGCTAAATCATTATCATCAACGTTTTTAACAATAGTAGAACCCGCGGCTGTTGTTGCCATATTACCAATAGTAACAGGGGCAACGATAGAAGCATTTGAACCGATGAAAGCATTATCACCAATAATGGTTTTAAATTTATTAACACCATCATAATTACACGTAATACTCCCGGCACCTATATTAGAATTTTTACCTATTTCAGTATCACCTAAATAAGATAAATGACCCGCTTTAGAGCCTTCACCTAATATAGTTTTTTTCATTTCTACAAAATTACCAATGTGAGCATCTTGTTTAAGTTCAGACCCCGGGCGTATACGCGCAAATGGCCCTGCAGAAGCATAAGCACCAATAATGGCACCTTCTATAATAGAATTAGGTTTAATTACGGCATTTTCACCAATAACACTATCAATAATTATACAGTTAGCGCCTATAGTTGCACCGTCTGCAATGGTTACCTTGCCTTCAAAAATACAATTTACGTCAATAGTAATTTCTTGCCCTACGGTGACTTCACCTCGAATATCAATTCTACTTGGGTCTAAAACACTTGCACCAGCAATCATTAATGCTTCTGCTTGTCTGTATTGAAAGGCTCTTTCAAGTGAGGCTAATTGAACGCGATTATTAGCACCTTCTACTTCAATTTCAGTATCTGGATGAGCGGTAGCTATTTCTTTCCCTTCATTATGAGCAGCAGCAATAATATCAGTTAAGTAATACTCTCCTTGAGCATTTTCATTTGACAGATTAGACAACCACCTTTTTAAGTCTCCGCCATTGGCAAGCAATATTCCGGTATTACATTCTTTAATCAGTAACTGCTCAGCACTAGCATCTTTCTGTTCTTTAATGCCTACTACAGTTCCGTTACCTTGAGGGGAGTCTTCACGCATGATGCGGCCATAGCCATTAGGATTAGCTAAATGTACCGTTAATAGCGACATACCATTTTTTGGTTTAGCGGCAATAAGGCGATCTAATGTAGAGACTTTAGTCAGTGGAACATCACCGTACAAGACTAAAACATCTTCGTCATCTTTTAAAAATGGTGAAGCCATATCAACAGCGTGACCGGTACCTAATTGTTCTTTTTGTTCTATAAAGGTTAAGTCGTCTCCTACAATTTTTTCTTGTAATACTTCGCCACCAAAACCATAAACGACATAAAGCTTTTCTGCATTGACTTGCCTAGCAGAATCAATAACATGACTTACCATAGGTTTATTCGCAACAGGATGTAATACTTTAGGTAAAGAAGAGCGCATACGAGTACCTTTACCCGCGGCGAGAATAACGACTGATATAGACATGTTAAATCCATTAATGTGTTTATTAAATTAATGCTATTGTAACTATTTTTCTAGATCGCCACTATCGATAAACTGATTATTTTTTAATTATTTAGTACATTGAATTTTGTATATTGCATCCCTTGATAAATTTTACGCATGAGCTGTTATTTAACCTTTTAAATGACATAAAAAAAGCGACCATAAGGTCGCTTTTTTGTATCACTAAAACTTAGTGTTTAGCTTAAGCTATTATCTACTTGAAGCTTGAATTACACGTAATTGTGCTACTGCACGAGCTAATTCTGAAGCTGCTTCAGCATAATCAACGTTTCCGCCATGATCATTAAGATGCTTCTCAGCTCTTTCTTTTGCTTCTAATGCAGCTTGTTCATCTAAATCACCACCGCGTATTGCAACATCTGCAAGTACAGTAACGTTATTAGGTTGAACTTCAAGCATACCGCCAGAAAGATAGATAACTTCTTCGCCACCACCTTTCTTAACAATTCTAGCCATGCCAGGTTTTAGTGAGGTCAGCAAAGGTGCGTGACCAGGCATAATGCCTAATTCACCTTCGCTACCTGTGATCTGTAATGATTCAATTGCACCAGAAAATAAGCTTTCTTCAGCACTTACCACATTCAGATTTACAGAAAGTATTGCCATGTTGACCTCCAAAATTGGCGGTTATAATTTTATAAGAATACATTCTTAAAAAACCAACCGCCAGCCTTCATTACATGTTTTTAGCTTTTTCAGCTGCTTCATCAATAGAACCAACCATGTAGAAAGCTTGCTCAGGTAAGTCATCAAATTCGCCTGCAAGTAATCCTTTAAAGCCACTGATAGTGTCTTTAAGAGATACATACTTACCTGGAGAACCAGTGAATACTTCAGCAACAAAGAACGGTTGAGATAAGAAACGTTGAATCTTACGTGCGCGATTCACTGCTAATTTATCTTCTTCAGATAATTCATCCATACCAAGTATAGCGATAATATCTTTAAGCTCTTTGTAACGTTGTAACGTTGATTGAACGCCACGAGCTGTTTCATAATGCTCAACACCAACTACTAACGGGTCTAATTGACGCGAAGTAGAATCAAGTGGGTCGATAGCAGGGTAAATACCTTGCGATGCGATATCACGAGAAAGTACAACTGTTGCATCTAAGTGAGCAAAAGTTGTCGCTGGTGATGGATCGGTCAAATCATCCGCTGGTACGTATACCGCTTGAATTGAAGTGATTGAACCTTTCTTCGTTGACGTAATACGCTCTTGAAGAACACCCATTTCTTCAGCAAGTGTCGGTTGATAACCAACGGCTGATGGCATACGACCTAACAATGCAGATACTTCAGTACCAGCAAGTGTATAACGGTAGATGTTATCTACGAAAAATAATACGTCACGACCTTCGTCACGGAATTTTTCAGCCATAGTTAAACCAGTAAACGCTACGCGTAAACGGTTTCCTGGAGGCTCGTTCATTTGGCCGTAAACTAACGATACTTTATCAAGTACATTAGAATCGTTCATTTCATGGTAGAAATCGTTACCTTCACGAGTACGCTCACCTACACCAGCAAAAACTGAGTAGCCGCTATGCTCGATCGCGATGTTACGAATAAGTTCCATCATGTTAACGGTTTTACCAACACCAGCACCACCGAATAAACCTACTTTACCACCCTTAGCGAATGGACAAACTAGATCGATTACTTTGATACCCGTTTCAAGAAGTTCATTAGACATCGCTTGGTCAGCATATGCTGGCGCTTGACGGTGAATTGCCCATCTTTCTTCTTCGCCGATTGGGCCAGCTTCATCGATAGGCTCACCCAATACATTCATAATACGACCCAATGTACATGTACCTACTGGTACTTGGATGTTACTACCTGTGTTTAATACGTTCAGACCACGACGCAAACCGTCTGATGAACCCATAGCGATAGCACGAACTACGCCACCACCTAATTGCTGTTGTACTTCTAGTACTAAACCAGCTAGATCACCTTCAGTTACATTTAATGCGTCATATACCTGAGGTACAGCATCTTGTGGAAATTCTACATCCACAACTGCGCCAATAATTTGGACGACTTTACCTGTACTCATGTTTAATCCTCTAATCTTGTGCTCTTATTTACTAATAAAATAAACAAAGAACCTTTGCTTATACCGCTGCTGCACCTGCACAAATCTCACCCAATTCTTGAGTAATACCTGCTTGACGAGCTTTGTTATATACCAATTGTAAATCATCAATTAAGTCACCCGCGTTATCAGTTGCTGATTTCATAGCAACCATACGAGCGGCTTGTTCACATGCGAGGTTTTCAACCACACCTTGATATACTTGAGATTCCGTATAACGAACTAATAAATGTTCAAGTATAGCTTGAGCATCCGGTTCGTATATGTAATCCCAGCGATGCTTAATTGCGTCATCATCTGACTTAGGCAAAGGTAAAAGTTGATCGATTGTCGGTTTTTGCGTCATGGTATTAACAAACTTGTTATATACAATGAACAATCTGTCTATCTGACCATTGTCATAGGCATTTAACATAACTTTCACACTACCAACTAAGTCGGTAAGTGAAGGGTTATCACCTAATCCTGAGATTTGTGAGACGACTTTAGCGCCCATATTGTTAAAAAATGAAGTAGCTTTAGAACCCACTACAGCAAATTCAACTTCAGCGCCTGCTGATTGCTGTTTACCAGCATCAGCAAGTACTTGTTTAAATAAGTTAATATTTAAACCACCACACAAACCACGGTCTGTTGAGACTACGATATAACCTACACGCTTAGCTTCTCGTTCTTCCATATAAGGATGACGATATTCTAAATTACCAAGCGCGATGTGACCGATCACATTTCGCATATTTTCAGCGTATGGACGAGATGCAGCCATGCTATCTTGCGCTTTGCGCATTTTAGAAGCTGCAACCATTTCCATCGCGCTGGTGATCTTCTGTGTATTTTTTACACTTCCGATCTTTGATTTAATCTCTTTACCACCAGCCATGACTATTCTCCAGAAAAGGTTAACTAAATTACCAAGTTTGGGTAGCTTTGAAAGCTTCTATCGCTTTCGCTAAACCAGACTCAATATCTTTGTTATAGTCGCCTTTTTCATTGATAGTAGCCATCAACTCAGCGTGATCGCTGTTTACGTATGAACGTAATGCGTCTTCAAAATCAACTACTTTGTTGATTGCAACATCGTTTAAAAAGCCTTTTTCTGCGGCAAATAACGATACGGCTGTTTCAGCAATTGATAATGGGCTGTATTGCTTCTGCTTCATTAACTCAGTTACACGTTGACCATGCTCTAATTGAGCACGAGTCGCGTCATCTAAGTCTGATGCAAATTGAGCAAAGGCTGCTAATTCGGCATATTGTGCTAATGCTAAACGAATACCACCACCAAGTTTCTTGATGATTTTAGTTTGAGCAGCACCACCAACACGTGAAACAGAGATACCAGCGTTAACAGCAGGACGAATACCTGAGTTAAACAAGTTAGATTCTAAGAAAATCTGACCATCGGTAATTGAAATTACGTTAGTTGGTACGAATGCAGATACATCACCCGCTTGCGTTTCAATGATAGGTAAGGCAGTTAAAGAACCTGTTTTACCCTTAACAGCACCATTTGTGAAACGTTCAACGTATGCTTCGTTTACACGAGCAGCACGTTCTAATAAGCGTGAGTGAAGATAGAAAACGTCACCTGGGTAAGCTTCACGACCTGGCGGACGACGTAAAAGTAATGAAATTTGACGGTAAGCAACTGCTTGCTTTGACAAATCATCATATACGATTAGTGCATCTTCACCGCGGTCACGGAAGTATTCACCCATAGTACAACCAGAATAAGCTGATAAGTACTGTAATGCAGCAGCTTCAGAAGCAGAAGCAACAACAACGATAGTATTATCTAACGCGCCGTGCTCTTCTAAACTACGAACTAAGTTCGCAACAGTAGAAGCTTTCTGACCGATTGCTACGTATACACACTTAATGCCTGTATTTTTCTGGTTAATAATTGCGTCTAATGCGATCGCAGATTTACCAATTTGACGGTCACCAATGATTAATTCACGTTGACCACGTCCAATTGGGATCATTGCATCGATTGATTTAATACCTGTTTGAACAGGTTCATCAACTGATTTACGATCGATTACACCTGGCGCTACCATTTCAACAGGAGCAAAACCATCGTTTTCGATAGGTCCTTTTCCGTCAATTGGCTCACCTAATGTATTAACAACACGACCTAATAAACCGCGTCCTACTGGTACTTCTAAAATACGACCAGTACATTTAACTTTTACGCCTTCAGCTAGATCCGCGTACGGACCCATAACTACCGCACCGACCGAATCACGGTCAAGGTTCAACGCTATTGCGAAGCGGCTGCCAGGAAGTTCAATCATCTCACCTTGCATTACATCAGCAAGGCCATGGATGCGAATAATACCATCCGTTACAGAAACGATAGTACCTTCGTTACGAGCTTCACTAACGACGTCAAACTGTTCAATACGACTTTTAATCAGTTCAGCGATTTCAGTGGAATTCAATTGCATGCTCTATTCCCCATTAAGATTGTAAAGTTGTTGCTAAGCGGTTCAATTTACCTCGTATTGAACCATCTATTACCATATCACCGGCTTTAATTATTAAGCCTGATACTACGGTTGCATCAATTGTACAATTAAGTTTTACTTTTCGAGCCAAACGCTTTTCAAGCGCAGCGCTTAATGTAGTTTCTTGTTCTGCCGATATTTCAACAGCAGACGTTACATCCACAGTTATTTCTTTATCATGTTCAGCTTTTAATTCGCTAAAATGAGTAACAACTTGTGGTAGCACTAACAAACGTTGATTTTCAGCCATCACTTTAATAAAGTTTTGGCCTTTGCTATCAAGTTGAACATCACAAACTTTCATAAAAATGTTAGTTGCTTGTTCTACTGATACACCACCAGAAAGATATTCTGTAATGGTTACATCTTTTGAAACTTCAGCAGCAAACACTAGCATTTCATGCCAGTGTTCAATTGCGTCAGCGTCAACAGCAAAGTCAAACGCAGCTTTAGCATAAGGACGAGCGACGGTTGTCAATTCAGACATAAGCTCATTCCCTCTTAAAGTTCAGCTACAAGTTTATCTAAAATGTCGCTATGTGCAGCGGCATCGATTGAACGTTCAAGAATTTTCTCTGCGCCAGCGATAGCTAATACAGCTACTTGTTGACGAAGTTCTTCTTTAGCTTGATTACGTTCTGTTTCTATTTCTGCATGGCCTGAAGCTAAAATTTTATCTTTTTCAGCTTGAGCTTTAACTGCAGCTTCTTCTACTAATAGAGTTTCACGCTTTTTAGCAGCTTCAATAATTTCAGCCGCTTGAGCTTTCGCCTCTTTTAGTTGTGCTGTTGCTTTCTCTTGAGCAAGCTCAAGTTCTTTCGCAGCACGATCTGAAGCAGCAAGTCCGTCAGCGATAGTCGCTTGACGTGCTTCTATAGCACCAATAATTGGTGGCCATACAAACTTCATACAAAATATTACGAATACGATAAATGCGATTAATTCACCAACTAAGGTCATATTAAGATTCATTTATGTATCTCCTATTCAAATTCGCGTTATAAATTAAGCTGGAACACCAACTGCGAATAATAGGTATAAGCCGATAGCAACACCGATCATTGCAATAGCATCAATAAGACCTGCTACGATGAACATTTTTACTTGAAGTTGAGGTGCTAATTCAGGTTGACGAGCAGCAGATTCTAAAAATTTGCCACCTAGTAAACCAAAACCGATTGCAGTGCCTAAAGCACCAAGACCGATTAGTAAAGCAACAGCGATATATAACATATTTATCTCCGATTATTTAAGTTAAAGTTTAAAGTTAAAAATTTGTTTTACGGGCTTCCTGCCCTAAACCCTTCGGCCCGACTAATGTCGTCTAACTCAGTCCCGAAGAGTTAGTGTTCTTCATGTGCAAGACTCAAATATAGAATCGTTAGCATCATAAAAATAAACGCTTGTAATGGGATAACCAGCAAATGAAACGCTGCCCATAAAAAGTGTACTGGCAATTGGAATATCCCAATTGTCGCAATAAGTAAAAATATTAACTCACCCGCATATAAGTTACCAAATAAACGTAACGCTAATGATAATGGACGAGCTAATAAAGTAACCATTTCAAGAATAAAGTTTACTGGATATAACGACCAGTGACCAAAAGGTTGTGTAGTAAGCTCTTTAATAAACCCACCGATGCCTTTTACTTTAATTGAATAGTAAATAATGAGAACAAATACACCAAGTGCTAAACCAAAGGTCATATTTGGATCTGTTGTTGGTACCGACTTCATGTAATGAACACCAAATGCCTCAAAAATACGAGGAATTAAATCAACCGGTATCCAATCCATTGAATTCATCAGTAATACCCATACAAATATTGTTAATGCTAAAGGCGCAATAACAGGATTTTTACCGTGAAACGTACTTTTTACACTGTCGTCTACGAATTCTACAACCATTTCAACTGCACATTGCAATTTGCCTGGTACACCCGAGTTTGCTTTTATAGCAACCGAACGGAAAACGTATAGAAAGATTAAGCCTAAAAATATTGACCATCCTAGCGTATCTATGTGAACAGCCCAAAAGCCTTCGCCCACAGTTAGATTTTGCAAATGATGTTTAATATATTCTTGGCTGGTTATTTCAGCACCTGAAGCCATATTAAATTACCCTAATGATTAAAGTTTAAAAAATCTATTCCAATTATTCTCTATTGATAATTGGTTGTAGTAACGGCATAACCATTACTAAACAAAACATGCCAAATAAAGGAAGTGGCTGTATCACTAAAAATTTAAAAACTAGTGAAAATAAGAGTGCCGTTAATCCCATTTTTATTTTTATACCGCTAAAAAAAGATTCTACTACTTTTTTAGCTTCTCTTGCACCAGCATATCTAAAAGCCTTCAGTGCAAAAACTATATTCGGTAGTATTCCTATTAAGCCACCCAATAAGGCTGATTTAGCAGAGTCTATATCCCAAATAAGATAAATACTTAATGTTATAGACATTACAACAATAAATGTAATGAATATTTGTTTAAACGCTATTTTCAAACCTATTTGAGTTAACTCGTTTTTAAAAAAGAGATTCATCAAATACTCCGTACGAAAACATTCGTAAAACATACATAGTTTTAAAGTAATTACTTTAATCCTAAAAAGTCTGCGCAAGTATACTTAATTACGCTTTTATTGCAACAAAATAGGGCTATTGAAGCCCTATAATTGTGCGAATTATTTTATTTTGATTATCACGTTTAGTTATAACCTTTTAAAATGTATTTAATCAGTATTAAATCTTGCCACTATTCCATCAAGCTCATCTAAGCTGGTATATGAAATAACAAGTTTTCCTTTACCTTTTTTATTATGTGATATGGACACTTGAGAACCAATTTTTTCTGATATTTTTTGTTCTAATGATTGTGTATCAGGATCAATTTCTTTTACTTTCTCTTCTTTAATTGGTTCTTGAACCTTTTTAATTAACGCTTCAGTTTCTCTAACCGTAAGCTCTTTAGCAACAACAATTCTTGCCGTATTCGTTTGTTCATCATCGGAGAGTGCTAATAAAGCACGGGCATGACCCATTTCAATATCTCCATGTTCTAAAAATGTTTTAACTTCAACGTTTAAATTATTTAAGCGTAATAAGTTACTTACTGTTGTTCTTGATTTACCTACAATGTCAGCCACTTCTTGATGCGTTAATTCAAATTCAATTAACAACCTTTCTAATGCAATAGCTTCTTCCATTGCGTTAAGGTCTTCACGTTGAATATTTTCTATTAACGCCATTGCTACCGCAGATTCGTCAGGTACATCTTTAACTAAACAGGGCACTAAATCTAAACCCGCAAGTTGGGCCGCTCTCCAACGTCTTTCTCCTGCAATAATCTCATAATGACGCTCACCCACTAATCGAACAACGATAGGTTGTATAATACCTTGAGACTTAATTGAATTAGCTAATTCAATTAATGCTTCATCTGACATGTCTTTACGAGGTTGGTATTTACCAGGATGTAATTGCTCTATAGGGAGTTTTTGAAGTTCACTTTGCTCATGAGATCCAGTTGAGCTGTTTTCAGATGAGTCTTTTGGTAATGATGTTAATAGGGCATCTAGGCCACGACCTAGTCCTCTGCGTTTAGTTGGACTCATAATTTTCCTTGAATGTTAGCTCGTTGCTGTTTCTTTATTCGCTTTTTTTTCATTTCTACGCAAAATTTCACCGGCCAATGCCAAATAAGCTTTAGCGCCAGTAGATGATTTGTCGTAATACATTGCAGGTGAGCCAAAACTAGGGGCTTCTGCTAAACGAACATTTCTAGGGATAACGGTTCTGTATACTTTATCACCAAAGTGACGTTTCAATTGTTCAGAAACATCATTTGCTAGTCTGTTTCTTGGATCATACATGGTGCGAAGAATTCCTTCTATATGGAGGTCTCCATTTACAACGGTTGTTAACTGAGAAATAGTGTCCATTAATGCTGTTAATCCTTCCAATGCGTAATATTCACATTGCATAGGAACTAAAACAGAATCAGCAGCAGTCATTGCATTTACTGTTAACATATTTAATGATGGAGGGCAGTCAATAATAATATATTCATAGTTATTTCTAACGGGCTCTAACGCTCTTTTAAGCCTATGTTCTCTAGAATAAACCTGCATAAGCTTAATTTCAGCAGCGGTAACATCTGCATTAGCGGCAATTAAGTCGTAATGCCCTGTAGTTTCTGTAAAAACAACTTCTTCAAAAGGTTTTTCATCAACAAGTAATTCATAGCAGGTTGCTGGAGCACTATATTTGTCTATACCACTTGCCATTGATGCATTACCTTGAGGATCAAGATCAATGAGTAATACTTTTCTCTTCGTAGCAGCTAATGATGCAGCTAAATTTACAGAGGTTGTTGTTTTACCAACGCCTCCTTTCTGATTTGCTACTGCGATTATTTTTCCCACAAGTCCCTCGAATTTTTCTTGGTTATAATATGTTAGTGAGTTTTAATTAATTCAATTAAATGTCGTTCAGCATTCAACTGAGGAACAATTATAGTATGACTTTTTAACATTTGTATGTTGTCAGGTAAATCATCAATTTCTTGTTGAGGAAATTGTCCTTTTAATGCTAGAAATTTCCCCTGATCTTTAGATACTAAATGATCACACCAAGTAACCATATCATTAAGTGACGAAAATGCTCTACTTAAAACACCGTCTAGTGGTTCTTCTGGATGATAGTGTTCAACTCTTGATTGTACAGGTGTCGCATTTTTAATGGATAGTTGATAAATAGCTTGTTTTAAAAAGGTAATACGCTTACCTAAACTATCTAACAAAACAAAGTTTTTTTCTGGATAGGCAATAGACAAAGGTATTCCGGGTAAACCAGGTCCTGTGCCTACATCTATAAAGTTTTTACCTTCTAATAAAGGACCTACCATTAAACTGTCCATAATATGCTTAATGATCATTTCTTCTGGGTTACGAACAGAAGTTAAATTGTAGGCTTTATTCCATTTATTTAATAATTCAACATAATCAACAAGTGATGTAATTTGTTGATCTGATAATTCTAATGGCGTTTCTTTTAATAGTGTTTTTAACTGTTGAATCAACATAATGTTTATTATTCAGCTTATTTAATTAAATATTAAGCAGATTTACGCAGTAAACCATGCTTTTTTAGATAAACTAATAATAACGAAATTGCAGCAGGAGTAATACCTGAAATTCGAGAAGCTTTACCAATTGTTTCTGGACGAGCATCACTAAGCTTAGCAATTACTTCATTTGATAAACCTGATATTTGTGAATAATTAAAGTCATTTGGGATCAAAGTAAGTTCATGTTTTTTCTTTTTAGCTATTTCGTCAAGTTGACGATCAATATAACCCGCATATTTAATTTGTATTTCTACTTGCTCAGAAGCTTCAACATCTTCTAATTTAGGACCTAAGCTTTCAATACTAATGAGATCGTTATAATTTACTTCTGGTCGACGTAATAGATCTTCTAAACTATTTTCTCTGCTGATAGGAGATTTTAATAAAGGATTAATATCATTTACGGCTTCATGATCCTTATGTATCCATGTCGATTTCAAGCGTTGACGTTCTTGTTCAACATTTTCCATTTTCTCATTAAAACGCTTCCAACGAGCTTCACCGACTAATCCTAACTTATAACCTTTTTCAGTTAATCGTATATCCGCATTGTCTTCACGGAGTAATAAACGATATTCAGCACGAGAGGTAAACATTCTGTAAGGTTCTTTAGTTCCTAGTGTTGCCAAGTCATCTATTAAAACACCCATGTACGCTTCTTCACGACCCAAAATAAGTTCTTCTTTATTTTGAACTCTTGCTGCTGCATTTGCTGCTGCAACAAGACCTTGTGCTCCAGCTTCTTCGTAGCCTGTAGTACCATTGATTTGTCCTGCAAAATACAAGTTAGTAATAAATTTACTTTCAAGGGTTTGTTTTAAGTCTCGTGGATCAAAATAATCATATTCAATTGCGTAACCCGGTCTTGTAATATGAGCGTTCTCAAAACCTTTAATGGATCTAACCAAAGCCATTTGAACATCAAAAGGTAAGCTTGTAGATATACCATTTGGGTAAATCTCATGAGTTGTTAATCCTTCAGGTTCAACAAAAATTTGATGTGAGTCTTTGTCTGCAAAGCGATGTATTTTATCTTCAATGGAAGGACAATACCTTGGACCTATACCTTCAATAACACCTGTATACATGGGTGAGCGATCTAAGCCACCACGTATTATGTCATGAGTATTTATATTTGTATGAGTAATAAAACATGAAACTTGTTCTGGATGTTGAGATCTATTCCCCATATATGAAAAAACAGGTCTAGGATCGTCTCCAGGTTGTTCTGTCATTAATGAAAAATCTAAACTTCTTGCATCCAATCGTGGAGGAGTGCCTGTTTTAAGACGATCGATCCTAAATGGCATGTCTCTTAAACTTTTTGCTAGGTTAACACTTGAAGGATCACCTGCACGTCCACCTTGGTAGTTATTAAGGCCTATATGTATTTGACCTGCTAAAAATGTACCTACGGTTAATACAACCGTTTTAGCCTTAAATTTTAAGCCCATCTGAGTAGATACGCCCACAACAACGTTATTTTCTAAAATTAGATCGTCACATGGTTGTTGAAAAATAGTTAAGTTTTCATGATTTTCTAAATGATTTCGAACAAAAGATTTATATAATAAACGATCGGCTTGTGCTCTTGTGGCCCTAACTGCTGGGCCTTTGCTTGCATTTAATGTTCTAAATTGTATTGCAGCATGGTCAGTAGCGGTTGCCATTAAACCACCTAGTGCATCAATTTCTTTAACTAAATGACCTTTACCAATACCGCCAATTGCTGGATTACATGACATTTGTCCAAGTGTATCAATATTATGAGTAAGCAATAATGTTTTACAGCCCATACGTGCTGCAGCTAAACAAGCTTCTGTTCCAGCATGTCCACCACCAACAACAATTACGTCATAAGACTCTTGATACCACATAAATTTTTAACCTTTAGAAAAACATTGTTTGTAAATTAGGGAACGTATTTTAGCTTGTTTTTGTGGGGAGGGGAATGATCAAATACTTAAAAAGATCGTGTGGTGATCTTACTAAATATATATAAGATCTTTTTAGAGATCTTGTTACTATTACTTATTAAGGAAGCCTTTTTCTGTTGATAAGTACTTTTTTAATATGTATATCAATACGTTGAATTAACATAAAGGTTGTTTATAACCTTGGATCATTCCGCTTTAAACCTATGATCAAAAACGCTAGTTATACACAGAGATATTTTATTTAATAACTATACACTGAATAATAATAAGAAAATAATAGGTTAATAACAGAGTTATTCACAATCGTGTTTTTACAAAGCGTAAATTGTTAATAACTTATGTGTAAGATCGTTATAATAGATCTTTATTTTCTTTAATCCAGTGTTGAATAAGATCTTCTGGATCTATATCTAAAGACATATCAAATAATTTTAATGCTAGTTTTTCTTTACATCCTTTTGATAATAAAAGATTATTTATGTTTTTAGCAGCGTAACAAAAGGTGTCGTAATTAGAATCTCCGATCCCTATTACGAGATAATTAAGTGCGGATAGATCTTGTTGACTGTTTTTAAGATCTAAAGCAAATTTTTCTATGTTATCGGGATAATCACCCGCGCCATGTGTGGAGGTGCAAATGATCCAATTTGTGTTTTTATTTTCAATTTGGTTAAAATTAGGCGTTAAATGCAGCTGAGTTTGATGCCCTAATGTGTTTAATGCTTCTTCACAGGCTTCAGCTACGTATTCAGTCCCACCTAACATACTGCCTACAATTATTTGATATCTGCTCATTTTATCTTCTTATTTATAAGGTTTTTGATCTTTCATGCTGGTTTTATTTGTATAAATAATAAAAGATCATTGCTTTAATTTAGAGGTTATTTACCAATACAAAATGATGAAAAAATCTCGGATAATAAATCATCATTCGTAAATTGACCGGTTATTTTATTAAGTTCTTCTTGGCAAAAGCGTAACTCTTCAGCGAGTATTTCACCCGCTACATAGGATTCTAATTGTTCTAATCCTATCTCTAAATGCTGATGTGCTTTTTCTAACGCTGATAAATGCCTGCGACGAGCCATAAAGCCGCCTTCAGTGCTGCCTTGATAGCCCATAATATCTTTTAAATGCTCTTTTAATATATCAATGCCATCATGGCTTTTAGCTGATAGTGTGATTGTAGGTGTATTATTAATACTTGAATAACCCGTGTTGGCTTTACTGATATCAGCTTTATTACGAATAACAGTTAAACCAATATTTTTTGGCAGTTTTTCAAAAAATTCAGGCCATTGTTCTTTAGGATCAATATTAATATCTATTGATGAGTCGATCATAAGTAGCACGCGGTCTGCTTGGTTTATTTCATTCCAAGCGCGTTCAATACCAATTTGTTCTACTTTGTCGTTACTTTCCCTTAAGCCTGCGGTATCAATAATATGTAATGGCATACCATCTATGTGTATTTGTTCAGTTAGTACGTCTCTTGTTGTACCGGCTATATCGGTAACAATAGCACTGTCTTTTCCGCTAAGTGCGTTAAGTAAACTCGATTTTCCTGCGTTAGGTCTTCCTGCTATTACAACGCGCATCCCTTCTCTAATAATAGCCCCTTGTTGTGCTTTTTTACGTACATCAACAACTTGTTCAATAATTGTTTTTAAATTATTAACGACTTTTTTATCGGCTAAAAAATCTATTTCTTCTTCAGGAAAATCTATTGCCGCTTCAACATACATTCGTAAATGAATCGTATCTTCTACTAATTTATTAATAAGTTTTGAAAAGTCACCTTGCAATGAATTAAGTGCACACTTTGCGGCTTGTTCAGAACTCGAGTTAATTAAATCGGCTATAGCTTCGGCTTGTGTTAAATCTAGTTTGTCATTTAAAAATGCTTGTTCACTAAATTCACCAGGGTTAGCCATTCTTACTTTAGGCAGTGATAAAATTTCTTTTAATAACATATCTAATATTACAGGGCCTCCATGGCCTTGAAATTCAATAATGTCTTCACCTGTAAATGAATTTGGACCTTTAAAATATAATGCGATGCCTTGATCGATGGTTTCATTTTTTAGGTTTTTAAAAGGAAGATATTCCGCTGTTCTTAATGTAGGTATTTTACCTAGAATGGCTTGAGCAACACTTTTAACTTCAGGGCCAGATACCCTAATTATACCTACACCACCTCTGCCAGGCGCTGTAGCTTGTGCTGCAATAGTTTCTTTAGATAGGCTCGATAAATTTAATTCAGTCATTTATTTACTCAAATTACATACATTTTACTTTGGTCGTATTATATACCTAAATTATTTTAATATGCATGATTGAGTCTTGAGGGAAGCGGTATTTTAATTAATGTTTAATATTGATAATAATATTTTTAAAGTGAGTTTTATAAATTAAATAAAATATGAGGCTGTTTTTTATTTGATTGAGGAATAAATAAGTTAAATGATGAGAATAAAAAAGGTGACCTAAGTCACCTTTTAAATATTATTTTATTGTTCTTGTTGTTTCTTTTTTTCTATTCCTGAAAATATTATTTTCATCTGTGTAATAGATATCAGATTACTTACAAACCAATATAATACGAGACCTGATGGGAACCACGCCATAAATATAGAAAAAGCTACAGGCATATACTGCATAATTTTCTGTTGCATTGGGTCTTGTACCGTTATCGGTTGCATTTTTTGCATAACGAACATACTTATACCCATTAAAACAGGTAGTACGTAGTATGGGTCCATTGCAGATAAATCTTGAATCCATAAAACAAACGGCGCGTGTCTAAGCTCTACACTTTCTAAAAATACCCAATACAATGCTAAGAAAATAGGCATTTGTACTATTAAAGGCAAGCAACCGCCTGCAGGGTTAACTTTCTCTTTACGGTACATTTCCATTGTAGCTTGAGACATTTTTTGTCTGTCATCACCAAAT
>Ga0308021_10000479_pt1 | contig 18686 bp, 24 predicted proteins | sample Neamet351_FD_201296 | JGI IMG/M metagenome (GOLD analysis project Ga0308021, IMG submission 201296) | Marine microbial communities from water near the shore, Antarctic Ocean - #351 | ecosystem: Environmental > Aquatic > Marine > Unclassified | place: Southern Ocean | collected 2014-10-02
CACATCTTGTATTTATGACATAAAATGTGGACTTGTCAGCATCTATCGCTAAAATGAGCACGCCGAATCACGCTGCACCCTAGCCCATAAATTACGGGCACGGTGATGATACTATCAGCCACTATGGAAACTCTATGACTGTACAAAGCGCATACACCAAAGAAGAACTCGTAGCATGCGGGCACGGAAAGTTATTTGGCCCTGGCAATGCACAGCTCCCCGTGGACAATATGCTGATGATGGACCGCATCACCCACATATCTTCCGAGGGAGGGGAGTATGGCAAGGGCGAAATCATAGCCGAACTGGACATCCACCCCGACCTATGGTTTTTCGCATGTCACTTCCCCGGAGATCCGGTAATGCCAGGCTGCCTGGGTCTTGACGCTGTATGGCAATTGGTTGGCTTCTTTCTGGGTTGGCGCGGCAATCCAGGGCACGGAAGAGCACTGGGTTCAGGTGAGGTCAAGTTTTTTGGCGAGGTCTTGCCTACCGCTTCAAAAGTGACCTACCATCTCGACATCCGCCGAGTCATCGAGAGAAAATTGGTAATGGGCATCGCCGATGCTAGGGTGTCGGTCGACGGTAAGGAAATTTATAGTATGGAAAAATTGCGAGTCGGATTAGTGCAATCAGGGGAGTCTAATTAAGCCATGAGCAGAAGAGTAGTAATCACTGGACTGGGCATTGTATCTTGCCTTGGAACCGACGCCGAAACAGTAACAGATTCCCTGTATCACGGCCGCTCCGGCATTAGCACTCGACAAGAGCAAATTGATATCGGTATGCGCTCACATGTCGCCGGGGCACCCGACATTGACCTGAAGGAATTGATAGACCGCAAACAATATCGCTTCATGGGCGATGCAGCCGGCTTCGCCTATGTTTCCATGCAACAGGCAATTGCCGACTCTGGTCTTGAACAATCCGAGGTCTCTAATGTTCGCACTGGCATCATTGCCGGTTCAGGCGGCGCATCCTCCGGCAGCCAGACCGAGGCGGCCGACATCCTCCGCGAACGTGGCATACGACGTGTAGGGCCCTATCGCGTTACCCAGACAATGGGCAGTACGGTTTCGGCCTGTCTTGCCACGCCCTTTAAAATAAAGGGCGTAAACTACTCCATCTCGTCGGCCTGCTCTACCAGCGCGCACTGCATTGGCAATGCGATGGAACAAATTCAGCTGGGCAAACAAGATGTTGTGTTCGCCGGCGGAGGCGAAGAGCTGCACTGGACTCTGAGCAGCCTGTTCGACGCAATGGGTGCACTGTCTACCAAATACAATGACACACCCGAGAAGGCCTCCCGGGCCTACGATGCTGACCGCGACGGCTTTGTTATCGCCGGAGGCGGGGGCATGCTAGTAATCGAAGAACTGGAGCATGCCAAAGCGCGAGGCGCGAAGATATACGCCGAACTGGTAGGCTATGGCGCCACCTCTGATGGCTACGATATGGTGGCACCTTCAGGTGAAGGAGCCGTTCGCTGCATGCAGCAAGCGCTGGCCACCGTGAGTGGCCCAGTCGATTATATCAACGCCCACGGCACCAGTACTCCAGCGGGCGACATGCAGGAACTCAAAGCGGTCAGGGCAACCTATCAGGACCTGGACCATATTCCCATCATTGGCTCAACCAAGTCTCTGTCTGGTCATTCACTGGGTGCGGCAGGCGTGCAAGAAGCAATTTACTCCCTACTGATGCAGCAAAAAGGCTTTATTGCCGGTTCGGCCAATATAGAAAATCTCGACCCTGAGGCTCAGGGGCTGCCTATTGCAGTCAACAGGCACGATAACATGGATTTACAGCGCGTCATGTCAAACAGCTTTGGCTTTGGTGGCACCAACGCTTCATTGGTATTCCAGAAATATAGCGCCTAATGGGCTTGCGCTCAGGTGAGGTGGTCCAGAAGTATCACCTCCACTTGGTCACCTTCGGTCACGACCTCACCCGGCGCAATTATGGCAAAAGCATTGCTGTGGCTAACGGAGCTTAGTACGCCCGAACTCTGGTTTACGTAATCACTGGCAACAAGCCCGGTCTCCCCGTTTTGCACCGTCACACGACGGTATTCCTGCCTCCCCCCTGGCCTGCCACTGTTAAACCTGGCACGCGCGGTCAATTTAATCGGCGCGGCTTCGGCCAGCCCCTGTAACTTCTGTAAGTAAGGTCTGGCGACAAGGCAGAACGTGACAAACACCGACGTGGGGTTGCCTGGCAGACCAAAAAATGGTGTCTCACCAATGCGACCAAATGCGAGCGGTTTACCGGGCTTGATGGCCAATTTCCACAGATCTAATTTACCCAGTTTCTCTACTTGATCTTTTACGTGATCTTCCTCGCCAACAGATACTCCGCCGGAACAGATTACACAATCGGCGGCGTCGGCTGCGCTTTGCAGTGCTCGCGCTGTGGCATCAGGGTCATCGGGGATAATGCCCCCATCAACAACCTCAACATTCAAGTTACTAAGCAGGCCCGCTAGAGTATAGCGATTGGAATTATAAATTTGCCCGGCGGGCAGCTCTTTATCTTTGCCTATATTTGATGGATCTACGAGCTCATCACCCGTAGACAAGATCGCCACCTTCAATGGCTTATACACAGAAACTTGCGCCATACCGACAGAGGCCAGAAGCCCAACATCCTGAGGTCGAAGCCGCCTTCCAGCACACAACACAATACTTCCTGAGCTTATATCCTGCCCCTGGAGACGGATATTTTGACCGGCACTAACCGAACCGTTAATAACGATGCAGCCATCAAGCAGCTCACAATTTTCTTGCATCACTACTGTATCGGCGCCCGGCGGAATGGCGGCCCCGGTGAATATACGTGCAGCGGTTCCAGGCTTTAGCTGAGCACCGACACTGCCCGCCGGAATTCTCTGACTGACAGGCAGCTGCTCGTGAGCATCTACCGCACGCAGCGCATAGCCATCCATCGCGCTATTGTCGTCTCCCGGTACTGCGATGGAAGACACAACGTCTCGAGCCAATACGCAACCCAAAGCCTTTAGTAAATCAACCTCAATCACCGGCCGACTACAGTCCTCCACAGAGCTTAATACTTGCTGCAATGCGCTTTCGACTGACAGCAACGGGCTCAACTGTCACTCTCGCTCACGTCCAAAACACCCACGAAATTGCAGGGGCGATGGCTACTATCCAACTGCTCTTTGATCAGACCCGTCCAAGCTGTGCGGCAGGCCCCGGTTGATCCTGGCATACAAAAAACAACCGTGTCGTTGGCAAAGCCGGCCAGCGCTCGAGATTGTATGGTTGATGAGCCAATTTCCTCAAAAGAAAGCGCTCGAAAAATCTCACCGAAACCATCAATATCTTTATCGAATAGAGGGCGCACAGCCTCGGGAGTGGAATCGCGCCCAGAAAACCCCGTACCACCGGTCACCAACACCGCGTGGATGTCGCTATTGGCTATCCAGATAGAGAGCGCTGCGCGAATTTGGTAGATATCGTCAATAACGATACGCTTGTCGAACGCACAGTGACCTTCGCTCTGCAGTGCTTCTATGAGAAAACTGCCCGAAGTATCGTCCGTCTCAGTGCGTGTATCAGACACGGTGAGCACGGCGACATTCAAATAACGAGGCGTATCATCGGTAGCCTTGACCATAGTGTCATTCCTTAAAAGTGCAGACGAAAGTCTGGGCGCTATTGCAATTTAACACCAGCTAATAACAGGGTTAATACCACTAATGCCTTTCGTGATAATAACGCTTAACCGTATCGCCAATAGCGCTGCGCCAGGGTGCCTGCTTTATTGCGAACGTGTTTCGGATTTTAGAGCAATCGAGTACTCGATTAGTAATAGGTGGTATTTCGCCATGTTTTCTCAGCTCCACAGAGCCTGACCCGAGCTCTGAGTATTGATTTGCGATTGCTATCGCCCTCTCGGCAAACTCATAGCAATTGGTCTCCTGGGAGCTACAATAATGATAAATACCCCACACATCTGCGTTGGTGCTCAGCTGGTCTACGACCGCCGAAACCACCCTTGCTGCGTCCTCCGCCGCCACTGGGGAGCCCCGTTGATTGTTCCCAACAAGAAGAGGTTCTCCCTTCGACAATTCTCCGAGCATATAGGCTAATGTATTGCCGCTTCGATGCGAAAAAATAGACCCTAGGCGAAGAATTAAATACTTTTCGCAGTTGTCTCTCACAGCTGTTTCACAGTGCAGCAGCATTTCACCCAGCAGGTCTTGACTATCAGGGTAGTCATCTTCCGTATAAAGCCTCTCCACGGAACCGGAAAACACCTGTGCTGTGGATATATAAAGATATCCCGTACCATTGCGATGACTTGCCCGAGCCAGCCACTGAGTGCGGTGTATATCGATGTCTCGAATTATGACATTACGGCCTGGGGCGCCCAAACTTCTGGCGTCCACAACCAACTCACAATCGCACCTTCGCAAGGCCTTTTTAGCCTGACGCTCACTTTTCCAACGACAGGACTCCAGCGGCAACGGCTCTACCGTATGCCTCCCCTGGGAGACAAAAGAATCGTGTAGAGCCTCGCCCAGGATACTGTCTGCACCAAGAATGAGAATTCGCACCCGCCCCCCGTTACACCCTAGGGTGTTTTTTAAAAGGGGATGTCATCGTCGAAATCGTTAAAATCTCCTGCAGGAGTAGGAGCACTAGAGGGGGCATTTGAGCCGGAGGGCGCCGTGGAAGGTTCGGGCTGACTCTGTCCACCCTGGCCATAAGTACTCTGGCCGCCACCACTTTGACCAGAAGAACGGCTATCTAGCATCTGCATTTCACGGGCGACAATTTCAGTCGTGTACCGGTCCTGTCCAGTAGCCTTGTCTTGCCATTTACGGGTTTTCAGGGAGCCTTCAATGTACACCTTGGAGCCCTTATGCAAGTACTCGCCGGCGATTTCGGCAAGGCGCCTGTGGAACACCACCCTATGCCATTCGGTGCGCTCCTGTGGTTGCCCCGTTTGCTTGTCTTTCCAGGTCTCGGATGTGGCTAGTGTAATATTGGCTACCATATCACCATTCGGAAACGCCCTCGTTTCAGGGTCATTTCCCAAATTACCTACCAGAATGACTTTGTTAACACCTCGTGAAGCCATAAAAAATCCTCTTGTTCAGTTATTGATTTGAAAGCGAGATTCGACGAAGAACTATAACAACCCCACACGTCAAATGCGACAGCCATAAGCAGCAAAGCACATCCAATATAATCAACAAAAGCCGGCTTTGGCAAATCTACATTAAGCTTGAGACGATTCTGCACGGCCCCGCATGTCGCTGTCACTCATGCGAGAAGCAACCCGCAGCCAGATTGCTATCAAGCTGGCACTGACCAAAAAAGTTGTTGTCACACCGGTATATTGCACCAACCATCCGCCACCCGCGCCACCACAGAACGCTCCAAAAAACTGGCAAGTGGAATACATGCCCAGCGCCGCCCCCTTGTCGCCGCCGGCTACAGTCTTACTCACCAAGGAGGGCAGCGTGGCCTCCAGATAATTGAATCCGACGAAAAAAGCCCAAAGCCCAAAGTACAGGGCCATCGCGCTAGAAGCGAAACAAAGCACAAGCATAGCCACCAATACCACAGAGATCCCAAGAACAAACATTTGCTGCGGACGACCTCCCCGCTCCGCGACCCTCAACAGCGGCAACATACCTACTACTGATAACAACAGCGCAGGGAGATAAATTTGCCAGTGAAGCTCGCGCGGTATCCCCGCAACGCCCTCAAGTAACTGGGGCACTATCAGGAAACAGGACATCAAGACTAAATGAAGTACAAACACGCCAAAATTGAGACGTGCAAGAGAGGGGTCTAAAAAGCTTCTGACCAAAGATGACACCCCTGAGGCCGTACTGGACGACCCAGACGCATTTGCTATAGGCGAGGGAACCCCTAGCAAAACAATTGCTATTCCCACTACTGCCAAAACCCCTGTGAGAAAAAACACTGCAGACAAACCCCATTGGCCTGCCACGAATGGCCCGAGCACAAAGGCAACCGCAAAAGACAAACCAATACTTACGCCTATCAACGCCATGGCTTTGGTTCGCTGCTCTTCCCGGGTCAAATCTGCGGCGAGGGCCATGACAGTACCCGCTATAGCACCGGCACCCTGCAAGGCGCGGCCAAAGATTATCCCAGCAGCAGTATCAGCCATGCCTGCAACCACACTGCCTAGCGCAAAAAGAACGAGCCCTGCCACGATGACGGGCTTGCGGCCTATCCGATCAGACAACCAACCAAAAGGTATTTGCAGCATCGCCTGGGTCAGGCCATAGACGCCTAAAGCCAGACCAATCAGCGAGGGTGTAGCGCCAGGTAAATCAGCTGCATACAGTGCAAGCAGAGGCAACACCATGAATAGCCCAAGCATGCGGAAGCTATACAATAGAGCCAGCGAAGTCACTGAGCGCCGTTCCAGCGCTGTCATGGGGTTTTTTGTTATCACTCGGGTAGTCTTGCGAAATACACGTTCAGTTTACCAGCTTCACTCGCCGCTGAACATCTTGAAGCAAAGTTTTACGCCACTCCCATCGTATTCAAACTCAACAAACTTTGCCGCTGGACTCACCCTTGACATATACTGCGTGGTTTTCCGTCAAGCATTCGCATCAGGTACAACATGGATACAATTCAGGTACGCGGAGCGCGCACCCACAACCTAAAAAACATCGATCTGGATATCCCCAGGGACAAGCTGGTGGTTATCACTGGGCTTTCGGGTTCAGGCAAGTCTTCTCTGGCTTTCGATACACTTTATGCAGAGGGGCAACGCCGCTATGTGGAGTCCCTGTCTACCTATGCACGGCAGTTTCTGTCAATGATGGAAAAGCCCGATGTCGATCATATCGAAGGCCTCTCCCCCGCGATTTCCATTGAACAAAAATCTACCTCACATAACCCGCGCTCCACTGTGGGCACCATCACCGAAATATATGACTACTTACGCCTGCTATTTGCCCGTGTCGGCGAACCGCGCTGCCCCGATCACAACCTAAACTTACAGGCCCAAACAATCAGCCAGATGGTAGATACTGTTCTGGCGCTCCCCGAAGGCAGTAAATTGATGCTACTGGCCCCGGTAGTACGCGAGCGCAAAGGCGAACACCTGCACGTATTTGAAGAATTGCGCGCTAGCGGCTTTGTCAGAGCCCGCGTGGACGGCATAGTCACCGACCTCGACGACGTACCTGAACTGGAAAAGAGAAAGAAACACAGTATCGAAGTCGTCATAGACCGCTTTAAAGTACGTGACGACCTCAGTATTCGTCTGGCCGAGTCCTTTGAGACCGCGCTGGCCCTTACCGATGGCCTCGCCTCCATTAGTTACATGGACAGCGATGGCGATGACATTTCCTTTTCAGCCCGCTTTGCCTGCCCTGAATGCGGGCACAGTATTGACGAACTCGAACCACGACTGTTTTCCTTCAACAATCCCGCGGGAGCATGTCCTGGCTGTGACGGACTGGGAGTCAAACAGTATTTTGATGAAGAGCGCATCGTGCTGCACCCGGAAGCAAGTCTGTCGGAGGGAGCTATTCGTGGTTGGGACAGGCGGAATGTGTATTATTTCCACATGCTCAATTCTCTGGCTGAACATTTTGGCTTCGATGTTGATACGCCCTATGAAAAATTGAGCGCAAAGCAGAGGGAACTGATACTACAGGGCAGTGGCGAGGAAGAGGTTGCTTTCTCTTATATCAATGACCGCGGTGATGTATTCAAACGCACGCACCCTTTCGAAGGCATCATTCCCAATATGACCCGCCGCTACCGCGATACCGACTCACAGTCGGTGCGCGAAGATCTGGCTAAATACCAGGCCAATCAGTGCTGCCCCGATTGTGGTGGCACACGCCTGTGTCGCGACGCACGACATGTCTTTGTAGACGAGCGCACCCTACCTTCCATTACAGAAATGGGTGTGGGTGAAGCGCAGGACTATTTCGAACAGCTCAAGCTGGAGGGGCGAAAGGGAGAGATTGCCGACAAAATCCTCAAGGAGCTGCGCGCCCGTTACCGCTTTTTAGTGGATGTGGGGCTCAACTACCTGACCCTCAATCGCAGCGCCGAAACCCTCTCAGGCGGAGAAGCTCAACGGATCCGTCTGGCGTCACAAATTGGTGCGGGGCTGGTGGGTGTCATGTACATCCTGGATGAGCCCTCTATAGGCTTACATCAACGCGACAACGCAAGACTACTGCGCACGCTCAACCATCTGCGCGACATCGGAAACACAGTGCTGGTAGTCGAGCATGACGAAGAGGCCATTCGCAGCGCCGACCATGTTATCGACATTGGGCCAGGTGCCGGCGTACACGGCGGTGAAATTGTAGCCCAGGGTACTTATGAAGATATTATTGCGAATAAAAATTCGCTTACCGGAGCCTATCTTTGCGGTGAACGCGAAATTTCGGTGCCCGAAAAGCGTACAGTACCAAAACCCAAGCAACAGATAGTTTTAAAAGGGGCCAGCGGTAATAACCTGCAGTCGGTGGACTTGCGTATTCCGCTGGGCTTACTCACTTGCGTGACCGGCGTGTCAGGTTCTGGCAAGTCAACTTTGATCAACAGTACTCTGTACCCCATTGCCGCCACCGCCCTAAATGGGGCAACCACGCTCACTGCAGGCCCGCACACCAGTATCAAAGGTATGGAGCTTGTCGATAAAGTTATCGATATCGATCAGAGCCCCATTGGACGCACACCGCGCTCCAACCCCGCCACCTACACAGGTATTTTTACACCGGTAAGAGAGCTGTTTGCGGGCACCCAAGAAGCTAGATCCCGCGGCTATAAACCCGGTCGCTTCAGCTTTAATGTGAAAGGCGGACGTTGCGAAGCCTGTCAGGGCGACGGAGTGACTAAGGTAGAGATGCATTTTCTGCCCGATATATACGTGCCCTGCGATATCTGCAAGAGTAAACGCTATAACCGCGAAACCCTGGAAGTGCGCTACAAAGGAAAAAATATTTACCAAGTCCTAGAAATGACCGTCGAAGATGCCCTGGTGTTTTTTGAACCCGTACCGAGCATAGCGCGAAAGTTGCAAACACTGATGGATGTGGGCCTTTCGTATATACGGCTGGGGCAGGCAGCGACCACTTTGTCCGGTGGCGAGGCACAGCGGGTAAAACTATCCCGAGAGCTTTCCAAGCGAGATACCGGCACCACTTTGTATATTCTTGACGAACCTACCACCGGCTTACACTTCGAAGATATAAAGCAGCTACTTGAAGTTTTGCATCGCCTGCGAGACCACGGCAATACGGTAGTCATTATTGAGCATAACCTCGATGTGGTGAAAACTGCTGACTGGGTTATCGATCTGGGACCCGAGGGGGGCAGCGGCGGAGGCCGAATAATCGCCACCGGAACACCGGAGCAGGTGGCAAAAACAAAAGGGTCCTATACCGGTGAGTTTTTGGCACCAATGTTAGAAAAACATAAGGCGAAACGAAATAGAGCAGCCTAGTGATAAGGCTCATTTGCTGCCAAAGCTGGTCGGCTGTTCAATTTCGTAAAAAGCATCGCTGAGATCTTCCATCTTACCAAGCACTATCGACTGAGCATCGCTCAGCCCTCTATTGTAATAGTAGGAGCCAATCTCAGTTGAAATAAAGTCGAGCAAGAAATCACAATCAAATTGACCCATCTCCAAGTTCAACTCTTCCTCGAAATAGACTTTTAATTTATCCACCAGGATAGATTTTTCTTCTTTTGTAAACTTGATTTCAGCCATTTATTCTTTCCCGAATTGTGTCTGAGTACCGATTATGGACAGCCAGCGCGCGCGACCTCTACTTTGAAAGTCTCAATTTTCCCAGCCGGAGAAGCTGACGCTTCATTTTTGTCCGAGCTCTGGGCGGTCATCAGATACAAGGTCCGGCCATCATCTCCTCCCAGCATACAAGCAAAACAGGGTTGACTCGTTTCAACAGTCTGCAAAATCTCACCACCCTCTGCAACCAGCACGCACTCTGACTCGATAGCATTGGCAACCCAGACATGGCCGTCTGCATTCAAGCAGATACCGTCCGGGGCGCGCATACCTACCGAAGCCCACACCCGCCTGTTAGACAGCGAACCATCGGCGCAAATATCGAAAGCCGTGAGGCAAAGGGAGAGCGTTTCCGCCACAATTAAAGTTTTCCCATCGGGGCTTACCACCATGCCATTAGGGAAATGCATTTCGGATGACGCCCGATGCACACTACCATCGGGGTCAACACGCACTAGATGGGTGGTGGGGTGATCGGACAGCGCAGCTTCCACGCCTTTTTCTTCCACTAGTGCATCGAGGTCGAAGCCAAAATTCCCTACCCAGGCGCGACCAGCAGTATCGACAACCATGTCATTACACAAGTGCACAGACAGTTCTGACAGGTCAGCATGGACTTTAAGACCATCGCTGTCTTGCCGTAGCAATTTCAACTCCGCCATAGAGACAACCAGCAAGCGCCCATCGGGCAGCCAACCGAGGCCGGAAGGTTGGTCATCTAATTCAAGTTCAATACGCTGTACGCCATCGTTACCTACGGACTTCACTGCGTGGGCGTAGAAATCGCTAAACCACAATCGACCGCCGTGCCATCGAGGGCCTTCTCCAAAATATAAACCCTCGGTGAGTACACTTGCCTTACTCATAACCTGCTCCACTGCAACACTGGCGAGCTAGTCAGGTTATCACTTTGAAAGGTGTATTGCATAATGAGCGCAGTTGTACAAAGAAGACTTAAACAATCAACGCTCATTGTTTAACCAAGTCCTGCGTTGGGGCCTTCAGTTCCCGTTCAAGCCGAAATATCTCAATCTTCCACCGGCTAATTCGGGTCTTCTGGATCTTCTGGATTCATAGGGCAGCCACCCTGGGGGAATGATGTATTGAGCGGGTCATATATGGGATTATATTCCCATAGAAAGCAGTCAAACATGAAAAAGCCGGGTTGTAGCCCGGCTTTTTCTTTCAATCTATACGAGCTTGGCGCTGGACCTAATCCTCATCGTCCTCAACCACCTCAGGCTGCGGCCGATCGACCAGTTCAACATAGGCCATCTGGGCTTTATCACCACTGCGCAGACCGCACTTCAGAATTCTGATGTAACCACCTGGGCGCTCCTGATACCGCGGGCCAAGTTCAGTAAACAACTTACCAACGGCTACCTTATCCCGTAGGCGATCAAACGCCAAGCGCCGATTAGCCACGCTGTCACTCTTGGACAAAGTAATCAAAGGCTCTGCATAGCCTCGCAATTCCTTAGCCTTGGGCAAAGTTGTTTTAATCAACTCGTGCTCTACCAGGGAGGCTGTCATGTTACGGAACATGGCCTTACGGTGAGAACTGTTTCTGTTTAACTGACGTCCACTATGACGATGGCGCATGTTTCCTATCCTATTCTTGCTGTGCCGCTAGAGCACTGTAATGTTGTGAATCGTAACTACCGAACCGGGCGATTTCTGCCTAGATACTCAGTACTCTGTCGTCGTTTTTCAAGCTGGCGGGGGGCCAGTTGTCCAGACGCATGCCCAGCGACAAACTGCGCGAAGCGAGTACATCTTTTATCTCAGTTAACGACTTCTTACCCAGGTTAGGTGTCTTCAACAGCTCGACTTCTGTGCGCTGAACCAGATCGCCTATATAATAAATATTCTCTGCCTTGAGGCAGTTGGCAGACCGTACAGTCAATTCGAGATCGTCAACAGGGCGCAGCAGAATTGGATCAACTTCATCTTCTTCTTCGGCGGCTTCTGACTCGCTCTCACTCTCAAGGTCTACAAACACAGCCAGTTGCTGCTGCAAAATAGTAGCGGCGCGACGTATGGCTTCCTCAGGATCGATAGTTCCATTCGTTTCCAGATCCAGAATCAGTTTGTCGAGGTCGGTGCGCTGCTCTACACGAGCCGACTCTACAACGTAGGAGACGCGATGAACCGGCGAGAAGGTAGCATCTAGCTGCAAACGACCAATAGAGCGCGTTTCCTCCTCAGGATCCTGGCGAGAATCGGCAGGAGAATAACCGCGACCACGGGATACCGTCATCCGAATATTAATTTCAGAATCGCCGTTCAAGTGGCAAATAACGTGCTCGGGATTTCGAATCTCGATGTCGTGGTCAACCTGGATATCTCCAGCCGTTACGACGCCACTGCCTTTTTTACTCAAAGTCAGTTCGGCTTCATCTTTACCTTCCATCACAAGAGCAACGCCCTTCAGGTTGAGCAAGATCTCGATAACGTCTTCCTGTACGCCTTCTATCGCACTGTATTCGTGCAACACGCCATCTATCTCGACTTCAGTGATGGCACATCCTGGCATTGAAGACAGCAGGATCCGGCGCAAGGCATTTCCTAGAGTGTGGCCAAAACCACGTTCTAGGGGCTCCAGTGTTACCTGGGCACGTGTACTGTGTTTATCTTCAACACTGATTACACGCGGGGTCAAAAACTCGTTCACTGCACTCTGCATTTTGGCACCTGTAGTTAAGCTCAGCTGTAGCTTAGTAGTCCTAAAGAAGAATTACTTGGAGTAAAGTTCGACAATCAAATTTTCGTTGATCTCGGACGACAACTCATCGCGTTCGGGCACTGCCTTGAACACTCCTTCAAGCTTTTCATTGTTTACTTCTATCCACTCGGGCTCGCCACGTTGGGCAGCCAGGGCCAGGGAGGACTGTACGCGTAACTGCTTCTTGGCTTTTTCGCGCAAGGAGACAGTGTCGCCAGCCTTCACCTGATATGAGGGAATGTTTACCACAATACCGTTCACAAGAATTGCCTTATGAGACACCATCTGGCGTGCTTCGGCACGTGTTGAGCCAAAGCCCATACGGTAAACCACGTTGTCCAGGCGACTTTCGAGAAGCTGCAACAGGTTTTCACCGGTAGCACCTTTCAGGCGGGCCGCTTCTTTATAATAATTGCGAAATTGCTTCTCAAGTACGCCATAGATGCGACGTACTTTTTGCTTCTCACGCAACTGCACGCCGTAATCGGACAAGCGACTACGTCTTGCTCCATGCTGCCCGGGAATTGTTTCTAATTTACACTTGCTTTCCAGTGAGCGCACACCGCTCTTCAGGAACAGATCTGTTCCCTCACGACGGGAGAGCTTGCACTTGGGTCCAATATATCGAGCCATGTCAGTTCTTCCTGTAGTGTTATACGCGACGTTTTTTGGGTGGACGACAGCCGTTATGCGGGATAGGCGTAACGTCTGTGATATTGCTGATTTTGTAACCGCAGGAATTAAGTGCACGAACCGCAGATTCGCGGCCTGGGCCGGGGCCTTTTACTTGCACATCAAGATTCTGCAGGCCGTATTCCTTGGCTGCTTCACCGGCGCGCTCTGCTGCCACCTGGGCGGCAAATGGCGTGCTCTTACGTGAGCCGCGGAAACCAGAACCACCAGCGGTAGCCCAGCTCAGCGTATTTCCCTGACGGTCAGTGATTGTAATAATGGTGTTGTTGAAGGAGGCGTGAATATGCGCAATTCCATCGACAATTGTCTTGGTCACTTTTTTACGAGTGGTTTTAGCATCCGACTTAGCCATAACTTGTTTCCTAATTTAATATCAACACTGCACTTGGGTGCAGCTACACTAAAAATAATTCGCTTCTATTGTCATCACCTACACATCAGGTAGCAAAAAAATTACCTGCGAATTGGCTTGCGCGGCCCCTTACGGGTACGTGCATTTGTTTTTGTACGCTGCCCACGTAGGGGCAAATTACGACGATGACGGATACCGCGATTACAGCCCAAGTCCATCAAACGTTTGATGTTCATGGACACTTCACGACGAAGGTCACCTTCTACATTCATTTCGCTGACTGACGCACGCAGCGCGTCCAGTTCGGTTTCGCTCAAATCACCTATCCTGGTGTCTGCAGCGACGCCTGTAGCTGCACACAGCTTTTTCGCCTGAGTGCGGCCTACGCCGAAAATGTAGGTCAAAGAGATAACAGCATGCTTGTTATCAGGTATGTTGACGCCGGCAATACGAGCCATCCAACTTTCTCCAATTACTTACTCAAAAACCGCTTGTCTTACATTTAAGAACAGCGAGTGCCCCGCGAAAGGCGCAGCATTCTAGCGATATCGTTACAAAAAATCAACTGCAGTAATACCCACTGACAAAGCCAGGCGCCGAAGCGCGTGAGCTGAGCAGGAATAGAGCCGCAGTTCTCTCAACTTTAGCCCTGACGCTGTTTATGGCGCGGATCTGACTCACAGATAACTCGCACAACACCCTTGCGACGGACAATTTTGCAATTTCTGCAAATCTTTTTTACTGATGCACGTACTTTCATGTCTCTAACTCCGAAATACCGATGCGCTTAAAAAAGCGTTACCGGGAAGAACCAAAATTTGTCAGGTTAGCCTTTTTCATCACCGAGTCGTACTGGTGAGACATCAGGTGGCTTTGCACCTGGGCCATAAAATCCATTACCACGACAACAACAATCAGCAGAGAAGTACCACCGAGGTAAAAAGGCACGTTCCACATCACTACCAAAAACTGAGGCAGCAAACAGACCAGAGCTATATAAGCCGCACCAAATACGGTCAACCGAGTCAAAACCCCATCGATATAATTGGCTGTTTTTTGACCGGGACGTATACCGGGTACAAAAGCACCTGATTTCTTCAAGTTGTCTGCCACCTCTACTGGATTAAACATAAGCGCAGTGTAGAAAAAGCAGAAAAATACAATAAATACTGTGAACAATAATATGTTCAGGGGCTGACCTGGGCCCAAGGCCACTGCAAGGTCCTGTAACAAATCGCCCGAGCCACCCGTGCCAAACCACTGAGCTAATGAAGCGGGAAACAACAAAATACTACTGGCAAAAATAGCGGGGATAACACCAGCCATGTTCACCTTTAGGGGAAGATGTGAACTCTGCGCCTGGTACATCTTCCTGCCCTGCTGCCTTTTCGCGTAATTCACCGTTATACGACGTTGGCCGCGCTCGATGAAAATGATCATATAGATCACGCCTATCGCAAGGATAAGAACAAACAACAACACCAAAATATTCAATTCGCCCTGTCTTGCCTGCTCTAGCGACTGACCAATGGCAGCGGGTAGGCCCGCTACAATTCCGGCGAAGATCAACAATGAAATCCCGTTACCCACACCTTTTTCTGTAATCTGCTCACCCAGCCACATCATAAACACAGCGCCGGTCACCAGAGATGTTATTGCAATAACATAGAACAAAACCGATGCATCATATGCCATGCCTTGATTAGCCATACCTGCAGTCATACTGAATGCCTGCACTATGGCTAGCAAAACCGTAAGATAACGCGTGTACTGGCTAATTTTACGCCGACCTGACTCGCCTTCCTTCTTTATAGCTTCTAGCTGCGGGGTAACCGCAGACATTAACTGCATAATAATCGATGCAGATATATAGGGCATAATTCCCAGCGCCAGAATACTCATACGTTCAAGAGCACCACCTGAAAACATATTGGCCAACCCCAAAATCGTACCCTGATTCTGGCTAAACAATGCAGCCAACTGGGCGGGATCTATTCCTGGGACGGGTATATGTGTACCGATGCGATAAACAATAATCGCCAGCAACACAAAACGAAGGCGAGAAAACAGTTCGCCCATTCCGGCTTTATTTGCTGCTGGAGTCTGAGCTGTAGCCATTTATTCCTCTACTTTTCCGCCAGCCGCTTCAATAGCTGCACGGGCACCTTTGGTTACCGCTAAGCCTTTGACCGTGACAGACTTGCTCAGTTCGCCAGACAAAAAGACACGAGCCCGAGTTACATCCTGCCTAACCAGGTCTGCACTTTTTAAGGCTTCCAAATCGATCACGTCAGTACCGACCACGTTCAGTTCGCCAAGACGAATTTGCGCGCTAGTACGGGCAATGCGAGAGCTGAAGCCAAATTTCGGCAAGCGCTTCTGCATAGGCATCTGACCACCTTCGAAACCGGGACGAACCGAGCCTCCAGAACGTGCCTTCTGCCCTTTGTGGCCGCGACCTGCTGTCTTTCCATAACCGCTGCCGATGCCACGACCAACGCGCTTGGCGTCTTTTTTGGAACCGGGAGCCGGACTCAGCGTGTTTAACCGCATCATGTCAGACATGATTTACTCCTCAACCCGTAGCAAATAATATGCTTTGTTTATCATGCCGCGTACAGATGGAGTGTCTTCTACTTCAACTGTGTGGCCTATACGACGCAGACCTAGACCGGCAACGCTAGCCCGATGATTTTTCAGGCGACCGTAGGTGCTCTTGATCTGCGTTACTTTGATTTTTGCTTTAGCCATGACTAGCCAACCTGCTCAATTAGTTCAAAATTTCTTCGACAGTTTTGCCGCGCTTTGCAGCAATCGCTGCCGGTGCACTCATGTCACGCAAACCTTTGAATGTAGCGCGCACGACGTTTACCGGGTTTGTAGAGCCGTAACATTTTGCCAATACATTGTGCACACCGGCAATTTCCAATACTGCTCGCATAGCGCCACCAGCAATAACACCGGTACCTTCTGACGCGGGCTGCATGTAGATCTTGGATGCTCCGTGACTGGCTTTAACCGCGTATTGGATCGTGCCGTCGTTCAGATCTACCGAAATCATATTGCGGCGCGCGGATTCCATTGCCTTTTGGATGGCTATAGGCACTTCGCGCGCTTTTCCGCGACCAAAACCTACTTTTCCTTTGCCGTCTCCAACAACTGCTAGGGCGGTGAAACCGAAAATACGGCCACCTTTGACCACCTTGGCAACGCGGTTGATCTGTACCAGCTTTTCCTGGAGATCACCTTCTTGCTGCTGTTTTCTCTGATCGTTAAAAGCCATAGTATTACCTTAGAATTCCAGTCCACTTTCACGAGCTGCGTCGGCCAAGGCCTTAATGCGCCCATGGTATTTGTAACCACCGCGGTCAAAAGCCACCTTCTCTACGCCAGCAGCTTTAGCCCGCTCTGCTACAAGCTTACCTACCGCCGCAGCGGCGTCAGCATTGCTGGTGTTTCCGCTACGCAGGCTAGTATCCAACGTAGAAGCACTAGCCAACACTGTATCGCCAGCAGGTGCAATCACCTGGGCATAGATGTGCCGGGGAGTACGGTGCACGCTCAGGCGATTTACACCTAAGCCTCGTATATGGGCGCGAGCGCGACGTGCGCGACGCAACCTTGAATCATTCTTTGCACTCATATCAACTTACCTACTTCTTCTTGGCTTCTTTACGACGAACATGCTCGTCGGCGTAACGGATACCTTTACCCTTGTATGGCTCTGGCGGACGGAAGCTACGGATATCCGCAGCAGCCTGGCCTACGGCCTGCTTATCAAAACCTTTAACGACCACTTCAGTTTGAGTGGGAGTTTCTGCAGTCACACCGACGGGGAAGGTATAGTCCACCGGATGAGAGAGACCCAGCGTCAGGCTGATAGATTTTTCGGACGCTTTTGCACGATAACCAACACCGTTCAAAATAAGTTTCTTTTCCCAGCCTGCGCTGACGCCAATGACCATATTGTTAAGCAGCGCACGAGTAGTTCCGGCCATAGCCCTGAACTTGTCGCTGTCATAAGCAATAGTCAGAACGTTGTCATCCTGGCTTACCTGGATACCCTCAACTAGTGAAAGCTCCAACGTACCCTTGCCACCTTTTACAGTGAGATCGCGGCCGTTTAGCTTGACCTCGACACCGCTTGGCAGTGCTACCGGATTATTTGCGACTCTAGACATCTTGAATGCTCTTTAAATCAATTAAATTAGAAAACTGTGCAAAGTACTTCGCCACCAACACCGGCGGCACGAGCTGCACGTTCTGTCATGACACCCATAGAGGTGGAGACAATCGCAACACCCAGGCCATTACGCACTGAAGGTAGCCCATCTTTACTCGAATAATTGCGCAGACCGGGGCGGCTGATACGATCAATTTCGGCGATCACCGGCTTGCCCTCATAGTATTTCAGGTCTATAGACAAGCGTGGCTTGCCCTCGCTGTCTGCGGCAGTAAAGCCCGCAATGTAACCTTCATCTTTAAGAACGGCGGCTACGGCGACCTTCAACTTGGATCCGGGCATCTCTACACCGGTCTTTCCTGCCATCTGCGCGTTGCGGATGCGTGTCAGCATATCTGACAATGGATCTTGCATACTCATAATCGAATTCTCTCCTAAACCAACAGGTTTATTACCAGCTGGCCTTAACCAGACCGGGCACATCGCCACGCATAGCCGCTTCACGCAACTTATTACGGCACAAACCAAATTTACGATACACACCATGGGGACGACCTGTGATCTGGCAGCGTCGGCGCTGGCGAGATGGACTGGCGTCACGGGGCTGTTTTTGTAGGGCCATCAATGCGTCCCACTTCTCGTCGTCGGTCGCATCAACACCACCGATGACTGCCTTAAGTTGAGCACGCTTCTGCGCGAACTTGGCAACTGTTTTAGTCCGCTTTTTCTCACGTGCGATCATAGATTTTTTAGCCATGAATAAAGCCTCTTAGCTCTTCAAAGGGAAGTTGAAAGCGCGCAACAATGCACGCCCCTCATCATCCGTCTTAGCAGTTGTAGTAATGGTGATATCCATACCGCGTAGTGCATCCACCTGATCATAATTAATCTCAGGGAAAATAATTTGCTCTGATATACCCATAGCGAAATTACCACGA
>Ga0308021_10000480_pt1 | contig 18629 bp, 20 predicted proteins | sample Neamet351_FD_201296 | JGI IMG/M metagenome (GOLD analysis project Ga0308021, IMG submission 201296) | Marine microbial communities from water near the shore, Antarctic Ocean - #351 | ecosystem: Environmental > Aquatic > Marine > Unclassified | place: Southern Ocean | collected 2014-10-02
ATCATTTCGATTTGACCAGGTCGAGGCTTTTCATGGGCCAAAAAGGCAAACACTTCTGCCTTTTCTTGACTCCCCTCCTCTGTCATAATGATGGTTCGGTGTCGACCCCTCTAAAGGATTGGGGAATTCTTGTTTGCAGCGGTTGCACTGCAGTGAATAATTGTGCCCAGGTATGTGGGGGTCCTGAGCACGTGGGAACCATCCGACTTACGAAGCCGGATTGGAATCTGAGTCCCCCCGCCCGTCTTCCGAGGGGAGGTGTGTTGGGTTTTTTAGTCCAGCGCGTGCAAGACGGGCACGCAGACGCAAAGCGGCAAATCCGTACGGATTGGACAAATCCCGTACGGCGTTGAAGGTGGCATCGCGAGTCTCGCTAACATCGTTTTGCCAATTCATTTTCCATCCCCTCCTGCACTCTCACCCACTATTCGTGGTATTCTTCGCGTCGTATCGTTGAACCCTTGGCCTCAGCCAGGAGCTCATCGAGTTGTTGTGTTAATTCAGAACGAGCCTTTATGGCGCGTTCTATGTAAAGTGAAAGCCCTTCTTGGGCAGCGGTTTCAGGCGTAGTGCCTTGGAGTTCGTAGAGTTGGCCAAGAAGCATCTTGTCGCCATAGCCGAGTGGGATTCGAACGGAATCCATTCCTGAGAGGAGAGGTTGGCCCTTGAGGTATTGTTGAATGGCCAATCGAATGACATCTGAACGATTACGAGCGCCTTCAAGGCCAACTCGACTGTCGAGTAAGGCAAGATCTTCCTCGGTTATTCTGAGTGAGACGAGATTGCTTGGGGTTGCCATTTTGATTCCTCCGTATCCAGTGGGTAGGACAGACACCTTATCAATGTAGCGGAAATGATGACGAATTGACTTACAGGTGATTACAAAAAGAAAGGGCATGCAGCACTCCATTGAGAGCGTTTCACCCCGCCACCCAGTGCATTTCCGTATACAATTGATGCTTTCACGACTTTGAGGTCACTTCGTTTTCCAGTAGAACATTCTAATACGGGCGACTTCAGCATACTTCATGGCTCTTGAACCATCCCGGGGACTCTATCTCTACCTACGAACGCTTACCAGTGCAATGGATGATTCCATCATCACTGGTGATGAAGCAAGTATCTTGCATGTTCTTGCAGTTGCTCTTGGAATCCATCCGAGTGATACCGCATTCTGCCTTGCAGTTGTCCGTGGAGAGGAAACAAATCCATTCGATGGAACCGAGTTCGATTATTCAGGACACCATCTTGGTGATGTGACGACCTATCAATCAGCTCTCATCGCCGCTTTGGATGATGAAGTGATTACAGAAGATGAATGGTCGATGCTCACCACTCTTCGAACCCTTATCGGGATTCAAGAAGATCAGCATTCTATGATTGAAGAAGCAATTCACGCCATGGCGGACATTGATTCGAACGGTGTTCGAAGATTAGAGCGATTGAAGCGATTCAATACTGTTTGTCCTTTTTGACTTTTGGAATCTACCAAACCCTCTCAAACCAGCGTTGTGAGCAACACTTCCAATGGTAATACTTAGAAAGGGCCCTTCTTTGGCACGGCTCATACAATACGTGAATGGTGTTATTATGAGTGTAACAAAAGAAATCTATGACTTAGTGGTTGCCCGAGATCCTGACCAACCTGAATTCCATCAGGCCGTTTGGGAAGTATTGGAATCACTGGAACCTGTTATCAAAGCCCATCCGGAATACCGCTCTATTGTTGAACGAATTGTTGAACCTGAACGTCTCATCCATTTCCGAGTTCCTTGGGTTGACGATGCTGGTAATGTCCAGGTAAACCGTGGATATCGAATTCAATTTAATGGCGCTATAGGCCCCTACAAAGGTGGACTTCGATTCCACCCAAGCGTCAATGCTTCAATCCTGAAGTTCCTCGCATTTGAGCAAATTTTCAAGAATTCTTTGACCGGCCTTCCACTGGGTGGCGGAAAAGGTGGTGCCGATTTCAACCCGAAAGGAAAATCGGATTCAGAAGTTATGCGCTTTTGTCAATCCTTTATGATGGAGCTTTGGCGACATATCGGACACAACTGTGACGTACCAGCCGGAGATATCGGCGTAGGTGGACGAGAAATTGGATACATGTTTGGAATGTATAAAAAACTCCGAAATGAATTCCAAGCAGGTGTCTTGACTGGAAAGGGTCACTCATATGGTGGTTCTTTGATTCGTCCAGAAGCAACTGGATACGGTTTAGTTTACTTTGCCCGTGAAATGCTCGCAACCAAAGGAAAGTCCTTCGAAGGAGCAACAGTCGCTATTTCAGGATCTGGTAACGTAGCACAATTCGCTTGTGAAAAAGTACTGGACCTTGGTGGTAAGCCATTGACCATGTCGGACTCCAGTGGATTTATTCATGACTCAGAAGGAATCAGCCGAGAAAAGTTGGCTTGGATTATGGATCTAAAGAACAACCGTCGTGGACGAATTTCAGAATACGTTACTCAATTCAGCAGTGCAACCTTCACAGCATCTGAACCTGAGCCGTCTTCAAACGGTCTTTGGGGCGTTAATGTTGATGTTGCCCTTCCATGTGCAACACAAAACGAAATCAATGTAGCAGAAGCGCAAATGCTTGTTGATAACAACGTCATGGCTGTGGCAGAAGGCGCTAACATGCCATGCACACCAAAAGCGGTTGAAGTATTCCAGCACAGTGGTGTCATGTTTGCACCTGGTAAGGCAAGCAACGCTGGTGGTGTTGCTACCTCTGGTCTTGAAATGTCACAAAACTCTCTTCGTTATGGATGGTCCCGAGAAGAAGTCGATGCAAAGCTCGACAACATCATGGTCAATATTCACAAGAACGCTGCTGAAACAGCCGAAAAGTATGGTCGCCCAGGTGACTATGTATTCGGAGCAAACGTTGCTGGTTTCTTGAAAATCGCTGACGCCATGATGGCGCACGGCGTTGTTTGACCTCAGTAGATCCCTCGTTCAAGATTTACTCATCGAGTTCATTTGGTCGCAGAATGTGATGGCATTGCCATTTTCCATCTTGATGAACCAGTAGAGCACATGCTGCAGGTGTCATGACGTGGTATTCTCCTGTGAGTTCATACATCACAAGTTCTGTTCCCGGGTTATGTGAGAGGATTAAGGTCACTTCACCTTCATTTGAATTTTGTAAGCATTCAAGAATTGTGGCTGTAGGTGCATGGTAGAGTTGTCCCATTGTTTGGACATCTATCTCTCCAAAGGATGCCTTCATGCCTTCAAGCGTCGCTAACGTTCGCTTTGAATCACTCACGAAGACACGAGTTGGGATCCAATTCAACCGCCGTAATGCTTGTGCGATTCGAGGTGCATCTTCTGTACCTCTTGGATGAAGGGGTCGTTGATGGTCCGAGAATGAAGCATCAGCGCTGCTGCTTTGGGCATGTCGCATGAGAAGAACTCGCCGTTGCATCATACAATTGGAGTGAATCATCGTAGATGAGACTTCTCACCCCGTGAAAGGCTTTACACGCTCGAATCAGCCTTGGTAAGCAAGCCAAGTACCAGTTGCCGCATCGTAATACGACAAACTTCCATCAGCTGCTTTTGACCAATTCACGCCATTTTCTTCCCACTGCTGGGATTCTTCGGCAATCGAGGGTAGTTCCTTCGAAGGCTCGTATTCCATGTTTGCTTCAGTTGCAGAATCAGCATAGTTTTGAGCAGCGAATGGAGAACTGTCTCCGGTGGACTCCTGGCTCTTCCGAACTACGAGTAGGGCGCCAAGGCCACAGAATGCTAAGAGTGCAAGAATTGCGTAAACAAGTCCACTGCCGCTCGCTTCAGCGTCCTGTTCTGAACGTGCAGCATCTTCTGGATAGTAATCATAGGTATCAGAGACACCATCTCCATCTGAGTCAGATGATTCATTTCGGTCCAATGGGAAATCATCATCAGAATCAGCGACGCCATCCATATCTGTATCCATTTGTGTTAAATCACAGCCGTCGTCAAATACAATAGTACCATTGAGGGTTGAGATACAATCATCATCGATATTTTTGACGCCATCTTTGTCATCATCTTTTTGATGTTCTGAGCATCCATCGAGATCGACTCCATGTGCTTCATCAGAACCTGGACACAAATCTTTGTGATTATTGATTGAGTCGTTGTCGAGGTCCAGTTGAGATTCAGCACATCCTCTGTTATTGACTTGTTCCCCAGCGGGTGTTGCAGGGCAAGTGTCGATTGTGTTGTCAATCATGTCTTCATCATCATCCAGTTGGTTATCAGCACATCCAACGGCGTTTGTCACTTCACCAATTTCAGTATCTGGACAGTCATCATTATCGTTCATGATTGCATCATTATCGTCATCACGCTGAGCATCTGAACATCCATCGTCATCTGCTTCATCGTCATTTCCGGTCATTGGACAAAGGTCATCCATGTCTTTGACACCATCTTCATCTGTATCACGTTCAGCAGATGAGCAGCCAACGCCATTGACGATCGTGTCAGGTGAAGTTGTTGGACATTCATCCAACTGATCATTAATTCCATCACCATCGGTATCACGTTGCATGTCAGCGCATCCGGCACTGTCGACTGAAGCACCGAGTGGTGTCATCAGGCAAGCGTCAAATGCATCCATGATGCCATCATTGTCACTGTCTTCTTGAGAACCTGAACATCCGGTAGAATCGACTGACTCGCCAGGAGGTGTAGTTGGACAAGCATCGAGATCGTTGGTAATGCCATCGAGGTCATCGTCCTTTTGCTGCTCTGAACATCCCATTGAATCAACGGCTTGGCCAGCAGGAGTATCGAGGCAGTGGTCAGGTGTATCGCCGTTTGAATTGTCGCCGTATCCATCATTATCAGCATCGAACCATTGTGATGGTTCAGTAGGGAATCGGTCAGCAGCGTTTCCATTTTGGTTGTCGCCGTATCCATCTCCATCAGTATCTTCCCATTGAGTTCCATCCATTGGGAATGCATCAGGGTCAATTCCTGCTTGATTATCGCCGTATCCATCGCCATCTATGTCAGCCCATTGGGTTGGATCAGTTGGGAATGCATCACCGTTGTTACCGTTTGGATTATCTCCGAATCCATCACCATCTGAATCAATCCACTGAGTAGAGTCTGTTGGGAATCCATCAGGGGTTGTTCCTGCAGGATTATCTCCGTATCCATCACCATCTTGGTCAGCCCATTGGGTTGAATCAGTAGGGAATGCATCGCCATTGGTTCCTGAAGGATTATCACCGAATCCATCACCATCGGAGTCCATCCATTGTGTAGAGTCTGTAGGGTATTCATCGGCATAATTTCCAGCGGCATTATCGCCGTATCCATCACCATCTTGGTCTGCCCATTGGGTTGAATCGTATGGGAAAGCATCGGAAGCATTACCATTTGGATTATCTCCGTATCCATCACCGTCTTGGTCATCCCATTGGGAACTGTCGAGTGGGAAAGCATCGGGTGAATTGCCAGTTGGGTTATCTCCGTAACCATCGCCATCCATGTCGGAATATTGACTGCTGTCGTAAGGGAATGCATCAACCATATCGTTGTAGCCATCACCGTCAGAGTCTTTCTGAGAAAGTTCACAACCGTCTTGGTCGACTATTGCTCCTGCAGTTGAGTTGGCACACAGGTCGTATTCATTGGCAACTCCATCGTTATCATCATCGATGGTTAATGAGAAACAACTACGGTCGCCAATCAATTGAACATTTACATTCGAATAGAGATTGACCACCGCACAGTAGACTCCACTCATGTTTGGTGTCGCATAGGTAAATGTGGGCATACTCATGTTTTGTGCCGCTGCAGTAAAGTTACTGAGAGCAGAGGTGGCGAATGATGCGCCGGCACTGTCGGTAACTGAGATTTGGTATTTGTAATCGTCTCCTGTAACAAGATCGCTGCCTTTGACCATGACATCATTGGTAGCTGAAGTTGAACTTGTTGAATAGGAATCAATCAGCATAGTCGGTAATTGTGGAATGAAATCATCGTCATGGACGCCAATAAAGCCGTCTCCGGAAGTCAAATTAATTTGAGAGTTGTTGAACGATAGGAAAGCCACGAAACCGTGATCATTCAAAGTTGTAGGCCCATTCCAATTGATTTGCCAAGATTCAGATGTGGTAGTATTGGTGGTGAACGTGACGTTCATTTGGTCAACCATTGAGGCTGTGAGTGCCATATTTGGGTCCATGGAAGTGGTGAAGTTATTACCGAATTCAACCATATCATAGACAATCCACCATACTGTATAATCGGTGTATGCGCTAAGGTTGGTTGCATATATTTCACCTGTTGTTGAGGAGGTTACGTAAGCTTCGAGCATTTCGATGTAGGTGCAATCTGCATCTTCATCAATCATGATACCAGTAGAATCTTTCAAGACTGATACAGAGCAGTAATCCGATTCTTGCATTAGTGGACTTGCAGATGTTACGTTAGCCATCATGGTTGTTGCTGTGGCAGTGAAGTTACCATTAGTTGATGTGGACCAACTTTCAGTGTCATTCAAGAAAAATTGAACATTTGAGTGATTGTAGAGGTAGGTGTCTCCAATGGTCAATCCCGTGAATTCAATCATTGAATCGGTTGTACCATTCATGGTCACTGAGACGGATTCAATACTTTGTCCTCCGCCTGGTAAATTCGTAGTGATGGAAATACCATAGACATTCGTGGCTCCAGCGAATCCATAGACCTGCAAGTAAGTCGTTTGGTTGGATGTTGAAGTGACTGTCATTGATTCGAGACTTCCAGTTGAGCCCGAACTTGAAAGATAAGCGCCAGTAGCAGAATTCCAATTGGTGTCGATATCGCCAATTCCTCCATTAAAGGTAATGTTGGCATAATAAGTCACACCTGAGATCATATCGATTTCAAAGTAATCAGGGTCTGCGGTGGTGTGAATCGAAAGGCCAGTACAAACGACGGGCAGCATTGTTGCTTGTGTTGCAGTTCCTGTTGTGTCGTTTGGTTCAAGAATATCCGATACAAGTGTTGCGGTGCCGGTACAGTTTGTCGGTGTCCCAGTGCCATTACCACCTGTGCCATTTCCTGAGCTTGTGCTAAAGGTCCACAGATCAAGGGTATAGAATCCATATCCATCATACCGAAGTATTTTGAAATACACAGTGCCGCCATGGCCAGCAGTTGATTGTGAAGCGTTGGTTGAGACGATTTCAGGGTTATTATTGATCGAAGTTTCAATCACAGCCAAGTTTGAATCATAAATCCACAATTCAAAGTCGTTGATATAGGTCGAGCCATTTGAGGAATTGTAGGTCGTGTTGTATGCAATCTGGAGCGTAATTCCTTCATTCGCATTGAGCGTGACGGCAAACCAATCTTCATCATCACCAACATCCAATTCGCCATAGAGGCTTCCAGATGCAAACGGCGCAAAACCATTCAGGTTGATGACGGAGTTTGAACTGTTGATGGAGGTTGAATTGTCTGGAAGGTCCATACTTGAGCCTAAGTCATTTTGATTTGCACCAATTGCTGAAGCAGTTGGGGCTATCAAAGTCAAGGTGGTAAAAACAAGCATTATTGCCAATACGAGGGCACTAATCTTACTCGGATGCGTCGAACCCGTTCGAGAGGACATGAACTACCGTTTGCATGGTAGTTTAAGAGACTCTCTACGTGAAATCAAATTGCAGTAGGTGCAACATGGCCTTCCTTTTTGTCTTCTGGTTTACGCACTCGTGACCAAACTCCATTCATCAATTCGTCATGGTGATTACCACAATAGTGGAATCGGCGATAAGCCTCTCGAAAGGAATAGGCTTTCTTACCTGTAGCAACCAGAAAACCTTCGGGCGAAAGACGAGATACAATGGTTCCTTCTTCCCCACACCCGAGGAAATCACATACCGCTGAGCCGCCCATGATACCGACAGAGGCTTACAGGTCTTTAATGGTCGTATTCAACCTGAGAAGTATCCTTCGGAAAAATGGAAAAATCATTCCACTTCTGGAACTGGCTCAATAATAACCAAAGGAATATTTGCCTCAATTGCTTGACCTTCTTTACAATTTACAGAGATGACTGTTCCTGAAACGGGTGCTTGAATTTCGTTCTGCATTTTCATTGCTTCAAGAATGAGAATGACTTGGCCTTCAACAACTTCGTCACCAACATTGACTTCTACAGTGACGACTTTACCAGGGATATTTGCTGAAACAGTACCGGATTTCTTCTTTTTCCCACTTCCACTTCTTTTCTTTTTTGCCATCGGGGCAGCATCAGGTATTTCGATTTGGAAAGTTTTACCTTCGACAGTGGCTGACCAAGAGGTACCTTCTCCATCAATGAGGACTTCAAATTCAGTTCCGTCAACAATCACTTTTCTTGTTTCAGTCATGGTTTCACTTCCAAGGAGAGCGGCTTGCTCGTTTCTGCATTAATGAGGAAAGACCCATATTCATTCTTCGATGATCTTGAGACCATGCAAGGCCTGGTTTACGGGCGATTTGGCCAGGGTCTTCTCCACTTTGGGCGAGCATGGAATAGACTGCAGCAATGGCAGCCATCCGTAGAGTATCTTCATCGTGACCTGTCATACAATCGCCTCAAAGTGGGATGTTTCCATGTTTTCGTGCTGGACGTAATTCCTCTTTATCCAACAACATTTCGAGGGTGCGGCAAAGTTTGCTCCGTGTTTGATTTGGTTCGATCACATCGTCCAAATATCCCAACGCAGCAGCAGTATATGGGTTTGCAAATTTCTCATTGAAATCTTCAGTAAGTCTTTCGCGCTCTTGTTCGGGATTGCGAGAGTTTGAAATTCGCTTTCGATGAATAATTTCTACTGCACCGTCAGCACCCATCACGGCTAATTCACCGGTTGGCCATGCGACATTGTAATCACCACGAATGTGCTTCGAGGACATGACGTCGTATGCACCACCGTATGCCTTGCGAAGGATTACTGTAAGTTTAGGGACAGTTGCTTCAGCATACGCATAGAGCAATTTGGCTCCATGTCGAATAATTCCACCCCACTCTTGACTTGTGCCAGGTAGGAAACCAGGGACATCTTCAAGGGTGATGATTGGTATGTTAAAGGCGTCACAGAATCGTATAAACCGAGCTGCTTTGTCACTTGCATCGATATCGAGGCAGCCTGCCAAGACTTTCGGTTGATTTGCAACTACGCCGACAGTGTGGCTGCCGAGATGGCCAAAGCCAATCATGATATTTTGAGCCCAATCTGCTTGAACTTCAAGAAATGCGCCATCGTCGAGAATTTCTGTAATGACATCAAGAACATCGTATGCTTTGGTCGCTTGATCAGGCATGATGGAATCAAGGGCATCACATGAACGGTCGATTGGGTCACTGGTTTTCTTATCCGGAGGACGTTCGAGATTATTTTGCGGAAGAAGGTCGCACAAATCACGTGCTAATTGAATCGCTGCTTCATCATCTGGAGCAGAGAAGTGGGAGACTCCAGATTTGCTGCCGTGAGTTGATGCACCGCCTAAATCTTCGAAGTTGACTTCTTCATTGGTTACAGTTTTGATAACCTCAGGTCCCGTGATGAACATATACGATGATTCCTCTACCATGATGACAAAGTCGGTAATTGCTGGAGAATAGACTGCTCCACCTGCACAAGGTCCCATAATTACTGAGATTTGAGGTACAACGCCAGATGCACGAACGTTGCGGAAGAAAATTTCAGCATAACTTCCTAAAGAGGCCACACCTTCCTGAATTCGAGCGCCTCCAGAGTCGTTCAAACCGATGACTGGACGGCCTGTTTTGAGTGCCATGTCGAGAACTTTACAGATCTTCAGGCCATGCATTTCACCCAGCGAACCACCATAGGCGGTGAAATCTTGAGCAAATGTAAACACTTGACGACCATTAATCGTGCCGTGTCCAGTAACGACTCCATCTCCGGGGATGATATCCTTGTCCATGCCGAAATCTCGGCAACGATGTTCGACCAATGCATCAAGCTCTTGGAATGAGCCTTCATCGAGTAAGACTTCTATTCGTTCACGAGCCGTCATTTTGCCCTTGAGATGTTGTTTGTCAATGCGGTCTTGGCCTCCGCCCATTTCGCTACGAGATTTACGATTTCGCAAATCTTGGAGTCGTTCCTCAGATGATGCCATAGGCTTCCCAAGTGGGGCTATGAAAAACCCGCCCTTATGCGTTGCCTTTCGATAAGGTGGTAGAAAGCGTTCTCAAGACCGTTGTTCCTCAGCGTTTTTCGGGTCTCCATACAATCATTTGTACAGTTTTACTGATCACTTGACCACTTTATCACCTTGAGTTCCATTCTGACGCGTGAACCGCCTACTTTACCGGCCTCGAATCGGTCTCAAGGGGTGTGTTGATAGGGAGGGAATGCCTCCAACAACCATGAGCGAACCGTGGCGAATCGTGGTGGCAAAGCCCGGTTTAGATGGGCATGACCGAGGTGCCAAAGTCGTTGCAAGAGCATTGCGTGATGCAGGTAATGAAGTCATTTACACCGGTTTGCGGCGCAGTGCCCAACAAATTGTCGATACCGTTCGTGACGAAGATGCTCGTTTTCTTGGCCTTTCTTCTCTCTCTGGTGCCCATGAGCACCTTTTCCCAAAAGTATGTGAATTATTGAAACAGCAAGGACTCAACGATGTGATTGTGTTTGGTGGAGGAATTATTCCTTTGGGTGACCGTGAGCCATTGTATGCTTGTGGAATACGCGCAATCTTTGGCCCTGGTACACCCACTTCAGAGATTTTGGAATTTATAGACCAAGCTACACAACTCGAGAATACCGGTGTCGGTCAAGAAAACGATTGGCATTGGACCTCATCGGCATGAGGTGATGAAATGACTTTTGAGTTCCTTGAGCAAGCCAAATCTGGTGATCGGCGTTCACTCGCGCGAACGTTGAGTTCTCTTGAAAATGGTTCACTCGATATCGAAGAAGTCCTCGATATGATTGGCCCAGTACCGATTCCAACCAACACTGATTGGCAAACATTAGCCATCACCGGAGCACCTGGTGTAGGGAAATCTTGCCTGCTCGACGGCTTGCTGCGACAATGGGCCCAACGTGGACTTCGAATAGCAGTACTTGCCGTTGACCCTTCTTCACCAAGAACGGGCGGTGCTTTGCTTGGCGACCGAGTGCGAATGACAGTGGTCGATGATGCAGAATTAAATGATTTGATTTATTTACGCTCAGTTGCAACTCGTAAGGCATCTGGAAGTGTTCCCGTCATTGTCGAAGATATGACGAAAGTACTCTTGGCATTAGGTTGGCAGAGGGTGGTCATCGAGACGGTTGGGGCAGGACAATCTGAAGTCCGATGTGCAGCATTAGCTGACCGAATCGTTGTCGTTGAAGGTCCAGCACGCGGCGATGGCATTCAAGCTGAAAAAGCAGGGTTACTCGAACTGGCAGATGCTGTTCTGGTCAACAAGTCGGATTTACCAGGAGCGGAACTTCACGCAGATGAGATACGGGAGTCTCTGGAATTGGGTACCGGTCACACACCGCCAGTTCACTTGACTTCGGCATTGCAAGGCACCGGTATTTCCGAAGCAGCAGAGCTTCTCCTTACGCTTCCATCCTCTGGCCGCTCAACACGTGCACGATGGAGGGAACGCTTGTTGGCTTTCCACGAGCGGAAAATTCTCGAATCTCCTCAACTCGAGGAATTACTCGAAAAACTGGCGAAGGGTTCAATTCTCTTGGATGAAGCGTTACGGATTATTGGTGGTGAACACAATGAGTGAACATGTCGAATTAACAAATCCCGTCGAATTATCAGTTGGAGGAATGGGCGGGCATATTTTTCGCCGTTCAATCCATCTTGGAATGTCTTTTCTTCCTTTGATCTATTTTGATTACGCTGAATCAGTTTCAGATAAAATTGGATTGACGCTACCGCAGTTCGTATCAGTGGCGATTTTTACCCTCTTTGTTCTGGAAGGTCTCCGACTCGGATTTGGCATTACCATTTATGGTCAAAGAGAATACGAAGCCAACCAAATCTCGGCATTAGGTTGGGGTGCATTTGGTATTGGAATGGTCTTTTTGATGGCTCCAACCGAAGCATATGCGTGGCCACTCATTCTTTCATTATCTTTAGGTGACCCTTTACTTGGTGAATTGCGACGCCGTGGAATGACTTCACGAGATGTCATCGTTACATCAACCGTGTTCTTATTCTTTGTCTGGATTGCTTGTTGGCATTTGTTTGGAACTCCATTTTGGATGGCATTTATATTCGCACCATTGTGTATTGCAGCTGAATGGCCTCGACTACGCTATATCGATGATAATGCCACAATGGTACTTATCCCACTGGGGATGATTTTGTTGTTTGAGCCTTTTCTTCAACTGATCTAATCGAAAGAAGTGTAGAAGTCGATTCAACATATTCAAATGATGGCTCGTGTTGGCAAGGATGAGGAATGAGTATGAGTGAAGAGAGCAAGGGTTCTGAACCACCACAAATCGCCTATTTCTTTGTCTTTTCACTCTCCGTCATTTTCCTCGGCATCTCAATGGTCAAATACCCTCTATGGGGCCTTTGAGTACGAAGGGATGCTTGAAGAAGGTCGTCGTTTTGGTCGGCTTATGTGTGGCATTGGTGGGATGTTCGGAGAACCCGACCCTGCTGTAGTCCGAAGGATGAATTCACTTCTTTTACATCGTGGACCAAATGGAAATGATGTCTGGACAGATGAGCGGATTTCACTTGGCCATACCCGATTAGCAATTGTCGATGTTGTCGGTAGTGACCAACCGCTTTTGGGCTTGAATCGTGAAGTTCTTGTAGCGAATGGTGAAATCTATAATTACCGAGAAATACGTTCACAGCATCCTACTTTCCCTTGGAAGACCCAAGGAGATTCCGAGGTCATATTAGCACTTCATCATGCATCAAAGTCCAAGCACTCAGGCGGGTTAAGTGCTCGACAACATGCAGACTGGATCGGTCAATTGAATGGCATGTATGCGTTTGCTCTTTGGGATGCAGAGGCCGGTCATTTACTTCTTGCACGAGACCCTTTGGGAATCAAACCACTTGTACGAACATCTGTTGAAGGCTCACTTCTCTTTGCCAGTGAAAGCAAAGCATTACGGGCACATGAAGGACATATTCCGGCACTTGATGAGCAAGCACTCGTTGCTCGGCTCGCTTGGGAATATCCACTTGATGGGACGACGTTGCTCAAGGATGTCACCCAAATCCGCCAAGGAACCGTTGAGGTATGGGCATTGGACCTTGAAGGGAATGCCAAAATGGTGGACAGAGCTATAATCGAACAACAAAAAGTCAACCCTTCACAGGCGTGGAATCCAGATTCAAATGCAAAACACCTTCTCGAATCATTTGTCGAAGGAGTTTCAGAACGGCTCATGTCAGAAGTTCCTGTTGGAATTGTGCTCTCGGGTGGACTTGATTCCTCTTTGGTTGCTGCCGTTGCACACGAGGCTGCTGAACGAGCCCAACAACCAGTGCCTGCCTGTTGGACTGTTGCAGAGAGTGAAGATAATTCGGATTGGATTGCTGCAGAGGAGGTTGCTTCATCGTTTGATTTGGTTCACCATCAACATATTCTTGAGGCAGACTCGTTTGACACAATGCTCCCTGATTTGTCATGGCATGGAGAAGACCTCGACGTAACAGTGCTGTTTTTCCAACCTCTCTTTCAAAAGATGTCTCAGCATGTTACCGTTGGCTTGTGCGGACAAGGAGCAGATGAATTACACGCCGGTTATCCTCGGTATCAAGATCTCAAACAGCATGGTGAAATCATCGATGCCCGTTTGGCGTCTATGGCACATCCGTTTGCCCGACAAATAGAGAATGAAACATTACCCGTTGGGGATTCTTGGTATGTAGAAGGCCATTCGGGTACGAGCCACACAGATTCACTTGAAGAATTCCTTCAATTCGAACTTGACCACGGACAACTTTCTAATTTCCAATTGCGATTGGTCGACCGTCATTCAATGGCTCATTCTTTAGAAGTTCGAGTCCCCTTCCTTTCTTCCTCTCACCGCCAAGCAAGCCATCGATTGCCAATGGATTGGCGATTGCCTCAACACGGTGAGGAAAAGGCTGCTTTACGAGCAGCAGCTTCGCTTACTTCGTTACCAAGGCATATTGTCCATCGCCCGAAATTGCCTGCTGGCAGAGCAACTTCGCCAACATTAATTGAAAATCTTCTTACTGAATTTAAGCCTCAAACGGATGCTATTATCCAACGTCACCCATTACTGTCAGGTGCTTTGAAGACACAGGATGATATAGCCCTTGGTTTAGGATTGTTTGAGGCGGTACACATTTTAGATAGAGGAGCACAAAAGCCTACTGGCTCAGCATTTGATTTACTTAACGAGGTGATTGGATGACTTTTGTACACGAATTAACTTCGCTACTTGAAAGCAAACGACCTGAAATCACAGCATGGATGTCTGAAAAGAGGAGTGAAGTTCCTATTCCAATCTATGGTAGTGTTGACATTCGTGATGCAGGCTGGAAAATTAGTGTCGTCGATGCCAATCACTTCCCGGCTGGTTTCAACAATCTTTCCTCGGAAGACAAACCTTCAGTAGCTGGGCTTTTGAAAACGCATATTCAACGGGAATTCAAGCACTGTGAATGGGTTCACCTTTATCCTGAATCGCATACTCGGAACAAAGGCTATGTTGAAAACCTCATCGCCTTGAAAGAACTCCTTGAAATTGCTGGATTCAGATGTACAGTTGGTTCAGTGAATTTTGAAGATTTAGGCCACCTGATTGGCCTTTCAGGCGCTTTAAAGTTGGACCCTGTCGAGTCGAGCGAGAAGGATGGTGAAGAAGTTCTCCTGGTCGGTGGTCGTAAACCAGACCTCATCTTACTCAATAATGACTTGACTGATGGCCTTGTAGAGGGATTGGGCAGTCAAGTCGTCTCCCCACCACCTTCTATGGGTTGGCATCGAAGAAGGAAATCTCAACATTACGAAGTTCTTCGTGAATACGTTGAGGAAATTGCTCAGATGCTCGGTATTGACTCGTGGCACCTCATGGCGGATTGGTTCGTCTCAAAAAACAAGTGCTTAGAGAAAGAAGCATGCCGAAAAGAACTCGCTGTTGAAGTTGATTCCTTCCTCGATAAACTCCGTGACAAATACCAGGCCCTCGGTATTGAACGTGAACCAGTTGTTTTCATCAAAAATGATCGAGGTACGTATGGTCTTGGAATTATGACTGTTCGGAGTGGTGGTGAATTGTTAGAACTCTCAAATCGTAAAATGAACAAATTGATGTATTCGAAAGGAGGCGTTGATGTCGAGAATTTCCTCATTCAAGAAGGAATACCGACCAGTTTGGAAAACGAAGAAGGCGCTCCGGTCGAACCGGTCGTCTATCTTGTCGATGGGCAGGCTGCTTCATGGTTCTATAGAATCAACTCGAAGAAATCGGACATTGATAATTTGAATTCACCGAGTGCTCAATTTGAATCCTTTTCACAATCGGGCGGCCAATACGGAGAACATGCTCATGGTTGGCATGCCTTAGTCGCAGAACTTTCGATGCTGGCAATGGGTAAGGAATTACTTTCATACGGTGACCAGTAACACCCGTTCTTGCTAAGAGGAGGACCTCCTCGCATGAATATGAACAGAGCGTGGGTCTACATTGGCACCATTGCTTTGGGCCTTTGGTTTTCTGCCACTGCTTGTAACGGTTTGATTCCCGATGAATATGCTGAATTGCCCGTCAACCTTTGGTGTTGGGGGCTTTTTGCTTGGTTCTATCGAGGTGGCAGTCGAAAGCAGCGAATTGAAATGATTACTGTGATTGCAATTGCCACTCCAATGGAATTGTTCTTTAGTGAAATTTGGCTGATCTATGAGTATCAACGTGAATTTATGCCGTTATTTGTTCCTGCAGGCCATTACTTCTTGTTTGATCTTGGAAGAATGGCAGCAGATAAAATGAAACACACTTGGGCTTTACCGTTGCTTCTACCTTTCATCCCGTTGGTTGCTTATGGGGCATGGACGGGTGGAGATACATCGGCGATTTTCCTCTTAGCCCTTGTTTTGGCATTCACGAAGTGGGGACCACAACCTCGGCTGTATTCTGCAATGGCCTGGGCGGCATTGGCCATGGAATTGTGGGGGACTTCACTGACCAATTGGACCTGGGCACATCAAGTGCCTTGGACAGGGCTGACAGCTTGGAATCCACCGTTACTCGTCGGTTCGTTCTATTGTTTCGGTGACCTCTTGGTCAACAAGGCTGTCGTCAAGTTTGAAGGGAAGGACACATTGGAGGTTACTGTATGACCTCCTCCGACGAGTTGCGAAAGCGTCGAGAACAAGAGGCTGTTCGCATTCGTACCTCACTCAACAGACAACGAGGTGAACAACGTGCTTCCATCAAAGGTGGTGAGACAACGGTTGCCTTTGTTGAAGAACGCTTATGCATTGGTTGTGACCAATGCACCATTGTCTGTGATGATGATGCCATCGAGATGTACAAAGTCCCCATGGCAAGCCCTTTGATTAAAGTCGAATCAAATCAAAAAGCAAAAATTCTACGTGTTGAATGCACAGGATGTAGGTTGTGCGTTTTAGCATGCCCAACTGATGCCATCACAATGATTGATCGATAAGGTGAAACACTATGTCAAAAAAAGAGAAACAGGACACAGCCCAACGTTTTGGTGGAGAATTCGGACCTTATCGTAAAGAAGGAACCCCAGGTGTTTCTTTATCGACATTCAAGACACTTGTTTGGACTTCGAACATAGGAGGTATGATCTTGGTCGTAATTGCCCTAGAGATGCTTTTCGTTCGTCAAATGTTTGGTTGGGGCCTTGCTTCCTTAATTCTGGGAGTCATCATTGCTTTGTTCCCGTCAAACTACGAAATTGTAGGTATGGATGATGGAGAATCACCTCCACCACAAGATTGATTCAAACTTTCATTTCTAAATTGCACGACGGACATGCAATGTTTCCAGAGTAACCGATTGGAATTTGTAATTCCGCCTTACATGATTGACATGCAAACTGTGTCTTGCCGTCCGTCGACTGGTTTCTCTTCAAGAGATTTTCAATTGGTTCAGGCCATCCCTCTTTGAGTTGTGAAAGTATGAGAGGTAAAGCAACCAGAATCATACAAGTAAATGAGCACATGATTGAAGTCATGATCATTTCATCTCCCCAAGCAATAGATACGGGGTTCACTTCATCTCCGTGAAATGCTACACTAAACAATCCCGAGACTGCGAGGATGGCAAGTGTCAAATAGACTCCATTTCGATAACCAGAATAGGTAATGACTCCTCCAACTAAAAACCCAAGACCTAACAAGAAGGCTACTGGAGAGAGTAACCAAGCCCCTGCCCCTCCACTTCCAGTTGAAAATATAACGGCCCAAAACAATCGAAAGATTGCATAAATGATGATGCATATTCCAATTCCAGATGCGAGTTCATCTTCTTTCTGGACATAGATTATTTGTGCAGGGGCATAGCCACCAGGAACGTGCTGTGGGAAGGATTGTTGAGGGGTTTGAGGCTGTGCTCGTGGTGGTGCTGCTGCGGATTCATCGTCTTCCATCAATCGAATGACGACTTCTGCTTTATTACCGGAGATTCGTATCCCACGATTCTTACATAAGTTTTTGAGTTCTAAAACAGTCAGACTGTCGTAATCCATGACGAAAGGTCGTCAATCCGAATTATAAAGTTTTAGCCGTTTAATCTCAAGCTTCGATTTCAAGGACTGAACTTGATTCTGAGACTGCCCTTGCCTTCTTTGCTTCGACTTGGCGGGCAAGGAACGAGACGACATCGAGAATTTCGATATCTTCGTAACGTTCATCGCCTTCAAATTTGAGACATTCAAAGTGAGAGACACACTTTGGACATGAAGTCAGCATTGTGTCAGCACCAGTAGCACGGATTTCTTCCATACGAGTGACACGGAGGGAACGAGCGTTTTCATTACATGACATCATACTCGAGACACCACAGCACATTGCATCTTCACCGTGGTGTTCCATCTCGACGATTTTAACACCTTCGACACCAGCAATAAGTTGTCTTGGTTCTTCATAGACTCCCATTTGGCGCCCAAGACGGCATGGGTCGTGGTAGGTTACGGTAGTTTCTTCTTCGGCCTTGAGGTTCATGTCAAATCCGTTTTCAATCAAGAACTCAGTTGTATGCATGACCTTCACGCCTTCAAGTTCGTAATCACGAGCAAAGGTTCGGAAACATTCAGCACATGATGATACAAGTGTGTCAATACCTGATTCGACGATCTTCTTTTGGTTGTAGGCCTTGAGTTTGTCAAACACTTCATCGAGTCCTTGCCACTTTTGGTCGTGACCACAGCACTTCAAGAAGTCACGTCCAAGGTACGATACATCCATTTCCATTTCATCGAAGAGTGTGAATGCTGAAGTTGTCGCATCACCGAGGTTCATCTCGCCTTCATTGACGTGCGAGAACACCATCTCTTGGTCAAGATAATCGACACATCCAGGATAGTATCCAATGTTTGAAGACAATGGATAGTCTTTGATAGCCACGAAGTCTTCATTTGCAGATTCTTCAGCTTCTGCTGCGAGTACTGCCTGTAAGACTGTGTGT
>Ga0308021_10000486_pt1 | contig 18515 bp, 12 predicted proteins | sample Neamet351_FD_201296 | JGI IMG/M metagenome (GOLD analysis project Ga0308021, IMG submission 201296) | Marine microbial communities from water near the shore, Antarctic Ocean - #351 | ecosystem: Environmental > Aquatic > Marine > Unclassified | place: Southern Ocean | collected 2014-10-02
AATAGGAAATATGTTTGGAACCTGTAGAATCGAGAACGAATGAAGAATATTCACCAACATCGCCCCCCGCATCTACAACTCCGAGTTGCGTGACGGTGGTATTTGCGCCGCTCGGTATTGGTCCACCGGTATTAACTGGGACTGTCGTTGGTGACATTGTAGTATTATTGGTCAAAATAAAATCGCTTGGAGAATACGAAATCACTGGGATTTCATCAACAACGGTGATGTTGACCGAAGTGGTGAACGAACCACCTGTATTGAGAGCAGTGACCGAATACGTGGTAAGAGGTGAAATGGCGGTTGGCGTTCCAGATATTTCACCGGTGCCGATATCAAGACTCAATCCTGCTGGTAAGGCGGGGCTAACGCTATACCCCAGTACATTTGATGATGAGTCAAGGGTGATGTACTTGAGTTCACATCCCGATATAGGATTAGGCGACTGAGTCAACGAATACGAAATATGGATGTTGTCACTGGAATCAAGAGCAAGAGACGTGGAGAGACCAGTATTGCCTTTGGCATCAAGTGTTGTGTACACCCAACCACCGCTCTTATTCGTTGCGTATTTGAGGTCCTTCGTGACACCATCCATATACGATATGTGAAGATTCTCATTCGAATCAAGAGCGATTGAAGTGTATCGGCCGGTGTAGGTGGAGGTTCCCACATAGGAATCGAGATTGAAATTGACCCAACTACCGCCCGCATTTGTAGAATACTTGAGACGTTGCCCCAATCCAGAGCCCGATCCAGAGCTTCCAATTCCTCCATGATGCGAGATGTGAGCGTTATCATTAGAATCGAGAACGAGTGAAGAATATGCCCCCACATAACTGTCCCAATCGGCAATTTCGCTAACCCAACTACCGTTCTTGTTCGTGGAATACATGAGCTTGCCGGTCTGCATTCCATAGGAAATGTGAACCTTGTCGTTGGAATCAATGGCAAGTGAAGTATCAGTGAGCGACCCTTGCCTTACCACATTTGTGAAACTCCACGAACCATTGATGTTACTTGCGTAATCGAGGCTGTAATTGACTGACCCGTCATGGATGTAAGAAATATGAATGTTATCATTTGAATCAAGAGCAATGCTGGAGTATTGTCCGGCCCTAGAGCCTGAGTTAAGTTCTGAAGTTTCCCAACTACCGTTCTGGTTCGTAGCGTAGTTGAGACGACGGGAGGATGAATTGTAATAGGAAATGTGTACATTCTCGTTGGAATCAAGAGCAATGGAACAACAATGTCTGGGTGTGGTGCCGGTTGTTGAATCAATAGTTGTGTTCACCCAATTACCGCTCTTGTCCGTAGCATACTTGAGGCCTCCATTGACATATTGAATATACGAAATGTGCTTCGAACCATTTGAGTCCAAAACCAAAGAGGTTGTTGTTTCCGAATAGCCGAGGTTTACTGTTGAATCGATGATTCCAGAGGGTATCGCACCACCGGTGTTGGTTGGTATAGCCGTTGGTGACATTGCAGTATTATTGGTCAAAATAAAATCGCTTGGAGAATACGAAATCACTGGGATTTCATCAACAACTGTGATGTTGATAAAAGCCGTTGATGAACCGTTTCCATTCGTACCCGTAACGGTGTACATCCTTTTTCCGAGTAGGGTTGTCGGTGTGCCCGAAATGTCTCCAGACGAAGTGTTGAAGTCCAGCCCAGGCGAAAGAGAAGGACTGATTGAAAACCCGTTAACAACGGTTGTCGTTGATTGGAGATACAGGAGGTCATGACTGGTCTGATCTTGATAAACAATGTGAATTTCATTGTTTGAATCGAGGGCTATCTCGTTGTCTCTACCCATTTCTTTTCCAGATATCGATACGAGTGTTGCCATCACCCAAGAACCGTTCTTATCGGTAGCATACTTGAGCGCTTCACCGTTGCCATTGCCCATGGGATCGTAATAGTATGAAATGTGAACAGCATCGTTCGAATCAAGGGCAGTCGAAGTGTACCATCCCACATTTCCTGCGGAGTCAATCGTTGAGAACACCCAAGAACCAGTCTTGTCAGTAGCATACCTGAGGTCCCAAGAAGTATAATCAAGATATGAAATGTGAATTTTGTCGTTTGAATCAATATCGATTGATGTGTCTCTTCCGACACTGTTGGAGGAATCTAAGGTGGACAAAACCCAGGTACTGCTTTTGTCGGTAGCGTACTTCAGAGTGCGATTTGTTACATCATTGTACGAAATATGGACTGCATCGTTAGAGTCAAGCGCTATCGAAGAGTACCGGCCCATTGTTGCGGATGAGTCGAGTGTCGTGTTCACCCATGAACCGCTTTTATCGGTGGCATACTTCAAGTCATCATTGGTGGAATCATAGTACGAGATGTGAACGGAATCATTCGAATCGACGTCAATCGAAGTATCGACACCTACATCTCCAGTGGAGTCGACCGTAGTTAAAACCCAGGAGCCGCTTTTATCAGTGGCATACTTCAAATCGTTATTCGTTTCATCATAATATGAAATATGAACGGCGGAGTTGGAATCGATGGCTATCGAAGTATGCATACCTACACTATCTGCGGAATCAAGCGTTGTGATGACCCATGAACCACTTTTATCGGTAGCGTAGATGAGGTCTTCAACGGTTTGGCTATTATAAGAGTAATAGTATGCGAGATGGGAATGATCATTTGAATCGATGGCAATCGAGTTGTGATCCCCTACCCTTCCTGTACTATCGAGTGTTGCGTTCACAATTCCCGAGACGGTCGAAAAGGCACCGATTGGACCACCAGTATTTGTTGGTGAAAGCGTCGCCATTGGCGTGTTATTGGTCAAGTTAAATTCGCTTGGAGAATACGATATCACCGGATGTACTGCTGTTGAATACGTCATGTACTCAAGATTTTCATTGGTGTAGTCAAGATAGGTCACGTGCAGGTGATCATTGGAATCAATCGCTAATGAGGAATCCCTGCCGACGCTATCTGTGCTGTCGAGCGAGACCGGTGTGCTCCAGGAAGAGCCATCATAGGTCATGTACTCAAGATTGTAATTGGGGTATCCATCAAGATAGGTCACGTGCAGGTGATCATTGGAATCAATCGCTAATGAGGATTGATAGCCGACGTTATCTGTGCTGTCGAGCGAGACCGGTGTGCTCCACGAAGAGCCATCATAGGTCATGTACTCAAGATTGTCATTGGTGTTGTCAAGATAGGTCACGTGCAGGTTATCATTGGAATCAATCGCTAATGAGGAATGTTCGCCGACCATACCTGTGCTGTCGAGGGTGACTGGTGTGCTCCATGAAGAGCCATCATGAGTCATGTACTCAAGATTGTCATTGGTGTAGTCAAGATAGGTCACGTGCAGGTTATCATTGGAATCAATCGCTAATGAGGAATCATAGCCGACGCGATCTGTGCTGTCGAGGGTGACCGGTGTGCTCCAAGAAGAGCCATCATAGGTCATGTACTCAAGATTCTCATTGGTGTAGTCAAGATAGGTCACGTGCAGGTTATCATTGGAATCAATCGCTAATGAGGAATCATAGCCGACGCGATCTGTGCTGTCGAGGGTGACCGGTGTGCTCCAAGAAGAGCCATCATAGGTCATGTACTCAAGATACTCATTGGTGTAGTCAAGATAGGTCACGTGCAGGTTATCATTGGAATCAATCGCTAATGAGGATTGCCAGCCGACGTCATCTGTACTGTCGAGCGAGACCGGTGTGCTCCATGAAGAGCCATCATAGGTCATGTACTCAAGATTTCCATTGGTGGCATCACGATAGGTCACGTGCAGGTGATCATTGGAATCAATCGCTAATGAGGAATGCCAGCCGACGTCATCTGTGCTGTCGAGCGAGACCGGTGTGCTCCAAGAAGAGCCATCATAGGTCATGTACTCAAGATTTTCATTGGTACGGTCAAGATAGGTTACGTGCAGGTTATCATTGGAATCAATCGCTAATGAGGAATCAAAGCCGACGCGATCTGTGCTGTCGAGTGTTGTAGATGACGACCAGCCGGCGTGAGCGACAACAACATCTGAAAGCGATGTTTCGGTTTGTGCGCTATGCCGATTGTCGAGTACAGATGACCATGACATGGTCACCATGAGAAAGACCAGAAGGAGTGGTACAGTGGAACTAAAACGAGAATATGAACCCATAGAGACGACTTCCAAACAGTCGTTAACCGGGTAGCATTTAGGTATATGCTTGCTGAATTACTCGGACTCTTCAGAAATCCAAGATTTTAGAGGGGTGTTTGGCCAATCACTTTTTCCAACTGAAAATCCTAATTTAGCAAAATTCTTTCGAGACTTCCTCCATACTGGTAACATGTATCCGATTTTAGAACGCTCTCCAAAAGTCCAACGCCAAGGGCAGCGAGGTAAGCGAGAAACCCAGTGTTGGAGCATTGATTGAGTCAATGGATGTTCGAGGCCACCAGGAAGTACCCAGGAAATCATATTGATGGCACCTGAAGAACCACGAGTTTCTGCCCAGCTGGTCACTTCAAGTCCGCGTAACGGACCGTCAAGGATTCGTAGACCTAACATTCGTGTTGTTTGAGTCATTGGCATAATGATGGCAAAACGGTCAACCATTCGAGAGCCTTCATGGCGTTCCATAGCCCATCCTGCTTCTTCAGCGAGAAGACGGAACACTTTGATCGATTGAACGGGAGATACACTGACTTCGAAATCTTGTGTAGCACGTCGCACCATGATACAGCCAATCGACTTGATGGCATCAACACTCCGATGGAGTGGTTAGAATTTGAACAGCCTTACGGCCTTATTGAATTGCTTCATATCAAACTCGAAGTTTGATTTGCTTATATTGCACGGAGTTCCCACGGTCCCGTCCTTTCAGACGAGGTATTCCGCGGAGGGACCGAGTGGGACAACCGTGCTTCACTTCGCGCGAGCATGTCGCGTTTCAAGTGTGCGCTCGGCGGAGCTCGATACCTTGTTTCAACCGAAAAGGGAACCGAGACCGTCGAAACCGGCTTCTTCTTCTTCCTCTTCCTCTTCAACAGGGGCAGGGGCATCTGAAGAACCACCAGCAGCGGCAGCAGGAGCGGCAGCAGCTGGGGCGGCAACGGCCTTGGCCATTGCATCAGCGATGTCAACACCAGCGAGTGAGGCAACAAGTGCCTTCACGCGGGAGTCGTCAGCTTTCACGCCAGCAGCCTTTAGAATGGCGCTCACGGTTTTTTCATCAATATCTTTTTCAGCAGCGTGTAGTAGCATAGCAGCGTATACGTATTCCATATTTTTTCACCTCATTATTTAGTTCAACCGAATAGATCTCCGAGTCCGCCGAAGCTTTCCTCTTCTTCCTCTTCTTCCTCTTCTTCGGCTTCAGTTGGTGCCTCAGAAGTGCTGTCTGATGAACTTGTAACTGCGGATGCTGCTGCGGATGCTGCAGCGCCCAACATGTTGCTCAGTTCTTCATCGAGTGCGTCGCTGTCAAGCTGTCCGGCAACGCCTAGGGCGCTGCTGTGTGCTCGTCCAACGAGATGTGGCATGGTGTCTGCTGTTGTAATAGCAGCTTCCAATGCAACGGACATTGCCTCTCGGCTGGCCTTTGCAAGAATAGTTGGCATTGTTTGGCTTGTGAACCAAGTAATGTTGCAAGCGAGGTTGAAAGCACCAGCAGCATAGCTGATGAGGTCAGTCTCGAATTGCTCGTAGTCGATGTCAAGTGTGCTTGGAGCAAACATGGTGCCGCCTTCGAGGGTTCCGCACAAACGCAGACCGGTGACGATTGGATTAATTCCAATCTTCGAGAGCATCATACCCATATCGGTTGTGAAAACATCGCCTTCTTCAAGAACGACTGTGCGCTTTTGGATTTGGACAGAGCCACCCATGATCTTTGCAGGGATTCCAACGGAGTTCAACTCACCAACGATTGGACCTGGTGGCATACCGGTGTCCATCTTTTCAACGGCGATTTGGTGGGGTGCGATATCGCCATCTTTGGCAGCACGTCCAGCCTCAGTTTTCTTGAGTTCAGTGAACATTTGGAACGAATTCAAATTTGCAGAGGATACCAAAGCAGGTTGAATTGCGCTTTCGAATAATTCATTCAAATTGGATTCTTCAAATCCAGCAAGTTGCCAAGCGATGGCCATCAAGCGCTTCTTTGCAACTTGAATCTTCATATCACTACGGAGAGATGATCGCATACCGAGCATTGCTCCAGCGGGAACGCCGTGAATGTCGATAACGCCCAAAGTCTGTCCACTCTTGAGTAGATCGACCAAGTCTTGAACGGTGTCTTTCTTCCAAGATACAACCTTAGGGATCAATTAATCACCTCAATTTGTTGTGACGGACCCATTGTGGTTTTGATGTAAAGAGAGCGGATGTTTCCAACGCCACGCTCAAGTTTAGAAATAACACGACTGTATACTGCCATTACGTTAGCATAGAGTTCTTCTTCAGATTGAGCCACTGTTCCAAATGAGATTTGGAATGTCATCTTATCACCAGACTTGACGACAACAGTCGATTGGAGACCAGCTGCGATAACCGCAGGGTCAAGTGATGGAGGAACTGGACGTGGCATTTTACCTCGAGGACCAAGAACGACACCGAGGTATCGTCCAATCAATCCCATGTGTGGAACTTCAGAAAGGAAAAAGTCGTATGCGTTTGCAATCTTCTTTGCCTTTCCTTTGTTACCGCCGAGTTCTTCAATTTCTTGTGGGGTAATCACGTGGATTCCAGCTGCCTTTGCTTTGGTTGCTGCTTCGCCTAAAGCGAACATTGCGATTTTGAGTTCACGGCCTCGACCGGATGGAAGACGGATTTCTTCCTTGAGACGGTTGTTTGGGTTTTTCAAGTCGACATCTCGAATTGTAAATGCAATATCTACTGATTCGATAAACTTTCTTTTTGGTGCACCCTCAAGTGCATCCTTAATTGCTTGGTTGATTTTCTTTTCCATTTTTGTTCACCTCAGTGGTCGGCGAGACGTTCAAAGACGCCTCTACCACGGTTCGTGAGCTTCAATTAAACCGCTCGTCCCATTCTCCTTTGTCAATAATTGCGAGGGCATCGTTGGCCCAGTGTCCGTCAATCTTAACACGCATCGAAACGCATGTTCCGATGATTTCCTTTGTTTGTGCCTTGAGATCAGCGCCAGTCAGATGACCGAGGCCGTGCTTCTCTTGGGCGACGCCCATTGCTTTTTCGAGTGTTAGGTCTTCGATAGCGGCTTCGAGGCTGCCGTTGCACTTCTCTACACCAAGAGCTTTGATGATAAGTTTAGATGTCCAAGGTTTCGGCATTGTTTCAACTCCATTGCTCACTATGTGGGCATTTAGCCGACAAAACACCCCTATATAATCGCGCTTGCGATGGGGGTTGAGTGACTACGCCCGAGAAAATCACTCGATACGCTCCACGACTCGAACGTGGTCGCCACGCATATTGAGTATCATTGGGATTGGTTGTTCATACAATTCCATACTGACTTCTTCCTTGGATTCTGCTACACTGAGGACACGAGCCTTTTCGCCTTTGAATGCTCCAGTGACGATTTCGACGATGCATCCAACTTCGATTCCAGAGGTTACAGCCTTTGGTTCAAGGTAAGGGAGAATATCAGCAAGAGGTGCTTCACCTGGTAGAACGGTCTTGGCGTTCTTCAATGGAGTTTGGTTCAGTCCACGACGAGCGGCTGGGTCTCGGCCACCGGAGCGGCCGATCAACTTCTCAACATGGTGAAGTGCACTTGATTCAATAAACAAGTATCCACGCATTCCTGTTGGATGGAGGATCGACATGATATCAGGTAGGAGCGATGTCAGTGAACCGCTTCCGTGAAGTCGGTTGTACATTTCATCAGCAACACGTTGTTCCGAGCCAATCGCCGTTTTGACGATGTAAAGGAAAGAACCAACTGAACCATACATTTCACCGAAGAGTTTGGAATTGTTTTCCATATCGAGGTTTGAAAAGATACAGTTGTAGTTTTGTAGAGTTCCCGGGTCAATCCATTCCGATTCAACATAACGACCTGTTGGTGTTACTTCATTGGTGCTTGAGACAACCAAGACAGGGACGACGTCAACAAGTGAACGGCCCATGTCTACGCCACGTTCAGGACCTGAGTCTTGATAGTGGAGAGATTCGACTGGGATTCCAGTGGATTCAGAAACGCGGGCGAGGACTTCTTCTGGTGTGTCGCCAATTCCCCAAACGCCATCCCACAAAGCTGGGAAGTCGCCATCGGATTTACTGCGGCGCAACAAAAGGAGTTGCTCTTCAAATCGAACGTATGCTACAAATGCTTCAGTCATTTCATTCATCTCCTATATTCGCTTAGTTTCCGATGTTCAACACATCGAAAAGCCAAGGGAAGAAATTGTCCATCATGACAAGCATGACGAAACCTATTGCTCCAAGAACAAAGAGTCCAATACCACAGATAATGGACGTTTGTTTAAATTCTTGAGCAGTTGGCTTACGGGCCATTCGAATAATACGAGCCCATGAGCCTCGGGAGATGCGACGGAATTGGGACTCAATCCAGTCTTGACGGTCCTGAACTTTATCTTCAAATGAGCGGTTTTCTGCAGCATCACTAGACATGGTACAACCTCGGGCTTTCAATGCCACCTACCCTCCCAATATAACCACTCCGTCGCGGATGGTGGCGTGATTTCCCGCTACTTTTCACTATTTTGCGTTGCGAGGGTTGATGTGGGAGAGCAGGTGAAGGGCGTTCAATGGCGCAGCAAGACCCCTATTCTGTTTTGGGCGTAGGCCGTAATGCAAGCGATGTTGAAATCAAAAGGGCGTTTCGTAAAAAAGCTCGCCAATTCCATCCAGACCGAAACCCCGATGATGCTTCTGCTGAAACCAAATTCAAGGAAATGCAGGCAGCCTACGATTCCATTGCAACAGCAAAAGACAGATCTGAATATGAACAGCAACAGCGTATGTCTTCGATGCGAGGGGGCGGTGGAATGGACGATGTCTTTGGCCAAATGTTCGGAGGTGGTGGACGGCCACGCGGAGGCAATCCCTTCGGCGGTATGGGACAATCTCAACAACGCCGCCAACGACCGAAAGGTGCAGATATCGCAGTAAGTCTTGAATTATCCACGGAAGAGGCAGAAAACGGTGGACTGTTTTCATTTACTTTCAAACGGCTTAAGCCAAATGCAAGCGGTACAATGGAAGCAACCTCAACCACTCTGAGAACAACGGTCAAAGCCGGAGTCAAACATGGGACTACGACTCGAATGAAAGGCCAAGGCCACGACCATCCCGAAGGTGAGGCCGGTGATGTCATGTTGGCCATTCGAATTCAATTTGGTGAAGGGCGCTTTTGGGACGGAGATGTTCTGGTGCAAGAAGTTCCCACACCTTACACCACCCTGATGCTTGGAGGGAAAGTGAAAGTAGCATTGCCTTCTCAAAAGAAAATCATGCTCAGTGTTGCTTCGGAAACATTGGTTGGTGACCGACAACGTATTGCAGGCGCAGGCTACGATGGCGGAGATTTAGAACTCGAATTTGTTCTTCCAGATTATGATGGGTTAACCAAAGAGCAGAAAAAAGCCCTCACGAAACTTAAGGACACTGGATTGTAGGTGAGCGTATGGGTCGCGGAGGGAAGAACAACAACCGTGGTTCAAAGCATCGTTCGAAAGGCCCTCAACTTTCAGATGATGAACGCCTTTGGAAGCGAATCTCCAGCCATTTCAGTCATGACCCGAGTCTTTGGAAAGTTGAATGGAATGGAGATACCATCGCCACTTTCCTCATCGAACGTGAGAACCTCGCTCGTGATTTCGGCGGAGATGCTCGTGCCGAACGAGCATTTCGAAGTGGTATTGACGAGACTTTAGCCCATGCCCGCTCAAAGAATGAACATTTTATCGAAGTGGAAAACAAGTATGTTCGTATTCGTTCACCGAGTGAAACTGAGCAGATCAAATCCTCTGTGTTGGATTGGCAAGCATTCACGACCGTACATGCTTCGAAGGGTTCGGCTGGACTGCATGGGCGACCGGCTTTGAATGCAGAGAGTTCACACCTTCACGCTTCAATAAGCCAAGGCGACATAGAGCGCTATGCCTTGTTAGAAGAGGTTTGGTTAGCTCATCTCGGTGGTGAGGATTATCCTGATTCGTTTTCACTTATGTCCGATGAGGTTGTCCGTTCATGGGGTAAGTTCGACTTGGTCGGTGAAGCCCGATTTATTGCGAATCGGCGTTCAGGGTTGCGATTCAGAGATGCTGAACCAAGTATGGCTTTGTTATTGGTTCAATCTGGGCGGCTCAATGCTCGAACTCTGCTCGACTTGCGACTTGAAAACAAACGTAAAGGCGGATGGAATCCATTTCCGAGTACCTATGACCAGACATTGGTCAAAGCCGCAGACCGCTTGCCTGAACTCGATGGTGACAACGAAGTTTCAGCCCGCAGGAAAGATTTCCGCCATCTTCCTTTTGTCACCATTGACCCACACGATGCGAAGGATTTCGACGATGCGATCTGCCTCATTGAAGAGAATGGTGTACGGACATTATGGGTCGCTATTGCCGATGTGGCCCACTATGTTCTGCCTGATACGCGCCTTGATACCGCTGCACGTGCACGTGCAACTTCGGTATATTTGCCCCATACTGTTCTACCGATGTTACCGCCTCGACTGGCCGATGACTTATGCTCACTTCGAGCCGGCGTTGACCGGTTGGCCATGATTGTAGCCATGAAGATAAACGCTGATGATGAAATTTACGATTGCAGTGCGTACGAAGCCGTGATTCAAGTTGCTGAAAACATGGCTTACGAAGATGCTTTGGACAATCCCCGCTTTGCTGAAATGTTCAAACTGGCAGCGGCTTGGCAGGAAAAGGAAGTTCGGCTCAACATTCAAAATCCAGAATTGCGCCCACGGTTGCATGGTGATGAGAACATCAAAGTCGAAGTGAAATGGCCGAATGCTGCAACACAAATGATCGAATCGTTCATGGTTGTAACCAATGCCTCTGTTGGCCATTTACTCGGAAAGGCCGGTGCACCTTTGCCGTGGCGGTGCCATACACCACCCGACTCTGTTGAAGTCGAGGAATTGAATGCGAAACTCGTTGCGCTTGGAGTCGATATCGAATTGCCGATGCCGAGTTTCCGGACCCATGGACAATCCGAGGAGAGTGAACTCACCGACCTGTTGGCCGGTTGGGCTGGTGGTTCAATCGATGTATCAGGCATGCAATCTCAAGAAGTTGAATCTACTGATGACACGCCTGATTATCTCTCAAGTGTCCTGGATTCTGAAGCTCGACAAGATATCCTCGATGCGCTTATGCAAGCCCAAGTTCAGGCTTCAGAACTCAAAGGCCCTGTTCGGCGAGTGGTTGACCAAGGCCTGTTTCATTTGATGCAGCGCGCCTCATACAGTGAAGAAAACCTTGGGCATTTCGGGCTTAATCTCGATGCTTATGTCCACTTTACCAGTCCGATTCGACGATATCCCGATTTGATGACACATCGCCAATTGAAAGCACACTTACGTGGAGAAGATTGGGTGCATTCACTTGAAGACACTGCCAAAATTTCGAGCCATTGCAGCCGTCAAGGCCACACTGCAAAACGAATGGAATGGGAAATGGTGGCGAATGCCTACCACCTTCACTTGTTACGTGGAGGTGTAATTGGTGGCGAAAGTACAACCGAATCAACACCGCTTGAACATACGTCTTGGGCTGCTCGAATCACCGGCCTGCGCACGCCATGGGTGTTCTTGGATTTGGCTGATGATGGAGCGATCCATGGACGAATGCATTTACGGCAACTTGGCGGTCAAACTCAAATGAGCGTCGATGAATTTGGATTATCTGTCATCCCCTCTGAACCCGACCAACGCGGAGAACAAAATCCAGTGGTTCAACTTGGACAGATATTCCCTTGCCGGTTACGTGGATTAGACGTCTGGGCTGGGTCACTTGACCTTGCTCCAAACTAGTTAGCGAGAGGTTCGTTTTCACTGTCTTCTGTCCCTTGTTCAGGGGTTGAACCAGTCATTAAACGCTTGGTTCCAAGAACAAGCACAAGCAGACCCATCGGTAAGAAAATGTAGCCTGCGAGGTCTTCTAGGAAATCAATAAGTCCAAAGATGAACCAGACAAAAGCCATGATGAAAAAGACGCTCCCTGCAAATGTACCAGGTTCGGTCAACGAGGGTTTAATCACGACATTCGCTGCTTTCCAACCAAACATCTGAAGCCCCATAAGACCATGGAAAAGAATACCGAACAGGAAACCAATCGAAATATCAAACCCTCCTATGCCAATCTCCTCAATGGTTGAATCGCCAATCGTAAAACCTGCGTAAAGCGGTACACCCGTGTAAAATACCAACACACCCAAAATTGAGGGCCACGAGGTGTTCAGTGATGATTGAGAGTAATCCCGAGAAGAGAATTTTTCGGGAAACACCTTCATCCAAACAAACCAACCAACGACGTAAAGAAGCGCCATCAGCATTGAATTATCAAAGGCTTCTTCGAAGATAAAGAGAGAAACCCAAGCCATGATACCAAGCATCATACTGTGAAAGGCCGCTTGAATCGCAAACGAGGGCGTTCGGTCCTTCGCAAACCATTCTCGCCAAAGTTCTGCAAACAAAACTCCCATGACGACCATCAGACAGATGAAGGCATAGGTTTCACTGGCTTGCTCAATGGCAAATGCCATCGGATAAAACCACAAAATCCAACCTGCACAATACGCCACCCACGCTTCCATTTGGCGAGCAAAATGAATGGATGCAAGGGCCACAAGAAGTGTTGGGGCCCATTCAAAGATGTTGAGTGGTCCGAAGTTTTCATTCCGTGACTTATCGATGATTTCTCCAAGAAACCAAACGACTGAAATCATTGAAGCAGCGCCGAAAATGATGGCTCGAGCCTCGCCAACGAAGACCATGGCCCTACCAGATACATCGAGACGAGGTGCAAAGTACGCAAGACAAGCCACCAGTGCGAAGAGTGGTGTGACGATGTCAAGGCCGATAGCGTCATCGATCAATGAGGCAAGAAGGCCAAAACCAATGAGCACTAAAGTCGCTCCAATAGCGGCAACTACACCTAAACTGAAGCGCATTGCATTGTCTTTGAACCTCAAAGAAGCGCCATCATTGGAAAGTTGAGTTGGCTCGGAGTTCTCCTCTGTAGATGCAGAATCACTTTTGGCCAATTCATGTTTTTGAATACGGTTGAAGGAGGCCTCATCCAAGCGGCCGGCTTCCAAATGGCCTGAGAGTTGGCTGAGGAATTCTCCATTTCCCATATTATAAATTCAGAGTGATTAGATATAATCGTTCGCTCATATCTCTTCTTTCAATGGTTTTTTATTGTAGTCAAAACAAAGCATTTATATTGACTACATAAAACCCACAACCATGGCGCGAGTCAAGGCTCAGATATGCGATTGTCAGTGTAAGATGAAGCGACTCTACACGCGTGCTGAAGGTGGCAAAGGCTGGAATCAGGTCGGATGGATGTGCTCATGCGGCTGTGGCTGCATCACGATGGACCAAGGCGATTGGAACCTCACACCATGCGAAAATAATACGTGCAGTACTGAAGACACTGAGGTGGAGTGATGTCTGATGAATCCTTCATGCTCAACATCTCTGGCATGACGTGTGGCGCATGCGTTGCTTCGGTTGAGAAAGTCGCCTCAAAAGTTGACAGCGTGGCAGAAGTATCAGTTAATTTACAGCTCAATCGCGCCGTAGTTCGACTCCAACCAAATACGCAACTCCGTGAGGTAAGGGCCAAAGTCATCGCAGCGATTGAACGCAGCGGTTTTGGAGCAAAGGAATCGAGAGGAAAACCGGTTCTCACCGCTGAAGCCAAATCAGAATTACGAAAGCAAGGACGGAAGGTTTCGCTGGCCTTACTCTTAGCATTACCAACCCTCTATCTCACGATGTTCGCGGATGATATGGGGAGCGTCAATGCCATCAACAAGCGCTTACTTCTTGCCTTCTTCACAACGCTACCTGTCTATCTCTGGTCGGGCTGGGAGTTTCACGTCAAGGCATGGAAATCATTGCGCAGTGGAACTGCCAACATGGATGTACTCGTTCATTTGGGAACCACCGTGGCGTTTATCTGGTCTTTCCTGATTACGTTCGAACCTTCTTTACCTTTCTTGCCTTCAGTGTTTACTACCGCCACTCATGTGTTTTTCGATGGCGTTGTATTCATCATTGGTTTTGTATTACTGGGCAATTGGATGGAGGCTGCTGCGAAACTCAAAGCAACCGATGCGATTCATTCTTTAATGGAAATGCAACCAAAACAAGCACGAGTGATTACTGATGAATCGCTTGGGCATTCTGAAACTCGTGATGTCGAGGCTGTAGCGATCGGTACGCTGATCAAAGTGCTGGTTGGAGAGACGATTCCTTTGGACGGTATTCTCTACCAAAGCAAAGCGAGTATCGATGAATCGATGATGACGGGTGAGCCGTATCCGGTTCGGAAAAGCGATGGCGATGAAGTCTCTGCTGGAACCATTGTCCTTGATGGCACAATCCTCATTCGAACCACGCGCCCTTCCGAAGATACCTTACTTGCCAGTATCATCACTTTGGTTGAAGAAGCACAAATGGGCAAAGCCCCAATTCAACGACTTGTTGACCGTATTGCTGCCATATTCGTTCCTGTCGTTGTCGTGATGGCAATTCTCGCCGCACTCTTTTGGTGGATGTATCCCGATTCATCATCCTATAATCCAATGGCCACCAATGCTGAACTCGCAATGACGGTTTTGGTATCGACCTTGGTCATTGCTTGCCCATGCGCATTAGGTCTTGCAACACCGACTGCCCTCATTGTAGGAACCGGTGTTGGAGCGCGTAATGGTTTACTCATCAAAGGCATTGAAGCATTGGAGAACGCTCACAAAACCAACACCTTAGTGGTCGATAAAACAGGCACACTTACCTCGGGCAAACCAAGGGTGAGTCATATTGAAATGCTCGATTGTGAAGTCAAAGAGATTCTTGGAATCGCAGCGGCTCTCGAGGAAGAATCTACTCATCCGCTGGCAACTGCAATTCATACTTCATGGTCAAATGTCTCTTCTTCCCGCCCTGAAGTCAGTGAAATCAAAACCATGCCTGGACTTGGAATGGTTGGGAAATATAACGAATCGGTCGTTGCTCTTGGAAACGCCGAACTAATGGAAGAAGTCGGTATTGAAATCGATGAGGAAATGAAAGGTAAACTGGCGTTGGCTGCTGCGAAAGGCGTGACGTTGGTTTTGGTCAGTCAAGGCCTGCGCCTGCTTGGCTGGATTGAGGCAAAGGACCGAATTCGTGGATCCTCTGAAAAGGCAATCAAACATGCCAAGCAGATGGGATATGATGTCATCATGCTGACAGGTGACCGGCAAGAAGCCGCTGATGCTCTGGCTGAAAAGATCGGCATTGAAACAGTACTTGCCGGAGTTAAACCACATGAAAAGGCCCATCATATTCTGCGATTACAAGACGAAGGTCGTTCAGTGGCGATGGTCGGAGATGGCATCAACGACGCTGCTGCACTTTCAGCTGCTGATGTTGGTATTGCCATGGGCGCAGGGTCAGATATTGCATTAGATGCTGCTGATTTTGTCCTACTGCGGAATGATTTGATCGATGCGGTCTCTTCACTTAGCCTTGGACGAAGTACCATGCGTCGTATTCGAGGAAACCTCGGATGGGCGTTTGCCTACAATGCAATCGGCATTCCTCTTGCCATGGGTGTCATGCTCCCGTTCACCGGTTTCCTGCTCCCTCCGGCTTTTGCTGCAGCGGCAATGTCCTTGTCTTCTGTCAGTGTCGTTGGCAATTCCCTCTTGCTAAGATGGTGGAGTCCAATTCGTGAATGATTTCAAACCCATGAAGCGCTTCGCATAACCGTGAGCGAACAAGTACACACTCTCAGCATCACTGGAATGACCTGTGGGGGATGTTCCGACCGCGTCACACGGGTGTTGGAAGCAACGCCTGGCGTTCTCAAAGCAGATATCTCTCATCAACATGATTCGGGTGTCGTGACAACTTCGGCAGACCTCTCGACTTCTCAAGTCGTTGAAATTGTGAAATCAACCGGTTTTGAAGCATCGGCTTGAAGCGTTTGTTTCAAATCCAAGAGGCGCCGCCATCAGTTTGCGCGGGGGTCGCCCAGCTTGGTCAACGGCGGTGGGTTTAGGTCCCATTCCTTATCGGTTCGCAGGTTCGAATCCTGCCTCCCGCACTCTGTTCTTGTTTGATTTCTACATGTAAATAGAGAATCGGCTCATACTCAACGCCTATTTGTGAAGTGCTTTAGGGTTGAATTGGGCGTATCAGTGGGGATAAGGAAATACGGAGACAGAAATGTCATCGATTTGTCAGAATGGGGCAGGCCAATTGCACGGGTTATTGCACGGTTCCTCAAGGAAAAACGTGTATCGGTCATACAAGTCACGAATTTTCATTTAATCCTCTCACTCTTCAGTGCTTGGTTGATCTTTGAAGGGCACACAATCGTAGCTTGCTCTTTGCTAATTGTGAAAGGTGTGATTGATGCAGTCGATGGGGAATTGGCACGTATACGTGAAAGGCCATCTCATGTAGGGCGGTATTGGGACACAGTTGTCGATACGATTGGATTAATCGCTGTCATGTGTGCATTTGGAAGTCTTTTTAATTGGCAAAGTGCGTTCACTTTTGCCATGATTTTAGCCATCTTGTTTCAATATTCATTGTTCAATCATTATTCAATACTGATGAGAGCATTGGGCTCCGGAGACGCTACCAGTCGAATTGATGAGCGTATTCGCCCAGTTGCTCACCCTTGGGAAAAGCAGAGAAACGTCAATATTTTACATTTCATATATCTCTGCTTTTTCAATTGGCAAGACCGCCTCATTTCGAAATTAACTGGTAAAGGATCAGAAAGTTTAGTGTTTGAATTGACAATCTCTTCATCATTGGGATACGGTATGCAATCGTTGCTCATCTTTGCCCTTGCACTGACGCAGAACCTCGCCTATCTTCCTCATCTCGTGTTGGGAGTCAATGGGTTTTTGATGGCCCTGGTTGTTCTACGAAGTCGTTTGTGAAGACAAAAGCCATGACGGGTGTTGAGACTCATCTCAACTTTTCGAATTCAGTCTCAGTTGGATAAATCCTTGACTTTCTCAATCAGGTCCATACGACGAAGTCTCCAAACTCCGAACGGCGTCATGGCTACTGCGATGAGTATTACACCCGTCATGAGTTGCCAAGCAACACTTGGTACAATGGTAACAGGCACAACAAACTGCCATGATGAAAACGAGGCTGCTAATCCAACTGCCCCACCGTAAGCAAACAGAACGCCAACGATTCCACCGATAATACCGATGAGCAGACTCTCAAACAGAAGCATCATCCCAAGGCTGCGTGTTGATGCGCCAAGCACTCGTAAAGTAGCCAATTCAAAATCACGTTCTGCTACATTCATAATCATCGTGTTAAACATCACGACGACAGTGAACAAGAGCCCAAGATACATCATGGCCTGGAAAATCTGAGTCTGCTGGTCAAGTAAACTGTTGAAGCCATCGAGCAAAGTTTGCCGCTTGACAACCCCTGTTGAAACTTCACCTAAAGCTGAATCTACCTCTACACCTTCTGGGAATTCCAAATAGATCGAAGTTGCATTGACTCCAAGAATATCACTCAAATCCCCACGAAGGAAATACATGGTACGAGCCAATTCTACACTTGAAGTTCCGACGATTTCAACATCCTGTTGTGCACCGTTCAGACTCACCGTGTGCTGTTCTCCGACATTCCATCCGAGGAAACTCATGCTCCCTTTCTCCATCACCACTTGAGTGACAGCCGTGGTGCTGGAAGGGGTATTACCCTCCAGAAGAGACACTGCCCGCATTCCACTTTCGAATGAGTCGAGGCCTACAAGGGTGAATGTTCGTTCAATTCCATCAATGTCTGCAACCGAGCCAAGGGGGGTTTCAATAATCATTTCGTGATTGGCAGAATTGTTCTCCGCCCAATCAATGACAGGTTGTTCTCCATCTGGCATAATGTAGACTTGTACATCCCATGTTTGGTCGTTCTCAAGACCACCAACCATTGTCTCTTGCAATCCTGCTGACATCATTTGTATCGAACCAAACAGCATCAGAGAAATACCGACAGCAACAAAAGTCATTCCCAGGCGAATGGGTTTACGAACGCTTGAGCGAATCGAAAGCCCAAGCGTTGTTGGCATCCAAGAGGTGAGTTTTCGAAGCAGATTAGAACCGATGCGCATTTCATTTTGCCCACACAACACCTCAAGCGGGTCGAGGCGACTTGCCTTCCACGCAGGGAATGCCCCAGAAAGGAAGACGACCATCATGGTTGAACCAATGACGGCAAGATAGACCGAAGACGGAATCGTGCGTACAATGATTGGCATGCCGATAAGGTCTTGATAGAAATCCAGCATTCCATTCATACCCCATG
>Ga0308021_10000490_pt1 | contig 18489 bp, 15 predicted proteins | sample Neamet351_FD_201296 | JGI IMG/M metagenome (GOLD analysis project Ga0308021, IMG submission 201296) | Marine microbial communities from water near the shore, Antarctic Ocean - #351 | ecosystem: Environmental > Aquatic > Marine > Unclassified | place: Southern Ocean | collected 2014-10-02
GTTGCACAGAAGTCGAGTGTATCTGGGACAAGGTCTCCGTCGTCATCCAAGTCTTCCAGAGAATCTTGGCACCCGTCAGCGTCATAATCAGAAAGCGAAGAGGAGAACCAATTCAGGTTTCCTTTGGCGCACAGATCGCTTACGTCTAACGCTAGATCATTGTCATCATCCAAATCTTCGCCAGAATCTTGGCAGCCGTCGCTGTCATAATCAGTTGCCGGGGTGGAAATCCAATTGACATCCCCCACGGGGCACTGATCACGGGCATCAAGTATTCCGTCATTATCGTCATCAGCGTCTTCCAATATGTCGAGACAACCATCCAAGTCTCTGTCTGTGGATGGGGAAGGTTCCCAGCCAATGTTGCCGAGAGGGCAAGCGTCCCCTGTGTCAGGTAATGTATCATTGTCGTCGTCTAAATCTTCGTCGCTATCTCGACAACCATCGCCGTCGTGGTCGCTCGCATCAGAAGAACTCCAATTGACAGCACCCTTTGCACAGTCATCTAAAATATCTGGCACAAAATCATTGTCATCATCGGAATCTTCTGTTGCATCTAAGCAACCATCACCGTCATAATCGAGTCCCTTAACCGACGTCCAATTTAAGGTTCCCGCTCTACAAGAATCGTAGTCGTTCAGTACGCCATCATTATCCCAATCCTCGTCTTCGTAGGTGTCGTAGCAGCCATCCTGATCATAATCAACTCCGGGGATGGGGGCAGAAACCCAACCAACGATTCCTGTTGGGCATAAGTCGTCTTCATCAGGAATACCGTCATTATCATCATCAAGGTCTTCCACGTCATCTTTGCAGCCATCGCCATCGTGGTCTGTTCCTGCCTCTGAAAGCCAATCAAGAATCGTGAATGGGCATAAATCGTTTGCATCAAATACACCGTCATTGTCATCATCGACATCTTCCCCGGTATCTTGGCATCCGTCTGAATCAAAATCCGTCAACGCAGTCGGTGTCCATCCCACATCCCCTCGGGGGCATGAATCTGCACCGTCAAAAATTGAATCGTTATCATCATCCGTATCTTCGTTGTCATCCTGGCAGCCATCAGTATCATGGTCTGTTGAAGCGGAACTTATCCAGAATAAATCCCCGTAGTGGCACACATCGGAGACGTCGAGAACTTGATCGTTATCATCGTCGAGGTCTTCTTCCATCGAAAAGAATCCATTGTTCCACATATCATCCATGCAACCATCGCTGTCGTGATCTCCGAAATTAGCAGAAGACCAATTCCAATGTGTAAACCTCGGGCAAAGGTCATTGTTATCCAGGACTCTGTCGTTATCGTCATCGAGGTCCTCACCGACGTCCCGACAGCCGTCGCCGTCCCAGTCCGTGATGAGATTTTGATCGAAGCTCATGAATACTGATGTCCAGCCGACGTCGCCTGCTTTGCATGCATCGAGATTATCTGGCACACCGTCGTTATCGTCGTCCTCGTCTTCAGACGCATCATTGCACCCGTCTGCATCGTTGTCAGATGAGGCATTGGAAGTCCAACCTAAATCACCAGGCATGCATTGGTCATCATCGTCGAGGATGAGGTCGTTATCGTCATCAGTATCCTCTGTTGCATCCCTGCAGCCATCGGAATCATAGTCATTGAGACCGGTCGAAATCCATCCAAGTTCGCCGAGACGGCAATCATCATTGACGTCTGCAACACCATCGCCGTCATCGTCCAAATCTTCTTGTGAATCTTGGCAGCCATCGCTGTCATAATCGGTTGCACCTGAAGAAACCCAGCCGATGTCACCTCTTACACAAACATCGATGTCATCGAACACGCCATCGTTGTCATCATCAGGATCTTCGGTATCATCTCTGCAGCCGTCTGAATCGTAATCGTTTGCGAGTGTTGGCGTCCAGCCCATTTCACCTTTCGGACAGTTGTCATTGAGATCAATCACGCCATCATTATCGTCATCAAGGTCTTCGAGGAGATCTTGACAACCGTCGCTGTCATAATCGGTTGCGCCGGTTGAGACCCAGCCGATGTCACCGGGAGTGCAATCATCTATGGTATCTGAGATTCCATCATTGTCGTCATCAGTGTCTTCCCCGGTTGAATCTTTACAGCCGTCGCCGTCATGATCGTTAGCCACGGAAGAAATCCAATTCTTCTCAGAAGGGTTCCTTGGGCATCGATCGTTCCAGTCATTGACTCCATCGTCATCATCATCAGAATCACATGCGTCACCCTGAGTGTCACCATCGTAATCGGTTTGAGTTGGGTTCCAAACAAAGGGGCAATTATCAGTGCCGTCGTTTATGCCGTCATTGTCATCATCTGTGTCTTCGCCGGTTGAATCTTCGCATCCGTCACCGTCGGAATCTGTGGCGCCGGTGGAGGTCCAGTCAAGGTTTCCTTTCGGACAAGCGTCGCTTCCATCGGAAACGCCGTCGTTGTCATCATCGCCATCCTCGGCGCTGTCTTGGCAACCATCAGAATCGTAGTCGGTGGTTCCACTCGGGGACCAGCCAACATCGCCACGGGGGCAATCATCATCCCCATCGAGGATGCCATCATTGTCATCGTCGCCATCTTCGCTCGTATCATCCTTGCAACCATCCCCGTCGTTGTCGGAGCCTGAATTGGAGACCCAGGAAATTTGGCCCAACGGGCAGCTATCTGAACCGTCGTTGACACCGTCATTGTCATCGTCTGAATCTTCCGTCCCGTCACGGCATCCGTCGGAGTCGTGGTCATTGGAGGAGGAAGACGTCCAAGATCGGTCCCCTTGCGAACAACCGTCGTCTACATCGTCAATGCCATCATTGTCGTCATCTGGGTCGCATGCATCGCCCATGGAATCAAAATCATAGTTTTCTTGGAACTCGTTTGCATCAACAGGGCAATTGTCACTGCTGTCCGCTGTACCGTCGTTGTCATCATCGCTGTCTTCAGCGGCATCATTGCAGCCATCACCGTCGATGTCTGATGCTGGTGTGGAATTCCATCCAAGTAAGCCTTTAGCGCACAAATCGGAATCATCCTCGACACCATCATTGTCATCGTCCTCGTCTTCTCCGGAATCCCGACAACCGTCGCTGTCGTAATCGGTTGCTGAACCGGGAGACCAGCCAACATCACCATCAGGGCAGTCGTCATCCCCGTCAATGATTCCATCGTTGTCGTCGTCGCTGTCTTCGCCAACGTCTTGGCAGCCATCGCCGTCATTATCAGATGTGCTTGAAGAAATCCAGTTCAGGAGACCAGTTGGACAGGTATCTGCAGCATCGATCACGCCATCGTTATCTTTATCGCCATCTTCACTGCCATCTTGGCAGCCGTCTGAGTCGTAGTCGCTTGAGGGTGACGAGAACCAGCCCATTTCACCCTTCTGACAGTCATCGTTGCCGTCACGAACGCCATCATTGTCATCATCCGTGTCTTCGCCGTCATCTTGACAGCCGTCTGAATCGTAATCGGTCGAAGGACCTGGTGACCATCCAACATCGCCATCACTGCAATTATCTGCGCCATCCATCAATCCATCATTGTCATCATCAGAATCTTCTGTAGAATCTCGACAGCCGTCCCCGTCATTATCGCTGGCTGCGTCTGAGTTCCAGCCAAGATTACCGAATTCACAGGTATCGCTTAGATCTTCAACACCGTCGTCGTCGTCGTCCTCGTCTTCGCTTGAGTCTTGGCAGCCGTCTGAGTCATAATCGGTGGACGGCGAAGGGGTCCAGCCCATCTCGCCATCTTGGCAATCATCGTTGCCGTCAGGAATGCCATCGTTGTCGTCATCGGTATCTTCGCCGGCATCTTCGCAGCCGTCACCGTCGTGATCGGATGCAGGATTTGAACCCCAGGCTATGCTGCCTTTGGGGCAGGCATCATCGCCATCATCGACATCGTCATTGTCGTCATCACCATCTTCGAGGGAATCTTGACAACCGTCTGAATCATGATCCGATGCGGCGGTTGAAAGCCAGCCCATGTTCCCTGTTTGGCAGTCATCAAAGAAATCTGGTCGGTTATCACTGTCGTCATCTGTATCTTCAGGATGATCGTCTTTGCAGCCGTCGGAATCGTAATCTGTGGAACTTGTTGGGGTCCAATCAATCTGGCCCATCGGACAATCATCATTGACATCCTTGATGGTGTCATTGTCGTCATCATCATCTTCAGAAGTGTTGTCACGGCAACCGTCCTGGTCGTGGTCGGTAGAACTTGAAGAAGTCCAACCAGTAACACCGACTGGGCAATCATCATCGCCATCGTCGACACCATCATCGTCATCGTCACCGTCTTCGTCAGAATCTCTGCAACCATCCGAATCGTGATCGGTTGCGGGAGTGGAGTTCCATCCCGTTGCGCCGGTTGGGCAACTGTCGTCGCCGTCGCTTATATTGTCACCATCAGAATCACTTCGGGCGCCGGTGTTGAGAAACAGGAATGGATCATCCATGGTGATTGGCAAAGGCTGCACTGCGACGGATACTGAGCCGAGAATCAACAAAGTAAGGGACATGAAAACTGCCGCTCTCGCACGCACAAGGCCCCCAACCATAGTGGAAGGTAGTGGAGTGGTCTTTTTATCCTTCCGTATCACGGTTTGAAGCAAAGATTCACCAATTTGTTTTAACGACCCACTCTCACTTAGAGGTATTGATGAATTGAACCCCATTCAAGCAAAGAACTTCATGCCACAAACCACCCCACCGATTCATGCGAGGGCTTCATTTCTACGGGGATGTCGAGAAGCATACATCTTGGATCGAAGCTGCTGGTTGGGTTGTCGCACCGACCGATGCACCCTCAAAGCACCTGCTTGTTTGCACGCATGACAACAAAGCTGCAGACCCAAGAGAACGGTTGCAGGGTACAATACAAATCATGCGCGATGCAATGACCCATGTCCAGAACACCAAGGTCGACTGCGTGGTCCTTACAACCGATGGTGCGGGTTACGCAGGCACCCGAACTGTAGCCAACGCTCCAAAGAGCGCAACCTTCGTTGACGCACATGGCATGGGGAGCCTTACTGCGGAAGTTTTAGCCCAAATCGCTCGTTCAACAGGAGCAAAGGTCTCGATCGTGCACGGGGACCCAAGGGTTGATGTTGAAGTCCGTGATCAAATTCTCAATGTGTTCGAAATGAACCGAAGTGAATGATTGACGAATGCCTCATCCATCTCATTCAATGCGTTCAAGTACACCCATGAATTGAATTAGACCATGAGCGAAGCAAAGGTCCTCCAAGATGCTGAAGAAGCAGGCACTGATTTTTTAATTTACACAGGGAATTTTTGCGGCTACTGCACTGCAGCAAAGCGTCTTTTAGAACGAAAGGGGTTGGGTTTTACCGAACTCAACTTTGATTCGGGACAAGCTGAGCGAAAAGAAATCGTTGCTGCTACAGGCCACAGAACAGTTCCGGTGATCCTCGATCTTCGCCAAGGACAGCCGGTCTTTATTGGTGGGTTCGACGAACTACAAGGGTACTTGGCTTAACGCAGTCAACCATTCCTTCAACGCTGCGTGATGTTCCATTGGAATCATGTGACCTTTTTGATGTTCGATTAATTCCAAAGCCCAACCAGCGCCCTCGAAGGTGTGAGCGACCGCCCAGCCATCCTGAATGGAAACGCGAACGTCCCTCTCGCCATGCATCCAAAACAGATGTTTCGGATCGAGTTCTGCAAGACGTAGCCCAAGTTCCATTCCACGTACCAGTCGAGTTCCAATCGCCACAACACCGACAATCCGGTCCGCCATCGGAAGTTGAAGCATCTCTTGAGCCATGGCTCCTCCTTGTGAGAAACCGCCAACAACAAGCGGGCCCATAGGTGCTTGCTCTGCAATGATTTGTTCAAGTTGTGAGAGGCTTGAATCGACATCGATCAGTTCACGTCGCGAGAGGTTCATTCTGCGCGTTGCATCGGCGTCTTCGTCTTCATACCTCCACCAGGTTCGACCTCGACGTGGGTGCTTGTACCTCGCCTCAGGAACGATGAGTGTCCAACCGTCAGGAAGGACTTTTTCTGCAAACGGACGCATCATGCTAGCGTCGCCCGTCATGCCGTGCATCATCACCAGGGTGGGCATCGGATGAACCTCAAAGGGAGTATTGGAACACCTGAGCGCCAGCGACGCGCAAGTGGATAAACGATTCAGGACCACGCACGGTCACCGTCAAGGAGTATTCACCTGAGTTCGATGGAATCGTGCCAATAGCACCTTTCTCTGTTGCGCCTGCACCCCAAGCGCGAGTCAACGGCGAAGCCCCAGCGTGATCTTTCATTGATAGCGAACCTGAGGCAGGCCCATTGGAGGCGATCTCAACATCGAGGTACCACACAAGTGTGTCCCAATCGCCATCGTCTGGATGACCTTCATCGAGGAAGGTATCGTAGGCTTCTTGGTCGTTTTCTTCGTATCGGCTATCGAGTAAATCTCGAGCTCGGTAAAAGAAAACATCACCAGAGTAGCCGCTGTTGGCCACGTTGAGGTCCATTTGAAGTTGGCGTACCCCTTCGGAGTCAATCCAAACAAAACTCTCCATGAATCCATTGCTACCACTAAAGGTGTATCGTAATTCATGACCTTCCGCAGAGACAGCGGTCACACGAGCGTTACCGTCGTTGATTGAATCGGTTGTTGCAGTCCATTCTTGTCCGAGGAGTGTGAACGTCCAAGTGTCGCCCACGGTCCATGGGAAAGAGAAGACTTGCTGAGGTTCACCGTTCTCATACACAGAGAGACCGTCAACAGTCACACGCCCTAGGAACGGGTTGTGATTGATCACCGCATGGCGTTGCGCTTCTCGTTCAGAAGAAATACCAAGCTGGTACTGGCCTTCACCCTCATCGATTTCAGCGACCACTAAACGAGCGCTGTCTTCGCCGAATTGCGGGGTGATGAAGGTGTAGAGCCATTGGTCGCCGAGTTCCCACTCGGGGAGAAGCGTCTGTTCAACAGTTGTTGAATCACTTTCCGAATCAATCACGTTAGCGGTGCAACCTGCCAAAACGCTGGTGCACATCATGAGAAGCAACATAACGCCAACTTCGAACCTACGCCCCATGATTCAACCCTACCGGGCATTCTTCATGAGGCTAACGCTTAGAATCTCAACCAAGCAATTTTCCGAGCCAGCCTTCTTGAGTCAGTGAAGAGGTCCCTGCGAGGACGACCGCAACGATCGACATCAACTTGATGAGAATGTTGAGTGATGGACCTGAGGTGTCTTTGAAAGGATCCCCGATGGTGTCGCCAATCACTGCTGCTTCGTGGGTGTCATCACCTTTCTTAGCACCTTCAATGTGACCTTGTTCGATTGCTTTCTTTGCATTGTCCCAAGCACCACCAGCGTTCGCCATGAACAAAGCCATGAGAACACCTGTGACCAAAGAACCCGCAAGAAGACCGCCGAGTGCATCCCAACCAAGAACCAAGCCAACAATGACTGGAGCGAGGATTGCAACGACTCCTGGACCAACCATCTCACGAAGAGCAGCCTTGGTCGAGATGTCGACACACAATTGGGAATCAGGGTAGGTGGTATCTTCGCCAATGATCTTTTCAGGCCACGTTGTAGCGTCTTCCAAATCTCCTTCAAAGGAAGCATCTTTTGACAAGATGTCCCGCATGATGGCGAATTGACGTCGGATTTCGACAACCATATCGCCTGCTGCCTTTCCGACAGAAGTCATGGTCATAGCAGCGACGACAAACGGCAGTCCACCGCCAATGAGAAGTCCAATGATGACCATTGGGTTTTCGAGTGATAAGTTCAACTCGCCAGGGGTTGCAGCAGTGTAAGCAGCAAACAATGCTAGTGCGGTCAAAGCAGCAGAACCAATTGCGAATCCTTTGCCGACTGCAGCGGTTGTGTTCCCAATCGAATCGAGTTCATCGGTAATTGCTCGAACTTCAGGGCCGAGCCCGCTCATCTCTGCGATTCCACCTGCGTTGTCTGCAACTGGTCCGTAAGCATCGACGGTCATGGTAACACCGACTGTAGCAAGCATACCCATTGCAGCCATTGCAATGCAGTAGAGGCTGATGTCACCGCCCCCACCGAAGTGATTTGCTCCAAGAATACCACCCGCAATCAACAAGATTGGAACGAAGGTCGACATCATGCCGACTGAAAGTCCGGCAATAGCGTTTGTAGCAGGACCTGTTTTCGACATTTCACCGATGTGTTGAATCGCCTTTGGCTTAATGAATCCGAAGATTGGTTCGATTCCAGTGTAATATTCTGTGACCAGACCGATGAAGATTCCGACAATGCTGCCGAGAACCACTGAATGCATGACACCCATGTCAACATCAATCAATCCTTGTTGAATGGACAAATAGCCACCGATCCAGAAGAGAAGAGCGGCGATGAACGTGGTGTTTCGAAGCGCAGCTGCTGCATCTTTACCGTTCTTGAGAATAAACATGGAGAACACACCAACAACTGATGCGAGGTAACCGATGAGCCCGAGCATAATTGGCATCATGACGTAATCGGCGCCCATAGCAGCTGAGTTGCTGGCAATAATCATTGCAGCGATGATTGAACCGACGAAGGATTCGAAGATGTCTGCACCCATTCCAGCAACATCGCCAACGTTGTCCCCAACGTTGTCTGCGATAACACCAGGGTTTCGTGGATCATCTTCAGGAATACCTGCTTCGACTTTACCGACCAAGTCAGCACCGACGTCAGCAGCCTTGGTGTAAATACCGCCACCAACACGAGCAAAGAGGGCGATTGAAGAAGCACCCATACCAAATCCTGCAGCAGCAGAAAGGTCTGGGTTCGCTTCACCAGCACCAAGCCAGTATGCAACAAGAGAAATACCGAGCAGACCAAGTCCACCAACAGAAAGACCCATGACGGCTCCACCGTTATAGGAAACAGCCAAAGCACCGGCTTTGCCTTCATTCTTGGCAGCCATTGTGGTTCGACCATTTGCAGAAGTAGCAGCACGCATGCCCGAGAATCCGGCAATGACTGAAGCAATAGCACCTGCAAAGAATGCGATAGCAGTGTCTGGGTTGTAATCATTGAGCGGTATTAACAGGACACCGACGATCACGACGAAAACAGCGAGGACTTTGTATTCTGCATAGAGAAACGCCATTGCACCATCTTGAATTTCTTTCGTAATGTTGGCAACCTTTTCATTGTCAATCTTTACTTTCTTGACTTGTTGATACAGCATAAACGCAATAACAAGTCCGGCGAGACCTGCTGCTGCGGCAATCATTGGTATAGTTGACATGTCCATAATAGTACACCTGTGCCTCGGCGACCTAAGAACCCCTCATAAGTGGTTCCCCTTACAAAAGGCCCACTCCTGCGCTTTTTCGTACACTTCGGGTTGAGCCGAGGCATGGTTTGGGCGGTTGGAAACAACCAATCGTTCAAAGAGGAGAAACATAAGCCATGGGTATGGCCATGACCGCAGAGGAGATCCTTGCCGAGATTGGCCCGGTTCAGGAAATCTTGGATGAGCACGATGGAGTCGTGACTGTTCTTGATACAAGCGATGGCAACATCATGCTCTCGCTGGATGGTGGTTGCAACGGATGTGCTTCGACGCCAATGACGGCCATGCAAATCTATTATTCATTGAAAAAACTCGAAGCGATCAACGATGTTATCTTCGTCAATGGTGAACTCCCGGACTACATGCGCACCTTCATTGACCAGAAAATGGCAAAGGAATCGTTGGAAAACAACACCAGCGATGAAGAAGGCCCGCAACCCAAGGGCGAAATTGTTTGATCACTCTTGTTCGCTTTCCTTACCAATCGTGTGAGGATTGGCACCAAACGATACGTTCTCGCCCTTAATGTTCATTCGAGCAGCGATTGCAATCACAATGCAAACAAGAGACAAGGGTTTAGGCAAGTAGTTTGAGCCCCACAACTCGCCTCCAGACAACGAAAGCCACCATAACACGGCGGCCGCAGCAATCAAACAGAATGCAATTAGGTTCTGGACATAGCGTTCGATGGTTGGGGAACGTGAAAAGGTGGCAATGAACGTGAACAAAATTGCCGAGATACCACACAAGCCTTCCGCCAGATGTTCAATCGTGACGGAGTCGACCATGGTTGATGGAAGCACCCCCGGTTCTTCAATGTGAACAAGACCCCACACCGTCACGACGCAATCTTTGACAAGGGTCGCCGGCACAGGGGGTGGTATGGCAGGCACGGGTTTCACCCTTCCAAAACCACGACCAAGTGGGCCTCCATACTTTTCACGCAACCAAGTGGCCAAGTCCCTGCATCAAGTGGCGGTTCTTTTGGAACTCCAAGGGGCCAATGTGTTTCGGGTCCGGTCCTACCAAAATGCGAGTCGAATGTTGGGTTCGTTGACTGAAGACCTTGGCGAACTTGTGGCTACTGGTAGGCTCTTGGAGATGAAGGGCATCGGGAAAGGCCTTGGTTCTGCCTTGACACAGGTGATTGCCGAAGGCCGATGGCCAAGCGACTGGGTTGAACTTCACGCCTCAACCCCCGATGGAATGATCGAAATGTTAGGCATCCCTGGCCTTGGCCCGAAGCGTATCAAACTCATGCATCAAGAACTCGGAGTGGATTCTGTTGCATCGCTGAAAGAGGCCGCAGAATCTGGTAAAATCGCTCCGATGAAGGGGTTTGGGGCAAAATCACAATCCCGAATGCTCGATGGCATTGAACTTCTTGCCCGCTTCCGAGCGCGCCGTCGGCTCGATGTTGGCCTCATGTACGGTGAAGCATTCGAAGCTCGAATCAGTCAAATCGAAGGCGTTGAGAAGGTGCAACTCGCCGGAAGTGCTCGTCGACGCAAAGAGACCATTGGCGATTTAGATTTGGTTGTGGCTGTCAGTGCAGAGCACCATGAAAAGGTGGCAAATGCGATTCTTAGCCTCCCTGGTATTGCCGATGTGAAAGGGGCAGGAGATTCGAAAATAAGCTTGATCCTCGACACATCCATCTTCGAGGAGGGATTTACCGTCGGCCACATCGACCCAAATGTTCTCGAGGCAATTGGAGGCGATGATTACGAGCAACTCGAGAGTGGCGGCACGATTGATGCACAAGTTCGTCTTGTTCCGCTCGAGGTGTTTCCCTTCACACTCGCATACTTTACCGGCAGCAAAGAGCACAACATTGCCATGCGTCAACGTGCGATTGATCGAGGGCTGAGGCTGAATGAATTTGGACTGATACCCGAAGCCAAAGCGGGGGAACTCAAAGGAATGGCAGCAGCACAGTATTCCCTTCATGCCACCGATGAAGAGGAAATCTACCGCCACCTCGATTTGGCGTGGGTGACGCCGGAACTGCGAGAAGACACGGGCGAAATCACCGCTGCAGAAAGCAGAAGCCTCCCTCGTCTCGTCACGACGGCAGATGTCCGCGGTGCATGGCACAACCACACGACCCTCTCCGATGGAGAGGCATCCCTCGAAGAAATGGCAGACACTGCTCGGAAAATGGGGTGGAATTGGCTCGGTGTCGCCGACCACTCACCGACCCTCAAGGTTGCGAATGGAGCCAGCGCGGAAGATTTACTCGCTCAAGGAGAAACCATTCGCACCTACAATGACGCTTGGAAGAACGATGGAGTCGATTTCCGATTGTTCCACGGTGTCGAATCTGATATTCTCCCCGGTGGCAAATTAGATCACCCCGATGATGTTCTGGCCACATTGGATTACACGGTTGCTTCGGTCCACGCCATCTCGAAATGGCGAGCACGCGATGAACTGGAGAACACTGAAGAGTTGATTCGTTGCATCGACCACCCAGCAACAACGGTTTTGGGCCATCCAACTGGAAGGATTCTTCAAGGCCGAGACGGGTATGAAGTCGACCTTTTTGCAGTGCTCGAGCACATGGCTGAACACAACGATGAAGGCCGACTCAAAGCAGTTGAATTGAACGCCAGTCCATACCGACTGGATCTTGATTGGAGGTTGTGTAAACATGCAAAGGGACTTGGAGTCCCCGTCATCATCAACCCTGATGCACATTCTGTACGAGGACTTGCCGACATTAGTTACGGTGTGATGGCCGCCAGAAAAGGGTGGTTGGAAGATGATGATGTGTTGAACAGCCTCACTGCAGAAGCATTAGCGGCTCGCCTTTTGTGAGAAGGGCAATGCACACCTTCTTGACACCAAGCCTCGTGCTTGAACCATGCGCCTCTTACGAACACTGATCATGGGCGGCATCATGTTGATTCCTGGCCTGTTATTGGCGTTTTTGATATGGTACATCGCAGGAAAACCAACAACGGAGCCGATTGAGAGTTTGATTTGCAACGGTATTCCGTTTCTTTCCGTCACCATGGGTTTGGTCTTCGGGTGGATGACTGGTGAGGCCTACTCCGTGAAGATGGACCCCAATTGAGGCAAGACCATGACTGAAAGCGTCGCTGTGGAACAGTGGTCGGAATTAGGAAACATCTTTTCTCATTTCTTTGATGGCCTTGGAGAGGTCTCATGCACGAACGAAGTCCTGAACTATCAATCCCTCCCACCTGGTGTCCCAACAGTGTTCGCCATCCACCGTGATGGTCGCGTTGATGCGTCGATGCCCCTGCATGGCATTGAGGCCATCTTTGAATTCTTTGAATTCGATGCATCAGACAATAACATAGTCTGCCAGGGCCAGCATGGGAAATACACCTATCGAGTTCCCGAGGAACTTCTTCGGTTGAGGAGTGATTCTGCTTGAAACGCATGGACAAGGCCAAACGTATCGTTTCGATGCTCGAGGAACTCTACCCCACAACACCTGTTCCGCTTGATCACACCAACCATTTTGAATTGCTCGTAGCGGTGTTAATGAGTGCTCAAACCACCGACATCAAGGTAAATCAAGTCACTCCAGCCCTGTTCGCTAAAGCAAACACACCGCAGTTGATGGCTGCATTACCTGTTGAAACGATCCTCGAGGACATACGTCAAGTCGGTTTAGCCCCTACGAAAGCAAAAAACATTCGACGGTTGTCTGAACTCTTGGTTGAGCATCATGGTGGCGTCATCCCTGATACCTTCGAAGCGTTGGAAGCATTACCGGGTGTTGGTCACAAGACCGCTGGTGTTGTTTTAGCCCAAGCATTTGGCATCCCTGCCTTCCCAGTTGACACGCACATACACCGGCTTGGCGCACGTTGGGGCCTTTCAAACGGGACAACCGTTGAGCGAACAGAACGGGATCTGAAGGCAGTTTTTCCTAAGCATCTGTGGAATAAGCTCCACTTGCAAATCATTTTCTTTGGGCGAGAATATTGCCCAGCACGCCGCCACGACCTGACGAAATGCCCAATCTGCTCATGGTCCACGACCAAGAAACGAATCACAGAGGAAGCAAAACGCTGATTATACCAAATTCAAACTGCGAGCTGCCAAGTTGGTGATGACAATGATCCCGAGGATCAGCGCTGTCACTCGGAGCGCTGTGTGCTCGTGATGACTGCTGTGGGCTTCGCGCAACAACGCATAGCCAATGAGACCCAAACCTACGGTTTGAAGCATTGAGCCTAGGGAAGTTACAACCCTGCTGAGGTCGTTGAACCCGTCAACATCCGAGATGTACTCGGACATGTCATCCAAAGTTGCTTCTTCGGAAGGGACATCGGGCGGGCCCCACATGGTGACAACTTCAGAGAACAGGGTTGCTGCAAGGATGAGAATGATTCCAATCATCAACCATCGTTCAAAAGAATACGACAAACTTGCCTTGTCGAACCCTTTTGCTGGTTGGTATGGAGAAACCGGTGCAGGTACGGGTTGAGCGGCAGGGCCGGGGGGTGGAGGAAGGGCTTGCATACTTCACCCAATTCAAAGGCTGGTTATTGTATTTGCCAAGAAGAAGCATCAAACCCCGAAGATACCGGAAGCACCTTCCAGCACGACTGAAGTCATGAAGGAGGTAATTCCAGCGACCCAAAGCAGTTGGATGGATTGCCCAAGAGCCGCTGTTCTCCCACCACCGCGCAAGCGGTTGGAAATCGTTGAGACGGCAGCGACTTGGAAAAGGATCAAGATGGAAACAATCACCTTGAACATGCGAATGTTCTCACCGACTGCAGAGGCATCTTCCATCACTGGAAGTGCAAGGTCCGAACCGAATCGGGAAAGGGCTGAAACATCGGTGTCGACAAATCCTTCAGCCACTCCGGCAATCGAATCGCCGAGTTTCAAAACGATGGCAATGGTGACGTTCAGGCTGGTCACAGTTGCAATCAACAAACCAAGTGCAGTCCCCCGCATGGTGCTTGCTGAAAGGGCACGGCGGCGGCGAAGAGAGAGAAGGTTTCCAACTGAACGAGAAACCATTTCTGCTGTCGCTGCGGGTTGGCCTGAGGATTGTGAACCTTCGATGTAGATGCGAGTGTAGCGAGAGATGACTGCTGAATTGGTATCAGCTGTGAAATAATCCCATGCACGATCTGAATCGATCCTCGTGGAGAGGCGCTTTTCGAGGCGGTCAATGGAATTGTCAAGAACACCAAAATCAATGCCACGGAGGGCTTTGATGGTAGCAGAAGGCTCGGCAGAACGGGCTTGGGCGGTTCCACCCAAAGCACGGATGAAGTCGGGGTAGGTTTCGTCCCGACGAAGAACTGAACTTTCCTCCCGGCTGACCATAAAAGCAGGGATGAGCATCGGAGAAAGAGGGGCTGCAACGAGCAGTAAACCATATCGGTCCCACTGCGTGCTGACCTCGCGCCAAGAAGCAATGATCACCACAATGGTGGTGATGAGTAAAATGGTCGAGATGAGGCTGGCACCGATTAAGGCCCTCAAGAAATTAATTCGAAATGGCGTGTCCATCTCGTCCCGAGCGAATGTTGGGTCTTCGGGAATGGTTGAGTTGAACGAGAGGACACCTCCAATCTGGACAACGGTGAACATTAAACCAGCCAGTAAGAGGAATCGCAGTCGACTCGCAACCTCAATCGGAGCGTCACTTGCAGAACCGACTTCGAACAACACCAAGTGAATGCCCGCAATCACAAGACCAAACAAGCCCGCTGACACCAGGGACACATAGATTTCTTTCATTGCGTCAACGGATTCCAGTCGAGTGTCATACAGCGTTGTGTATTGCTCAGCAATGGTCTCTTGTTCCGACCTCATGAATTCATCAATGGGTTGACCTGCTTCGATGGAAAACGCCATTCGATCAAGGAAATCAGCCCACAGGGGACTCGGACTCTGTTGTGCTACAATACGAGATGCTTCAGGAAGCGAAGTGTGCCACTTGTCGACCAGTGTTTCAATCCGTTGAACTTCACCAGCAAGTTCGCCGTAATCCCTCATTTGTTTCAGGATGTCAAAAATCGACTGCGCTCCGATTTCACCCAGAGCAAGAATACCCATTCGAGTGATGAACATGTGCATTTCCTTTTCGATGAGGGCTGCAGAACGATGAACGTCAAGGAGCGGGAATACGAGTGCTGAACCACCTGAAAGGAGGGGGAGAACAAGAAGAAGAAGAAGGCCAGAAAAACCTGAGAACAACGCTCCTTCGGCGAGTCCACCAGAGACCAAGATGAGAAGGAGTGCCAGAATAAATCCGACGAGGGCAGCGCCGCCTACAAAAATAGTAATGAATTTCAAAATGGGCATTTCAAGGCGCCGTAACGCGATTTGCCACATTGACATTCGCTGCATCTTTCATCCCTCAATCGTGGTTGATACCCTTCCATGAATCGACTGCTCGGTCGAAATGGTCCCATCCGCTGTTATAGTAAATGCCGAGTAAATCGAAAACGTCGTCGTAATGTGTGAGTTCCCGGTCAACCATCCGTTGGAGGGCTGCGGCACGCTTGAGCATCTCATCGTAGATGTCACGCTTGTTAGCGAACCCTGCCATGGCGGCAATTTTGTTCTCAAGCAAGTGGCTTTGGAACATACCTCGGAAGTAGTGCTTATCCTTGACCGGGTCCCATTCGAACATACCACGGGTGAGGACACCATCGCTGTGTTTGTTGTAACCTATGACCTCGTCAATACCCGTCACCCGACGAGCAATTCCTCCACCGGGTGCTTCAACCACTTCTTGGAAAATGGCGAAGTTTAAGTTGTCGAAGAAACGGATCGGGACATTGATCGGGTCGCCAGTGAACCGTTGAATCATTTTGACGATGGACGATGCGTGGAATGTTGCAATCACGGGGTGGCCAGTCTGCATTGCTTGGAAAGCAGTCGCTCCTTCAACACCACGAATCTCACCAATGATGATGTATCGAGGACGACTTCGCAATGCTGCTTTGAGTAAATCGAACATCTCAACACGGGATTCTTCATTCTTTGAAGAACGTGTCACTAAGCGTTGCCAGATTTTGTGTCGGACCTTTACTTCAGGCGTATCTTCAGCTGAGTAAATCTTTACGTTGTGATCGATGAATGGTAGAATTGCATTGAGGGTTGTCGTCTTTCCGGATGCGGTTTCCCCCGACACAAGAACAGACATGCCGTATTCGAGGCAAATCCAGATGTATGCTGCCACCTGAGATGAAATGGTACCCCAAGCAATGAGTTGGGTGATGGAAATGGTTTCTTCAGCGAACTTACGGATGGTGAACGACGGACCGAGCATCGATACGTCGTCAGAGAAAATGATGTTAATACGGGAACCATCAAGCAGGGCTCCATCGATGATCGGTTTGTTGTCTGAAACAGGACGACCGATACGTTCAGACATGGCGCGAAGGAACCGTGAGAGGATATCCCGGTCCCGGAAACGGATGTTTGAGGTAACCATGCCGAACACCTTGTGATCCATGTGGACGTGTTTCAGACCAATGGAGTGAATATCTTCCAATTGTTCGTCAGAGAGAAGAGGTTCAAGAGGACCGTTGCGGATGAGGTCACGAATGACAACATATTCTAAGCGTGTACGTTGTTCTTGATTGACGACAAGACGTTTGTCTTCCAAACCGAGCATTTCCCATAGACGACCTTGACGGCGAGGACTTGAACCAAGTTCAGTGTCAAGAACCGTATACCGTGCCACCATCTGGCGAAGAATGTTCTCAAATTCATTGTCTGTGGTGAACGACGGAGCCGCTGGAGCCTCTTGAAGAAGAGTTTCTGTCAATTCACGTCGAATGTTTTCTTCCTCTTCAGTGAGTTGTGGTTCGAGTCCAAACCAAAGAACTTGACCACCGCCTTCTTCATCGGCCGGAGGCTCGTAAATGTGAATAAAAATAGGTTCTTTGGCGAGGTAAATGAGGTTCAATGGACGGTCTTTTTTGGCACCACGGTCCAATTCACCGTAGTAAATCGGGCGCGTTCCGTACCTTGCTTCAAAATCACGAACCCAAGCCGCTACGTGAGGGTGAGCCGTCATGACGCTGTTCAAATCGCCTTTGGCAAATGGTGGATCATCTTTCATTCATCATCCCTCCTCAACTGACCGCCGTGATATCGACGATGAAGCCCATGCTCGGTTCGACACGCCATCCAATGGAGGTCTGGGTCGGTCCTGCGGCTCTCAAATATCTTGTCACGACAATGTTTCGCTTTATTTCGCCACCAATCATGGTGGTCTGCAAGTCAAGAACAACTTCTGCAGAAGCACGCAGAGTGTGCATGAGTTTGTGATCCATTTCTTCAGGATCAACGCAGAGCATCAATGAACGGCCGTCGGCACAAATGCGGCGAAGACGTTGCATCATAGCAAAACGTTCTTTTTCAGATAGGGCATCAGGCATCAATGAACTGGCTGCATCGATGATCACGACATCAGCAAGACCGATGGCCTCTGATTCCAAAAGTTCGTTGAATCCAACATCAGGCAAAGCTTCAGCAATGGTTCCAAAGCGGCTGAAAACCATCAGTTGGCCTTCTCGGAGGGCGTCGGTAATGCCGTATCCGATTGATTCCATTTGTTCAATCCAGCCTCTTGTGGTTAATTCTGTGGTGATGACGAGGACTTTCACACCGTTCTCGACCATACCATAGGCAAGACGTTGGGAAATCAGTGACTTTCCACCACCGACTGCTCCTTGAAGCACGTACAATGACCGGTTGGGTAATCGCAGCCCCATGGAATCAGCCAGGGAATCGGTTTCTAAGTCATATGGAAACCCGTCTTCCTTGGGTTTGTGGGCTGTCAAAAAGGGATCTTCTTTCAAGAGAGCCTCACCTCGACATTCATCGATGCGCTTCCATACATGCCGCTCACCGAATTGGAAGAGACAATTGTGTACAACCTGATATCGTCACCTGTCGCAAACGGAGAGGTACCATAGGCAGAATCGACAATTTCGATCTTCACCAACTCATTTGAATCCCAGGATGACCCAGTAACAGGTGTTGCTGAGGGTGACGAGGTTGGTGCTACACCATTGACGAGCACTTCCATTTTGGTGTGGTCCATAGTGTGTTCACCGATGTTCTGTAAATAAAATGTAATTTTACCAGTAGGATTTGTTTCTACGTCAACCATCATCGGGTCACCGGCAAAATCAATCCCCAGTTCACTGTTGAAGGTGATCC
>Ga0308021_10000494_pt1 | contig 18432 bp, 10 predicted proteins | sample Neamet351_FD_201296 | JGI IMG/M metagenome (GOLD analysis project Ga0308021, IMG submission 201296) | Marine microbial communities from water near the shore, Antarctic Ocean - #351 | ecosystem: Environmental > Aquatic > Marine > Unclassified | place: Southern Ocean | collected 2014-10-02
TTGGATGTCGAGGGGATGGTTCAACTCGATCCTGTCGACAAAATCCGAGAAGACCTCGTTCGCAGCTTGTCAGGGGTGCAGCCCGACTATCCCAACCCGCACGCCGAAGAAGGTGAGGCCCTGGTAAGCATGGTTTTGTCCGGAGAAACCCTTCCTGAAAACATCGAACAACGAACTGATATTTCGCTCAAATCCGTGAGCGGTCGATACGTCAAAGCCGTGGTGGAAACAAGCGGCTTTGTTTGGTTGGCTGAGCAAGGTGAAATCGAATGGATCGAAACAATGGCTTGGTTCCTTCCAACAAACGTCGAGGGTGGAAAAATCTTGCATGCTGATGACCTAAGGGATGCTACGGCAATGGTAAACGCAAACAGTTCCTGGGCGGGACTGGATGGTTCCGGAATCATCGTCACTGTCGGCGACTCTGGCATTGACAGCGGCGTGAACGACTCAACAATGCACCCTGACTTTTCCGACCACATCAAGGGCATTTTATCTTGGCCTGCCACGGGTTGCTCATACACTTCCCCCAGCGATCCCGGACCTTGCGATGATGGAGCGATAGATGAGGATGGTCACGGCACGCACGTTTCCGGCTCGGTGCTTGGCGACGGAACACAGGACTCAAGTGTTTTCGGCACAGCTCCCGAAGCTCAATTGTTGTTCCATTCATGGCAACAAAGCGGATGCTTTGGTTGTGGTATTCCTTACGACTTGGTCGAAATTTTTGATTTGGCCGTTGAAAACGGCAGCCAAATACACACCAATTCATGGGGCGCCCCATATGGCGGAGTCTACACATCCAATTCTGCTGAAGTGGATTCTGCCGCTTTCAAGCACCAAGACCTCGTCATTATGTTCGCTGCAATGAATGAAGGCATTGATGCAGATGGCGATGGCGAGATTGATGATGACAGCCTTGGCTCCCCTGCAACTGCGAAAAGTGCAATCACCATCGGGGCGTCAGAGAACAACCGCCCGAGTTTAGGGTCATACTCTGACAACGCCTCTGGCATGGCTACTTTCTCCTCAAGAGGCCCGACCGATGACGGGCGCGTCAAACCCGACTTTGCAGCACCAGGTACGAACATTTGGTCAACGAAATCCCGGTCTTCAGGCGGAACTGGAAATTATCAATATATGAGCGGAACGAGCATGGCCACGCCGCTCGCAGCGGGATCAACAGCCCTGCTGCTACAGCACCTCATTGAAAATCGGAATCACACCCCATCCTCTGCTTTGGTCAAGGCCATTTATGCAGCCACCGCTCATGACATGATGGGTCAATACAGTTCGTCAACAAATGGCGCAGGTGAAGCAATACCGAACACGCATGAAGGATATGGACGATTGGACATGTGGTCGGCATTAAACGCCTCCTTCGTCGACAATGAATCCCTTTCCACTAACGAAGAACGCGGTTGGAGTTTCGTCGTCCCCGCATCGGCACCAAAACTGCAGCTTGGTCTTTCCTACACTGAAGATGCCTCCGCAGTAGGTGCTGCAACAAACCTGATCAACGATCTTGATTTTGCTGTCAAGCGCCCTGACGGGACATGGTCCAACTTATCTGACAATCTGAATAACCTTCGCGTCCTCAACTTTGATTCGCCTGCACAAGGTACTTGGGAAGTTCACGTCCTCGGAACTTCAGTTCCTAGCGGGCCTCAATTCTTTTCAGTAGCGCTCAATGCAGAGTACCTTCTTGTTAACCTAACACAAGACGCTGATTTTGATGGAATCGAAGACAGCGTCGATGATTGCGCCTTCACTTTTGGAGGTTCAACCAACGATCGTCTTGGATGCCCTGATACAGATGGTGATGGCTATTCTGACCCTACAAGCAACTGGACCGTGGCAAATGGCGCAGATGCATTCGTCATCGAAGTCACCCAATGGAAGGATTTGGACAGTGACGGATACGGTGACAATGATGTAGGAATTACCCCCGACAGTTGTGTGACCGTTTCAGGAACATCCACGGCTGACCGGTATGGTTGTCCCGACCAAGATAACGACACATTCTCTACCCCCGACGGTAACTGGACGACGGCACAGGGCGCTGATGGTTGCCCCACCGTGGTTGGAACCTCGAGCGCAGACCGTGGCGGCTGCCTGGACACTGATGGGGACACCTACAGCGACCCCGATCTAACCGGAACCAACGGTCCAGTATGGTGGGTTTCTGACGGCGCTGATGCTTTCATGAACGACGCTGATCAATGGATTGACACCGATGGCGATAGCTATGGCGATAACCCGCCACCTGCGAACGAAGGCGACAGTTGCCCGACCGTCTCAGGTACCTCGAGCCAAGACCGTAAGGGATGCAGTGACACCGATAACGATGGTTATTCCAACCCTGACTCAACTTGGACTGCTGCTCTTAACGGCGCAGATGCCTTCCCTAATGACACCACGCAATGGGTTGATTCCGACCAAGACGGCTATGGTGACAACGCCAGCGGTAACAGCGCTGATGACTGCCCGTCAATTTCTGGAACTTCATCCGGCAATGGGCGCTTAGGTTGCACCGATACCGATGGCGATGGTTATGCTGACGTATCCTCGGGCTACACCATCGCGGATGGCGCAGACGCCTTCCGCTTCGATTGGACCCAGTGGCAGGACACAGACAACGATGGCTATGGTGACAACGCAACTGGGAATCAATCCGACAACTGCCCGATCACTATAGGCACATCGTCGCGAGACCGCTTCGGGTGCATTGACACCGACGCTGACGGCTCATCTGATGAAGACCTGACCGGCACCAACGGACCGACCTGGTCCATTGCCAATGGCGCAGATGTTTGGCCTTTAGACTCGACACAATGGGCCGATCAAGACGCTGATGGCTATGGTGACAACCCCTTGGGAACCACACCAGACTCTTGCGTCACCGTCGTAGGAACATCAAACATTGATCGCTATGGTTGCTTGGACACTGATGGCGACAATTACTCTGATGCCGATTCTGGATGGACCTTCGCCGATGGTGCCGATCGATTCTCGAGCGATCCCCTACGATGGTCTGATATTGACAGCGACGGCGTTGCGGATCAAATCGATGATGCTTGCATCGTCATGACGGCTTTGCCTTCCTCGACCATCGACCGCATTGGCTGCCCCGACACCGATGGCGATGGGTATTCTGATCCTGATGCCAGCTGGACGGTTGCCAATGGCTCTGATGCATTCAAAACCGACCCAACACAATGGGCCGATCAAGATGGAGACGGCTATGGTGATAACGCAACTGGACTCCTTGCCGATGACTGTCCAACAGTTGTCGGAAACTCTTGGCAAAACAACACCCTTGGATGTTATGATTCCGACCAAGATGGTTGGGCAAACATCGAGGATACTCATCCTGATGACAACACACAATGGGCGGACATCGATGGTGATGGCTATGGAGACAACCTTGGTGGTACCACACCTGACGCATGCCCGGGCGTCGTAGGCAATTCAACCAATGGAAACAGATTCGGATGCCTTGACACCGATGGTGACGGATGGGGCGACAACAATGATGCCTTCCCCTACCTCGCTGGTCAATGGCTCGATCAAGACGGAGATGGCTATGGCGACAACGCCACAGGACCTGAACCTGATTCGTGCCCCGGTGTACCTGGCAACTCGACCTTTGATCGGTTCGGTTGCGAGGATGGCGATGGCGATGGCATGTCCAACATGAGCGACGCCTTCCCTGACGACCCAACACGCACTCAGGATTCTGACGGCGACACGTTGGATGATTTGGAAGACAACTGTACGCTGGTTCCAGGAAATTCAACCATCGACCGTACAGGTTGCAGAGACACTGACGGTGACGGTTATTCCGATCCAACCGTCGCATCGGGCAACAGCATCAATTGGAACGAAAGCGATGGTGCTGACGCACTGCCGCTTGACCCAACACAATGGGAAGACCAAGATGGTGATGGCTATGGAGACAATCCAAACGGAACCCTCCCCGATGCGTGTCCAACCGAATATGGATCTTCAAACCTCGACCGATATGGTTGCCCTGACGGCGACAACGATGGGGCCTCTCAAGGCAACGATGCGTTCCCTGACGAACCAACTCAATGGGAAGACAGAGATGGAGACGGCTTTGGTGACAATCCAAACGGTACCTCGCCAGATGCTTGCCCCGATGTGGTTGGAACCTCATTCCTCGATCGTCATGGCTGCCCAGATGAAGACGCTGACGGTGCAAGCGATGTCAATGACCTATGGCTTGGCGATTCAACACAATGGTTTGACACAGACCTCGATGGCTATGGGGACAACCTCGCCGGTACCAACGGCGATGAATGCCCACTGTTGTTTGGCACCTCGAACCTAGGCGCGAGCAAAGGATGTGTTGATGGAGACCACGATGGTTACGCTGATGTTGAAGATGCCTTCCCCTCCGAATCCACTCAATGGACGGACCAAGACGATGATGGCTGGGGCGACAATGAAACCGCTGGAGCCTTCAAACCAGATCACTGGCCAAACGACCCATCTCGAAACGCGGCTGAAGCAGATCTGACATGCACACCAATCTCACGTATTGATATCGTGGGTGGAGGATGGTTCAACTTCCAATGCACGGTGACAACCGAACTTGATCAAGTGACGGTTCGTGTCGAGTGGCAAGCCATCTCAGCGATCAGTGCGAGTTCGGAAATTCAAATCCTTACCTTCACCCCGACATCCGGTGGCACTCAAACCTTGACGTTTGATGGAGAGGTTCGCTATGCGGGCACCCATCAACTTACGTTGGTAGCGAAAGAACCTGGTTCCGAAGTGGGAATGGATTCTGTTTCCATTACATTGGAGGCTTGGGATTCGAGAATCATCATTGAAGACGACACCAGTGGAGACACTGGGCTCTTCTCTGCCATGCTGGAAAACCCAATCGTACAAGCTGCGCTTGGAGGCTTGGTCCTGTTCATCCTCATGGGTGCGCTGGTCATTCGTGGCAGTGCAGGCAAGGAAAAAGAAGCCGAAGAGCGGCTGGAACGGGCAAGAGATTTGATCAGTCAAAGATTGGAACGAAGCACCAACACCGCCAATGATCCTCGCCGCGAAGCACTCGGCTTTACCGGCAGAGTCCCACCCCCTCCACCTGGAATGAAGTGAGTGCGGAAACAAGGCGACCGATTCCCTCAAAGGTGAGTGGCTTCTCGGACGGCTTACAACATCGTGCGGATATGGTGTAGTGGTAACATAGGAGGTTTCCAACCTCTTGTCGCGGGTTCGACTCCCGCTATCCGCACCTCCAATGCAACCACGCCTTCTCGTGCGTGCCTCCAAAAGGCCACATGCTGAACTTCATCCAAGACATGGGATGAAAATACTCATCAATTGTCCCGCACAGCAGCAAATGTGTGGACCGAAGAGCACCGTAATTGGCAGGGTGTAGATTACCGGCCACTTACGGATGGAAGCGCATTCCCTGAGGGATTCATGTGGGGAGTCGCCACAGCCTCTCATCAAATCGAAGGAGGCAACACCAACAATTGGTCGGTGTTTGAACCCCGGTCAAAAAGTCAGCAATTAAGCGGTGAAGCTTGCGACCATTGGAATCGAAGAAGTGAAGACATTGAGTTGATCCACAACCTCGGCGTCTCTCATTACAGGTTCTCCATCGAATGGTCAAGACTGGTCCCTGAACCAGGTGTGTGGGACGCTGATGCTGCTCAATGGTATTCTGATTTGGTCGATGAACTGCTGGCCAAAGGATTGCAGCCAATGGCAACCCTGCACCATTTCACCCAACCCGTGTGGTGGGAAGAACGCGGTGGTTTTGAACGGGAAGAAAACATTCAGGACTGGGTTGATTTCAGCACACGAATGTTTGCCCTTCTTAGCGATCGGGTCGAATGGTGGTGCACAATAAACGAACCTGCGGTGTTCACTACGATGGGGTATGTCCTGGGTGAGTTCCCTCCTGGCGTTCGCTCGTTCAAGCGCGCTCGGAATGTAGCCCTGAACATGATGCGGGCGCATGCTCGATGCTATCAGAGCCTCAAGGCCATGGACCGAGGAAAGCACTGCCAGATTGGCCTGGTCAAGAACATCAACCTCTTTGACCCATACCGTCGATGGAACCCCGTTCATTGGGGCCAAGCCCTCCTGTTGAATGGCATGTTCAACACGTGTTGGCTCAAAGGCATCCAGACCGGCCGATTCAAACCTCCATCTGCTTTACGTTCTCAAAAGGTTGAGGGCCTGAAGGGCAGCAGTGATTTTATTGGCGTCAATTACTACACGCATTTACTCGCCACACCGTTCATGCCAACCAAAGTGGAAATTGACCCACTGATTCGCCCATGGGAACAACGAACTGATTTCAGATACCCAATGTACGCCGAAGGACTTCGCCGTGCTTTGGACATGGTCAAAGGTCTGAACCTTCCAATCATCGTCACGGAATGCGGAGTGGCTGATGATGACGATGACATGCGCCCCGAACACGTTCGCCGCCACTTGCACATCACCGCTGAAGCCATCGCTGACGGCCTTGATGTGCGAGGGTTCTATCATTGGAGTTTGATGGATAATTTCGAATGGGCTGAGGGCTATGAACAACGCTTTGGACTCTACCATGTGGATTTCTCGACCCAAAAGCGGACGTTGAAAAACGGTGGAAAACAATTCGCTGACATCGCCAAAGCTCACCGTACGCCTCAAGTGGTGATCATGGCGGGTGGCCTTGGAACTCGGTTGGGTGAAATGACTGAGCGGAAACCAAAGTCACTGATCGAAGTGAATGGCCAACCAATATTGACTCATATTCTTGATTGGGCTCGGAAGCAAGGTTGCCTCAACGCCTTGGTGCTTACCGGGCACCTTGGCGAACAATTTGATGGTTTTACCCACCCGGGTATGGCCGTTTCATTTTGTCGTGAACCATCACCGCTTGGAACGGGTGGAGCCTTGTGGAACGCCCGGCATCTGTTGGAAGAGCGATTCCTTTTGCTGTGGGGAGACGATCTGCATCCAATCCAGTACCGGCCACTGGTTGAACGCCACGAGCAAAGCGGTGCTCCACTGACCATGACCGTGACACAAAAACATTCGGCAGTGAACCTTCACCACCACGATGGCGTGCTTCAGAACTATGACAAAGCCAAGCCGACAAAAGAGTTCAACGGCTACGAAGCAGGCACCAGTGTGGTCGAAAAGTCAGCCGTGCTGGCGCATGGCAAGGAAGGGGTTTGGAGTTGGGAAGAAACCATCTATCCGGCCTTAGGTGGGAAAGCAGCAGTCCATCTAGACGACACCACGTTCTGGGACATGGGAACGCCTGAGCGCCTTGCTTTACTCGAAGAATTCCTCAACAAAACCAGCCTTTGATGCAACAAGGGGTGGCGATTGTGGAATCACATGCGGATGCTCGACAAGGGCGAGGACCATGCCGCCGAAACCACCACCCATCATGCGCGCACCGAGCACCCCCGGTGTGGATTGTAAATCAGCGACAAGCGCATCGACCGCAGCATGGCTGACACCGATTGTACGCAAGGATTGGTGAGATTCGTTCAGCAAAACCCCGAGGTGTTTCGCATCTGATTCGAGGGCTGCTGTTACGCGTAGGTTCTCTTGACGTGCATGCGCATCAAGGGTGGCCTGAGCAACCGAGTCGCCATAACCAGTGGCACCGAGTTCTCTGCGCACGCCGGAATCCACCAGTTTGAACACCCAATTCTCTGGCAATGGGAACGGTTCCACGCTGTTGGTTGAGAAATCGATCAGTGCTGCATGACCTTCTGAACTGAACATCATGGCCATCTGGTCCAGCAGGCCACAGGGCGTGTTCAGCACTTCATGTTCAATTCGTTGTGCTTCAAGGCACGCCTTCATCGGATCCATCGAACCATTGGCACATAACACGATGGCAAGGCAGAGTGCTGCGGATGACGACATGCCTGCACCGATCGGAATTTCGCTGCTGACTTCAAGGTGTGCTGGCCAACCACCAGCGGCTTTCCACAGCTTCACAACTGTGCCTTCGCCTTCATGCTTGGCGGCAGTTTTTGCCGTCAGTGTCAGGCGCACATTCGCTGCAAAGGGGAGAGCAAGCCCTCCAAGGTAATCCGTGTGTTCACCAATGATGTTGATACGCGCAGGTACTGAAGCGCGCCGATGCATGATCGTCACGCTCTTGGACGTCTGAGACGCGGTTCACCCGTTGGTGATCAAGTGGTACATGGTGCGAACGTGGATGCCAGTTGCTCCGTTTCCGACCATGGTGTTGGTCTTGGATCCCCAGTATGTTCCAGCGATGTCCATGTGTGCCCATGGAATCTTTTCGCCATCCTCTACATAGTCGCGGGTTGGCACGAATTGCTTGAGGAAAGCAGCGGCTGTGTTTGCACCACCATAGCGTCCTGCACCCAAGTTGCGGGTGTCTGCGATTTTGGAGTCGGTCATTTCCTTTTCGAAGGCAGGAAGGAGAGGCATTGGCCAAGCGAGTTCATCGACTGCGTTTCCTGCATCATGGATGCGGGTGCGGAAGTCGTCGTCATTGGACCACAATCCGGTTGCTTCGTGACCAAGGGCCACGACGCATGCACCGGTGAGGGTTGCAAAGTCAATGATGTATTCAGGATCGAATTCTGCTGACTTCCAAAGTCCATCTGCAAGAACGAGTCGTCCTTCTGCATCGGTGTTGAGCACTTCGACGGTCTTTCCAGAAAGGGTCGTGATGACGTCACCGGGACGTTGTGCATTGGCTGCAGGCATGTTTTCGGCCATGCAGGTGATGGCAGTAACCTTGCCAGTAAATCCAGTTGCAGCGAGGGCTTGCATGGTTCCAAAGACCGTTGCAGAGCCGCCCATGTCGTACTTCATTTCGTCCATGTTAGCGCCTGGTTTGAGTGAAATTCCGCCGGTATCGAAGGTGATGCCCTTCCCGACAAGCATTGGTCCACGGCCGGTTTGATCAGCATTGAGTTCAAAGATAACCATGCAAGGTTTCCTCGAGGAACCCATTCCGACAGCAACCAAACCGCCCATACCAGCTTTCACTGCTTGGTCGTAATTGATGATGGTGACCACGACATTGTCGTAGTCCTTTGCCCATTCCCATGCTTGGTCTGCAAATGCTTCGGGGTACATGTCATTTGGTGGCATGTTGCCTAAATCACGGGAGAGATGGACACCAGAAGTAACACCTGAAAGGGTGTGGATGAGTGCCGAAAGTTCGGTTTCTTGACCGACGTCACATGTGACACGAACGTCGATTTCGTCTTCCTTGTCTTCCTCGGCTGCCTTGTAGCGATCGAAGGAGTAGTCACGAAGCATCATGCCTTCTGCGAACGCAGCCATGCATTCGACTGGGGCGTCGGAGAAGCGGACGGTGAGTTCGGTACCGTGTGCCTTCTTTCGGCTGGCTACGACCGATGCACCGGCCTTGCGGTAAGCATGGATGTCTGCATCTGATTCCTTGCCGAGACCAACGAGCATGGCTTTTCCACCTTCGCCGCCCATCAAGGACATGGTCGATTTTGCTTTTGATTTGAAGTCGCCATCGTTGAGAACCATGTTGATTTGGCTCTTTAGTGCGGTATGCATACCTTCTGCATGCATATCGGGAACTGATTCAGTCCCTTCGAAAAATGGCATAATAAGAGTTCCGTTGATGTTGTGTCCTGGGCTAACGCTGACCTTCATGGGTTCACCTGATTGTCCGTAGCGCTCAAAGCACTTCAATACTCGTGCGAATCAATCACACTGAAACAAGCCGGTCAAGCCTCATCTTTGAGGTTCTCACGTTCGTTTGCCACCGCCGCAACAGCGATGAAACCGGCCATCAGAGTCAGGGGATTAAACACGCCATACCCAATCAGGAACGAGGAATCTTCCTGTTCGGAGGATGCAAGGTCAACACCTTCGATTGGCTCATTCACCCAGCGGGCAGATTCGACAACACGCACTTGGTAGTTGAGGTGGAAAGCACCGTCGTCGCTGAGATCCAGTTCACTGGCGTCCAATGTGATCATGCTCGTGTTGGTTGCATTGATGCCGAAATTCGAAGAATTCCAGAGCACCTGTCCTGCTGAATCAATGTACTGCAGTGTCGCATTTGCCGTCGAGGAGCGGGCAGGGTTGTCCACCATCATCGTTAGGCTGTCACCGTCGAGGCTCATGCTCTTGACGTCGAGGTGAGCGCGCCATGACCACACGTTGTCGATGAGGTAGCGCATGACCGCTAATTCTTCGCCAAGGCGATCTGAAAGCGCCTCGACTGTGCCGAGAAGGAATTGCTCATCATCGGTTTCGAAGGTGAAGGTCGGGTAGCCCATGACGCCGTATCCATAGTCCCGGCTTGTGCCTGAATTCGGATAGAGGCCTTCGTTGGCATTCCGGATTGGGATGTCAGATATGTTGGCATGGACGTCGTCGCGAATAAAGTGGTACAGTTCCCAATCAATGGGCTGATCTGGAATGTAGCCCCAGGGGTGGAGCATGATCCAAACGCCCGTGTGCATGGTGATGTACAGGTCTGCATCGGGGACGACGGTGTTCATGTAATTCGCATTCGCCGTTGTTTCTGCTTCACTGAACGGGCCTGAACCAGGTTGAGTTTCGTCCTGTTCGTTCCAGTGATGATCGTAGTTTCGATTGAGGTCGACTTGGTTGATGTTCCACCGAGAGTCGAGGTCATTCCCATCTGCGTTAAGCATCACCAGGATGTGCAATTCGGTGTTGGTGAGGACGTCGATGGCTTCTTGCTCGCCAGCTGCCCAGCCCTCAATGTAGAATTCTGCGACCAAAAAGGCGAGTTCTGTTCCGAGGTGCTCGTTGCCGTGATGGCCTCCGTCGATGTAGACGATGTCCTTGGCCGTTCCATCGGGTTTGGTCTCGTTGCTCCAGTCTGAGATTCGGACGACCCAGAGGTTCTTTCCGAGTTCTGTTTGCCCAGCAATGGTCAAGTCGACAATGTCGGGATGGTCGTCTGCCCAAGCGTTGACGTCAACGGTAAGTGTGGCATAGGTGTGGTACCAGTGCTCTTGCACAAGGTCTGGTTGTTGGGCGGTCGCTGTTGGGGCAAATGCACCCAGCATCAACAGTCCAAGCAGGAGCGCCGCTTTCCCTCGCATGCTTTCTCCTCACTGGTGTAAGTCAAAAACGCTTGGTTGCTTCACCAATCCGAGGTGAAGGCGTTCGGATTGACCACCTTCTCTGATTCTCGGGTCCAAATGGTGCCAACTGGGCTGAGAGCATTGCTGCCACCGTAGATGTCGGCAAATGGATCGATTTCTTCGGGTTCGAGGTTGCGTTGCATGTAAGCCTCGACGCGTTCGCGGAGGTCTGGCTTAAACTTCCAATAGTGGATTCGCCACTCACGGCCGTCCCAAAGGGTGGTTTCTTCTGACTCGGTGGTCAAAAGATCGTAATCTTGAAACATGTAAAACAGGTTACGGTCGGTTGGCTCGAGGGCGTTGTCGATGATGCGGTTGTAAAAACCAAAGAACCCAAGTGCGTGCTCTGCCATACCTTGTGCAACTTCAGCATCCATGTCCAAATCGATGTGTTGTTGAATGGCTTTTGTGAGTTGTGCAAGTGTCATTGTCATATCTTCACCTCGCCGAGGGGAAAGCCGCACGGGTGCGCAACTTCTTCCTTAGACACTATAATGTATTGTCCTCCGACCCATATAGACTCATCGGCGGAAATCGATGAAAATCGCCCTGAGTCGCCGAAATTCGCTTTCCAAGTCGTGAGTGAGAACATTCAAAACGCGCCCGAGGAGCGTCGGATTGACCCCCTCTACACTTGCTTTCAACCCCCAGTTCGTATAAACAACACTCAACAACAGGCTCAAGAAGACAACCCATGAGCCCATGGTGTGAGCGACACCTATGTTGAAGGCAATTTTCTAGGTCTCCCTGAGTCTGGGGAAGCCATCGATGTTGTTGTGCTTCCGCTCCCCTACGAATTGACGACATCCTATGGACAAGGGACCGCAGAAGGTCCTGCTGCTTGCCTTGCTGCAAGCGGTCAAGTCGAACTGTTCGACGCGCAACTCGGCCAAGACCTTCCGGCAGGTGCTTCCATTCACACCGCTTCAGCCTGGGAAGGCCATGGCGCAACCCTTCGCCAGCAACTCGACGAACTGGGGTCGTACCTCGCGCCATGGTGCACCGGTGATGTGTTTCCAATCGCCCTAGGAGGCGAACATGGAATCCTTCCACCGTTGATGTGGGCATTGAAAGATCATCCGAGCATCAAAGGAGACCTCACGAAGTTAACCATCGTTCAAATCGATGCTCATGCAGACCTTCGAAGTGAATTGAATGGCGAGGTCTTCTCCCATGCGTGTGCCGCAGGGCGTGCGCTTGACATGGGCGTGGGACGTCTGCTCCAAGTCGGCATACGAGCCTACAGCCAAGAAGAAGCAGAATGGATCAACACGGATGAACGAATCACGACGTTCTTCGCTCGCGACACTCAATCCCCGATCACCGGCAAAGATTCGTGGCAAGCTTGGCTGACCGAATTGGCATCCTTGACAGGTCCAGTTCATTTGACCATCGACATCGATGGTCTCGATTCAAGCCTCGTACCTGCAACTGGAACGCCAGTCCCTGGTGGCCTCTCCTATTGGCAAGCAGTGGAAACAATCGAAGCTGTGTTCAATGCTCAAAATGCAACCGTGATCAGCGCAGATGTCAATGAGATTGCCACGAATGAGCATTCTCCGGTCACAGAATTCACTGCCGCCATGCTGATGACCAAAACAGTCGCAAGCCATCTCAAAGCGCGCAAGGACGGTCGTTGGAAAGCGACCTCCAAGGCCAAAGGAATCGAACGGGCTGAGATCGAATGCACCTACTTCACATCGCTGACCAAACCCACAGAGCGATAATATCAAAATTCAAAGCGCTACGCCTAAAACAATTCAGGGAGGGAGATGATGGAAGAACGCATAGCACACGGAACACATATCTTCCTTGATTTCACTGGCTATGAGCCTCAAATTGAGGACGATGGGAAATGGATGCTGGACCTGCTCGAACAAGCCGTTGAACAAAGTGATGCACGAAACGTTCACGCACATGTTGTGCAATTCGACGGCACGGTATCACCGGCTGGTTTCGCTGCTGTTGTCTTGCTCGACGAAAGCCATGTATCAGCCCACTGCTACTCTGAAAAAGGGTGGTTGGCCGTTGATTGCTTCACCTGCGGCGGCAGCGACCCGAGCGTGATTGCTGATTTCATTCAAGCACAATTGGAAGCATCGATGCCGAACCTCAACCTCGAGCGGCGCTCCGTACAAGATCGGTTTTTGCATGAGGAGGCATGATGATGTCTGTCCGTGCCTTTGTCGATGAACATTACCGTCATTTCAATGCCGGTGCACTCGCAGCAACCGCTCGTTCACTCACGGATTTTTTGGACAATGGAGGTCGGCTCTTTGTCACCCTTGCAGGCGCCATGAGCACCGCTGAATTAGGACGGAGCCTTGCTCCAATGATCCGAGCAGGTCACATCGCTGGCATCTCCTGCACAGGGGCGAACCTCGAAGAGGATGTGTTCAACCTCGTCGCTCATGCCTCGTATGAGCGCATCGAAGATTGGCGAAGCCTCTCTGCTCACGATGATGCTGCTTTGCTTCAACGCAACATGAACCGAGTCACCGACACCTGCATTCCTGAAGAGAAAGCCTTCCGTAAAGTCGAGCATCACATGCTGTCCCGATGGCAACAAGCAGGCGCTGCCAAAGAGTCTCATTTGCCTCATGCGTACTTCTACGACATGCTGCAATCAGGCGTCCTTGAAGACGATTACGAAGCCGATCCTCAGGCGTCATGGTTGCTCGCTGCTGCTGAGGTCGACCTGCCTTTGTTTGTCCCCGGCTGGGAGGATTCCACGATGGGGAACATCTTCGCTGCTCGTTCAATTGAAGCAAAGGTGGAGGTTTCAACCGTCAAGAGTGGGGTTGCCTACATGATCGCTTTAGCAGAATGGTATCAACAAGCCTCAACACCGCTGGCCTTCTTGCAAATCGGTGGCGGTATTGCTGGTGATTTCCCAATCTGCGTCGTCCCAATGCTCAACCAAGACCTGGAACAAGACGCTCCTTTGTGGTCATGGTTCGCTCAAATAAGCGAATCGTCACCTTCCTATGGCGGCTACTCAGGAGCACCACCAAATGAAAAAATCACGTGGGGCAAATTGTCTGTAGAAACGCCTAAATTCGTCATCGAAAGCGATGCGAGCATCGTCGCTCCGTTGCTGTTTGGTTATGTCTTGGACCTGTGAGTCGAAGGTACGAACAACCGCAAGTGTTGAAAGGGAGTGCGCCTTCATTATTTTCATGAATATCGAGCCACGAACCCGCGCCTTCGTACTGTGCTTGATGCTGGTGCTCCCTCTTATGGCAAGCGCTCAAGCAGAAGGGCAACCTTCTGCTCCGAGCATCACGACGTCGTGGACCGATGATGGCGCCTCTGGCGTCCGACATGCCTACACCCTGACCTTTGCCAACGATGATGCATACGAAATCAACGTTGATCTCAACCATGCCCGGGACGGTCAGGTCTTGACCTATGAGACCTTCACCACGTGGTCGGTCAGCGAAGATGCCCGCATCGCCGATATCGAATTCAACACAACGTTGGCTTGGGGCGATGAAATCGAAGTGACCGTCGAGGTCATCGGGTGGAATGGTGAAACCCTCGCCGAATCAATCTCAACCTCTCGAAGCCTCACAGTGGGCACATGGAATCAGCCAATGGCTGACCATGAGGTGATGACTGCGACAACATGGGAACTCAATCAAACCTATCAAAATGAAGATGGCGACCAAGCCTTTGCTTTGTCGTTTGTTGGGCAAGGATGGCAGGAGCGCGTCGGACTGACCCTCAATTCCTGGGAACTCGGAAACGGCAGCCTCATCTCCACTGAAACAACCAATGAAAGCGAGACAATGCTCGATTTAACTTTGAATTCAATTTGGAAAAATGAAACCATCGTCAGCGGATTGCTGACCTCTCAAGTGTTTGATGCACGAGGGGCTGGTACCTTGTTGATCCTAACCGATGATGGTGATGCTACAACCATCATCATGGCCAATGTGTCCGATGGACGGTTCAATCGAACCATGATTGATGGCAATGTTTCTGAGCGCGTCAACCTCGAAGCATCTGGTGAATTGAACATCAGTTCTGACAACGATGATGGAGAACTCTCAATCGTAGGGGAAATCAGCGTGTTGTACCTCGAGACATTGGATGTAAACGGCGTACGAACACTTGAGCACACACAATTCGAAGCACTGGCCAAGATGCTGCTGATCGATGATGAAACACGTTTGGACATCGACTTGGACGGTCTCACCACCCTTGAACGGTGGGAAGATGGCGTTCGAGTGGATCACAAAGAAGAGTTGACCGGCAGCGGAACCTTCGGGTTCGGCGAGTCAGATGAAAACTCAAGCATTCAAATCAACGGCACCATTCTTGACTTTCACACGCTGATTGAAGATGGCATCACTCTGATCGATGACATCCACGTCGACGGTGTCATCACCGGCGATGCACAGGGGAGTTTTGGCGTTGTACGCACCATTGAGGAAACGGGTGAACAAGCAAACGCAACCGGTCAAGTGTTCCTGGTCAACGTCATCCATGACGAAAGTTGGTTCAACCTCACGGGCTTTAACGGTGGGAATTTCTTCGATGGAGAAGGCATCGGTGCATCCCACAATGAAACATGGGATTACCAGGTCGTCCAATCCGATTGGGAAAACCGTACGGTCCGCATTGTGTGGGAAGAAACGGGTTCTGACGCTTCAAGCGGTGATGAAAAGCCTGCTCGCAGCCCGATTGAAAGGAACGCAACACAACCGGAAGCACAAGAAATCCTTGGAAACATCACCATCGTCAGGGAAACCGGACTGATGCCGATTCCAATGATTGCTCACGACGTGGTTCACCTCGCAGGTGAAGACGGGCTTGAGTTGACCGTCGAAGCGTTCGCCACTGGCATCGACCCACGGGACGGGTTCAATCTGTCCGTAATTCACTGGCAGGGCGTCTACGGTGATTCCGGCGGCGTTGCCAACGGATCAATTGTCAACCAAGGACCGTTGATGGGCTTGGTCTCAAGCGTGGTACGAAGCTTGGAATTACCGTTTGGTGAAGAAAACGATACGGCTCTCTTCACTGAATCGCAAATGGTCGAACGCATTCTCGCTCCTTCAATCATCACTGCTGAAAACAATTCTGCACCCGTTCTGGTTGAACTGGGACTGACTGAAGGTGTCGTCATCGGCGAAGGTGGAAGCACCGGTACGCTTGTCGCCCACATCATCGATGCGGAATTCAACATCGATTCCGTCACCGTTGATCTGACACCACTGGGCGGCGATGTTGTCACCTTGAACGACCGTGGCCTTGACGGGGATACGGCCATCGGTGATGACCGATACACAACCCAACACATCGTCAAAGGGTTGCAAGTTGGAAACGTAACGCTCAACGTCACCGCAACCGATCGGTTTGGCTCAGTCATGACCGATCAGGGAAGTGTCGAAGTGGTCAACCAAGGACCACGGCTCACTTCGGTGGATCTACTTCCAGACCGAGGACCCCGTGGAACGACGATGATCATCAATGTTCAGGCCTATGACGGGCACGGCGTCGAAGCGGTTCAAATCGACATGCGAGACAAGGGAGGCGTTCTTGTCGACTTGGCTCCAACCAACGGCATCTGGGTGGGTAATTTCTCGATCCCCGAAAGCATGGCACCAGGGGCACACACGCTTGATTTCATCCTCACCGACACACTTGGTCGTAAAAACACCGTCAATGCATGGCACGGTATGGCGGCGAATGCGTCGCACATCGCCCTCTATGGCCCTCATTACGTTCCTGATGAGGTCATGAACCTCGTCACCATCACCGTGTTCAACACCCCACCAACCATTGTCGCTCCAACAAACCTGGCCCTCGCCAAAACTGATTCCAGCACCACAGAATTGCTTGAAATCGAAATCTATGACAGCGACGGCGTGGCGGTCGCTCAAGCCAACCTGGGCGTCTTTACCCCTCTTGGAACACGAAGCACTTGGGTCGCCATGAACGATGAAGGGCGAGACGGTGACCGCGTTGCTGGTGATGGCATTTACACGGTGGAAATGAGCGTTCGGGCAAGCATTCCGCTCGGTACGCATGAAATCCTTGTGCAAGCCGCTGATCCATACGGTGAGGCAACCGGATACACTTCGATTGCTGTAAGCCTCTCGGAAGACACTGGGGCTGACATGGGTGCCAGCGGTGAATTCCTGACCACGAGCGTCTTATTCGGTATTTTGGCGGTGTTTGGCATCGCCGTAGCAGCCATGGTTCTTCTCTCAATTCGCAACGGTCCAAAGCGCGGTGACGGGGAAGACATGTTCGGGCTCCAGTGAGCATCCGCAATGGCCGATAACGGTTTATACCCCTGCTCTGTGGAACAGATACATACGAGCGTAGTGTAGTGGTTATCACCGAGCGTTGCCAACGCTTGAACCCGGGTTCAAATCCCGGCGCTCGTACCATTCGACTTACTGAACGCCTTTTCCGTTCACTCAGAGTTCTTTACAAAGCCGAAGGAACTTTTCCGGGCCATCAACAATCCCGAAATCACAATTCGTTCAATCGACGTTGTATCTCATCAGCAGTGGATTCATAGAGAGAGAGCGGACCTCCAACAGGATCCTCAAGGCCCCAATCCTGATCGATGTCCAAGGCAGGGCATGACACTCCACATCCCATCGAGATGACCATGTCATAGTCTTGGGAGGCGAAGCCATTGGCATTCTTCGGCTTCATCCCCGTGGTTGAAACACCTCTGCTTTGCAACACCTTCACGGCGTTTTTGGCGATGTCCCCCGAGGGATGTGTGCCAGCTGAATCTGCTTCATGACCCATGGCTTTCGCAAGACCTTCTGCCATTTGGCTCCGGCATGAATTCCCAACACAAACAAACAACAGACGCATGAATAATCCATCACCTCGACAGTATTAAGGCAATCTCCATTCAACGGGAGGTATGTTTTCAAGCAAGAGGATGCTAAGATGAGTCATGGGTAATGCTTCGGAGGTCAGAACCGCTTTTGTTTGGGCTGGCCTCCTCTATGCACTGCTGTTTGTGAGCCACATCGTTGCAGCTGCAAATGAGTGGAGGCTTGTGTTTCTCGCAGTGGCACTGATGATCACGGCTGTGACTTTTTTGGTGGGCCCGCTGATGGTTTTTTTGGTCAGAACCCACGACAAAGGCCTGCGAGCAGATGCTCATCGAATCGGATTTCATACCAGCCTGTTGCTGAGCTTTGGTTTGGCTTATGCTTACGCTGGGCCAGGCTTTGACGCCCGACTAACATTGGGTTTCCTCGGAATCACTGTGGTCGTCCACAGCATCACATTTTTGCTGTTAATT
>Ga0308021_10000495_pt1 | contig 18430 bp, 11 predicted proteins | sample Neamet351_FD_201296 | JGI IMG/M metagenome (GOLD analysis project Ga0308021, IMG submission 201296) | Marine microbial communities from water near the shore, Antarctic Ocean - #351 | ecosystem: Environmental > Aquatic > Marine > Unclassified | place: Southern Ocean | collected 2014-10-02
TTACGACTCATTCTGTCTAAATCCATAAGCTCCGCCGCGGTGAGATCCTCGCCGTTATCGTAGCGTTCTTGTAAAAGAGCTATATGCCCATCAAAAGCGTCATCTGGAACATCTTTTTCTTTAACAGGTTGCGAATCTATTTTAAATGGAGTGTTGGCTTGCTTTTCTTCTCTCACCCAACCCTCTACATTAACCCCGGGAATAGTAAGGCCTCCTTCTAGCTTTACTTCATTAGAGTTTTTACTCTGGTACCTATAGGTAACACCTTCTTCTTCCTCAGGTACTTCGTTTGAAGGCTTCAATATGTTATTTAAGCTAAAGTCTTTTTTGTTATACAACTCATTCTCTTCTTTGTCTTCTACGAAAATATGCTCTTCTCTTAAGAATTTAGCACCCTCGTTCTCTTCAAGAAACCTTGACTCACTCATAGGCCCTACTCTATGCTCTTCGCCTTCGGCGTCTATATATATCTTGATTTTCGGCATATACTATTTTTCGTAATTAGATTCTGAGCTACCTTTTTTAACAACATCAGCTTTTTCTTTATCCATCTCTTTGAGCTTTTTCTTTGTCATACCAGTTGGATGTACAGCCCCATCAAACGTGAAGTGCATCAAACCATCTTGTGCTGCTTTAGCTTTCCCCATAGCAAACCTTTGTTTTTTGAGTTCTTTTTGCTTCAACCTCATTATTTCCAACCTACCCTCTTCATAACCCATGGACTTCCACCAAGCATTTTCTATTCTATAGGTATAATATTCTTTAACCAAAGTTCTAAGAAGCTTGATATCAAAAAACTCATGATCAACATTACAAATAGCATCGACAAGAAGTAACTTGTCCATACCATCAATGTTATCATACCAATGATCTTTGTCTCCAGGACCAAGATCTGGTGAGAACTCCATGCTTTCAAAATCAAAACCTCCATAATTTAAGTTTTGGATATTAGGGTGTTCGTACAAATGACGCCTGAAGCTACTACCGTCTTTTAGTAAATGCTCGTCCCAACAAAACTGTAGTACAAGTCGATCTTGAAACTTAGTGGAACTACCGTCGTTGCTACCAAAAAAATGATCTATCTTATAGTTTATACCCCCTAAGTCTATTTTACCAACTGACTTTGCTTGTTTCATCTCAGCAGCTTGTTCGGAGTATTTTTTTACAAACCCAATGTATTCCATAGCTCTATTAGCGTTTATCCAAAACACGTTTTTATTACCAGCTAGAACACTTATAAGCTCCCGCTCTCCATTAAAGCTCTCAACGATACCGTAACACATGTCTTCTTTAACTGGCTCTCCAAAAACATCTTGCCTACCACTTAAAACATCTTGCTCTGTAGCGTGAACAATTATTAGATCAGGATTTTTACAATATAACTGAGTACCATAACTAAGCTGTTGTTTTGACCCAGACTTAGAGCAAAAACTATCTGGTGCAAAGTGGTTTTCATAAAAAGTCTGTGTTTCCTCCCTGTACCTACTCATAGTGGTTTTACAATTAGCTAGCTTTGTTTTAACCTTACCTTGAGCTGCTTCGTCGTCGGCTTGAACAGCGGCGTAAAGTTCTTCTTGAAACTCTTGCAGTTGGATAAACAAGGAGTCAGTATATTTTTGAGGATTTCCAATCCCGTCAATACCAGGGCCTTTGACAATAGCTTTATCACCAAGTTCTGATTTTTGATTATCCCTCAGTAATTTATCTTTAAGTTTTCGGGTTTGCATTAACTCAGGCTCTACGTCTAAAGCTTGTTGTTGGATTTCCTCCCAAGTCTTGCGTCTAGCAGCCTCTGATAATATATCCATTCCAGCAGACATCATGCCTTTATTTTGCTGATCTTTTTCGCTTGCTTGCTTTGGATCTATTCGTTTAAGTGGTGATGGTTTTGTTATCTTCATGTATAAGTTTATTAAAATTCTTTTATCCAAATATGTTACCAAGTAATCCTTTGTCTTTCGGTGCGTTGGCCTCTGCGCTTTGCATAGAAATCTTCTTCATTTGCATTTCCATTTGCGTAGTCGCTTTACCAATCTCTTTGTCAGTGCTCCACATATCACCCTCTCCTTTTAACTTCTGCACGTCCATTTCACCCTGCGCTTCAGCCATCTGTAGGTTGGTAGCGTTTTGAGCTTCTGCCATTTGAAGTTTAGATGCTTCTCCAAGTTTTTGTGATTGCAGTGCTTCGTCAGCACCAAGTATTTTGTTTTGAATATCCATATCAGCACTTCTTGATGCGGTGTCTAGTCTAGACTGTTCACCCGCTTGTGCCATTTGTATCTTGCTACCTTCTCCCGCTGTAGCCATGTTGATTTTTTCTTCTGCTCCAGCAGCTTTCTTAGCATTATCAGCTTCTTGAGCTCCAATTGATGCCGATGCTTTTTGTGATGACAAAGCGCCAGCGTTTGCCATTGATTGTGCTAAAGCCGCAATACCAGAACCACCTGCGGCGCCAGACATTTGCGACATAATGTTAGCTTGATTTTGTTCGTTTTGCTGTGCTTCAAACTCTGCTTGTTGAGTATTAACGGTAAGATCTTCGAAGGAGTTTTCCATGTCCTCAAACTTATTTTGCATACCATCATAAGCGTTCTCCTGCCCCGCCATCTTATTTTCCATCTTGCCTTCATAAACGTTCTTTGCTCCACCGTAAACGTTCTTAAGCCCTGCCATTTTGTTGTCTAAACCCTTAAAAGCATTCTGAGCATTAGCGTATGGGTTAGATGTGTCTATATCCATTAGGTCACTAGTCATGCCGTCTAATGCAGCTAGAGAATTTTTCATGTCTTTACCCGCTTGCTTTCTATCGCTGTTGTCTCCAAACAAAAATGCACCTGCTTTTTTCCAAAAACCCATATTATATTATATATTTGTTATTCATATTATTACACTTTTTAATTCTTATTTACTACTTGGCGCGTAGTCTATGCCGGTTACGAATATTTCCGCTGATTTTGAAGAGTAGTTTTTAAACTCTACTTCAGCAAAATACCCTACCAAACCAGACGTGTTTACTCTATTGTCCTTGCTAGCAAATAAATAAGCAAAGCTTCCTGGTATACTACCATATCCAGTCGTAACGTATGTTACTTGGTTGTTTGTCCTATTAACGTTTGTTATCTTACCTATAGCAATTGGCTTGGTATCTGTCCCACCTGCGCTCGGGTGGTTTGTACCACTTTGATTGTTCACAACAACAGAAGCATACAGTGTATCTCCAGGTTGAACTGATATGTTTAACGCATCTTGTATTGTTATTGTTGCCATGTTGTTTTATTTAATGTTTATTTAAGCTCTAGAAAATTAAAAAGCTTTAAATCTATTTGTATGTCCTCGCCACCCATAGCCGTTACATTTACCCTACCCGTTAATTTAACTCCATCTGTAAAGCCAACACTGTGGTCTTGATCTGCTTCGGGTATTGCTGCCTCAGCCAACAACTCATATTGCAAGCCAGAAACAGTATACTTGGTGGGAGTAATGCCGACTGATGCAATTCCATTACGTGCGTAGTCATATAATACTGTACCATCTTGGTTTTGATAATGCGCTAACTCGTTTGAAGAAAATGCAACTCCATCGTAAACGACAAACGGATCCTTTATCGACGCATCATAATTAAACCTGTGGTTTCTAACCACGTTAATTTGCTTGTTATTTTCTGCCTTTACAGTAAAACTAAAATCAATACTCGCCGTACCATCCGCACTAATGGTTTTTCTGTACGACGTATCGCCACTAATTCCAAAGTTGGATAAACCAGTACCATCAACAGCTATTGTAAACAAGAAAGTTGAGGTTGCTTGCGCTACCACCTCGGTGATTGCATCTGGAGCTGCTGACTGTAATCTAACCTCTACCGACTTTGCTCTACCAGTATTGACAACACTTTTAAATACCCCGCTAGGTGGAATTACACCGGTTAGTGGGCTTGGGATCCCATTAAAATTTCCTGTAGAAAAGCTATATACCCTATTATCCTCGTCTTGGGCCATCAATGTAAACGTACTACCAGGAATGCCTTTAATGTATATTCTCTTTGTTCTATTGCCACCACTCGGGGCAAAAGAAGAAGTTATAGAATGTATTTTATGATTTTTAGTATCACTAGGTGACACAGATTTTATTACCGCGTTGTTTCTTTTTTTTGCTTTCATATTATTTAACTAAAAATTATTTTATCCTGGTACTTGGCTGTGAACTTAGTTTTTGGAAAAGCATAAGATATTTCATATATCTTTTTGTAAAGATCGTTGTTAGAATCTTTAAACTCTTTGGTTGTAATGGAATAGTTACTTTTTAATCTAGAGCTTAGCTTCCAGGTTGGAGGATCAACCAAGTAATAGCCGCTGTCCGCTGTAAATGTTTTTTGCATTATAATACCGGATTCACCGCTAACGCCTATGGCTTGATATGTGTTAGAGTGAATTGTTTTTGATATTTTAGAATCTATTAGCACAACAGTACCCAGTGCGTTGCTAACACTTATACCCTCCTCTACACTTGTTTCGTCTATAAATGTTAATTCGTTAGAAGGAACTTTTCCTTCGCCGTTCGCGGCAACAAACACCAAGAAGTTTCCGGATCCAGCTAGGTTTATATCACCCTTTAGGGTTACGTTAATTCTTACGTTGTTTTCAAAGCCAACTTCCATAATGGTATTACTATACGTAACACTTTCTATGTTTTCCTGAAGAAAACCATTATAAAAATCAGCAGCATCAACAACATAGCCGTCCTCAGGCTTTGCTTCTAAAGCAAATGTTTTACCATCATTGTACTCGCTAGCTGTAACAGCCACGGTGTCAATGTTATAATTTTTTCTAAATGAACTTGCTTGTAGTATTATTTTTGCCATGTTATGATGATATTGGTACGTTTATAGAAAGTGATGCCCAGTTAAGAGCATAAACACCTGTTACTGCTTCAGTCATGTGCGATGCTGCGTGTAAGATGATGTCAATGTTACCCGATGCCCAAGGATTATAGTATGCTGGGCTAGTTGTGCCGTTAGAAATAAGCTGATGTTTTTCAATACCGGTGGCAGCGTCATAACTGATAAAAGTAGAACCTCCAGCAGAACCGTATGTTGCGCAATATCCATTAGCGCCTTGAGCTTGTGCGTTATTGTCTCTCCAAAGTATGTTATAATGTGGGTTTGTTGTTGGAATACCATCTCTAACAGCATTCCAGCCAGCTGGAACTCCAATTGAAAGCACAGCGGTATACTCTCCGCTCACTCTAGATATGCTCATCGACGTTGGCGTTGCGTGTGTAGCCATTAAACCAGTTGAAGGTAGGTTTGACTGGGAGCTTTCGTAAATGCAGTATGTATTACTTCCTGAATAAATAGCAGAGTTGACTGCTACATTAGCTGGGGTGGAACCGTATTGAGCATTACAAGTATTGCAATAATTAAGCGCGACCGGATCTATGCATCCTTCAAAAATGCAAAATCCAATACCAGAGCAATCCGCGCCGGCTAGTTGAAAAACACCTAGAGAAATATTTCCTGGAATAAAAAGAGCAAGTGGATCATAGTTTATAGCAAAAAAATCATTACAACCAGTTCCCATGATCTCGCAAGACTCAGCGAAATTCACTGTTGCAAGTGGATCATAGTTTCTAGCAAGTGGATCCATGCAACCAACTATTCCTCCTGTTGTAATTATTGTACCTACGGTTGTGCTAATAACGTCATCACACCCCGTACCTCTACGAACAATTTGCGTGGCAACAGGTTTGTCAGTGAGAACAGGTAGATTACTACCCATGTAAAAAGCTTTTCCTCCGTAAGGTTGTGTGATAGCCCCAAGCTCACCACTATCACCAAAACCTCCTTCAGGTGGTCTTGGGTACTCAATTATATAATTAGTCCCAGAAGTTAAATCAATGGACCCACTATCAATGCTTGAACCTAATTTTCTCTCCGTATTGTCTTGCGACCAATTTATTTCAGGTGGACTGTTTCTTGGTGACCATGGTCCACCAGAGCCAACCAACTCGTTAGTGTGAGGGAAAGGAACACTTGCAGATATTGGATATGGAAAATCAAGTATTGTTCCATCTGTAACTCCCTTATCAGCAAAATAAGCTCTAACATGGGGGTTGTCATGATGTGAAGCGCTTAATATTTTTGAATTTTGTACTTTGTCGATGTCAGTGTTTGCATAAACATACTCACTACACTCATTGCACTGAGTTACGGTCTCACCGTCAAAAGGTACTCCTCCCACTACAAAGCCAGTATCTATTGTTAGTGAGCCAGGATATAAAGTACTATAGTACTCAGCGCTAGTGTTTGATAGTAAAATATCCATTCCATTAGTATCAGTCTGCCCTATTAAATATCCATTGTTAATGAACTCAGGACAATCACCATAACCATACGATGTGAACGCATTGCAGACACAAGCAAGCCATTCACAAGAGCCATCTTCAATAGTTGCAGCTGGATTAAATTTTAGAGAAGTAGGTTCCATGCAGCCAAGTATATCTTTAACAGGCGTAACGTTGTCACACGACCCATCGTCTATAACAGCAAACACGTCATAATTTCCAGCCGCCGGATCTATACAACCTGATGGTTGTCCAGTGCTGTTGTTACCACAAAGCCCACAGTTTGCATTATAACTACCATCAGAGTAAAATATACCACTGTTTCCAGTTGGATAAACGTTTATGCCCGGAACGCCAGAACTACCGCCACCAACTACATTGCCTTCGTAATAAGGGCCTAACATTACTTCTGTTGGGCCATTTGCAAACCCATCACTGTGATTAAACTTGACACTTCCATCTCCAACGTAAGTATCCCAACCTACCCAAACAAAGCAGAAGTTTTCAGCTCCACCCTCAGCGTTTACAGTGAAAAAGTAAGTCACAGCTGTTGGCGTGGTTGCGTTTGGTGAGTTAGACAAATTGCTAAAATAAGTTTGAAGATGGCCTATGTTATCCTTAAGAGTTGATCCCGCTATAAACCCACCATTTGAGGTGCTTCCAGGTTGATTCGCCATTTCATAAGCGCTATCCCCGTGGAAATAGAAGTTGTCCCTCACTTCACTTTGCTCTTCAGGATTTGGCATGGATATGCAATACCTAGGCACTTTCCATATACAAGTGTCGTTATCGCTAGAGCCCGCGTTAGGATCATAATTAAATGCTAATGGCTCTGTACAACCCGGTGGATTAGAATCACACTCAGTATCGGTAAGCTTGTCACAACAATTACCACATGAGTAGTTAAAATCATCTCCAACTATTGTGTGCGGGTTATTTTGATTAACCGAATCAGATGGACAGGGGCCTGAGTTCAAATATGGAATAGTAGTACTTGCACCAGGCAAAAGCAATCCATCGCCCGTAACCGGGGTTACCGAGTGGTGCACTCCTATATAAGTTTTACAAGCCGCTTGGTTATAGTCAAACGTAATTGTATCGCCGGGTGACATTAGTTTATCCACACCACCAAGTGTGTTTATTTGATAACCGGGTTGTGGTATCGTCATCATAGATGCTACATCAGTACAACCCCACCCAGCAATAACACTAGTTTGATCTAAATTTAGATCCCTATAAAATGTGTGGTTGTAATCAGGGTTATCTCCTTCTCCAGGTTGAAAAACACACCAAATACCGTAATCATAACCACTAGATTCTAGTATCACGCAAGTACTGTCATCAAAACATGCTAAGGAATTATAGTTGATTGCTCTTGGATCCATACATCCAGCAACATAACAACATGAACCATCATCAAAACACGCGTCATTTTCAGCAAAGTAATTCACAGCTTGAGTATCTGTACATCCCGAGGTATAACAACAATCACCATCATCATAACATGCGCCCGAGCTAAAATTAACTGCTTTATTATCAATACATCCAGAAACATAACAGCAAAGCGCTTGGTCGTGAGTTACTGCGGTTTCACTGTAGCTAAGAGACGTTGGATCCATACAACCGATCTCAGGATCTTCTCCATCATCATCGTCGTCTTCACCACATCCATGATTTGGGTGCGAACAAAGCGCTTGTGTTGCTAGGTTGTAGTCTTGATTGTAATCGGTTTTTCCAGCCCAGTGCACTTCGTTAATTGTTAGTCCGTTTTGAACAGCCTCACTCGGCGAACCTCCATACTTTTTCCCTAAGTACGTATAACAAGCATTGGGATACACTAAGCCAGGTTGTAGAGCATCTATCAATCCAGTAAAAGAATCGCTAATCAAGATTTTTGTCCCACCGTCAATAGCATCACCAGTAACCGATGAAGACGTATCGTAATGTTGTACTTGAGAGTTGAATTTATCAAGGTCTGTTGTAAACGTACCGTTTTCAAGTACTATTATTTCTGATTTAGCTTGTGCTGTATTAGGACTTCTTGGTCCGCACATCCAGTAAACATGCCACTCACCATTTTCTCCGTAAGAGCAATCAGGTCCAGTGCACTCGTTATCTACACAGTCTGGCCCTGTACAAGTGTTTGTACCACCACAACCAAAAAGACATTCTTCATCAGGAAGACACGATGAAGGCGGGTTTACCCCAGTACACCCATCGTCACCACCAGAACCATCATCACCACCACCACCGTCATGATGTCCTCCACCTCCACCACCTCCACCAGACCAGCCTCCGCCGCCGCCGCCACCAGGGCCATAAGTGTCAGGACCATGATTACCGCCGCCGCCGCCGCTACCAGTGCCGTCCCCACAATCCCCACCACCAGGATATATTGGGTCAGGTGAATATAGTATTTTAGATTTTGTTGTAAACATCTTTTCTTTTTTTTAAATATTAGAGAACCCTAATCCTTGTGCTGAAAACTCCGCAGTATCTACATCGTCTCCAAAACCAGCATCCACGTCACCGCTTATATAATTAAACCATTTATTTTCTTTACTTATAAACTGTTTTATACTACCATCTTGCAGGTCGGTTTTAATTTGTGATACCTCCCAGCCATTTTTAGCATAATTATTGTTAAACACTTGACCTACGTTTATTGAGCTTTCACCATTAACTGTGTCGAACAAGCCTAGTGTATAATTATCACTAGTGTTTTGCAAGGTTTTACCCTGAGAACCCTCGTAATTTAAAGTTTTAAAACGCTTTACCGTTCCTTGGTCTCCGTTAAACAAAGTTCTTATCATAGAGTGAGATTGTAAACTGTAAAAATTATTTCTAGCAGAAGTGAATCTAAGTTCTCCACCAGCCTCTATGTGCACTGGGTTTGATAGTTGTATTGAATTACCAAAACCTCCAGGTATAACAACTGTGTCTATAGGAACTCCATTACCCTCCACGTTCATTCCAATCACTATTACACCACCTCCAGAGGATAACGTTATTGAGTTAGATCCACTTACTTCAGCAGCTGTCAAAAACCTGTGAAAATCTAAATCGACGTGATGTTGCCATATTTCAGCTACGCCAGTTCCATTACCGTAATCAGTACCATAGAGTTTTTCTGAAGCCGAGCCAACAGCTGTTTGAGCCGCGTTAAACTTATTTGATGGAAAAGTATAGTATTTGTTTTTGTAAGTAATACCAGCTTGATGTATAAAACTTTTAAAACTAATCCAACCACCTGCTTTCGCCTCGGTAAAGCTTAAGGTAAAAGCGTTATCAATGTTATCTTGATCTTTTGTTTCAATAGTTAGATTATAATGGTCTTCTCTACTGTCATAACTACCTATCAATGAACTAGCATTCATTAGGTTGTCTTTAAACCAATCTTTCATACCATTAGATGATATAGGTTTCATTCCACTCTTAGAAAGCCTTAAAACAACTCCTCTATCTTTATCTGTAAAGTAAACCCTATATGATTCCGACGCAAACGACTCAGGGTTTCTAGACATACCGTACTCACCCTCAAAAGGAGTTGCCGCTCCTAATACAGCTGCGTTAGAAGTGATATTCTTATTACCATCAGCATTAAACAAAGCATCTTTTTTAGACAACACTCTAAACACTTTGTTTTCACAAAAAGTTACTAAATCAGTATCTCTAGAAAATAACTTTTGTATCGAGCCATTTACAGGATTAAGATCTTTAGTTATTGGTTCAGCTTGTATAAATTGATTTGTTCTGTTAACACCACTAGTAGAATTGTATATTCCAGAGAATATAAAACTACTTGCTTTTCTTTCTTCTTTATAACCCTCTGCTAGCGGTGCCGATACTTTAACACCTTTATCTATAGTGATAGCATTGTAGTCGTCTCTAATTCTATTAGACTCAACACCGTTACCAAAAGAATAGCAATTAAAGTAACTTAAACTTCTTTGGCTAGAGTGTACTTCTGGTTCTATTTCAAATATTTTATCTGTAATAACTCTGCTTACAACTCCTTTTGTGTAGTTGTTGTCAATGTTAATACCGTAATAACTACCCTCGCCTTTAGTCTCAAATGTTATGTTACTTGCCGGCACAAAGCCACCGAGCCCATCGGGAGTTGTTCCGTCTTGTAGTCCTGGCAATGGTTCGTTTACCCATATTCTATTTTCTTGAACACCATCAACTTGAGAAAAGGTATTTGTAGCTATGTCTTCAGCTATACTACCAACCGGTATAAACTCTTCTCCTCTTAATCCATAGTCATAAAAACCTGGATCTTCATCATGATCAAATCTATATCTTATTAAGTTAACGGGATACGTAGGACTAGCAGCATAATAAAGATCCATACCCACGTCTTCCCTAGGCTCTGTTTCAAACACAGCTGGATTGTTACTCATTCTTTGTTCTGTCTCCTTACCGTCATACCACTCTACTATTTCTATAGTAGTTTCGTTTAAACCTCTTTCATGTAAACCTATTTGTACTCCAGTACCATTATTACTATCAGTGTAAAAAGCATGATCAACGTTTTCTGGCTGCTCAAAGTTTGTTCCACTACTCGGTATCTTAGATAAATCGCCAGCATTCCAATAACTTGCCAAGTTATACATGTAGTATCTTGCGTTAGCCGAGTAGTCTGTTTTTGAGGTATCTCCACTAGTTCCTAAAGGACAAGGTGTGCCACCTTTTTCTATACCAACATGGTCAGCGGCAGTCTTATCATAAGCAATTCTATCACGCACTCCGTCTAAAGTTTCTATATTACATATCATGGTTCCGTCAGCGTGTATTGGATGGTCCAAAGTTGGCCCAACGTGGTTTGTTATTGGGTGAAAAGCGCTGGGACCTATTCCTATTTTTTTATCTAAAGTGAGATTAAATCGTAAACGATTATTTTGCATCGCTCTACCTGTATTTTCTCTAACTAAATCTCCGTCTGAATTCTGCCATATATCAGAATAAAATAATTGCCTACCAGCTATTCCGCTCTCATGTTTTTTTACCGGGCCCAATGGTGGTATAATCTTACTTCCCGCCTTTACCCCATCATTTTCATAACCCCAACTACCATGAAAGCTCTCATAGTTATAGACTTTTTCAACCATAACGTCTGTTATAGTGTAAATAGTCTGATCAGGATCTTGTTTAAATCTGAACATAGTACCAACCGTGCTTAAAAAGTTAGCAAAGGAAAGTTCGCTTTCTTGGTGGAAAGCTAAATCGTGAGAATCTGTTATTGGCTTCTCATTATCTCCGATGCCCCAGTATGATATAGCTATGTGAGAAACATTATCATCATCCCATATTCCAGATCCCGCGTAGTTCTCCGCTGCCCCAACTTTATCTATAAACCATCTATCCCAATTGTTTGAGACTCTTGGCCACTCGGTGCCAGCGGCTTTACCAGCATTCCAATAACCCAACCAATCTCTATTTAATCTAGCCATAGTGGTGTAATTCCAATTCATTTGTACACCATTATCTGCTCCTAACTGACCTGATGCACCAAGAGTTTCTAGCTTCCAAGCATTACTTGAAAATGGATCATCACCCCATATAGCTGGTTTTAAAAAAGGATTTATAGGTCTATCATGTGCTATAATATCATTTAAATCAAAGTCAGCGTTTAATTTTAATGGTGGAGTAGAACCTGGGTCTACCAATCTAAACCTACTTACATTATGTGCAGGTATCCATTGAGACGGAATAAAAGATGGCCAGTCATACGAGGCTGGACTTGATCCAGGGGTTTGGCCGTGATTGTCCGTATGTGGTTTGTATCTATTTCCATACCAAGAAGGATCTCCCTTTGAATTAGCCCAGCCATACACACCACCATCTCCAGCGCCATCAGCCCATACGGTGTCATTATCGGGGCCTGGGCTAAAAGGCCAACAACCACGCTCGTATGAATTAGCGCCAGAATAAGGATCAGCCGCCGTAGTCCAGTCATTACAAATAATAGGTGCTAGTTGGTCGGAAGGTGAGTTAGGCGTACTCCAAGGTGCTCCTGCGGCCGCAGCGCTATAACTGGATATTGATACAGTTCTACCAGTGTCTGGATCACCACCACCATAGTTGCTAATAAGATCTGTGCCACTAAAATTTCCTCCACTTGTATTTCCTTGCCAAACATCAACACCAACAGGTGTATAATTTGTTAGTGGCGCGACTAGCGATTGAGTGGTTCCCCTGTGACTAGCTATATTACTAGACCAATCTTGAACACCGGGGTGTGCGTCGCAAAGATACTTAAGCCCCTTACTTTCTTTAACAAACAGTTTATCTCCAATTGGGTTTGATGGATTTATAATATTTCTAACTAAATCATTATTTCTATGTAACTTAACGAAGAATCTTCCTTCAAATTGAGACTTGTCTCTTACGATATCGTTTTGTAGTTCTAAAGATAAGCCTCTAGATAAGTCTAAATTATCGGTTGGCTCCGTAAAAGCCATATCAGCGCCCATAACTTTGTCTAAAGTTATTCTAACTAACGGGTGTTTAGCGTTTGACTCCTCTACTTCGACCTCGGTTGTTATACCGCTACTTGGATCGGTATATTGCTCCATGTATGTAGCAGGTTCTTCGCCTATAAAACTAACTCTAGAAACCCCATACCAATTAGACTTGTTTGCCTTATCTACACCAGCAGCCACATAAGACGTTAGGTTACCAGCTTGTTGTGTTATTCTAACCTCTAAACCATTAGCGGTCATTTCTCTTAACCCCTCAAGTACAGTTTGTCTCGCATATTCAGCATAGACATCTAAGTATAACCTACCTTGTAACGGTAAACCAGTACTACCAAACATACCAGACTGCCAACTACCAGGTCTACCCTTTCTACCCCAGCCAGCAGGTGGAAGCATCATAGGGACGCCTCCCCAATACTGTTTATCTGTTTTGATAAAAGTAGGCGCGCCGTTTTCTATTGATATAACCTTATACTCTATTTCAGTATCTACAGGTATATCTGAGTCATGCTGCTTTTTTAAGTAAAGCACTGTCTCTTCGCTTATTTTGTTTCTTTCTGAAGAAGGAAACGAAACCCATATACCACCATCTTCTGCATTATACCATCTGTCCATAGATAGGTTATAATACTCGTTAGCTGTTTCTTTGATGTAAATAGTGAAAGACTCTGCCCAATCAGGCGCCTCTGAAGATAATCCAACATTAATTCTATTGTAATTCTTTGCGCTTTCTTTTTTAACCTTAAAAGTACCGGAGTTAGATGTCATGACAGGTGTCTCCCTACCGTATCTATCTCTATAAACAACTCCTAATTGATAAGATCTCATTGATTTCAAAGATTTTCCAGGTAACCTAACGAGTAGTGGGTTTTCTTCGATATTAGTGTAATCTATCGCTATCTCAAACATCGGTTTAATTTCCGTTGGAGGAGTAGTAGCATTGTCTATAGTATTGTAATTTTGAATATAGTTAGCGAAAACTAATCTATTAGCGGTTATCTCTTGAGCAAGAGCCACTCTAGGAACATTGTCCCAAGGTCTAAGCATTTGGTTAGAAGCAACAGTAGCGTGTATTAACTCTGACGTGACAGTGTAGTTACCCAGGTTTCTACCTGTACCAGGTGTGTTCCAAGGGTTTTCGGGCGCAATGCCAATTATAACATCATCTGGCTTAAAACTATCAACAGTGTAAACGTTTGGTGAGTTTGACTGCTTGAACAAAAGATCTACTTGAGATACATCTTTAGGTATATTTTTAGGTACCCAATCCATTATTTTTAATGATCTCAACCTATTTGTCATACCTAGGTTGTATCCTTTTTTAGGCATAAAATCAAACTCACCTGGTATAAAGGCAATTTGAGACCAAGGGGCAAACACAGAATATTCACCGTCTTCATATTTATATCTGTATGAAAATCTAGGAAACTTTAGTTCAAACATTGGATCTTCTTGAACTAAGGTAACTTTATATGTATCTAATTCGCTTGTTACTATTGGGAAACCAAGAGTGTTAGTTAGCAAAGTACACGGTATTGGAGCGCCAGAAAGTGGTAGATTTTCGTCAATAACAGCTCTACAGGTAGCTTTTTGCCTCACTCCAAAACTGTTATCGTATTCAAGACTTATTATTATAGTGTCTCCAGATATTAAATCCGTAATGTTATCTGGTACACCGATAGAAAATGTATCTCCAGCTTCTTTTCTCTCTTTATTGTTTTTATAAAACCCACTAATAAGCTCGCCGGTAGGCACCCCAAATTCATCAGTAACGTCATGTAGAAAATTAAGATCATCTCCTAGAAACTGAGCCGTCACATCTATAAACCCAGCGCCATCACCGGCTGTTTGTTGGTCAGGTCTAGTGTAAGCAAACATTTCTAAAGATACTGGGGATGTTGGTCCCTTTCTAATAACAGAAATATGTTTTTCTTGTACATAAGTAGGGTTACATTGCTCTGTGAAAGTTATAGGCACGTAAGGTACAACTACGTTATTAATAACAGTACCACCGCCTCTAACAGGGGTTACACCCCAATTAGCTACCGCTGCGCTTAGTGTTGACGAGCTAGTTGCTTTTGAAGTGAGCCCAATTAAACTGCTATTACCTAATCCTGCGTTATACGCCATGTTGTATTGTTTTTATTATTTATCCTTCTTGACCTAAAAGCTTCGCGCAACTTCCGTCATCTACCACAGCCAAAGGATCGTACTCTAAGTATAGGGGGTCCGTACAACCTGTCCTCAATGTTTCCCCGGCTCCATCGCAAATGCTAGGGCCTATTTTAATGCAACTAGAAGGATTTACTTCGTTTACAATCAATAAAGTGTGTTGATCGAAATTTTGCAAACCATACTCTAATGAACCTTGTGTTCTAACAACTACACTGCCCATTTTGCTTCTTTCAATATTTATTTTTTTAGGCTCTGAATAATTGTCAGTCCAAAAAATCATTCCGTCCAACACATTTATTCCCGTTATATATCTATCTGGATCAAAATTTAAAACTCTATCAGCCTCTAAAGTCAGTGTTTCTCCATCAACAGCTAGCACGTTCGGTGCGCTTAAAGTTAATCTAGCTGAGTTAGCACCCGTTATCTCCACGTGGGTAACATGTATTCCGTCAGATTCTAATATATCATTATTATACACTAGCATACCATGTCTTAGTTGAAATATGTTTGTATCTACAGTTACAATTGTATCTCCCCCTGGGCAAAGCTCTTCAGAAGATACAATGTTTGTTTCTACTTTCCAAATATCAATCATCACAGCCTCCTCTTTGTTAGCAACTTCTATTTGTGCGGTTGCATCAACATTATCGACAAAACCAGCACAAGCCATTGCTAGCGGTTTCAACGTGTCAAACTCTATTATTCTATCCATCCAAACCCCACTTGAATTTGGGGTGTGTACAAACCTATATATCTTATCGGTCATAGGGTCAGCTATAACAGCTATATGAGAGGAAGTGTTAAAGTATTTTCTATAACCTAAAGAATTGTCAAAAGCCCCATTAATAGCACAAGACAATCTAACGTTACCTAGTATGTTTTGAGCAGCTCCAACATCTGAATCTTCAGATGTGGCAACCCCAATGTTTAATGCTTCTCTATACTCGTTGCTAGGAATAATTCTTTCGTCAACATCCTTATTCATCTTTCCTTGAGTAAAACTGTTTTTTAACTCTGGCATACTCTAGTGATTAATCCATTTAGACTTGTTTCTCATGATTTGAGAAATCTCTTCTATTTTTATATTTGACAACCTTATTTTTGCTTTTCTTGTTTCAGCTCTTCTTTCTTTTTTAAACCTTTGCACTACACCCTCTGGAACATCAGTTCTAGCAGAAACACATCCATAAGCTATCCACTTATACATAGCTTCTTCAGCAAACTTATGAACCATCATTTCGTCATCCGTGCCGTTACCATCGCTTAGATAATGTATTATGATTTTTTGGCCAGATATGTTAGAGCTAAAATAAATCATTCCAGTGTGACAGTCTATGAAGAACGAACCGTTAACCTGAGCGTGCTCTGGTTGAAGGCCAAACCTTGCGTTAAACCCACCATGATCGTGGTCATGCGCATGACTACTACTACTTAAGCTTGAAGCACCGCCTGGGTTTAATCCTCCACTTGAAAACGCATCCCACGTTGTTGACGTTGGCGCTGGTACATCACAACCAGGATCTAGTATTGTAGCTGGGTAAGTATCACTAGTGTCACCTGTGGTTGTGCACGCTCCAGTTTGAGGTATTGTTTGTGGGTTACTAGTATGTCGCATTGGGTATAATATGTGCTCTACACCACCACTATCAACCGTTGTTATTTTTGTGTAATTTACATAATCATGTGGTAGCGGAACTCTTAAATTTGGACAAACCTCCACTTCTAAAGCCTTGCACGACTTTAACGTATCATAACTTAGCTCTTGCAAAGCTCTGTGGGCGTGGAAATGAACATCTCCACGTAATCCAGATTGCAGTATCTTACCCTCACCAATATAAGTTGCAACGAAATTATCTATAACCTCGGTTAAACTTATGTATTGATATTCGCCAAAGTTTCCTGGCCCATTTGCGTAGTAGCTTGACTTAGGAGTTGCCCCTCCGCCGCCTGGTACTGGTAGTGTTATTCCCGCCATAGTTTAATGTTTATTTTCTTGTTGTGTATTTTCTTTGTCTTCATTTTCCGCCATACCATATAGTTCACCATCTTCAATTGATATACCAGCAAGTTTTAATATCTTTATAACAAGATCTGTTTGCTCGTTTGAATGTATTTCAAAGTGAGCACTAGTACTTGGATTGTACATTGCCTTTTCGTTTACAATTACATAACCCCAAAAGACTAAATTAGGTTTACCAGCAATTCTTTCAACCGTAACCCCAGAGGTAAGTTGGCCAGCTCCACTCCAAACTTGTATTCTATTGTGACCGTCTTCAAAGTACATTACCTCGTTAAAACCTTCTCCATGCCATCTAGAACCACGTAGGTTTCTAATATCATCTTGGCTTGTTTTTCTAATTGTTCTACGTACGCCCAAGTAGTTAACAAAAATCCTACCATTTCTAACAGTAGGCGGTAGTGTTGTTCCATTAGCAACGTTTACAATTTCGTACCAAGGCTCTAACTTATTGTGTAACAAAGCTATCGCATCACCCAACACGTGCATGTCTTCGCCTTTGGCCGTGTGAGCACCAAGGTCGTAAATATATTGCTCAAAAATATCCATCTGAGCTTGATTAGCAAACAAATTAAACTCTTGAGGCGTTAGATAACCTCTTTGTTCTTTATTAGCTAAAGCTTGTACTGTTTGATAAACTGTATCTATATTTACTCCAAACATCTGTTATATTTTTTTATTTATAATTATAAGGAAATAGTCTATTTAAAGTTTTTTTCCTACCGTTACACCCACAATCTTTTCCTGTAACTTTAGCAACTGTATCCACTACTTTTTTTATTCCAGTAGCTGATGCAATTTTTTGTACCGTGTCTCCTAGTCCTTTTGATTTTTTTGCCATATAATTAGATTTATAAAATGATCGCCCCGAAAGGCGACCATATTATTTTGTTATTCATTTAATCTTTTCTCTATATTAGAGTAGATCTCCATTCCTTCGTCTGTCTTAAACCAATGTGCTAAAGCAGTGTAAGGGTGCTCGTCAAACGGTATAACCATTAACTTCCTCCCGTTACTACCCCACATGAAGTTTCTTTGATCAGAAGATAATCTTAGTATTCCATTTTCAACAGCTTTAATACCAAAGTTTCTCAGCATTACATTTTCGTCATCCGCTAACTCTAAGAAGAGTTTAGGGTTGTTACGAGCAAATACTAATAAATCTCTTTTAAGTTCCTTAGAACTCAACTCTGATACCTCAGATCCTTTCTCAACCCGCATGATAGCTTCAGCCATATCGATGTCTATATTCCTAGCTGCAATTAGTGCGTCAACTTGAATATTTAACACATCAATTTCATCAGCAGCGATAGCCGCCGGTTTGTATTCTTCATACATAACATTTCTATCTGGATGGTATAAAGATAATAGCTTTTGCAGAACAGTTTGCTCCTTAGGTACAAACAAACTACCGGAT
>Ga0308021_10000497_pt1 | contig 18423 bp, 16 predicted proteins | sample Neamet351_FD_201296 | JGI IMG/M metagenome (GOLD analysis project Ga0308021, IMG submission 201296) | Marine microbial communities from water near the shore, Antarctic Ocean - #351 | ecosystem: Environmental > Aquatic > Marine > Unclassified | place: Southern Ocean | collected 2014-10-02
AAAAGGTTTTAAGCAATTAAAGGTATTAGCTTTAAAATGCTCTTTCTTACCAAAATGAGTAGTTAAGGCTAATACTTCAAATTTTTCTTTATCCAAATACTCTGCAATTGCTCTACAATTTAAGTTCTGAGCATTGGTATAATTAATATATCCTCCAAGAAATACTTTTATTTTACTCATCTTAATGAATTTAAAAATTTATGTTCATTAAATGGAGTGTAAAAAGCAATTGCCCAGTCTTTAATAATCTTAGATTTCTCTAGATAGAATTCAATTGAATCAAACTCATCAGTTAAAAAATTAAGAGGATAATTAAATTCTTTTTGAAAATAATTAAACTCATTTTCAGAATGAAGTAAAACTGTAGGAATTCCTAATAAAGCGGCCTCAAAAGTAGAAGTGGAATAAGTAGTAGCATGTAAACTGCATAAAGTGAAGCACTCATTAATATCAATAGGAGCTATCTTAACATTTGATAATTCTAATATTTCTGATAAATCTACTTCATTATTAAACCTAGGATGGTGTTTTAAATATAAATTAACATCCGCTTTTACTGATGCAATAAAATCACTTAATTCTTTTAATAAAATGTTATTCTCATCAGCAGTATGATCATGTGTGAATTGTAAAGTAATAAGGATATTTTTATTAAATTTTTCATGTATAGTACTTTCACAATATGAATCACTACCAATTACTAAAGTGTGATTTTGAAAATAATCTGACTTTTCATTAGCAACTAATAACTCTTTGTAAGACTCTCCACTTAACAATAAGTTAGCATCATTATCAACTAAATTACTTTCAGCTACACTATTCACTAAATAATTCTTTTTATTGTTATGAATAATGCCGTGCTGAAGATCATACAATAATGCATGAGAGTTGATGCCCCTAAAAAAACTAAGCATGCTTTGCGATACAGTTATATAATTTTTGAAATGAAACTGTCTAAAAAATACTTTAGCAATAAAACCACCTATTTTTTGATCTTTTAACTGAGTAGTAATCTCAGAACTAAACAGTTTACGAAAAAGGATAACTACTAGATAAATAAAATCAAATGGAGTAGCCTTTGAATTTCGAATGCTTTTAATTGTAAAATCAGGCTCTTCAAACACGATATATGAAATGTTATTACTATCACAACTTAGCAATAGGTGCTTAAAAAACAGATTTTCATTATTTTTACCTCTATTAAAATGCTGAGGATAATAAAAAACAACATCATATTTTCTTTTTATTAGTACACCTGAAAGAAAAAATAACATTGACTTTATAATATATAGAAAATTTCTAAACATTTATTTTAATAAATTTTGACTTTGCTTAGTATGAGAATAGTTATCTCCAATATGAATAATAATATCATGAAAATAATTATCTATTTTTTCTTTATAGGATTCTCTAATTTGCTTTTTTAAAGTTTCAACTACTTCAGATATTATCTGCCCATTTGCTTTTTTTCTGAATTTAGGTTGAGGAATTTCTATTTTAATAATCCTTATGTCTTTTGGGTAGGCAGACATACCTTTAATTTTTAAGTCAACTTTCCAACGCTTGATATCATCAATCTGATACAAAGCCTTTATATAAGAAGTGAATTCAGTAATACCCTTATAATCTACGGATGAATATACAGTATATTTTTTCTTAATAAATTTCTCAATTTCATTAAAATATTGAGATACGGGCGGCCATAATACAATTTCAAAATACAAATGATTACTAATCAATATTTGTTGTTTTTTCTGAAGTATTAAATCCAATTCCTCAGTTGAAAAATCATTGCTTTTAAACCAATCTATACCATATGGAGAATAATCAAGTTTCTTATTAATTTTTATAGCAATAATAGGCTCATTAAAATACAATGCACAAGCTAAGCGGTGAGCTCCATCTACAATCTGCAAATCTTTATTTACAAGTAATGGGTAATTACTATCAGCTCCTTTATTATTAAAACTTGTAATTAATTCTTGAAAAACCTTCCATGGATTTTTGTAAGCTGACCCTCCCCTATTTTTTTGCATCTTATCATACAAATTAACCCCTTCATTTTCAGCATTCAAAAAGGAATCAATTGCCATATAACGAACAATTATGTCATATCGATTAAATGTATGGTCAACAACTTGTTTTGCTAATAGACTAGCCGTTGGCATCATTTGAAACCCATCACTATGAAAACTAGTATCATATCTAAAATAATTTTTTATATAATTGATATACAAATTAAATCTATTTTGGAGTTTTCTAAAAATAATTTTTAAAAATGATGGTTTTGGTAATGCATACTCTATTAATTTCCAGTTCCAATTTTTATGTATTTTTGCATAATCATTCAATTCAATAATATCTGACTGATCCTTTACTCTATTGTGCCATATTTTTTTATGATAAATAAGTTCAGGGATTACAAATTTGAACCCATTATATAAAATATATAACTCTGAGTTTTCAATCAAATCATCATCTGAAAACAATGTAGACCATGAGTTATTTACCCTTTCAATAAATGGATGTTGTGAAAATGTCTTTTGATTAGTAAATTTAGAGTGAATAACAATATCAATATCATTATGTTTTCGAATACCAATTAATGATAAAGTTGCACTTCCTACTAAACAAATATCTTCTTTTGAAATTTCATTTAATTTCAGGTAGTTTTCAAGAGATTGAAAATCCTCAGCAGCAAAATCCATTAGGAAAGAAACAATTCCACAAACTCTCTTACCACTCCATCCCCACCGTTACTTTTCAATTGCATAATGTTTGGAATTGCTTTAATCTTATCAACTGCATTATTTGGGCAAGCGGAAATCCCTACATGAGATAAAAGACCAAAACAATTTACATCATCTCCTATATAAGCTACTTCAGATAGAGTGATGTTTTCTTTCATGCATAAATCTTTGACTATCTGCAATTTATCCTTTGCGCCATGGAAATCAAAATCCAGGCCTAATTTCTTAGCCCTTCTTTTATTTAGCTCTTTATCTTCTGTAGTTAAGATTCCTACTTTTACTCCTGTTTTCTGCAAGAGCTGAAAACCCATTCCGTCATAAGTACAGAATTTTTTGAATTCATCTCCAGTTTCAGTATAATACATCCCTGCATCTGTAAGGACTCCATCTACATCCGATAAAAATAATTTAATATTTGAAAAATCTTTAACTTCATTATTCAAAATGAAACGCTTCATTAATGATTCGGCAACTATCCAATCTTCTGGCTCATCAATTTCAGTATAAGTATATTCTGGCATTTCATAAATCCCAATATCTCCAGAAATTCTATTCTTAGTTGATTTTATATCAGCAACAGAGCTCATATAAAAAGCGCCATTTTCAATTAATATTCCTTTATGCTCTTGCCTTCTTGGTCGGTTAAAAATATCATAATTTAACGATTTTCCGTTTCTCCAAGAAAACCTTTTAGACTCACAGCAAGTTAAAACAGAATCGTACTTATTGAACAATTCTAAACCCTCATTAAAATGAATACTTTGCGTAAAAGGAGAAGTTGCTTGAACCAACATAAAAGTATCTTCATCTGAAAGATTAACAAAATTTATATATTCCAACATAACAGATTCGGTAGATGACGTGTCTTGTGAATTCTCCTTACTTCTATCAAAAACTTTTACCTTTGAAAAATTAAATGCGTTGACGACTGACTTAATTTCAGTAGAATCTGTAGCAACAATAATTTCATCTACATTCGAGTTTTGTAATTCTTGTAAATTCCAAAATATTAATGGTTTTCCACAAAAAAATTTAATATTCTTTTGTAAAATAGACTTACTCCCTCCTCTTGCTGGTATAAAAGCAATTACGCTCATTATTTTTTTCTATATTTTAGTTTATCTCTTTGCACTTGTTCAATTGCTAAAATATCTGTCTGCTTACATGTAAGCGCTTTATGAGTAGCTTTTAAATCTCTAGCTAATTTTCTTATTCCGGCAGGCTCTAAAGAAGCAGAATGATCTGTCCCCTTCCAAGTTCTATCTAAAGTAAAATGACGTTCCACCCAAGTAGCACCTAAAGCATAAGCAGCAATGTCAACCGCTATTCCCAAATGATGCCCTGAAAATCCAATTGCTTTTACTCTATCATTAAATTTTTCTTTAATTCTTACAATTTCTAACATACAAACATCTTCAAAAGGAACAGGATAACCTGAAGTACATGAATAAATCACTAATCGTTTTGCTTGATTAGTTTCTTCAAAAAGAGAAACAATTTCTTCTTCTTCTTCCTTTGTTGTCATTCCAAAAGAAATATGCACTTCACCTTGATACTCATCTCTTAAAACTTTAAGCATTTCAAAATGATTATTACAAGCTGATGGTACTTTTATCAATTTAGGGTTAAGAGAAGTAATCTGTTTTGCAGAAGTAGTATCCCAAACAGATGTAGAATAAATAAGTCCTAAACTTTCAGCATATTTTTTTAATTCATTATGCTGAATCACATCAAACTCTAGAAACTCTCTATGTGCACCATAAGTATCTCCATAGGAGTTTATAGGGTTAGGGTGAGGAGCATTATACTGCTCATTTGTCAATAATTCTATGTTATTTCTTTTTTGAAACTTAGCAACTTCCACTCCACTTTCTGAAGCTACTTTCAATAACTGCTTTGCTATATCCATTTCTCCTTTATGGTTGCAACCAATTTCTGCAATCACTTTTGGATTAATATATTTACTTTTCATTTTTTATTTCTTTACGCTATCATCAAAATACTCTGAATTTTTAGTATAGCCGTATCCATAGCCGTATCCATAGCCGTATCCATAGCCGTATCCATATGCCCCACTTCCTTCTTTAACATCATTAAATACAATCTGCATATCACCAACTCTATTTTTAATAAACAAATCATTTATATATGCTAAGATGCCTTTTTGAGTATAATTCTGTCTCACTACATATAAGTTAATGTCAGAATATTTCATTAAAGTTAAAGCATCTGCTACCAATCCTAAAGGAGGAGTATCCATTATAATGACATCATATTGCAATTTTAAGGAATTGAGCATTTTATTAAACTTTTCATTAATTAAGGTATCAGAGGGATTAGCTGGTATAGGACCTGAAATTAAAATATCTAAATTTTCAATATTAGATTTTACAATCACCTCATTTAATGACTTATCACCAAGTATATGACTAGTCATTCCTAAATTATTGTTCAAAGAAAAATCAGTATACAGCTGTGGCCTTCTTAAATCGGCTCCAATTACTAAAGTTTTTTTACCCGATTTCGCAAAAACTATGGATAAGTTTTCAGCAATATATGTTTTCCCTTCTCCACTAATTGATGAAGTAACTAGATAAACTTTCTTATTAGTATTAGTATTAAAGAAATTTAAACTAGACCTTAAAGCTCTAAAACCCTCAAAAACAGCAGACTTAGGGCCTTGCTTAGAGAGTAAATTATGAGCACTATCATTGCCTCCAATCATACCTAAAATTGGAATTGAAGTAGATTTTTCTAAATCAGTTCGTGTAATAATTTTATCATTCAACAACTCTTTAATTAATAGAAAAAAGATAGGCAATCCAATCCCAAGCAAAAAAGCAAGTATGTAATTTTTTGATTTGTCAGGATCAACTGGTTCTTTATTAAAAAACATGGCCGGTTCTAGAACTTTACTATCAGAAACATTAGAAGAAGAGGTGATTTTTGCTTCTGCCCTTTTCTTCAATAAGAATATATATAAGTTTTCAGAAATAGATTGCAAGCGTTCAATACTCAACAACTCTCGTTCAACCTTTGGAATACCACTTAATGAAGCTTGCATCTTACTCACCCTAGCTTTAAAATCATTAATAATTAAATTATTTGCTGCCTTACTTGTATTAATTGCCTCTCTAAGATTCAATACTAATTGCTTTATCTGACGGTTATATTGAGCAATAGCAGGGTTATTAACTTGACCCCCATCAACTAAAATATTCTTTTTAATCTGCACCTCAATCAATTGATTAATTAAAGCGTCTAAACCAGCATCATTTACACCAAAAGAAGTTGGAACACTAACACGAGATAAAGAATTATCATCATCAAGATAATTCTCAAGATAATTGTAATAATTTTTGAATGTTTTACTTTTAGCTAACTCAGTTTCAACACTAACAATACTATTATAAATACTTTGCGCCTTCAAACTTAAATCAGTTATCTTATTATTGTCTTTATACTCTTGCATTTGTTGTTCAATACGTGACAATGAATCACTCATCTCTTTTAACTGAATAGATATAAAAGAAACTGTATTTTTGGATTCTATATTTTTCTCATTTATCTCATTATGAATATACTTATCAGTTAGTTTATTTAAAAACGCGACGCCCTTAGCTTGATCTTCTTCAAGTATTGAAATATTTATTACAGTGGATTCTCTTTCCTTTTGGCTAACTAAAATCTTCTTTTGATAAATTTGAGTAAGTATCTTTAAATTTTTAAATTTAATAACCGTACTAGGAAAGTTATTATGATTTACAAAATATCTAGAATCCTTGTGAACCCTAATCTTAGTGTTATAAAAAATAATCTCTTCGCCAAACTGATGAATTTCACGCTTTTCATCTTCATCAAAAACTAGTCTAAATTGTTTATCATCAATATTTTCAATAGCAATATTCTTACCAATTATTTTTGAAACATCACTACATTCTATTCTAACTGGTGCAATAAAAGTTTCTGATACTTTGATATTTCCAACAATATAGTAAGCAATATCAAATTTTAGTTCCTCAAGCACTGAATAAACCAATGGATATGACTTTAAAACTAATTCCTTATTCTCCAAACTCATAGGGTCAGTTTTCATTGCTTTTTCATACAACAAATCAGAAGCAGAAGCAACTGAATTATCTTCTTTTACTAGAATAGATGTTTCTGCTAAATAAAGTTCCTGAGTGTACCGATTATAAGCATAAGCTATTGCAAAAGTTAAAAACAAACTAAGCAAAAAGAAAAACCAGTTTTTAATTATCTTAAAAAAAAATTGCCTGAAATCTATTATTTCATCAAATTGATTATTAACACTCATACTTAGTTTTTATTGATTAATAGATAAAGCGTAATAGCTGATATTGACATGGAAATCAAATTTGGTAAATTAGTAAAAGCATAGAATCTTTTATTAAGAGGAGCTACATAAATCACATCATGTGGTTGCAACATAAAATTAGGATTATTTAATGTTTTCACATCCGTTAAATCCACATAAAAAACCCTATTTATATCTTTATCATTCCTGATAATTTTCACTTTTTTTCGGTTACCATATTCTGTCATATCATTAGCTAAACTCAATGCGTATAACACATTTGCTTCAGGGTTAACTACCTTATAATTCCCAGGGTTATTTACTGCACCCAAAACACTTATTTCAAAATTAATAATATTTAATTTCAATATAGGTTGTTCAAAATAAGAAACTGCAATTTGCCTAATAATATTCTCTAACTCTCTTAATGTAAAGCCTTCCGCTTTTACCTTTCCTAAGGAAGGTAAATCTAAAAACCCTCCATCTTTAACCAAATATCCATACAAATATGGATTTTGTATCATTAGTTGAGAATTTGAAGTTTGTTCCTTATTAAAGAAATCGTGCTGTTGCTCGGTAACGGTACTGATTTGTACTGATATCAAATCACCAACTTGTAAGCGGTACTCATTAATATTTAACTTTACTTTTGATACATCTTTTGATGTGCGAAAATATTCTAAATCCTTATTTGTAACACAGGATGAAACCGATAAAAGCAATGCTAAAAGTAAAACTGTAAATTTTGACTTTATAAAAAAATAGTTATTCATGAAATTGCGATTCTTTACTTGATTTATGATTTACAAAGATGATAAAAAAAAATCAGATAGACAATACTGAAAGAATTAATACAATTCTAGTAAGAAAGCAAGTCTTTTAATTGAGTTTCAAAGCGTGCTTTAGCCAAAAACTCATCTTCTAATTCATGAGCAAAAGGAACGGGTGTATCCATTGATGCTGAACGCTTAACGGGAGCATCTAAATACTCAAAACATTCATCAGCAATCATAGCTGACAAATCAGCCCCAAAACCACCAATCATACAGTCCTCATGTAATACAATAGCCTTTCCCGTTTTCTTTACTGAATCCAAAACAGCTAATTTATCCAAAGGAACAAGTGTTCTTAAATCAATCAAATCTGCAGAAATATCAGGATTATTTTTCAAAACCTCCAAAGCCCAATGAACCCCCATACCATAAGTAATAATACTTACATCAGATCCTGTTTTTATACAGTTTGCTTTTCCTATTTCGGTCGTAAAATAAGCATCTGAAACATTCCCACTTAAGCTTCTGTATAAAGCTTTATGTTCAAAATACATTACTGGGTTTGGGTCATTAATAGCCGCATTCAACAAACCTTTTGCATCCTCAGGAAAAGCAGGGTAAACTACTTTTAAACCAGGAGTATGAGTAAACCAAGCCTCATTGGATTGAGAATGAAAAGGACCAGCTCCTACGCCTGCACCTGTAGGCATACGCACAACAACATCCACTTTTTCTCCCCATCTGTAATGAGTTTTTGCTAAATTATTAATAATCGGATTAAAACCAGAAGTAACAAAATCAGCAAATTGCATTTCCATTACCGATTTGTATCCGTTAATTGACAATCCTAATGCAGCACTTACTATTGCTGATTCGCAAATAGGTGTGTTACGGACTCTATCTCTGCCAAATTCATTCATAAAACCATCTGTGATTTTAAATACTCCTCCATAATCAGCAATATCTTGCCCCATAAGAATCAAATTATCATGTTTTTGCATGGATTGCTTTAATCCATCAGAGATAGCATCAATTAATCGTTTATCTGTTTTCTCAGCAGAAGGCTCAATAATTTTAGGAGCATACGGAGCATAAATATCAGTCAACTCTTTTTTATGAGTTGATGATATCCTTGGCTCTGAATCAGCAGTTGCCCAAGCCGTATTTATCACAGCTTTTATTTTTTTCTTTAATGCCTCTATATCTTCTTGAGAAATCAATTTCTCTTTCAATAAAAAAGCTTCATAATTTTCAACAGGATCTTTTTTAGCCCACATTTCCATTAAGTCTTGAGGTATGTATTTTGTCCCAGAAGCTTCTTCATGTCCTCTCATTCTGAAACTCATACATTCTAAAATAACAGGCTTAGGTTTTTTTGAAATTTGTTCTTTTATATCCTTAACAGCAGCATATACTTCTAGGATATTATTTCCGTCAATTGTATAAGCATCCATTCCGTAACCAATTCCTTTGTCGGCAAATTGCTTACACCTGAATTGTTCAGAGCTTGGGGTGGACAAGCCATATCCATTGTTTTCAATTACAAATATCACTGGCAAATCCCAAACGGCTGCTACATTAAGTGCTTCATGAAAATCACCTTCACTTGCTCCACCATCTCCAGTAAAAACAGCAGTAGTTTTTTTATTATCTTTTAATTTATTAGCCAAAGCAATTCCATCAGCCACTCCTAATTGAGGACCTAAATGAGATATCATTCCAATAATATTGTACTCCTGAGTCCCAAAATGAAAAGAACGATCACGTCCTTTTGTAAAACCATTCGCTTTTCCTTGGAACTGTGAAAACAAACGATCCAAAGGTACATTTTTAGTCGTAAAAATACCTAAATTTCTATGCATTGGCAATATGTATTCATCTTGACTTAAGGCTGCTGCTACTCCTACAGAAATAGCCTCTTGACCTATTCCTGAAAACCATTTTGAAATTTTACCTTGTCGCAATAAAATCAACATCTTTTCCTCTACTAGTCTTGGTGTTAAAATAGACTTATATAAGTCTAATAACTCAACATCTGAAATTCCCTTTCTATTAAATTGCATCTTTGATTTTGTTTGGCACCAAAACTACTTAATATTTTCTTTACTTTGTTAAAAATTGAAAAGATGAATTGGCAAGACATAGCAGTAGGGATTATATTAGGATTAGCAGTGTATTTTCTATATAAAAAATACACAAAAAAGGATGACGATTGTAATAACGGAAGTTGTTGTAGTAATTAATGAAATTCCTAATCACTTATTATAGGAGAATAATTATCTTGCTAGCTTTATATTCTACTAGCAGAATATATTTTTACCTTAACAATAAGGGAACTATTGATCCTCATTATTTTTTAGAATTTATAGCTGGTTTACGCTTTGATATTTCAGCTATAGTTTACATTAATATTCCACTATTTATTTTATTGTTATTACCGCACAATTTGAGGTCTGTAAAAAATTATCACAAATTAACTAATTGGCTTTTTTATGTTGTAAACATTCCATTTCTACTAATAAATAATGTAGATATAGAATATTTTAAATTTACACAAAAACGATCTACTACAGACTTTTTTCAACTAATCAGTTTAGGTAATGATGCTAAAAATATCATTCCTCAGTATTTAAAGGACTATTGGCCAATTACCTTATTTTCTATTATTCAGGTATACCTATTAATTAAAGTAAGAGAAATTCCTAATTATAGATTCTTGTTAAACCTTAAAGGCATTAGTAAGCAGATATTAGTTTTAGTTTTGGCAAGTGGATTATTTGTAATTTCTGCTAGAGGTGGATTGCAATTAAAACCAATAAATACTATTAATGCTGGTGAACTATGTGGCTCTCAAAATACAAGTTTGATTTTAAACACTCCATTTTGTATTTTACAATCGTTGGATGCAAAACCTTTAAGCACTTACAATTATTTTAAAAAGCAAGAGTTAGAAAGAATCTACTCCCCTATTCACATGCCAAAAAGTAAAGCTATTGATAAGAAAAATATTGTCATTCTTATTATGGAGAGTTATTCTAAAGAATTTGTAGGACACTACAATGAGGGAGAAAGTTATACTCCATTTTTAGATAGCCTTATGAAACATGGAATGGTATTTAATAATGCTTATGCCAATGGATTAAAATCCATAGAAGCACTACCAGCTATTACTGCTTCAATCCCCAATTTAATGGATAACCCTTTTATTACTTCTAATTTTGGACAAAACCAATTTGAAAGCTTGGCTTCCTTACTAAAGACTGAAGGCTATAATACTTCTTTTTTTCATGGTGGACAAAGAGGTACAATGGGTTTTTATAGCTTTAGTCGTAAAGCAGGTTTCCAGGAATATCATGGCATGGAGGAGTACAACAATACAGCTGATTTTGATGGAAGCTGGGGAATATATGACATTCCTTTCATGCAGTATTTTTCTTCTAAATTAAATGCAAAAAAAGAACCGTTTTTTACTACTTTTTTTTCATTGAGTTCTCACCCTCCGTATGTATTACCAAAAAATTATAAACATCAATTTGAAAAAATAGAATTAAGAGAAACCATAAAATACACTGATGATGCTATGCAACAATTTTTTATAAGCATAAAAGATGAAGATTGGTTTAAGAATACACTATTTGTTATTACAGCTGACCATACTTCTCCAGTAAATTACAATAAGGCCTATAAAAACAGAATAGGACGATACGCCATTCCTCTGCTATTATTTAAAGGTGATGGAAGTATGGTGGGAGAAAATAATTCAGTAGTACAACAGATAGACATTATGCCAAGCATCCTTGAAGAAGTTGCGTACACAAAACCTTATTTAGCTTTTGGGAAATCATTATTTTCAGGTGAAAGTTGGGCTATTAGTAAATTATATAGTAATTATCGTTTTATTACAGATCAAGGAATAATTAATAATAAACGAGAAAACTACCCAACTTTTAGTGATTGGAATTTAAAAGAAATTAGCAATACAGAAAATCCTAATACAGAGCTATTAAAAGCTATAAAACAAGATTATAATTCCAGAATGAAAAATAATAATTTGAAGTATGAAAATTAGAATTATTATTAACCCTATTTCTGGTACAGGAAAGCAAAAAGGGATTGAAGAACACATTACTAAACATCTTGATAATTTTGAAATTATTCACACCCGAAAATCTGGTGATGCAATTAGGATTAGCAAAGAGGCGGCAAATGAAAATATAGATGCTGTAATAGCCGTAGGTGGTGACGGCACAGTGAATGAGTGTCTAAAAGGCTTAGTAAATACCAATACAGCACTTGGGGTTATTCCTTGTGGTTCAGGTAACGGATTTGCTTATCACATAGGTATGGACCGAACTATTGAAAAGGCAGTTAAACAACTGAAAAACACACAGATAAAACATATAGATACTTGCACAGCAAATGGAGTTCCTTTTGTGAATGTTTCAGGTATAGGTTTTGACGCCCACATTGCTAATTTGTTTTTAACTTTAACTGAAAGAGGTTTTGTTAATTATGTAAAACTTGTCCTAAGGGAATTGAGTTATAACTCAAAGGAATATACCATTCGTTATAACAATATTAAACGAACAGTAAATGCTTACATGATAGCCTTTGCCAATGCTAGTCAATATGGAAATGATGCAAAAATTTCACCTATGGCGGATTTTCAAGATGGATTGCTAGATTTTGTAATTCTTAAAGAATTTCCAAAATGGAAAATTCCATTTTTTTTACTAAAAGTAGCTATAGGAAAAGCACATCTTTCAAAATATATTGAAATTATACAATGTGATAAAATGACAATAAGGGCAGAAAATACGCTCCTTCACTTAGATGGAGAACCTTTCAAAGCTAGTAATCCTATTGAAGTATCTATATTACCAAAATCCTTAAAAATACTAATGCCCAATGGAAAAAAATAAGAAAAATAGAAAAGGAGTAATGTATTCTACTAACCCTGATTTTGAGTTTGAATACGAAAATGAGAAAATGAATACCTTATCAAATAATCAACAAAACCTTAAAGTGTGCATTGACAAACATAGGGCAGGGAAAATTGCGGTCATCATAAAGGGTTTTGTAGGAACTGCTGCTGATTTGAAAGCATTAGGTAAAATACTAAAAGCAAAATGTGGTGTAGGGGGTAGTACTAAAAATGGTGAAATAATTATACAAGGAGATCTAAGAGATAAGGTAATGGATATTCTAGCAAAAGAAGGCTATAATTATAAGCGTGTTGGAGGGTAAATAACTATCTTAAAAATAAGAGATTAGTAGACAAGAGGTTTGTTAAACACCTTGAGTATGAAAAAGAGTTAGGCGCAACCTTTTATGTAAGTAAATTCATTAAATCAGATAATAGATAAATATACTTTACTTTCTGTATCGAAAAGTAATTAAAGCTCCATATACTGCTTAAAAGCAGCTTGAAAATACAATTCCGTTTCCTTTTTAATTTTTGCTTTTTGTAAACTGTCTACTGCTCGGCTTTCAAATACTTTATTGTAACTTTCTGAGAAAGCATAATTTGCTTCAAGCCTAATTAAGCCATATCCCTTATGAAAAGCATAAGGAACTACACTTTTAGTAGTAGGATTAAATAAATCATTTCCAAAATGATAGGTTTTACTATTCAAATTCAATTGTGCCAAAACACTAGTACTAATATCAATATGAGAGCCCATTTTTTTATGTAGTTTTCCTTTGTACTCCTCACTCAACACCTCACCCATCCAAAGCATAGGAATTTTATAGCGTTCCTTTTGGGCTACACGCCTTTTTAGAGGGGAACTATGACTATGGTCCGCCACAATTATAAAAAGCGTATTTGCATACCAATCTTCCTCTTTTACACTTTCCATAAACTTTCCTAAACAAGCATCAGTATAGGATACAGAATTGACATATTTATCATCTTTATGATTAAAACTAAGCTTGTGTTCTGCGGGGAAATCAAAAGGAGAATGAGAACTAATTGTAAAGAACGTACTCATGAAAGGTTTTGGCAATTGCTTTAATTCTTCTTTAAATTGAGTAAACATAAACTCATCATGCACCCCCAATGCTCCAGAAGGAAAGTGCTGATAATCATTTTCATCTTTCACGACATCAAATCCTTGTGAAAGTAAGTATCCTTTTATGTTACCATAAGTAAGTTGTCCACCAAAAAAGAAAGAAGAATGATAGCCTTTAGTTGCTAAGGATTTATTTAAACAGGGTAATTTTCTGGACTTATCTGCTTGATTGATAACCGCTACATAAGGAAAGACAGGGAAAGATGAAAAAATAGAACTCATTCCTTGGTCAGAAGTCCAACCATTGGAATAAAAATCAGTAAATGATAAACCTTCTTTTTCCAATGCTTTAAAATTAGGCGTTATTCCATCCAAACCTCCTAGGCTTTCCACATTATCGGCCGACCAACTTTCTAAAAGGATAAATACAATATTAGGCTGTTTCTGATTTAGAATTTGCGTAACAGAATCTTTTTCTGGTTTTAGCGCCCTCATAAAATCAGCAGCTTCTTCATCAGAATATTTCTTGTAAGGATTTCCTTCAAAGCTACTTTTACTCTTCAAAATACTTTGTAAAATATTCCAATTGGGATTCACCGCAATATCATTCAATATTATTTTATTTGAAAAATAGGCATCACTCAAATTAATAGGAATAGGTTGAAAGCCTCCTCTTATTCCTAACAACAAAATTCCTAATAAAAAGGGTAAAACGATTATACTCAAAGCAAAGTTTTTAAGGCTATTTTTTGTTTTTATGATTAGTAATTCTCCTTGTACTTTCTTTCTATAAACACTAATGAATACCAGGGAAATAACAATAAATAATACATTCGTAAAAATATGGCCGATACTTGCTGTTTTAAATACTTCAGCTGGATTTACAAAATGAGATAAAGCAGTAAAGTTTAGTTTTGTTTGCCACTCGAAATACAAAGCCACCTCAGCCCCAGCAATTAAACCTGTAAAGAGAATAAAAAAGCTAACTAAGCCATAAATTACTTTAGAGATGAAAACTTGTTTTTTCAGAAAGGAATTAATCCAAATCAACACTACAATTGGCAGCAATAAATAACTAATAAAAGAAATATCCAAAGGAATACTTTTAGGTAAAATAGTTAAGATTTCTGTAGATGAGGCAGCCCCAACTTCTTCAATAAAAAACAAAGCAAAAACAATACGATTTACCAGAAAGTAAACAAGCCAAAAAATAATAAAACGAAAGGTATAATTAAGGTATTGCATATAGGCTATTTTAATAACTCTTTAATATTTCCAAAGGAATTATTTAGCTTTTCAGCAATCTGCTCTTTATTAACCCAAACAACTTCTGTTATTCCTTCTTCAGTTTGTGGTACTAAGCTTCCTTTAAAATCAGAATGCATAGCAAACCAATAAGTTCGTTTAAGTATTTTTTTTCCATTTAATTCATAAGTATGATAGGTGTCTTGCAAAGCATTTACAATACTTAATACTGAAATTCCACACTCCTCTTGGACTTCACGAATTGCACACTCTTTAATATTTTCATTAAGTTCCAATTTTCCTTTTGGCAAATCCCATTTATTATTTCTAAAAATCATAAGCAATTGATTTTCATTATTATAAACTAGTCCTCCTGCAGCTTTAATTAATGAATAATCAGTACAAAAAATTTCCCAATTATCAGTTATAATTTTTGGCTCATTATTAATGTAAACTTTATATTTTTGCGGCATGATATATGATATTGACATTGCTAAACAAGTTGCTAAATCTTTATTGCAAATAAACGCAATTATTTTACAACCCAACAACCCATTTATTTGGGCAGCAGGTTGGAACTCTCCAATTTACTGTGATAACCGAAAAACGCTATCATATCCTGAAATAAGAAATTACATTAGACAAGGATTGTCCGCTATTATTAAAAATCATTATAAAGGCGCCAGTGTAATTGCTGGAGTAGCAACTGCCGGAATACCACACGGAGCTTTAGTTGCTGAAGAGTTAGGCCTACCCTTTATCTATGTTAGAGCAAAAGCAAAAGAACATGGAAAAAAAAACCAGATAGAAGGTTATTTCGAACAAGGACAATCAGTCGTTTTGGTGGAGGACTTAATAAGTAGTGGTAAAAGTAGCTTGGATGCAGCAGAAGTTTTGCGTGAAGCAGGAATGCAAGTTAAGGGAATGGTTTCCATATTTACTTACGGATTTGATGCAGCAGCTGAAAACTTTAAAGTTGCCGACTGTGAGTATGTATCTTTATGCGACTACAACACCTTATTACCACAAGCAATCGAATCACAATATATTGAAGAAACTGATTTAGCTGTCCTAAAACAATGGAGAGAGAATCCTTCAATTTGGAAAAAATAAAACTATGGCAACGTTTAAATCACCAGATGTAATCGTAAACAGAAGTGCTGAAGATTTCTTTATTAAAATTGGAGACCTTAACAACCTAAAAGAGATAATGCCTTCCTCTATTAAGGATTTTGAAAGTACTGAAACAACCTGTTCGTTTAAAATGAAAGGAATGCCTACTATAAATTTAGAGTTAGGAGAAAAAACTCCCTTTTCGAAAATTTCCTTAACAGCCAAAGGAAGTAAAGTGCCTTTTTCTTTGAAATGTTTTATTACTGAAAAAGGAGATCAATGTCAAGCCCGTTTGGAAATAAATGCTGAGTTAAATATGATGATGAAAATGATGGTAGAAAAACCATTAACTCAGTTTTTAGATGTCCTAGCGAGTAAAATTGAGAAACTCTAAAATAAATATTTTACTTGCTGATTCTCAAATGAAGCAATGCTATCGTCTTGAAGCTTAATAAGTAGTTTGCCACTTTCACTTACCCCTTTTATTATTCCCATAAACTGTTTGTCATCACTTTCAAAAGCAGCTGGCTTATCTTTTAAAAATAAAGAATTCAAATATTCATTTTCTTGATTTTCACCTTTTTTTAAGCGCATTAATCGTTCGGATAAGAAACTTAAGAACTGCTCTTGTATTTCAGAAACTTCATATTCTTTATTAAGTTGCAAACGTAAAGAAGTAGCCTTGGGCGAATAATCCATAAATACAAGCTGATTTACATTAAAACCTAGCCCAATTACTGAATGAGTAATAAAATCTCCTTGTACTTTATTTTGTATCAGAATTCCAGCAATTTTTTGCTTGGCTACCAAAATATCATTTGGCCATTTTATTTCGGCTGCAATACCTAAAAATTTTAGCAAATCGCACACCGACAAAGCAACTATTTTGCTAATTACGGATTGCTCATCAAGTTTTATTTTAGGCTCAATAACAACTGACAGTGTTAGATTTTTGTTCGCATTGCTTTCCCAAGCCTTTCCTCTTTGCCCATTTCCCCCACTTTGATAGCTGGCAGTTACTACTAATCCTTCTTTAAAAATAAGTGAATCTTTCAAACTTAACGTATAATCGTTTGTTGAATTTATGGCTTCTAATTTTATGTGATTTTTAGTAAACAAAGCAGCCTAATTTTTTCAGAAATTATTGGTTTAAAAAATGTATTTTCGCAGTCGCAAATCTAAAAATAAAAATGGCTAAAAAAATTGATGCAACAAATATTCTATTAGAAAACATAATAGACGCAATACAAGATTTAAAAGGACTAGAAATTGTTTCCTTGGATTTAAGGAAGTTAGATTCTGCAATAAGCAAATATTTTGTTATTTGCACAGGTACTTCAAGCACACATGTTAACGCAATTGAAGGAAGTATTAAAAAAACAATTTCAAAGGACTTAGGCGAAAAGCCATTCCATACTGAAGGAAATAGAGTTGGAGAATGGATTTTAATGGATTACTCAGATATAATTGTGCACATTTTTCAAGAAAAAACAAGAGCTTTTTATAATATTGAGGACTTTTGGGGTGATGCAGAATTCAAAAATTACAAAGAATAAAAGAATTTAGAAATGAATAAAAAAAAGAAATCAAGTTTACCAGACGGGTTAAAAGGATTTAAATTCAAAATATACTGGTTGTACGCAATCATATTTGTGTTTTTTATTGGTTTACAATTTATAGGTACTGAAGTAACCAAATCTACTAACTGGCAGGAATTCAACCAAACAATGTTACAAAACCGTAAGGTTGACAAAGTAGTAATTGTCAATAAAGACAAGGCTTATATCTACATTAAAAAGGAATTCTTATCAGAAGAAGAGTTTAAAGAAGTAGGGAAAAAAGCTTTTGGTGATGCTCCAAATTTAGGCCCACATTTTTACTTTGAAATCGGTTCAGTTGAAACCTTTAGCAATGATTTAAAAGATGCTCAAGTAAATTTTGACAATGAAGATAAGATCTCTCCATTCTATGAAACACAAAAAGATGTATTTGGTGATATTTTAGGTTGGATTTTACCTTTAGCATTCTTTGTTTTTATTTGGTTATTCATTATGAAAAAGATGGGTGGTGGCGCTGGTGGTGCTGGCGGACAAATATTTAATATTGGAAAAACACAAGGCAAATTAGTAGACAAAGAAGATATAAAAATAACGTTTGATGATGTTGCAGGATTAGAAGGCGCTAAAGAAGAAATTACTGAAATAGTAGAC
>Ga0308021_10000499_pt1 | contig 18384 bp, 20 predicted proteins | sample Neamet351_FD_201296 | JGI IMG/M metagenome (GOLD analysis project Ga0308021, IMG submission 201296) | Marine microbial communities from water near the shore, Antarctic Ocean - #351 | ecosystem: Environmental > Aquatic > Marine > Unclassified | place: Southern Ocean | collected 2014-10-02
TAAAAATTATTTTTAGTAATCGATAGTGAACTAGTACCGTGAGGGAAAGGTGAAAAAGAGATTTGAGGAGTTGAAAAGAACTTGAAACTTGATGCTAACAAGCAGTTAAAGCTTTAAAAAGTGATAACGTACCTTTTGCATAATGGGTCAACGAATTTATTTGAGTAGCAAGCTTAAGCTAAAAAAAGCAAAGGCGAAGAGAAATCAAGTTTAAAACAAGTATTAAGTTACTCCAATAATACCCGAAACTAAGTGATCTAGTCATGAACAGGTTGAAAATTGAGTGGCAACATTCGTTGGAGGACCGAACCCGTGTATGTGGAAAAATACTGGGATGATTTGTGATTAGGGGTGAAAGGCTAATCAAACTTAGAGATAGCTGGTTTTCTGCGAAACCTATTTCAGTAGGACGTCTAAAAACTTTTTTTGGGGTAGAGCACTCGATGAATTAGGGGGACGTAAAGTTCTACCGCCTTCAAAGAAACTCCGAATACAAAATAAAAGAATTTAGGCAGACAGACTTTGGGTGCTAAGATCCAAGGTCAAGAGGGAAACAGCCCAGATTGTTCGTTAAGGTCCTTAAAAATAATTAAGTGAGTAAGGAAGTAGTAAAATTAAGACAACCAACAGGTAGGCTTGGAAGCAGCCATCCTTTAAAGAAAGCGTAACAGCTCATTGGTCGAGTTTTACCGCACCAAAAATGTAGAAGGACTTATATTATTTACCGAAACGGCAAACTTTAAGATATAACCTCTTTTAAAAGGTTATACATAAAGTGGTAGCAGAACGTCCTGTATGTTGTTTGAATTTAAAATAGTTATATTTTATTGAGATATCAGGATTGAGAATGTTGACATGAGTAACGATAAACAATGTGTTAAAAAGTTTAAATAAAACTAGGAAAACATTGTCGCCGTAAGTCCAAGGTTTTTAAGGGAAGGCACATCCTCCTTAAATAGTTATGAAAAATTAACTCTTATAAAACGGTCCCTAAGAAAAAAGCGAAAGCTGTATTTAATGGGTTGATAGTTATACTATCATTATTAAAAGTGACGGATTTTGACAATTATAACCTATTCTACAGTTTGAATAAGTATTTTTTAAAAGTTCCAGGAAAAAGCTTTAATAAAGTATCCGTACTAAAACCAACACAGGTGGACAGGTCGAGTAGACTCAGGCGCTTGAGAAAACTATGTTGAAGGAACTCGGCAAAATGACCCTGTAACTTCGGGAGAAGGGGTGACTCTTTATAGGTTGGACTTCAAATTTGAGGTCTTTAAAATCAATAAAAGTTGACACAAAATCGGGGACAGCAACTGTTTAGTAAAAACACAAGTCTCTGCCAATTCGTAAGAAGAAGTATAGGGGCTGACACCTGCCCGGTGCTCTAAGGTTAATGGGAGAAGTCTTGGCTTTGAACTTAAGCCCGAGTAAACGGCGGCCGTAACTCTGACGGTCCTAAGGTAGCGAAATTCCTTGGCATCTAATTAATGTCCTGCATGAATGGTGTAATGACTGTCCCACTGTCTCCAACATAGACTCAGTGAAATTGAAATCCCCGTGAAGATGCGTGGTACCCGTAGCTAGACGGAAAGACCCCGTGCACCTTTACTATAATTATACATTGCAGTAAAAAAATTTATGTGTAGAATAGGTGGGAGCTTTTGAAACTTTTACGCAAGTAAACTGTAGAAGCATCTTTGAAATACCACCCTTAACTTTTTTCACTGCTCATTTCTTTTTATGGAAAAACATTGTATATTTGGTAGTTTGACTGGGGCGGTCGCCTCCTAAATAGTAACGGAGGCGCACTAAGGTAAGTTCAAACCGTATAATTTCGGTTGTAGAGTGCAATGATATATACTTGCTTGACTGTAAGATTGACATATCGAACAGGGACGAAAGTCGGTCATAGTGATCCGGTGATTCTTAGTGGAAGGATCATCGCTCAACGGATAAAAGGTACGCCGGGGATAACAGGCTAATTTTCCCCGAGAGACCATATCGACGGGAAAGTTTGGCACCTCGATGTCTGCTCATCGCATCCTGGAGCTGTAAGTGGTTCCAAGGGTTCGGCTGTTCGCCGAATAATGTGGTACGTGAGCTGGGTTTAGAACGTCGTGAGACAGTTTGGTCCCTATCTACTACGGGCGTTAGAAAATTGAGAAGATTAGACTTTAGTACGAGAGGACCGAGAAACGTGAATCAATGGTTTGCCAGTTGTCGTAGCAACGGCATCGCTGGGTAGCTACATTCATAACGGATAATCGCTGAAAGCATCTTAAGCGAGAAACCGTGACCCTTCAAGATAAATTTTCTTAAAAAAGCTGTAATAGATTATTACTTATATTTTGATAGGCTTTCTGTGTAAGAATTGAAAGATTTTTAGCATAAAAGTACTAAAAGCTTGGATATTATTATATTTTATTTTACTAAGGGTAATTCCTCGAAAGAGAAAAAAAAGTGGTGGGGCTTACCCTAAATAAAAAATAAACCCGTTTTTAACAATTATAGTTATGCATTGGGGCAATTTTTTTTGAGAGAACCTCCCTTCCTATAATTTTGTCAAAGAGTGTTTACCCGGATTCAGTATAAATATGTTATTAAAAAAAATAAACCCTATAACACCTTCTATGCGCCATTTAAAATTATTGGATAAGTCTATGCTTTCTAAAATAAACCCTTTAAAATCAAAATGCCGAGGGTTAAAACTCACTGGTGGTAGAAATAATTTAGGGAGAATCACAAATTTTAGAAAAGGAGGCGGTCACAAAAAATTATACAGAAAAATTGACTTTATTCGAACAGAAACAGAAGGTATTGTTTTGTCGTTAGAGCATGACCCAAACCGAACCGCGTTTATAGCTTCGGTTTATGATTTAAAAAAAAAGGTCTTTTTTTACATTTTAGCACCACAAGGCTTAAAACCAGGGGATATAGTAAAATCAGGCCCGCATGCTGAAATTAAAATAGGCCATTCTTTACCCATTGAAAAGATTCCAGTTGGAAGTTTTATTCATAACATTTGCTTATCAAAAGGAAAAAAAAGCCAATTGGTACGTGCTGCTGGGAATTTTGCACAACTAATTCAAAAAGACAACCTTTTTGGTAGGATCAAGTTACAGTCTGGTGAGCAAAGGCTAATTTCGGTTGATTGTACTGCAACTATGGGGATCCTTTCAAACGAAAATAAAAACTTAATTTGTTTAGGAAAAGCCGGGCGTTCTGTTTGGCTCAATAAACGGCCTACTGTTCGAGGTGTAGCTATGAACCCTGTAGATCATCCTCATGGTGGGGGTGAGGGAAAATCATCGGGAGGCCGTCCTTCAGTTACCCCTTGGGGAAAACCTGCAAGAGGCCAAAAAACTAGCCGTTCTAAAAATAAACTTGTGATAGTGTCGCGGAACAGTCAACTTTAAAAAACATGAGTAGATCCACTTGGAAAGGTCCTTTTATAGAGAAATCTTTTTTTAAACAAAGTTTAAAAAAACAAACAAATAAAAAAATCGAATTAAAGACTTGGTCGAGAAAGTCTACTATTTTACCCTACTTAGTAGGTAAAATAGTTAATATTCATAATGGCAAAAAATTCCTGAAACTTAAAATTAATGAGCAAATGCTTGGGCATAAATTGGGAGAATTTGTACCTACTCGAGCTCGTTTTTTTTATAAAAAAACGAAAAATAAATAAAATATCATGGGCCAAAAAGTAAATCCTACCGTATTTAGAATAAATTCAAAAAATATTGTTTGGGATTCTCATTATTTTTCAAACACCAAAAGTGAGTCATCTTACTATTTATACCAAGATTTAGTCATTAGAGAAGCATTGGATAAGATTTTTGGAAGCCGCGGTGCCGTTTTGGTAAGCTGTGTGATTAAACGTTCCTCTTCTGAACTCAGGGTTTTTATTCAATTCTACGCTACGCGTGCTGTTGCGAGCAAAGGTTCGTTGCTAAAACGTTTGCGGATTGTAAAGTTTCGAAAAAAACTTTGGAAGAAAACCAAAGTACGGAAAAATAAAACGAGCTTGCTTCAAAATAATAAAGAGAATTTAAAAGAAAAAATTTATGCTCGGGCTAACCAAAATTTATATGCTAGAAAGCCTGCACTAATTTTTTTACAGAACACTAAGCTAGAAAAGAAACTAGCCCTAATTTTAGTTCGCTATACGAAAGTCCTTAAAGTAACGTTATTCTTTAAAAATATTCAAAACAACCTTATTTTTAAAGTGATGCGCTATGGACCTTATAAAACAGCAGCTAAAAAATTACGAAGCTACGCACGTTCGAAAGGTATTTCTTACCATGAAGGTATGGAGCTGTTTGTTTTACTTTCTGAAAAGGGTAATAATGCAGCCCTCTTAGCCCGTTTTATTGCATTTAAATTTAGATTTATGCGAAGGCATAATATTTTTCTTACTTTCTTAAAAAGAACTCTTTTTATTTTTGAAAAAATAGAAAGTTCCAAATGGCAAGGTATCAAAATAGTTATTTCGGGAAGATTTAATAATGCGCCTCGAGCTAAAAGCCGGATAATCCAGTGTGGTTGTTTACCACTGCAAAGCGTAAATTCCAAAATAGATTACCATAAAACAAGCGTCCATACTCAAGCGGGAACCTTTGGGTTAAAAGTTTGGGTTAGTAAAAAAGAATTTGATAAAAATGTTTTTACAACCGAAAAGAACTAAATATAGAAAATACAGAAAAGGACGGCTTTCTAACCTAGAGTATCGATCCAACAAATTAAAATTTGGAACCTTTGGTTTAAAAGCTTTAGAATCGGGCTGTATTTCAGCACGTCAAATTGAAGCTGTACGACAAGCAATTACTCGAAAAACAAAAAGAGGTGGGAAAGTTTGGATTAGAATCTTTCCTGATTTACCCATTACTTCAAAACCGATTGAGGTTCGTATGGGTAAAGGTAAAGGTAATGTTGACCATTGGGTAGCTCGAATTGCAGCAGGTTCTATATTATTTGAATTAGACGGTATCCCAGAAAAATTAGCAAGAGCTGCTTTAAAAACAGGTGCTGGTAAATTACCCGTAAAAGTGGTAATTGTTGATTAGAGTACCGTAAACAATTGAAAAAAATCTTATGCTAAACACAACAATAAAAAAAAAAATTAACCTAATTTTATTAAAAGGGATTAAAAAAAAGAAAAAGAATTTTATTAAAGTGGAGAAAGTTTGTTTGAAAGCCAAGCCTTTAAGTAAGTTTTCCCTTTTTATTAGAATAAAACAAAAGGGTACTTTCCTTTTTAGAAGGTACTTAGTAAAAAATAAAAACACCTTTTTTCTCTATACCCCCTCGCAGAAAAACCCAAAAGTAGAGGTTTCTGGGGACAGGGAAAAAAAAACCTTTAAACGTTTAGGCTTAAAAAGGGTTCGGTCTTCGTTAAGAAGAAAAAAACCTTTTCTGTTTAAAAAAATAAACAGAGCCTACCTGAGAGATAGTGGGAGAAAACTGGAGGCAACTCAGAAGGTAGGCAAGCTTAGGCAGAGCAAGAGGGCAAAAAGTATTGGTTTATTTCGTCAGTTTAATTGTGGTTTAAGCTTTACGAAAAGGTCAGCCCCGCAGTTTAAAGCCCGTTTTAAGAAACTAAAAAAAATTAGTTTATAACCAAAGAAATTGCGTGTTTTTAATTATAAAAAAAATCAAAAAATTAGTTTAATAGCCAAAGGTTACTAATCAAAAGAGCACCTATCTCAGGAGTAGGTAGGGGCGGGTTCTTATTTTTATTCTTTAAGCTTAAGTTACTAGGCGGCATAAAGAATAATTTTTTTTATTCTTTAAGGCCGTATTCGACTAACACTTTGTTAGATTGAAAAAACATGTTATTACAAGCTGCTAAATTTATTGGAGCTGGGTTAGCTACCATCGGATTAGCTGGAGCTGGAGTTGGTATTGGTACCGTATTCGGTGCTCTAGTTCTAGGTACTTCAAGAAACCCTTCTTTAAAAGACGAATTATTCAGATTAGCTATTTTAGGATTTGCGTTAACTGAAGCTATTGCTCTTTTTGCGTTAATGATGGCTTTCTTAATTCTTTTCGCTTTATAAAAGCTATAGTTTTTACGAAGTGTCTTTAAATAGATTTTTATTTAAAGCCGCGGGTCTTTTTTTTCAAACCAAGAAAAAACAATGAATTTTTAGTAAAAAGGTCGAAAAAGGGGCGTTAGCCTAGCCCTTTTTTAAGTATTGTTTTTTTTCTCTAAAACCAAACACAACTTTTTAGAACTTTTTTTCATAGTTAAGATGTAATTTACTTTAGACTGATTACTATTTAGGTTTAATCCTTTATGGTTGGCCTGTGAGACAGAATGTACCCTTTTCTTATCTTTTAACCCCAAAAACACAAGATTCTCGTGTATTTTTAAGAGGCTTTCGATATCGTAATTTAAGGCAGGTTTATTATAACAGCTAAAGAGTATAGGGCCTTCAACTAGATTCAAAATATTTTTCAATTTACTATTTTTTATTAAAATTTGTACTAATTTTGTACTAATTTTAAAAGAATTCAAATTTTTTTTTATAAATATAGACTTTAACTCTTTAAAGCTATTATTTGATAAGTTAGTTGTTTGAAAAAGGAAAAAAGTCTCCTTTTCCAATAGTTTTTTTATAAGATTTATTTTATATTTATTGACCCGTAGTTTCGATTTCATTGTAATTATTTTAAGTATAAGCCTAGTAGGATTCGAACCTACGACGGAACCGTCATGAGCGGTACGTTCTACCACTGAACTATAAGCTTCCATATTTTATGGGTATTATACGTTCTATGTATAAGTATCTCAAAAAGGGTTTAGTCAATTGCCTTTGGAAGAAAGGATGCCTCTCCTAATTACTATAAAAAATAAATCAATTAACACTTTTATGTTTAGTATTAACCAATTCGTAATAATTCTTCTTGTATTCTTTCTCTTTTATGCAGATTTACCAAAACTATTAAGTCAATCTATCGCTTATTTAAAAGCAGTGCAAAAAGTTACTGGGAAAGAAAATAAATCAGAAAAATAAATCAGAAAAAGAGGGACTCGAACCCACAACCTTCGGCTTTGGAGACCACTGCTCTACCAATTGAGCTATTTTTCTTTAAGCAGGCTATTTCTAAATTTCAGAAATAACTTCTACCTTTAAGTAAATGTTAGAAGAGTTTTTAGTCAGTAAACTATGTAAGATAATTAAAAACATTTCGTTATGATCCGGGTGAATAGTGTATCTAACCGTTTTTGAATGAATAAGTTCTTCAAACTGTTCCCTAGCACTTTTATTTACGTGCGGTGAGCTTAAGACAGTTTTTTTGGTTTTTGTTACTGTAAGGTTTTTAGAGTTAATTTTTTTAATATGGATGCTATTGTTAAAAAAATTATTTAATCTTTCACAATAAGTACCCAGTAATTTAATTTCATATGAGCAAAAAGTTAATTTGTAGTGATAAAGCATAAGTCTTTTTTAAACTAATAAGGTATAGATGTATAATTATTTTTTTGAATTTCAAAATAGAACTATTTATATTTTTATAATGTTTTTTTCCCTAGTAATTTTAAGTTACTGCTATAAAGAAGCGTTATTTTATTTTTTGGTAAAACCTGTGTTTCTTTCTACAAAAGGAAAAACATCCCTTTATTTTATTTATACGCATATCACGGAGGTCTTTATGACATATTTTCGGGTATCGCTACTTTCAGGGCTCTATTTAACTTTACCATACCTTTTTTTTCAAGCATGGAAATTCTTCCTTCCAGGTTTTTATTACTCCGAACAATCTTTTTTAAATGTAGCCTTTTTTTATTCTTTTTTTATTTGGCTGATTACGAGTGTTTTAATTTTTTTATTTTTTTTGCCTTACCTTTGGCTATTTTTTTCTGAGTTTCAGCTCTCTTCAATACCCGGGACTGTTCCTTTTTTTTTTGAAGCAAAGCTTGATGAGTATACCTTTTTTGTAACGCGTACTTTTTTCGGGATATCACTCTTGTCACAGTTTTTTTCTTTAACACTGTATATTTTATTTCAATACACACAAAAAGACCTAAAAAACATTAAAAATTTACGTTCTTATCTTTACGTGACTACGTTTATCTTTGCCTGTCTTGTCACCCCTCCTGATGTGATAAGTCAATTAATAATTGCTATACCTTTTATTTTATTCTATGAGGCGCTAGTTTTTTATTTATTACTAAAAAACGAGTATTGTTGGCAATTGAAAAATTAGGTAAATTTTTTTAATAAGGTAACCAATTAAAAGACATTAAGATAGAGACTGTAATTAATAACCAACCTAATGAGAAAGGCAAAAATACTTTCCACCCCAACGCCATAAGTTGGTCATACCGATATCGGGGTAAAGCCGCCCTCATCCAAATAAAAAAGATTACACCGAAACAAATCTTAAGGCTAAACCAAAATGAGCCTGGAACCAAGTTAAAAGGTACCATATCTAAAGGAGCTAACCAACCCCCTAGAAAAAGTAAGGAGGTTAATGAACTCATCAGTAACATGTTAGCGTATTCCCCTAAAAAGAATAATGCAAACCCCATTGCCGAGTATTCTACGTTATAACCAGAAACTAACTCAGCTTCTGCCTCGGGAAGATCAAATGGGTGCCTGTTAGTTTCGGCTAAAGCTGAGATAGCGAACATCAAAAACATTGGGAATAATGGGACAAAAAACCAAACCCCTTTTTGAGCAAGAACTATCTCACTTAAGTTAAATGATCCTACACAAATAATAACGGTAATAATAATAAACCCGATAGAAACTTCATAAGATACCATTTGTGCAGCAGACCTCAAAGCCCCTAAGAAAGGGTATTTTGAGTTACTTGCCCACCCAGAAGTAATTATACCGTAGACACTTAAAGATGACACTGCGAATAAATAAAGAATTCCTACGTTGACGTCTGCAAGAACAATACCCTCAGAAAAAGGGATTACTGCCCAACCAATCAAGCTTAAAATAAAAGTTAGCATGGGCGCAATTAAAAAAACAGTTAAATTGGCGTTGCTAGGTAAAATAGTCTCTTTGGCAAACAGTTTTAAACCATCAGCCAACGGTTGTAAGAGACCTAAATAACCTATTACGTTAGGGCCTCTTCGCCTGTGAATAGACCCCATAATTTTTCTTTCTGCCAAAGTGAAATACGCCACTGAAATTAATAGAGGTATCACGATAGCTAAAATTTTTAGTATGTTTGTTAGAGTAAAAAGTAGCATTAAGGTTAGAGACGGACTTGAACCGTCATTTATAGGTTTGCAACCTACTACATTAGCCAATTATGTTATCCAACCTATGTTTTTGGTAATTTTCTTGTTTGGGCTAGTATTTTTAAAAAAAGTTGGTTATTTAAGTAACGGAATAGTTCAGTTGGTTAGAACATTGGAATCATAATCCAAGTGTCGGGGGTTCAAGTCCCTCTTTCGTTAGCTTTTGGAAAGGTGGCTGAGTGGTTTAAAGCACTGGTTTGCTAAACCAACGTATATTTTTTATGTACCATGGGTTCGAATCCCATTCTTTCTAAAAAAAGTTTTTAAATTGTAGCTCACTTGGTGGAATAGGTAGACACGTCAGACTTAAAATCTGATGCATTTTTTGCGTATCGGTTCAAGTCCGATAGTGAGTAGTAAATTGTAGCCAAAGTGGTGGAATTGGTAGACACGCTGGGTTTAGGTTCCAGTTCTTTTGAGTAGGGGTTCAAGTCCCCTCTTTGGTAGCTTAATAAATAATAATGCCAACTGTAAATCAGCTTTGTAATTTTATCCGTAAACAAAAAAACAAAAACAAAAAAACGCCTGCTTTAGAGGGCTGTGCTCAAAAAAAGGGGATTTGTGTTAGGGTATTCATAAGAACCCCTAAAAAGCCCAACTCAGCACTTCGAAAAGTGGCACGTATTAAATTAAGTAATGATAAAAAAGTTACAGCTTACATACCCGGCGAGGGGCATAATCTCCAAGAGTATTCTAATGTTTTAATGCGTGGCGGAAGAGTGAAAGATCTCCCTGGGGTAAAGTACCGTTTAATAAGAGGTAAATTTGACTTCGCAGGAAGTAAGAATAGAAAAACCTCCCGCTCAAAATATGGAGCAAAAAAATTAAAAAGTTAAAGATGAATAAAATTTTAACAAGTAAATTAGGGAAAAAATTCGTTAACCATTTAATGGTTAACGGTAAAAAAAATAAAGCGGAGCAAATACTTTTAGAAACATTAACCTTACTAGATAAAAATGCTGCTCATATTTTAACCAGGGCGATTGAAAACGTAAAACCGCTGTTAGAAGTAAGATCTATCCGGTTAAGAGGTACTAACCACCAAGTACCTATTCCTTTAAAGCAAGATAGAAGGATTTCCTTAGGGATTAAATGGATTATAGAATCTGCACGAAAAAAAAAAGGTAAGTCTATTAGCGGCAAACTAAAAGAAGAAATTCTTCTAGCTTCTAAAAAGCAGGGTGAAAGTTTGAAAAAAAAAATTGCAAGCCATAAGTTAGCATCGGCACACAGAGCCTTTGTTCATTTTAGGTGGTTTTAATTAAAAAGGATGACTCTTAATATTATAAGTTATTTAACTATAAATACAATTCTTTTCCTAATAGGAGTATTAGGGCTAGTTTTGAATAGAAAAAATATCCTAATTATTTTAATGTCAATTGAATTGATGCTATTGGCTATTAATATGAATTTTGTTGTTTTTTCCGTGCACCTTGACGACCTTTTAGGCCAAGTATTCGCCTTATTTGTTCTCACTGTCGCCGCAGCAGAATCTGCTATAGGCCTTGCCATCTTGGTAGTGTACCATAGGGTAAGAGGCACTATTGCAGTAGAACGTATTCAGACTATGCGAGGTTAAATTTTTAACATGATAATTTACTTCTGGTTAAATTTTATTATTTGTGGGTTAGAATCCCACCAGAAGCCTTCTAAATCCACGTTTAATAGGAGTCGAACCTATAACCTTCGGGACCGAAATCCGATGCTCTATCCAATTGAGCTATAAACGTTTATTTACTATTTTATCTCACGAAAGAAATGATACAAAATCAAAGTATTTTAATTATTGCCGATAATTCCGGTGCAAAAACAGCGAAATGTATTAAAGTATTAGGAGGTTTTCAAAGAAGATACGCCTATACAGGAGATACCGTGGTAGTAGCTGTACAAAAAATAAAATCCAAAAATAAATATCGGGCAAAGGTTAAAAAAGGGGACGTTCTAAGGGCCGTTATTATCGGGACTAGATTTAAAGAAAAACGGAAGGACGGTTTAATGTTTAAATTTAGTTTTAACTCGGGAGTACTTGTTAACAAACAAAATAAGCCTTTATCTACTCGTGTGACGGGACCTGTTACCAAGGAAATGAAAATTAATAAATTAATGAAGCTGGCAAGTTTATCCCCAGGGTTCTTATAACTCCTAGTTTAAAATGTACATTAACCAAACACACTCGAAAAGTATTATCTCTTATGATTTAACAACAAAATTTACACATAAAAACTCTTATCTTACGCCAAAACTAGAAAAAGTTGTTTTAAACTTTGGGACTAAAGAAGTCAGTTTAAAACTCTTAGCCTTAACTATGGCCGCCTTAGAAATGGTCTCTGCCCAAACCCCAAAGATGACCCAGTCAAAAAAGTCAAATATTTTTTTGAAAATTAGGAAAGGAGCACCTGTAGGGTGCCGTGTTCTTTTACGGAATAAATTTATGTCTTTCTTTTTATTTAAAACTATATCAAATGTCTTGCCTAATATTAAACTTTTTGAAGGGGTTACTATCACTAAAAGTCTTTCTACAAGCAAATCTTTTTCTTTTTCTTTATATGACCTGCTTATTTTTTTAGAATTAGAAAACCAATACACTCTGTTCCAAAAAATGCCAAAAATGGATATCTCGGTAGTCTCCACAGTAAGAAACTTTCAAAAGTCGAAAGTCTTATTAACGGGCTCACGTTTTCTTTTTAAAGCCTAAGACGTTAAAATTTTTAACGTTTGAGAATTAATAATATATATTAGGTACCTCCCTAAAAGGCTTTAAGTTATTTTTAGTACCCATTTTAAATAAGGTTGTTTTTTGTTGAAACTGTTTTGAAAAAAGGGGTACTCAAAAAAAAGGTATTTTACTATAGCATTTGCGAAAGTAACTCAACGGTAGAGTGTAACCTTGCCAAGGTTAAAGCTGAGGGTTCGAATCCCTTCTTTCGCTAAGAAGTTTTGGTACTATCTTAAAGATAAAGGAGGAAGAATGATCGAGTGGTTTAAGGTGCCTGTCTTGAAAACAGGTGTATTGAAAAATACCGTGGGTTCGAATCCCACTTCTTCTAAAAATTTGAATAAATAAGGCTAAATTGAAAACCATTTAGTTTTTTCTAAACCAACCTTTTTTGTTAAGGAAAAGTAGCTTAGTGGTAAAGCGCCAGCCTGTCACGTTGGAGACCGCGGGTTCGAATCCCGTTTTTTTCGTAAGGGTCAGGTAGCGGGGTTACCTATCAACTTCTCCAAAAACTATGTCTTGGGTACCTATAATGGTCACAACATCAGCAATCATATGCCCTTTTGACATAAAATTCAAAGCCTGTAAATGGCCAAAGCCTGGCGCTTTTATTTTACATCGATAAGGTTTGTTACTGCCGTCTGATATTAAATAAATACCAAATTCGCCCTTTGGTGCTTCTGTTGCTGTATAGGTCTCACCAACAGGGGCGTTTAAACCCTCACTAAACAGCTTGAAGTGATGGATCAACGACTCCATCGATTGTTTTAAATGTCCTCTCGAAGGAGGCGTTACCTTCCTATCGTCTATTTTAATAGGACCACTGGGGATAGCATTTAAACATTGTTCGATAATTTTTAAAGATTCCCGCATTTCTTGGACTCTTATTAAATACCGGTCATAACAATCACCATTAGTACCTACGGGTACAGCAAATTTAACTTGTTCATAAATATCGTAGGGCTGGGTTTTTCTTAAATCCCAAGAAATTCCTGAGCCCCGAAGCATGACTCCACTAAAGCCCCAATCAGCAGCGTCTTTAGCTGAAACAATCCCAATATCCACAAGCCTCTGTTTCCAGATACGGTTGCTTGTTAGCATCTCTTCCATTTCGTCCACCCTAGTGTTAAACTGTTGGGCAAAGATATAGATATCGTTCAACAATCCTGCAGGTATATCTGCACTAACCCCTCCTGGTCTTATGTACGCCGCGTGCATTCGCGCTCCCGAAACACGCTCATAAAACTCCATTAGCTTTTCACGCTCTTCAAAGGCCCATAAAAAAGGGGTCATTGCCCCCACATCCATAGCATGGCAACCGACAGCTAATAAATGGTTCAAAATTCGAGTGATTTCAGCAAAAAGTACTCTTATATACTGTGCCCTTACTGGAATACCGCACCCTATCAATTTTTCGACAGCTAAGGCATAAGTCTGCTCTTGGGCCATCATAGAAACGTAATCTAATCTATCAAAATAAGGAAGAGCCTGTATGTAAGTTTTATTTTCAATTAATTTTTCAGTTCCTCGATGTAATAGGCCGATATGGGGGTCAGCTCTTTCAACAACTTCACCGTTTAATTCTAGTACTAATCGTAATACTCCATGGGCTGCGGGATGTTGCGGCCCAAAGTTAATAGTAAAGTTTTTAACTTTTTTAACAAGGTTGCTTTTTTTTAGTGACATATCTTCTACACAAGAGTAAAAAATCCTTTTTAAACGGAGGGTATAGATTTTTATAGTTTAAATTTTTTTTTAAAGACTATCCCCAACGGGATTCGAACCCGTGTTATTATCGTGAAAGGATAATGTCCTAACCATTAGACGATAGGGACCTTTATATAAATTTACAAGAAAAACAACTTAAGATTTAATTTGATCCAATAAATTATTAATACTCATATGCATCAAATCAAGAAAAATTTCAGGGTAGATACCCATAAATAAGGTACCTATAAGTAAAGGTAAAAAGACAAAAAACTCTCGTTTTTCAATATCACAAAACTGCCGTAAATATTGGGTTTTTAAATTACCATAAACTATCCGGTTGAATAACCATAAAGAGTAGCCACCACCTAAAACCATCCCTGTAGCGCCAATAAAGGTAATAGTTGTGTTACACTCATAGGCACCTGCTAAAATTAAAAGTTCACCTACAAAACTACTTGTACCTGGCAACGCTATGTTGGCCATGGTGAAAACCAGAAAAATTAAGGAAAAAATGGGCATAGTATGGACTAACCCCCCATAATACTTAACCATTCGGGTATGATGTCGGTCATAAATCACACCAATCACTAAAAACAAAGCACTTGCCACAAAACCGTGGCTCAAACTTTGTAACATAGCACCCTCCAATCCGATAACATTAAAACTGAATAGCCCAATTACTACTAGGTTCATATGAGCCACCGAAGTATAAGCAATAATACGCTTTAAATCTGTCTGACGTATCGCTGTTAAAGAGGTATAAACAACAGCCATTGCTGCCATTGCGTAAACTAAAGGGGTAAAAAAAATACTTGCTTCCGGAAAAAGTGGGAATGAGAACCTTATAAAGCCGTAAGTACCCAATTTTAATAATACCCCCGCTAAAATAACAGAACCTGCCGTCGGTGCTTCTACGTGGGCTTCCGGCAACCAAATATGCATAGGTAACATAGGAACTTTAGTCGCAAAAGAAGCGAAAAACATTAGCCAAAGAAATTTCTGTTCTGTTCCCGTTAATGAAATAGATAATAATGTTTCGTAATCAGTCGTACCTGCTACATAATAAATATAAAAAATACCAAGTAACATCAGTACTGAACCTAAAAGGGTATAAAGAAAAAAGAAATAAGAAGCTCTAATTTTTCTTTCTCTCGAACCCCAGATACCTATTATTAAAAACATTGGAATTAAGACACTTTCGAATAAGATATAAAATATTAGTAAGTCTAATATTGAAAAAACCCCAATTAAAAAGGATTCCATAACCAAAAAGGCCATAAGGTATTCTTTAATGTTAGTTTTTATACCGACCCAGCTTGCTAAGATACACAATGGGATCAATAAAGTTGTTAGTATGATAAGGAATAGGGAAATCCCATCGATACCTAATGTTAAATTAATATTTAAGTTTGGTACCCAAAAAATTTCGGTAATAAATTGAAATTTAGAAGTAGCTTTATTAAAACCCACCCATAAAAAAAGTGATAAAAGAAAAGTTAGGAATGAAAAAAATAAAGCAGTGATGCGTAAAAGAGGTGCGTCCCAAGCAGGAATAAAAATTAAAAATACGGCACCTACCAATGGCAAAACTAAAAGATATAAGAGGATGTTATCAAGAGAAAACATAAAATTACTGAAAACTTTTGGGCTAAAAATTCTGGAAACAATCGGACTTGAACCGATAACTTCATGCGTGCAAAGCATGCACTCTACCAATTGAGTTATGCTCCCAATTAAAATAAGTATTTTATTAAAAATCAAAAGACGTACTTTTTGATCTGTTTACAATAGAACATTTACCCATAATAGGAGAAGCCGAAGAGATACCATCTGTTAAATAAAAATCCTCAACACTTGAAGACCATAGTTTTGCTTTCTTCTCACTAAAAGGTAGCCGAAACGAATTTAAACGTTCTAGCAGCCTTGGGGTTAAAATTTTCACCCTATCATTAAACGAGAAGCCTAATAAAAAAGACGAAAATATTTTTTTATCTAAAGAAAGTTTTTTTACGCTTGAAAATTTAGAAAGAAGAGCCAGTCCTACTTTTGATAATACCTGAGAACCTGATAATAAATTTCTATCAGAAGAAATTGAAGTAGAACCTAAGTTCTTTTGTAACAACCCAAAAGTATTTAAAAAAGAAGATTTTTCTTTTTCTACGTGCGATTTTGTGGGGATGATAAAATCAATTAGGTTTGTAGTAAATGTATCAAAATTAAAACGAGGACCTTGGATAATTATGGTAGGATATTTCCCTTTTTCACAAAAAAGAACCATATGCTCTAAAATTAACTTAACTTCTTTTGGATCAACTTCTACTAAATAAAGTACCGATGCCGTTTTAAAATCGGACGATGAGAGCTTTAAACCAGTAACCCCCAATGAAATTACTCCCAATTGGTTTGCTTGTTTTTGTAAAACGTTATAAGAGGTGGCTTTATTCAGAGTTACCAAACGGGAAACAGATTCTTTAATTTTAAAATACTCATCCGATTCTAATAAATCCGACCCGATTAAAACCATAGGATTTTTTGCTGCCATCCATTCCTCTTGGAATGGGCCAAATCGGCCTGATGGTGCGTATTCGTCCGTTCTAAAACGAGAAATTTCTTTTAAGGTTTCTAAATTAGCACCCAAATGAGTCACGGGATAAGTTAGGTTAAGAGGTGCTCCTATCGATGCTATTTTTAAGCCACCCTGCAAAAATCTTTTTCTTAGATGCAAGTTATACAACGAAGCATCGTATCGAGGATTTACTCCTACCAATAAACAAAAGTCTACTGTTTCTAAATCATTCATAGAAATATTTGTGTTAGAATTTTCTGCAAACTTATCCTTAATACCATTAATAGCGTAAAAATCTCTCGAGCTAAAAACAGAGCATACTTCTCTTGCAACTTTATTATTTAGAAAACAAGCTAGGTCTTTTGTGGATTGTAAGGTCCCCATATCTGCGTTATACCCACAAATAATACTAATAGCTGATGACCCACTATGAATTTCTTTAAAATTAATACTTGCTTTAACCAAATTTAAAAAAGAATCCCGTTTAGAAACAAGTTCACAAGAATCTTTGTAACTAGAAATTTGTTCTAAATTAGTATGATAGCTTGTAATTTTACTTTTCTCATAGGAAAATATATCATAAGGTACATGAACACCCGCCTCACGAAAGATTTTTTTCGATTCTGCTGAACAATCTAAATCTGGGGATACCCGTGCTACAGGAGACTTTGATCCTATGTAAGTCGTAAATTGGTTGGATAAACCTTCGTATGAAAATCTGGTCTTATCGGAAATCCAGAAATCACGAAATGATGATGGGTTTTCATCCAAATTAGAAAGCTCAGTGTTAAGATAAAATGGGGAAACCCGAACAATTTTATTGTCTTTTAAGTCTATCTTAACCTTATTACCTAAACCATCACAAATATCTACCATAAAATCTGTTTTTAATTCCCAAGGCCTAGCCGTGAAAGCGTAAGGTTTTGAGGTCAAAGCTCCGACAGGGCATAAATCAATAACATTACCTGAAAGTTCTGTTTTAAAAATTTTTTCAAGATAAGTACCAATTTCAGTTTTAGTTCCTCTAATGGTAGTCCCTAAATCCTCAATGCCAGCAATTTCTTCCCCAAACCTGACACAACGTGTGCAATGGATACACCGAGTCATAATAGTCTTAATTAAAGGACCGATATTCTTATCTAAAACACCCCGTTTTAAACCATAGAACCGTGTCTTATCACTTCCAAATGCCATTGTTTGGTCTTGAAGATCACACTCACCCCCTTGATCGCAAATTGGGCAGTCCAAAGGGTGGTTTTCTAGAAGAAATTCAAGTACATTTTCTCTCGCTTTTTTTACTAAAGGGGTATCCGTAAAGATAACCATGCCCCGCATCACAGGCATTGCGCAGGCTACGACAGGTTTAGGAGATTTTGCAACCTCTACTAAACACATACGACAATTTCCTGCAACAGATAACCTTTTATGATAGCAAAATCTAGGGACTTCAAAACCTGCAATTTCACAGGCTTTCAGTACACTTGTGTTAGGCAATACTGAGACCTCAACGTTATTAATAAGTAAATTTATCATAAATTTAAAACTATCAGACTAAAATCAACCAAAATCAGGATCTCTCCTAACAAAATACCCCATTATAATTTTCAACTATAAAATTAGTGTTTACTTCAACCACACCACACACCTAATAATTTCGCATTGAAAATCAAATTTTGTTTTAAGAAAAACCTGCTTTTTTAAGTGAAATACCAAACTTGCCTTTTTTGAAAAGGAAGTTGATTTGAGGCTGAGTTTGAATAAACCAAAAAGTTGTGTTTAGGCGTGTTTAATGCGGTGGTAAGGGGGTACCCTTAAAAGGCCTTTTTTGCCTTGGGGAATTACCCCAAAAAAAGGTTTTTTTAACCATTTGGCAAAAAGTCTCGGTAAAAAAGGTTTTTAACTTTTTTAACCCTAAAACTAAAGAGTACCCAAATTTTGTTTTAAGAAAAACCTGCTTTTTTAAGTGAAATACCAAACTTGCCTTTTTTGAAAAGGAAGTTGATTTGAGGCTGAGTTTGAATCAACCAAAAAGTTGTGTTTAGGCGTGTTTAATGCGGTGGTAAGGGGGTACCCTTAAAAGGCCTTTTTTGCCTTGGGGAATTACCCCAAAAAAAGGTTTTTTTA
>Ga0308021_10000509_pt1 | contig 18243 bp, 12 predicted proteins | sample Neamet351_FD_201296 | JGI IMG/M metagenome (GOLD analysis project Ga0308021, IMG submission 201296) | Marine microbial communities from water near the shore, Antarctic Ocean - #351 | ecosystem: Environmental > Aquatic > Marine > Unclassified | place: Southern Ocean | collected 2014-10-02
CACCTTTAAATGGTGGCTTAGGGCGGGCTGGCGAATATTAAAAATGCTGCACAGCTCGGACACGCCAAAAGATTCGTTTTTCAGTCCGCGCAGGACCTGTAAGCGCAGAGGGTCCGCGCTTGCCTTGCATAAGTTTGCGAGTGCATCGAGTTGACCTGCATAGATGGGCTCACTATCGGCCCTTTGCTTGTTTGCTACGGATAACATGACGGGCAGCTTAGCAGGAATTTACATCTATATCAAAATTATTCGATATAGATTATAGCAAAAGGAGGCTTAAGTTTCTATCAAGCCAACTATCTCGCTCACAACGGCAATTAGCGTTTGCTGTAAGGCCCCGCATACGCGAAAATAGCAGCCTCATTTTGAGCCTTCCGGGCTAGTCGCCCTACTTCTGGAGAAATCAATGCCGTCCCGCACTGACCTAGCTAATGCAATCCGAGTCCTGAGCATGGATGCGGTACAACGCGCCAACAGTGGCCACCCCGGTGCACCCATGGGCATGGCCGACATTGCCCAGGTCCTTTGGAATGACTATTTACAGCATAACCCCGCTAACCCCCAGTGGCCCAACCGAGATCGTTTTGTATTGTCCAACGGGCACGGCTCGATGCTTATATATTCCCTGTTACATCTCACCGGTTACGATCTGGATATTGAAGAACTCAAGAATTTCCGCAAGCTACACAGCAAGACGCCGGGTCACCCTGAATACGGCTATACCCCAGGTGTTGAAACGACCACGGGCCCTCTGGGACAAGGTTTAAGCAATGCTGTAGGCATGGCGCTGGCAGAAAGCGTTTTGGCGGCTCAGTTTAATAAGCCAGAATTCGCAGTAGTAGACCATTATACCTACACGTTTCTGGGAGATGGCTGCTTAATGGAAGGAATTTCACACGAAGTTTGTTCTTTGGCTGGTACATTAGGCCTAGGAAAGCTCATCGCATTCTATGATGACAACAATATCTCTATTGATGGTGAAGTGGGCGGGTGGTTCACCGATGACACGCCTGCGCGCTTCGAGGCCTACGGTTGGCAGGTTATCGCCGACGTTGATGGACATGACGCTGAAGCGGTCACTGCTGCGGTTGAAGCTGCTCGAAGTGAAAGCGGCAAACCCACCTTGATCTGTTGTAAGACATTGATTGGCAAGGGCTCACCCAACAAGGAGGGCACCGCAGCATGCCACGGTGCCGCGTTGGGTGCCGACGAAGTAGCCGCTACCCGAGAAGCACTGAGCTGGAAGCACCAGCCCTTTGTTATCCCAGATGAGATCTATGCCGGCTGGAACGCATTGGACAAAGGCGCAGCGGCCGAGTCTGCGTGGAATCACTTAATGCAATCCTATGCTGTAGCTCATCCTGAATTAGCGGCGCAACTGCAGCGTCGCCTCAGTGGAGACCTTCCGGATGATTTCAGTGAGCAGGCCGCTGCTTATGTCGCCCAGTGCCAGGCGAGCGGCGACAGTATAGCGTCGCGCAAAGCCTCGCAGAATTGCCTCAATGCATTCGGCCCCCTGCTACCAGAACTGCTGGGGGGCTCCGCTGACCTGGCCGGTTCAAACCTCACGCTCTGGAGTGCCTCTAAAGGCATTAGTGCTGAGGATGCCAGTGGCAACTACATTTACTACGGCGTGCGTGAGTTTGGTATGTCGGCGATTATGAACGGCATCGCCCTGCATGGTGGGTTTGTCACCTATGGTGCAACTTTCCTCATGTTTATGGAGTATGCACGCAACGCGGTGCGTATGGCGTCATTAATGAAGCAGCCCGCCATCTTTGTATACACCCACGACTCCATCGGTCTGGGTGAAGACGGTCCAACCCATCAGCCGGTGGAACAACTCACTGCGCTGCGCTCAACACCCAATCTGCATACTTGGCGCCCCTGTGACACGGTCGAGTCTGCTGTTTGCTGGAAGTCGGCGATAGAGCGCAGCGACGGTCCCAGCGCACTGGTTTTTTCCCGCCAAAATTTGCCTCACCAGGCGCGTAGTGAATCACAAGTTGCCGATATTGCTAGAGGCGCTTATGTGTTGCGCGATGTCGGGGGCGCTATAGACGCCATTTTAATCGCCACTGGCTCGGAAGTGGGCCTGGCAATGTCGGCTGCTGAGGCGCTCGCTGCCAAAGGGGTGAATGTGAGAGTGGTTTCCATGCCCTGCGCTGAAATATTTGCCCAGCAAGATGCGGGCTACCGGGAGGCTGTGCTGCCCAGTGACATTTTGGCCAGAGTGGCGGTAGAGGCACTGCATGCAGACTTCTGGTACAAATTTGTTGGCTTGGACGGCCGGGTCGTGGGTATGACCAGTTTCGGTGAATCTGCCCCTATCGACGATCTGATGCAACACTTCGGCTTCACGCTAGATAACGTAGTGGCGACAGTCGAAGATGTATTGTTATAACGGCCAGCTGTTTTGCTAAGACTGGCAATTAATGGCTATGGGAGAATTGGCCGCTGCGTGCTGCGTGCTCTGTATGAAAGCCCCCTGCGCGACTCGCTGGGAATTGTGGCCATTAATGAACTGGCCGATGCCCGCACCGTAGAGCATCTGAGCAAATATGACTCAACCCATGGTCGTTTTCCCGGCAATATCAGCCGTTCGGGTGAAACCTTACAGGTTAATGGCGATGCAATTGCACTGCTGCACAGAGCGGATATTGAAGACTTACCCTGGTCCCAGTTGGGTATTGATATCGTACTGGAGTGCACGGGCGCATTTTCTGATCGGCAAACGGCGCAAAAGCATCTGCACAGCGGTGCGCAAAAAGTTTTGTTTTCCCAGCCAGCCCAGCCCGATGTGGATGTAACTGTGGTGTATGGCGTCAATCACCAGAATTTACTCGCGCAGCACCAAATAGTGTCCAATGCCTCCTGTACTACCAATGGCATAGTGCCCGTAATAGCGGCATTGCAGGATGCCGTTGGTATAGAGGCCGGCACCATCACAACCATTCACTCAGCGATGAATGACCAGCCTGTGCTCGACGCTTATCACAATACCGACTTGCGTAAAACACGGGCCTCTTCACAGTCTATTATTCCGGTGGACACCGCTCTCGCGCTAGGCGTAGATCGTGTACTTCCGGCTTTAGCGGGGCGCTTTACCGCCCAAGCTTTGCGCGTTCCGACCTTGAATGTATCCGCTATGGACCTTACTGTTATGGTGAGCACAGATACCGACGTGCAGAGCGTCAATGCGGCACTGGAAAATGCCGCCGGTAGCCAATATGGCGGGGTGTTGGGCTATACCACTGAGTTGCTGGCTTCTTGTGATTTTAACCACGACCCGCGATCCAGTATTGTCGATGCCAACCAGACTCTGGTGAGTGGCAATCGCCTGGTAAAAGTGTTGATTTGGTTTGACAATGAATGGGCCTATGCCAATCGCATGTTGGATGTGGCTAGCTATTGGGGCGCGCTTAATACCGACAGGGCAAAGTAGTAGGCATAAAAATGGGTTTGAAGATGGAATTAATGAGCGAACAGAATCTTCAAGGCAAGCGCGTGCTTATTCGCGAAGATCTTAACGTACCTTTGAAAGATGGACTTGTAGCCAGCGACGCTCGAATTCGGGCGGCGCTGCCCAGTATTGAAGCGGCTTGCAACGGCGGTGCCAGTGTCATCATAATGTCTCATCTGGGTCGCCCCGTGGAGGGTGAGTTTGACCGGCAGTTCTCTTTGGCACCCGTGGTAGATCACCTGTCAGCTCTGTTGCAGAGGCCAGTGCGTTTGTTAGCGCACTGGCGTGATGGCGTTGAGTTGGCGGCGGGCGAGATTACAGTAATGGAAAATGTTCGTTTCAATCCCGGGGAGAAGGCGGATGATGAAGCGCTGGGCAGAGCCTATGCCAGCTTGTGTGACGTGTTCGTCATGGATGCTTTTGGCACTGCCCATAGGGCCCAGGCCTCTACCCATGCGGTAGCCAAATTTGCACCAATCGCCTGTGCAGGTCCCTTATTAGAGCGCGAGTTAACCGCTTTGAAGCAAGCGCTCGCTAACCCGAAAAGACCTATGGTTGCTATAGTTGGCGGCTCTAAAGTTTCTACCAAGCTCACGGTTCTTGAGTCTTTGGTAAGCCAGGTAGATCAGTTGATTGTTGGGGGCGGCATAGCCAACACTTTTCTGGCGGCCAGTGGGGCGCCGGTGGGAAAGTCGCTGTATGAGAAAGACCTTATTGACACGGCTAAAGCCCTGATGGAAAAGACTTTTATTCCACTCCCCCCCGACGTGGTGACAGCTCCAGAGTTTTCCGCTGATGCCCTGGCCACACTGAAGCTGGCGAGGGAGGTGACTGAGGACGAAATGATCTTCGATATTGGCCCACAGTCCTGTGCAGAAATTACTGATATCCTCATCAATGCAGGTACCATATTGTGGAATGGCCCGGTGGGTGTTTTTGAGTTCGACCAGTTCGCCGCAGGTACTAAGGCGGTGGCTGAGGCGATTGCAAACAGCGAAGCTTTTTCTCTGGCTGGGGGTGGCGACACATTGGCCGCCATTGATAAATTTGGCATTGCCGAGCATGTTTCTTATGTTTCTACAGGTGGAGGCGCTTTCTTGGAGTACGTGGAAGGCAAGACCTTGCCCGCGGTGGCAATGTTGCAACAGCGCGCCAGTAAAAACTCAACAATTTAGAATTCTATAGAAGGAAGAATGACATGGCATTAATCAGTTTGCGACAGTTGCTGGATCACGCGGCGGAGAACTCCTATGGCGTACCCGCTTTTAACGTCAATAACCTGGAGCAGACCCGGGCCATCATGGAGGCGGCAGATGAAACCAATTCACCGGTTATCATGCAGGCCAGTGCCGGGGCGAGAAAGTACGCGGGAGCACCCTTTCTACGCCACCTGATGGCGGCTGCTATTGAGGAGTTTCCCCATATTCCTGTGGTCATCCACCAGGATCACGGTATGTCCGCGGCAATCTGCCAACGCTCCATTCAACTGGGTTTTAGCTCCGTGATGATGGACGGCTCTCTGGGTGAAGACGGGAAAACGCCCATGGACTACGACTATAATGTGGCGATTACCCGCAAGGTGGTTGAAATGGCCCACGCTTGTGGTGTTTCAGTGGAAGGCGAGCTGGGCTGCCTGGGGTCTCTGGAGACGGGCGAAGCCGGCGACGAAGACGGCAGCGGCGCTGAGGGCGTACTCAGCCACGACCAATTGCTCACCGACCCGGAAGAGGCTGCACAGTTTGTAGCCGCCACTGGCGTCGATGCGCTGGCCATCGCCTGTGGCACCAGTCACGGTGCCTATAAGTTCAGTCGGCCTCCCACGGGTGACATTCTGGACATCGCCCGCATTGCAGAAATTAATGCCCGCATTCCCAATACACATCTGGTAATGCACGGTTCCTCGTCGGTACCCCAGGAGTGGCTAGCCATTATTAACCAGTATGGCGGCAAAATCCCGGAGACCTATGGCGTTCCGGTAGAGCAGATCCAGCAAGGTATTCGCCACGGTGTGCGCAAAATCAATGTTGATACTGACCTGCGGCTGGCCTCTACGGGCGCTGTTCGACGCTTTTTGGCGGAAAACCCTGCGGCTTTTGACCCACGGGCTTTTCTGAACGAAACCATCAAGGCGATGAAGGACATCTGCACCGATCGCTATACGGCTTTTGGTTCGGCGGGGCAGGCGAGTAAGATAAAGGCCACCACATTGGACGGTATGCAGTTGGCTTACGACGCAGGTGGGTTGGCTGCCAAGGTAAGCTAGAGCACATGGCGAGGCCTACCACAGCTTCACTGGCGGCGCTGCGAGAAAACCTGCCGCCTTTTTCTCAGGCGGTTACGCCCTCCCCTGAATTCAACGATTTCTGCCAGTATTACGGCATACACTTCGCGAATCGCTGGTCTGGAGTTGAACACCGCATCGGCAGTGTAAGGTCGGGTCAATATTCTCTGGCAGTGCACAGTTACCAGCAGGGGGGGGCGACCAGCAATCTGTTGTTGGTGCACGGTTACCTTGACCACAGTGGACTGTTTGGCGAACTGATCGAATATGGCCTAAATAGTGGCTGCAATGTGGTTATTTTTGATCTCCCGGGTCACGGTCTGTCTAGCGGTGAGCCGGCGGCTATAGATGACTTCAAGGAATATAGCCGCGCGATTTCTTGCGTGCTCGCTGCGGCCGGTCTACCTGATCTACCCTGGTGGGCAATGGCCCAGAGTACAGGTTGTTCCGCATTGATGGAGTTTTCACGTAGCACAAACTGGCCGTTTCGAGCCACTGTATTCCTTGCTCCGCTTATTCGACCTAAAGGTTGGCGCAAGATCCGTGTTGCACATGCCTTATTGCATCGTCTTATAGATGGCACCAAGCGGAATTTTTCCGATAATTCCTCCAATAAGAATTTTCTCACCTTTATTCGTCAGGACCCTTTGCAGAGTAAAAAGATTTCTGTGCGCTGGGTTGGGGCTTTGAAACGTTGGCTGGAAGATTTGCCCATGAGAGATCTGGGCCTGGGGCCAATACTGGTATTACAGGGCGATGCGGATGAAACGGTAGCGTGGCGGTGGAATATGAGAAAATTACTGCTTCTTATACCGCAGAGCGAGATATCTTACCTGGAAGGGGCAGGGCATCATCTGGCTAATGAGTCGTTGAGTATTCGGTGTGATTATATGAAAAAAATTGATGACTACCTTAGTACTACGTCTGTGTTTCATGTCGGTACAAGAGCGCGCTTTTAATGTACAAGACTAGCTGATGGGGTATCTGTCAAGCAGCGGCCCCAGTGCTTTTTTCAGAGGATCCAGGTGCGCCTCGAAGTGTCGCCATTGCTCCAGACCGCCGGTGTAAATGGGTTGACGCACCTGTTCTGAGCTGGGCGTGCGAACGGCGCGTTCAGTTTCATAAAATTTCAGGCACTGTTTTTCGAATGATAGCTCACAGTGGCTTAACAGGCGTCGAATTTGCGCTTCTGGTGCGGCCACCATCTCTTCATATTGAACTCGTAATATCCGCCCTGGCAGTACTTTATCCCAATGGTCCATAACATTCACATAGTTGCGATAGTAGTGGCCCACGTCGCTGAGTTTATAGGTGAAACTCTGGCCCTGGGCAAATAACTGCTTGTAGGCAGAAAAACAGCCGGCCATAGGGTGGCGCCTGGCATCGATAATTTTGGCGTTGGGCAATATAAGCTGTATAAGCCCAATGTGAAGAAAGTTATTCGGCATTTTGTCGATAAAAAATGGTTCGCCGTGACGCTGCACTCGAGTTGAAGTGAGATAGGATTCCCCCAGCGCATAACGCTTTTCCGGCGACAGCTGGGCCAGGATTTCGGGATAGAGTGTGGCTGGGTTGTCGCGCTTGCGCCCGCCAAGCTTGCGTGAAATGGCGATGATATCCGGCAGCTCTGCGGTGCCCTCAACCATCGAATGGCTGGCGAGAATTTGCTCTAGTAGGGTTGATCCTGCCCTGGGTAAACCGACGATAAAGATCGGGTCGCGGGCAGGGCAGCCGTCACCGGCCCTCGTGGCAAAAAATTCTTCAGTGCAGGTTTTTATCGCCCGGATAGCATTAAACATATTTTTCTTTGGGTCGTAGTGGTGTTCCTTGCCCCGAATTGCATTACCGCGTTTATAGTACAGAAACGACTCGTCGAATAACTGGCGATCTTCCAGTGCTTTGCCCATGGCGAATGCCAGATGGCTCTGGTCGTCTTCGTCGCCTTCGTCCGAGCCAATGGCAGTTCGCATCGACTCTATGTCCTCATCGGTGAATTTGAATGTCTTGAGATTGGCAAGGCTCCAGTAGGCTTCACCAATAGCTGGGCTAATTTCAATGGCGCGACGATAGGCAGCAATAGATTCACTCAGCCTGCCTACTGTCTTCAGGGTGTGACCATAGCTGAGTTGTGCGGGGGCCTGTAGAGGGCGGCTTTTGAGTACAGTTTCAAAGATACTAAGTGCTGTTTTATGGTCGCCCATTCGCACCAGAATTGACCCCTTTAGAGTGAGGTGATGCGGGTTCTCAGGGTCATTTGCAAGCAAGATATCAACTTGCTTTAACGCTGCAGTGAGTTCCTGCTTACGCAATAGAACAACGGCGTAATTATTGCGTGCCAGATGGTAGTCGGGGGCTAACTCTAATGCGCGCTCAAGCAGGTTTTTTGCGTCTTCATAGCGACCTACTCGAATACCTATGTCTGCCAGCAAGCGCATGGCAGATACGTCGGTAGGGTGGTGCTTTAACACTTCCCTCACTAGAGGTTCGGCGAGCGCAAGCTTACCATCGTGTAAGTGCCCCGCGGCAGAAATCAGATCCGGGTGTGGTGGTGCGGCGGTCATACCAGTCGCTATTCGATTACTCCCTATTAGAACTTCTGTCCAAACCGGATGCCAATAGTCCGCGGTCGATTAGTGTCGAGGTAGGAGTCTTTTTCGCTGGGATATCCCGCGTAGGCGCGAGTAATTTCAGCTCGTTCGTCCGTAGCATTGTCGATGAATAAGTTAGCCGACCAGTTGTCTTTACCAAGGCCAAATGACAGGTTAACCAGATTATAAGCATCCTGCTTCTCTCGATTGTCCGATTCGAGACCGCTCCAACTGGAATCTGTGAATGACCAGGCAATCTGCGCGTGGGCGTCAAAACTGCCGATGGTTGCGTCATAGCGCCCAATTGTGCTGAACTGATATTCAGGTACGAAGGGCAACGCGGTGCCCTGTGGCGCGAGTATCTCGCCACCAGTAACGATATCGTCATCAAGTTCTGCGTCAGTGTAGGCACCAGAGAACGATAAGGTCAGACTATTGCTTAAAGCGTAGTCCACATCGAACTCCAGCCCTTTCACAGTGGCCTGACCGGCGTTGCGAATAATAGTCAGGTTGGACACATCAAAATCTAGAATAGCGAACTGGAACTCATCCCACTCTACGTAATAGACTGCGCCATTGAAACGAAGGCGATTGTCCATCCATGTTGTTTTCCAGCCCAGTTCCCAGTTAGTTGTGAAATCTTCTTTATAGGAGGGCACGCCCTCAACCCTGGCGCGGTTAACGCCACCGGGACGGTAACCTTCGGACCAGGTGAAGTACACCAGCCTGTCGTCGTCCAGCGCGTAAGTGAAGTTTAACTTGCCAATCACGTCGTCGTTCTTGGCGGTATCATCTAGAATTCTGGTATCGAAGCAGGGAAACTGCGGTGTACCGTTTTCAGGGTCTTCAACAAACTTGCCATTGTCGTCGTAAAATCCCGTGCAGTGACCTAAAAACCCATTGAAACCATACAGCTCGTTTTCATAGCGATAGTAACGGGCGCCACCCAGTACGGTCAGTTTATCTGTGATGTCAAAGCTTACCTCACCGAAGGCGGCTTCATCCTGATCGTTGCGCACCTGTTTGGTTTGCCATACGGTGTTGCCGCCTTGTATAACTGAGTCTGCGGAGTTCATATCGGGCGGAATCCACTGCAGGTCGAAGTCGTGCTTCGCTTCCTGGTAAAACATACCTAGTACGAAACGCAGGCGTTGATCCTGGGATGACTGAAGACGCAATTCGTGACTGTAGCGCTTCCAGTTTTCATTCTGGGCTACATACTGGGACGGGTTAGCACAACCCCCATCAGCGGCGTACAAATAGCAGTCGTTGCCATAGTAGTTGCCATACAGGTCTTCCAGGTATTCAGCATAGCCAGTGTAGTCATATTGACTGTCGCGATCGCGATCGAGGTAAGCGCCGGCATAGACCAGGTCCATGTCGCCAATTTTTCCTTCGACGGTTAGGCTGGCTTGGTACCATTCTTCATCGTAGAAGGTGTCAAAGAATTCCGTAGTTTCGAGATCGCCTACACCCTCTGCTTCAGGGTTGTGGTGGAATACGCCACCGGAATCCATTTTCTGGTAGATAATTGCAGGAGTGATGGTCCAGTTTTCATTGAGATCAACCTTCAGCATGGCTCGCCCACCGGAGGTGGTGACGTCGTTGAAATCATCTTCGACAACATCGCTATTGTCAGCAATGAGCCCACTGGCTGCGAATGTTATCTGGGATTGTATATTGTCAATGTACCCGCCGGCCTTGTCGTACCAGCCAACCAGGCGCAATGCCGCGTTGTCGCCGATAGGAAAATTAACAAAGCCCTCGGCGGTGTAGCCTACTTCGCCTTTTTTAACGGTGTTAACTGCAACATCATAGCCTGCTTGTGTCTCACCAATAACGGGCTTGTTAGTAATGATGCGCAGCGTGCCTGCCTGGCTGGAAGAGCCAAACAGTGTGCTCTGAGGACCTGCCAGAACTTCGATACGCGCGATGTCATAGGCGTGAATATCGAGAATTTCGTTAATGGTAGTAATAGGCTGCTCATCGAGATAGACGCCAACGCTGGGTTGAGACGCCGAGTGATTGCCATCACCACCACTGGAAATACCGCGCATATAAACCTGGGACATGCCCGGGCGGGAACTTTGGAATGACACGGTGGGCAAAAACTGGATGTAATCGTCAAAGCCTTTGATGTTGAGTTCGCTTAACTTATCGCCGCTCAAAACCTGTACTGAAATAGGGGTGTCCTGCAGGTTGGATTCGCGTTTCTGAGCCGTGACGATAATTTCTTCGAGGACTTGGGCGCTTGCCAGTTGTGACGGTAGTACTATCGCGGCCGCTGTTGCTGTGGCCAGCAGGGTTTTGCAAAAAGGCATCCGGTGTGCCATTGGTGTTCCCCTTATGTACATATTAATGTGAAATTAACTAATGCCAAATTACTATGTCCCGTTTCGAGGACCCGAACAGCACAAATTATAGTAAGTAGACAGTATATAGGCGTGTATGGATGAAAATCCCTCAATGGTCTGAAAAACATTGTGATATATTTACAGTAGGTACACAGATATGGCTTGATTAGTAGGCAGTCTCGGTTACTTCCTTCACAGCGCCGTGCTGTGCCACCAGTTCAGCCAGAAACTGGCCTTTATCTATTGCCACGTATAACTAACATCTCGTCAATCGGAGCGCCTCTAGAATAGCACCCGCGAGCGAATTGTCCCTTCAATCGCCGCTAACTTACCCAACGCCAGATCACTGTATTGCGCATCTACATCCATTACTACATAGCCGATGGCGTCGTTCGTCTGTAGGTATTGTGCCGTGACGTTGAGATTGTTCTCAGAAAATATGCTGTTTATGGCGCTCATAATACCCGGCACGTTATGGTGGATATGTAGCAGACGATGACTGTCTTGGTGCCCCGGCAAGGCGACGCCGGGAAAGTTTACTGAGGACGTAGTGGTGCCATTGTCGCTGTAGTGAGCAAGCTTCTCTGCAACCTCACTGCCGATGTTTTCCTGCGCTTCGACAGTGCTGCCGCCGATATGAGGCGTTAGCAGGGTGTTGTCAAAGCGCCGTAGTGGAGAAATGAACTGGTCATCATTGGAGCGCGGCTCCACTGGAAACACATCTATACCGGCTCCCCCAAGGTGGCCACTTTCCAGCGCGTCGGCCAAGGCATCAATATCGACCACGGTTCCCCGCGAGGCGTTGATGAGAATGCTGCCCGGGGTCATCTGCGCAAGCTGCTGCGCGCCAATCATCATGTGTGTGCTGGGGTTTTCAGGTACGTGCAAGCTGACGACATCGGAGCTGGACAACAGTTGCTCCAGTGTTGCCACCTGTCTCGAGTTGCCCAGAGGCAGGCGATTGCTTACATCAAAGAAACGCACTTGCATTCCGAGACTCTCGGCTATGACACCCAGCTGCATACCAATATTGCCGTAACCGATAATACCTAATCTCTTTGCGCGAATTTCAAACGAATTGGTGGCAGTTTTAAGCCACTGTCCGCGGTGTGCCGCCGCATTTTTTTCAGCAATGCCACGCAGTAATAAAATGGACTCGGCGATGACTAGTTCTGCCACGCTGCGCGTATTTGAAAAAGGCGCATTGAACACGACGATTCCACGTGCGGTGGCGCCTTTGAGGTCTATCTGGTTAGTACCTATACAGAAGCAACCCACGGCAATTAACTTCTTGGCTGCCTCCAATACATCTTCTGTGAGCTGGGTGCGAGAGCGAATACCGATAAAATGAGCGGTGGAAATAGCCGCCTTTAGCGCTTCTGGGGGCAGGGCCTTTTTGTGTTGTTCTATATTGGTGTAGCCCGCTTTGTTGAGGGTTTCGACGGCGCAGGGGTGAACACCTTCCAACAGTAGGAACTTAATTTTGCTTTTTTGCAGCGAGGTTTTTTGAAGAAAGGGGGCCATTGGGCTAAGTCCGTGACAACTGTGGTCGGGCGCAGATTCAGAGGGCGCGTATGTTAACATACACGCCCTGTGAATCTGCGCATTGTGAAAATTACCCGAGGACGTTCGTTTGCCTACAACAGTCACATCTTCCCTCCTGCAAGAGCTCCATTCGATAGTAGGGGAAAACCGCGTTCGCACCGATAGTGAAGCCCTGGCTCAATATGGAACTGACTGGACTACCGCCTACGAGCCCAGTCCCTGCGCGGTAGTTTTTCCGGGTTGCATCCAAGAGGTTCAGGCTATCGTTGCTCTGGCCAGGCGCGAAAAACTGGCCATTGTTCCCTCGGGCGGTCGCACTGGGTTGAGTGGTGGCGCAGTGGCGACTAACGGCGAATTGGTGTTGGCGCTGGATCGTATGAATGTCATCGCGGACTTCAACCCGGTTGATAGAACTGTGAGCTGTGGGGCGGGTGTGATTACCCAGCAACTGCAGCAATTTGCCGAGCAGCAAGGCCTTTTTTACCCGGTAGATTTCGCCTCCAGTGGTTCTAGCCAAATTGGAGGAAATATATCCACCAATGCAGGAGGAATCAAAGTAATTCGTCATGGCATGACGCGGGAGTGGGTGGCTGGGCTGAAGGTTGTTACTGGTACGGGCGAGTTGCTAGAGCTGAACCGTGGTCTGGTAAAAAATAACGCCGGCTATGACCTTGGTCAGCTAGTGATAGGGGCTGAAGGCACGCTTGGTGTCGTGGTTGAAGCGACTATGCGCCTTAGTCGGCCGCCAAAAGACGTGGTGGTGCTGGTTTTGGGTGTGCCGGATATGGCCGCTATCATGGAAGTATTATCGGTCTATCAAGGTGCGATGGATTTGTGTGCCTTTGAGTTCTTTTGTGAACTGGCCTTGCAAAAAGTTGTAGAGCACCAGGGCTTGCAGCGTCCCTTCGAAACGCCTACAGACTACTACGCGCTGATAGAAATTGAAGTATCCGGTGAGGGCGACATGGATACTGCCATGGCCCTGTTTGAGCAGTGCGTTGAATTGGGTTGGGTACTCGATGGGGTAGTGAGCGCGAGCATTGCCCAGGCTAGAGCGTTGTGGCACCTGCGCGAAGATATCTCGGAAACCCTATCCCGCTGGACACCCTATAAAAATGATATTTCAACGTTGATTTCAAGAGTTCCTGCTTTTTTGCTGGAAGTTGAGACAGTGGTGAATGAGCATTACCCCGATTTTGAGATTATCTGGTTTGGGCATATTGGCGATGGCAATGTGCACCTCAATGTCTTGAAACCTGATCAGCTATCTATGCCTGAGTTTCAGTCGCGTTGCCAAGAAGTGAGCCGCTGGGTGTTCGAGATTGTGCAACGCTTTGGCGGCAGCATTGCGGCGGAGCACGGTGTGGGTTTGTTGAAAAAAGACTATCTGCATTACAGTCGATCTGACCTTGAAGTACAGATTATGAGGCATATTAAGCAGGCCTTTGACCCGGCTGGAATTATGAACCCGGGTAAGATTTTCGACCAATAATATTCAGGCCTTGCGCGCCCGCCTCGATAGCGTCGTGCCACTGACCTAGTGTGGCAAATTCATGTGGATATGCTCAATACCGTCTTCGATGTAGGGGTCGCCGTCAGTAATGAAGCCCAGGCTTGTATAAAATCTCTCCAGATAGGCTTGCGCACCGATTCTGATATCGTTTTCGGGCCACACTTGCAGGTTATAGGCAATGCCGCGTTCGACTAGCTCTCGACCGATATTGTCCCCTCGGGCAGCGGGTGCAGTCACAATTCTCCCCAGTGAGCTCTGCGTGTAGCTCAGCTCTGGGGGCAGACAGCGCAGCCCCGCCAGCAGCGTTTCGCCCTGCCAGCACAGAATGTGTACGGACTGCTGATCCAGCCCATCCAGATCCAGGTACACGCAATTTTGCTCCACAACGAAAACTTCCTGCCGCAGTCGCAGCATTTTGTAGAGCTGCTGATTGCTAAGGTCATCAAAAGCATAGGTTTTCCAGGTAATCAATGTTGGTGGCCTCCTGGGCCATGGGCGTGACCATGAGCCACTTCCTCTTCGCTCGCCGCCCTGACATCTGTTATTTCTATTTCGAAATGAACGGTTTTTCCTGCGAGTGGATGATTGGTATCTACCTCGGCACTGTGTCGACCTGCCTTGATTATGGTGACAGAGCGTGTGCCCTCACTGGTGTTTAGCTGCGCCAAGGTGCCCGGCTTCGGCCTTAACTTGCCCTTGCCATGAAGCACCAAGTGTTTCATGGGGACGCGTTGCACATTACCAGGGTCGCGCAGGCCGTAGGCATCTTGTGGAGCAAGGCTCACGCTAACAGTATCTCCTGTAGCTTTGCCCTCCAGCTCCTTTTCAAGACCGCCAATAATATTCGACGCTCCGTGCAGATAGGTTGTGGGTTCTGACTTGTGGGAATTCTCCACCTCAGTCCTGGGCTGATCTTCTTCGCCCTCGTACAAACTGTAATCGAAGGAGACAACGGTGTTTGGTGTAATGTTCATGGGTACCTTCACTGGGCTTTACGAGCATGGGATAGTAAATGTAACTGGATTAAAGTGGTAGTACTGGGCAGCTGATTCATAAATTTTTGTCTAGGCGTTCTCCCCAACTGCAATAGTTGCTAATATACAGTACTTACATTTTGGGACATGCCAGTTACGGGCGAGAGTAATTAGTAGGCCTTTGCGGTAATCATAGATAAAAAATGAGCGATATTCTGGAAATTGATAACGACGGCGTAGAACAGGTTCTGCTAAAGACCTATGCCGAAAAAGCCTACCTGGATTATTCCATGTATGTCATTCTCGACCGTGCACTGCCTCACGTGGGCGATGGTCTAAAGCCAGTGCAGCGGCGCATTATCTATGCGATGAGTGAGCTTGGGCTGAAGTCCACTGCGAAGTTTAAAAAGTCAGCGCGTACAGTGGGTGATGTAATTGGTAAGTTTCACCCTCACGGTGACAGTGCTGCCTATGAGGCCATGGTGCTCATGGCCCAGAACTTCAGTTATCGCTACCCTCTGGTAGATGGTCAAGGCAACTGGGGCTCCCCTGATGATCCCAAATCATTTGCTGCGATGCGCTATACCGAATCGCGCCTCACTTTCTATGCACAGTCTCTATTGGAAGAATTGGGTCAGGGTACTGTAGATTGGACTCCCAACTTTGATGGCACGATGGATGAACCTTCTGTGCTGCCAGCGCAGGTGCCCAATATATTGCTCAATGGCACCACGGGTATCGCCGTTGGTATGGCCACAGATGTGCCGCCACACAACTTGCGCGAAGTGGTTGCGGCAACAATTCGACTACTGGAATCGCCCAAGTCAACCACTGCAGAATTGTGTGAGCATGTTTTGGGCCCGGATTATCCAACGGATGCAGAAATCATTACGCCTCGGGAAGATATTTTGGCCATGTATGAAACAGGCCGCGGCTCCATGCGCATGCGCGCAGTGTGGGAGCGCGAAGGTCCTGATATTGTAGTCAGAGCGCTTCCGCATCAAGTTTCCGGGGCCAAGGTACTGGAGCAAATTGCGGCGCAAATGCAGGCGAAAAAACTGCCTATGGTGGCCGACTTACGTGATGAGTCAGATCACGAAAATCCTACGCGCCTGGTCATTATGCCGCGTTCAAATCGGGTTGATATTGATGCGGTAATGAGCCACCTGTTTGCCACAACAGATCTGGAGCGCAGTTACAGGGTTAACCTCAATGTCATCGGGGTAGACGGAAGGCCGGGTGTAAAGGGGCTTACCCGTATTCTCAAAGAATGGCTAAGTTTTCGTACTGAGACTGTCACGCGCCGACTGCAATATCGTTTGGAGAGAGTACTCAATCGCCTTCACCTGTTGGACGGTTATCTCATAGCATTTTTGAATATTGATGAAGTTATTCACATTATTCGCACCGAAGACAAGCCCAAGCCTGTATTAATGACGGTTTTTAATCTCACTGACTTGCAGGCCGAGGCGGTACTTGAGCTTAAATTGCGCCATCTGGCGAAGCTCGAAGAAGTAAAAATTCGTGCTGAGCAGGAAGAACTGGCCGTTGAGCGCGACGCTTTGGAGAAGACTCTGGGTAGCCCGGCAAGGCTTAAAACACTGATAAAGAAAGAATTGCTGGCTGCGGCAGAACAATACGGTGACGGTAGGCGCTCTCCTATAGTGCTGCATGACGATGCCAAGGCCTTCAGCGAAACCGAATTGATGTCGGCGGACCCGATTACTGTGGTCATGTCGGAAAAGGGCTGGATTCGTGGTGCCAAGGGGCATGATATTGATCCGAACACCCTGAGTTATAAGTCTGGGGACGGTTTTAAAATGTCCGTTTGCGGCCGCAGCAATCAGCCGGCAGTTTTACTGGATTCTACGGGCCGCTCTTACACTATTTCGACGCATAATTTGCCCTCCGCCCGGGGCCAAGGTGAGCCTGTTACCGGGCGTATTAATCCTCCTTCCGGGGCCACTTTCGAAGGTCTGATGATGGGTGAGCCAGACCAGCTCTACCTGCTCGCGAGTGATGCAGGCTATGGGTTTTTGGCAAAATTGAGCGACTTGCAATCTAAAAATCGCGCTGGCAAGGCTGCTCTGTCCCTGCCCAAGGGCGGCGAAGTACTGCAGCCCGCCTGCATAGAAAGTGTGGAAGGAGCCTGGGTTGCGGCGGTGTCCAACGAAGGACGCATGTTGCTGTTTCCTCTGGCCGACCTGCCACAATTGGCAAGGGGTAAGGGCAATAAAATCATCGGCATTCCATCCGCCAGAGTGCAGAGCCGTGAAGAGTATGTTGTGGCTGTACAGGTGCTGTCAGAAAAGGACGTGCTGGTAGTATCGGCAGGCAAGCGTTATCTAAAGCTCAAGTTTTCTGAGCTGGAGCACTACCGCGGTGAACGTGGCCGGCGCGGAAATAAACTTCCCAGAGGTTTCCAGAAAGTAGAGCGAATGGAATTAGAACTCAGCTAGTGCTGGTGAGGCGCTTCCAGATGAGGCGGAACTGTCGCTCCAGCAGATCTTTGTAGGGCCCTTCAAAGCCCGTCAGCATGGCGTAGTCACGCAACTCAGTTTCCTCGCATTCCAGCCGCCCGGCAATATCGATATCCTGACAAACAACCGGGGCAAGTAAAACCTTCGGTGGCTTGCTGGCACACAGCGTTTGCAGTTCGTCGATAGTATGCTGCATATACAGGCCAGGATAGATATCATCGGCGTCGCCAATACCCAGTTCGCTCTGTGAAATCGCCATTGAGATCGAGATGGACAGGGAAATTTGCTTTTCCAGCTCGGTGCAGACACTGTGCACCAGCCAGGCACAGGATGCCGCCCTGAAAGAGGCGCTGCCGGCAGTAGAGTCGCCATTGAAATAGATGACGATGCCGAATTGACGCAGAACCTGAATCTCCCCCCCATAGAAACCCGCGGACGCATATAAAATCTGGTGAATTCGATTGGTGTAGCGGTGCAGAGACTGCTGGTCCAGAGTGTCTACATAGTCCATGAGGCTGGATAGATGCAGATACAGTACCGCTGTTGTCTGGTAGTTTTCATCGCGCTGCACAAGATTTCCTCGACTGCGCAGCAAGTCCATGGGCAGTGCGGCAATGCGCTGCTCGAGTAAGTCGAGCTCATTAGCAGGCACTGGCTGATCCGGATTATCTTCACTGGTGCCAACCGCTTTTGCGAGTTTGATTATGCGGTCTGCCATGCGCTGAGCCAACTGCCTGCTTACACCATAAGCTGCCAGACTAAGTAAAATACATAAGCCTACCAGCGAGAGTATTAGACTCACATAAGATGATTTTGCGTTGTCGGCGTTGAGTGTAACCAGTACTTCGCCGGCAATATCACTATCGATGCGTACGGGCGCTGTGTATTGCCCCAGGTTTATAGCCGTAGTTTTTCCGGCCTGGCCCAACTCCTTGCCTTCGACATCGAAAATTTCTACCTTGTCGGCAGGTGAGATGGTTACGAAGTGCTGCAAAGAGGCGGCGATGCTCAACAGGTCGCCGGTTTCCAGGGCTGTGCCTATACG
>Ga0308021_10000511_pt1 | contig 18212 bp, 17 predicted proteins | sample Neamet351_FD_201296 | JGI IMG/M metagenome (GOLD analysis project Ga0308021, IMG submission 201296) | Marine microbial communities from water near the shore, Antarctic Ocean - #351 | ecosystem: Environmental > Aquatic > Marine > Unclassified | place: Southern Ocean | collected 2014-10-02
CGTTTACCAATTGAGCTTCCACTTCATTGGGCATAGATATCAACCTCTCCTGTGCCTGGCTAACGCCTAGCAGCAACTCATTCAACCGTTCAGGATCTATGGGTTTACCAACAAAACCATCCAGCCCTGAACTTAAATAAGAATCAACCTCCTCAGGGAATATATGCGCAGACATGGCAATAACCGGAACGTTTAACCCCAAGCGTTTGTGCACTTGATGCATCCGTAAGGTGGTTTCAACACCGTCCATACCAGGCATACTAATATCCATCAGAATAAGATCGAAGTTTCTTTCCGCCAGCGCTAGAGCTTCAAATCCATCCTTGGCCAGAGTCACTCTATGCCCCTCATGGCTCAGGTATCCTTCTACGACTATTCGGCCAATGTCATTATCTTCTACCAAGAGTATATCCATACTGGGCAAAGCTTTATTAGGCTCGGCAGCACTAGGCGTTTTAGGTAAGTATTCTGAGTCTGGCCAATAGGGTAATTCAAACCATACGCTTGAGCCTTGTTTCACATCATTTTCAACGCGGCTACTAATACCAATAGTGCCTTCCATAGCTTCCACCAGGGTTTTACAAATAGACAATCCCAGACCCGTGCCACCAAAACGTCTCGATGTTGACGCATCATATTGGGTAAACGGCTGAAATAGCGTCTGATGCATATCTTCAGGAATACCTAGGCCGGTATCTCTCACTTCAAAACGCAAGCGTTCGCTTAAATCGCCGTCTTCAACCAAACTCACATAAAGCTCAATGTAACCCACGGTGGTGAATTTAATGGCATTACCCAGCAGATTGAATAACACTTGTTGGACCTTACCCTGATCGCCTACAAGGGTTTGATGGTTAAGCTGCTGCGGAATATGAACGTCTAGCTGCAACCCTTTTTCTGCCGCTGCACCAGACATTAGCGCCACCATGTTGGCCTCTACCTTTTCTAGCTGATAGGGTAGATGCTCCATCTGCATATGTCCTTGCTCTACCTTGGCGTAGTCCAAAATACCGTTCAAGATACCCAGCAATGCTTCTGCAGCTGCCTGGCTCAAACCAATATATTCCGTTTGCTGGCTGTCTAATTGCGTTTTTTGCAACAACCTTAAGGTGCCTAGTACACCACTCAAAGGGGTCCGCACCTCATGACTCATTGTAGCCAAAAATTCGGTTTTAGCTTGGTTGGCTCGCTCAGCTTCTGTACGGGCAAGCTCATGCTTCTCAGCGGTCGCTGAAAGCTCCTGGTTGAGCTGCTGAAGCTGCCGTGTGCGCATTTGGATCTCTTGCTCCAGCTCAGATTGATAGTTCCTTAGGCGCAGCTCTACAGCCTCTTGCCGCTGCTCTAGTTGCTGGCGAGCACGTGCGTTTTCTTTAAACACCTGCACAGTTTTAGCCAAACGGCCTAGCTCATCATGACCGCTAATTTGTAATTGATAATTCAGGTCACCTTGGGCTACTGCCAAGAAAGCTTGGTTTAACTGCGTTAATCGACGGAAAAGATTACGTTTTACATAAAACCACAATACGCTTATCGCCACCACAGATGAAATTAAACATGCTATCAATAATATGTTGCGTCCATTAGCTACCGCAGTGCGCGCCTCGTCTGTAGCCTTTTGTACTTTTGCACTTGCAGCTCTACTGGCGCTGTCGGCCTGCTCCTTAAATGCTTGAGTCAATTTAACACTAGCATTATTCAGCTCTACCAATTGGCTGTGCACATTGATGCTCCTTTGCTGCAAGGCAAACAGGTTCTCCGTAGTTGTTGGGGCAATATTAGTTTTAACCACCGACAGCAAATCTAACCCTTGTTGGCGGCGACCTGGGTCATTCACTTCCGCAACCCGGCGCTGAAGCACAGCCATATTGAGTTGAATGTCCTGCTCAACTTTATATAACGCTGCCAATGTGGTTTGCTTGGGCAGTAGACTCAGCAAACCCATTAAGCTTGCAGACCGCTGGCGCAATTCGTACATCCGGTCCATATGATCTAAATCAACCTCAATGAGTCGGTCAAAAGCAATATACAAGGCATCTTGGCCCGCATCAATATTGGTATCGGCATTGGCATCGGCTAAGTCATATAAGCTAGACGCCACTGCCGTGGTCATGGTATTCGCGTTAGCCACCAAAGAGGTGCTAATATCATGGATCTTACGCATTGCAAGCAACGTTTGGTTCTGCAGCACATCTGCTTTTTGTAAATAGGTTAGTCGTCGTTCAACCAAACTAATTTGGCGCACTAAGTTATTACTGATGTTAACGCTCATGCTCTGCAATACTAAGCTTTCAAAAGGGTAGTCGCTGGCGCCTCCATGCCAAATGGTTGAATCTCTAAGTTGCTGCAATTGATATTCGATAGTGGCTGTAATCTTCTTGCGTTCACGCTCATTAGTCACACCTAATAGTGCGGGGGCGGCAGTGGCCAAGCTAGCGTTAATCTCTGTTAAGCTATGGGCCGCAATGATGCTGGGTATCGCTTCATCGATCACCGAGTTTTGTTTGCTGGCCACGCGCTCATAGCCTTGCCAACCGATGGCAGCAGCAACTAATAACAAACTAATGGTTAATATCATGGCCAACAGTAATTTACTGCCGACGCCAAGGTTGACAGCCATAGGCACTCAGAAGGTAGACTAACGTAGGCGTAAAATACCACAATACACTATAGTACCGCAGCCGCTTTTAACCCTTAAATGTGCCACCTAAGGTAGTTAACACCATGATTTGTCGTTTAAAACATTGTTTGAGTTTAATTTTATGCCTGGGAATCAGTTCCTCCGCCCATGCTACTTCGGACGCAGTGGCTTTGGATAGCGCTGCAGCTTGGGACATTGTGGCCTGGGATCCACCGTTTGATTATCAAGGCCAGATGCGGCCATTATTATACCAACCTATAGAAGAAGCCAGCCAGCCCTGGCACCTGTGTGTGACTTATCCCCACCTTAAAGACCCTTACTGGCTTAGTGTTAACTATGGCATGGTGGAAGAAGCGAAGCGACTAGGGGTAAACATGACGGTTCTTGAAGCTGGAGGTTACCCTGAACTGCCCACCCAAATAGAACAGCTGAAGCATTGCACCACGGCAGCCAGTGACGCCATTATTGTAGGCACTGTGTCCTTTAACGGACTGTCGCCTAGCATCCGTACAATTGCGAAAACCACTCCTATTATAGCAGCTGTAAACGACATTGAAGACATAGGCATAAGCGCTAAAGCCGCCGTGTCTTGGTACAGTATGGGACAAAAAGTGGGGCAATACCTTGCGCAACGTCATCCGACCAAAGGTACTAATGAAGCGAAGGTGGCGTGGTTTCCTGGCCCCACAGAATCGGGTTGGGTGAAGTTTATTGATGACGGTTTTCACGATGCTATTTCTGGCTCGGGTGTGCAGATAGTTGCAGTGAAATGGGGTGATACCGGCAAGGACATACAGCGAAATTTGCTCCAAGAAGTACTGGAAGAAACTACTGATTTCGATTACATTGTTGGTACAGCCCTAACAGCAGATGCGGCCGTAAGTGAATTACTCAGCCGTAATTTACGTGGTAAAATTGACATTGTATCGACCTACTTTACCCATAATGTGTTTCGCGGTATTAAGCGTGGCCATATTTTAGCAGCTCCAACAGACTCCCCCGTGCTACAAGGCCGCTTGGCTGTGGATCAGGCCGTACGAATTCTTGAAGGAAAGCTTACAGAGCCACACCTCAGCCCGCGAATCTTAATGATTGATCAGCATAACGTAGGCCAGTTCAATACTGAAAACTCACTAGCGCCAGCCTCTTTCTGGCCCACTTTTGAAGTTATTTCAGACTAAGGGTCAAGAAACGCTAACTTAAAGCGCATATTTTCAATACGCGGCTGCAGCCTTGCGCCAAATTGAGCAACGGTTGTTTCCCACTGATTTGTTGGCACCGCAACGAAGATTCCTTGTTGCTGTATGGCCAAGTTTTCTAGCTGATCTAGCTGCACAGGTTTAGCCTTATCGTGGGTATAAAAGCGCGCAGAGAACTCCAACTTAGAGCCAAGGTAGTAGAGCCTAGACCAATTATGGTTATCGCCATTTTGGGGCTGTTGTGCAACGTATTCAGCAATGCGCTTTTCAGTTTTCATCAAATCGTTATTATTCGCAATCAGCACGCTAAACACTAACCCTGCAACAGGCATGAACCACATCGCCAAGGTGAAACCTAACTGACGCCATTTCTCACCATTATTGAGTTTCACCATAGCCCAACCCATCAGTAAGGCAAACGCTGGCATAGAGGGGAGGACATAAGTCCAGATAACATTACCTGCAGGCGTGAAAAATACCGGCGTTACCAGCGCCCATAGCAAAACATAAATAACCACGGGCTGTTTAACAGCATGCCATACCGTTTGGCGCCAGCTTGTTCTAAACATATGGCCTATCAAAAACAGCAGCGCTAACGGCCCCCAGGGTGAAGATCCAGCCAACCAGTGCAACCAAATAATACCTTTTGGTTCTTTATGGGCATAACCATATAGATCACCCATCCAGCCGGGGTCTACAAAGCGCATAAAGTGCTCGCCAACGATAAAGTAGTTAATAAACCCTGGCGTTTTTAATTCAGCTAATATGTACCATGGTAGCGCGATAACTAAGGTTAGTAAGGTGCCCCGAACCCAAGGCATAGCACGCAAGTAAAACATGAGTTTACCCTGCAGCAATACCCATACACCGATAGGTGCGCCACTAATCACTATTGCCAACGGACCTTTGGCCAACAAGCCAATCCCTAAACCAATAAAAAACCCATAACGCCAATACCAAACATTTTCTTTAGGCGCCAGATAAAATGCCACCATGGACCAGGTTGTACCCAACGCCAAGTATGGGTCTGTCATCACCGTGCCCGCTGCTAAAAAGGTGAGCACCATACCGCTATACACCACTAAACTAGCCGACGCTACGTGGGCATTAACAACAGAAGCAGCAAGACGCCAAAGCATCCAGGCGGTGGCTAAAAAAGCTAAAAGTGCAGGTAACCGGCCGGCAAACTCGTTGATGCCAAACAGTTTAAACGAAATAGCTTGGGCCCAGAAAGACAAGGGCGGTTTGCCCCAAAAAGGCACACCTGGTTCAAACCATGGTGTAATCCAATCATTTGTTGTCATCATTAATCGGGCTATTTCGGCGTATCTAGGCTCTGTAGTATCGGCAAATGGCACCACTACCATGGCTATAATACGCACCAATAACAAGGTGCCTAATAACCAAATAAGATTAGTCCGTTGTAACATTAACTGCGGTTCCTTCTGCTGCTCTAGATGTGTCTTTGCTAGCGCTTTGAACTGGCTTTTGCACCACATCCTGAATAATAAATAACGGCCGTTGTTTGGCCTCGAAATATGTTTTGCCCACATACTCGCCCAATACACCTATAGAGAGTAATTGCACCCCTCCTAAAAAAGTAATCATGGCAATAATCGTTGGAAAACCAGCTGAGTCATTACCAAACAGGAGCGCTTCAACCACGATCCAAGCACCATAGAAGCCACCTAACGCGGCCGTAACAAGACCCAACAACACCATAGCTCTGAGTGGTGCGATAGAAAAAGACGTAATGCCTTCAAAGGCCAAGCCGAATAAATTGAAATAGTTCCACTTGGTTTCCCCTGCAGCACGGTCTGCCACATCATACTCCATCACATGAGTGGGATAACCCACCCAAGCAAATAAGCCTTTCATATATCGATTGCGCTCTGGTAGCCGGTTAAGTGAATCCAGTGACCTGCGGCTCATAAGGCGAAAATCTCCGGTGTCTTCAGGGATGCTCATAGGGCCTGTAATACGATTCATAATGCGATAGTAAACATAGGATCCCGACTTCTTAATCCACGACTCACCCTCTCGATCACGCCGTTTCATAGCCACTATATCAGCGCCATCACGCCATTTTTCTAGCATTTCTGGAATTAATTCTGGAGGGTTTTGTAAATCTGCGTCGAGCACAATAATTACATCGCCCTTGGCTTGCTCTAAACCAGCAGACAAAGCGGCTTCTTTACCAAAATTTCGGGATAAAATAACCGCTTTAACACATTCATCATCTTGCGCTTGTTGGACCAGGTATCTAGCACCGGCATCCTTACTACCATCATCCACCATCACCATTTCATAGTCTAAATTGATGCTATGCATAACTTTTCTGACGCGCTCAAACAACAGCGGCAACACTTCCATTTCGTTATACACAGGAATTACTAGGGAAATCATCGGTGCGGCTCTGGTCGGCGCGTCATTGGCTGGCCCTACCTTAACTAGTTCACTAGGTGTCTGATTTTGCACGGAACACTACCTTCTTATATAACAAAAAATTAACGACCATGACCACGCCTGTAGTGACCACCTGGGCTACCAACGGATCTGAAAATACTTCACCATAAAGGCTATAGAATAGTGCTAAATTCAATAGCCAACTCACTAACACCGCTGGAGCATATGCCAACAGTGCTTGTTTATGTCGGCGCTTAGTTTTGAAGGCGAAAAAATACTGTAAAAAATAATTCACTATAGCGCCAACAAAAGCGCCAATGCTAGACGCCAATACGGCTTCTACTTGCAGGTTAATCAAGCCCCATAACGTGGCCCAGTGGACCGCTGTAGCAATGCCGCCACTTACCAAAAAACGGAGTATTAACTTAACAAGCGTTAACAGCGATGAGACGTTTGCCATCTAAAGGGCCACATGTGAATACTAATGAGGTTAGGAGTGCAAAATTATAAAATAATTCCCCACCCAGAACAATGAATCAATACACCAACCATAGACCGTAATCACCCACTTGGTATATAGTGCGGCGATATTAATTTATGAATAGGTAGTGGCCCATGAGTAGGACTCAAAATTTGCTATTAATTGCCGGCTTAGCACTGGTTGCAGTATTGAGTACGTATACCTATCTAGCCAAACAAAATAACACTGCTAAACATGACGCTAAAAAATGGTACGCCCAGAGTCAGGTGAGCCAAGGTCAGGTTTTATTTTCAGACCATTGCGCTGCTTGTCATGGAGACCAAGGCCAAGGTGCAAAAAACTGGACGCAACCTGATGCTGCAGGAGTCCGCCCTGCGCCCCCCTTAAACGGCAGTGGTCATGCTTGGCATCATTCGTTAGCCAATTTAACCCAAACTGTTACCCAAGGCCGCGGCACCATGCCAGCTTGGAAAGGCGTCCTTACAGAAGAAGAAATTATTGCTACTTTAGCCTGGGCTCAAAGCCGCTGGCCAACCACAATATACACCGCTTGGTCGCAGGCAAATCCATGACACGGTTAGCCACACCCTATACAACAGCACCTAACCATCTGTATCGAAATGGTGCCCGCCGCCGTCACCCCCAACCCCAAATGCTCTAACTAGTTACGGGGGCTAGGCTTAAACAAACGTAAGCGGTTGGCGTTAGTCACCACAGTGACCGATGATAAGGACATTGCCAAGGCTGCTATCATGGGACTAAGTAACATACCTGTGAGAGGGAACAACACACCTGCAGCGATGGGAATACCTAAAGTGTTATAGGTAAAGGCACCCCATAAGTTTTGTTTAATATTGCGTAACGTAGCATGGCTTAATTCAATGGCATCTGCCACACCATGTAATGAACTATTGAGTAAGCACAGATCCGCACTCTCAATCGCCACATCAGTGCCCTGACCCATAGCAAACCCTACATTAGCTTGGCTTAAGGCTGGTGCATCGTTGATACCATCGCCTACCATGGCTACCACCTGGCCCTGCTCCTGTAGCTGTTTAATCTTATTTAATTTGTCCACAGGCATAAGTTCAGCAGCATAATCGTCTACACCCACCAAACTAGCCACCCTTTGCGCCGTTGCCTGGTTGTCTCCGGTTAGCATCAACACCTTAATGCCCTGGGTTTTAAGGCGCTTTACGGCGTTTACACTATCTTGTTTCAAAGCATCTTCAAGGGCGAATGCACCTATCAATTCACCTTTATGGGCGAGTAATACGATACTTCTGGCCGCCTGCTCCTGCGCAGCTAACCATGCTTTTGCGGTGCTAATATCAACTTTATAATCCTGCATTAGCTTTATATTACCCATAATAAAGTTGCCACTCACCACACCCATGCCTTGCACAGAAGTAAAGTGTTCGGCACTTGGCTCTGAAATGGATGAATCTGGCGTATTAAGGGATCGTTGCTGTTGGCAATACGCCACAATCGCCAACGCAATGGGATGTTCAGATGCCTGTTCTATCGTTTCGGCTATGGCTAAAGTTTGCACTTTATCGGCATCATTAAAAACCACATGGTCTTCAACGCTGGGGTGCCCTTGTGTAATCGTACCGGTTTTGTCCAACACCACCCAGTTGATGTTACTGGCTTGTTGCAGTGCTTCGGCATTACGCACCAAAACCCCCAATTGTGCGGCTTTACCTACACCAATCATCACTGATATGGGAGTCGCCAAACCCAAGGCACATGGGCAGGCAATAATAAGCACCGATATGGCACTAACGAAGCTATACGTGAGCGCGGGTTGAGGACCAAAAAAATACCATGCTAATGCTGTTATCACGGCGATCACCATCACCACTGGCACAAAAATGGCAGCCACTTTATCTGCTAACTGGCTAATAGACGGTTTACTATTCTGAGCTTGTCGAACCATTTCAACAATGCGAGCTAAGGCTGTGTCTCTCCCCACTAGCGTAGCTTCATATATAACGCTGCCTTGGCCATTAATAGTTCCAGAGACTAACTCGTCACCCAGCTGTTTGAGCACGGGCATAGGCTCACCTGTAAGCATGGCTTCATCAAAGTAGCTTTCCCCCAGAGTCACTTTGCCATCCACCGGCACCCGCTCACCTGGTTTAATCCGTAACAAGTCTCCCACTTTAACTTGAACAATATTAACCTGCACTTCTGCTTCCATCATTGTGCCGTCAGAACCCACCAAACAGGCATGACTCGGACGCAGGCCCAGTAAATTTTTAAGACTAGATTGGGTTTTAATACGTGCTCGCATCTCTAATACTTGGCCTAGGTTAACTAAGCCAATAATCATCACAGCGGCTTCAAAATAAACCCCACGAGCTGCTTCTGGGAACATACTCGGCCGATAAACCACCAAAATAGAATACAGCCAAGCGGCGCTGGTACCTATAGCGATCAAAGTGTCCATATTGGCATGGCCAGACTTAAGGGCCTTAAAACCACTCTTATAAAAATGCTCTCCTGTCATTAACATCATGGCCAAGGTAAGCCAGCCAACAGCGCGTAGTATAAATGGGTCGGCAATATCCATACCAAATAGCATCAAACCAACACCTAACCCAACACCCAAAGCAGCGTACCAAGCCCGGCTCTTCAACTGTTGGCGTAACTCTTTGGTTTGCTGCTCCTCGGCTAGGGCAGGATCTTCTATCAGCTTCGCATCGTAACCTGCATCCTGCACCGCTTTGATAAGCTGCTGAACATTCCCACCACTTACTTCTGCAGTTCGGCTAGCAAAGTTTACTTGGGCAGCTGCCACACCAGGGGCTTGGTTCAGCGCTTTTTCAATACGCCCCACGCAGCCAGCACACGTCACCCCAGATAGAGATAACTGTGTAATCGTGTCTTGTGCGTTATTAGTCATGGCTGTTAACCTCCATTGTTGGCGTGTTCCAATCTTCAATTAGGTGACATATACGGTGCCCATCGGGCACGCCGTCTGGCATAGTCTGCCACTGTTCCAATGCAACCTGCATACGAGCCATTTGATCCTCTAGAAAGCGTATTTTTTCTGCTACCAAAGGCACTCGTTGGCGTAGCATATCTCTCACCATGGGGCAGGGGGAGTCGCCTTTAGTCGTATGCTGTAAGATAGACTTTATATCTTTTAGGCTAAATCCCAAAGACCGGGACTGGCTGATAAAAGCCAACCGCTGCACCGCACCTTGGTCAAAAAGCTGATAACCGTTATGCGGATCTCGTTGTGCTTCTAGCAACCCCAAACGGCTATAATATCGCACAGTTTCAGCACTCACTTGTACTGTTTTGGCTAGCTGACTTACAGTTTTCATGCACTGTCTCCTGTAGTTACCTATGGGTATATCGTATAGAACCACATTATAAAACCTAAGTGTTACATATAGGTCAAGGATTGTTCAATGAATACAGATATTCCGAAAGCGCTTCTATGTCCTCTACCGTCATCTTGCCTGTGGTATTTTCAAGCACATGACTCATGCTGCCGCCCAAAAAGTCACCTTCTGGCGTCATCCCTATTTCCAACGCAAAGGCAATATCCTCTTCGTTCCAACCTCCAAAAGCTAACTTACTAACATCTAATAAGGGCGGCACGCTCTCTCCTTCAGGCCCGTTCTCATTGCCTACCATGCCGTCTTCTTGCAAGCCTCCTATGAGATTTCTAGGCGTGTGGCATTGGGTACAATGACTAGGTCCATTAGCGAGATAACTGCCCCTATTCCAGCTTTCGCTTTGATTGGGGTCTGGCGCCCATTTTTCTTCGGTATTGATAAGCTTCCATACCCCTAATAGCGCACGCTGGTTAAAGGGAAAGCCTAGCTCATGGGGAAACGTGATCTCAGACACCGGGGCTTGTGCGTCCAAGTACACTTTTAGGTCTAGCAAATCCTTTGTTGTCATATTTGCGTATGATGTATATGGAAATGCAGGATAATAGTGTTCGCCGTCAGGGCTTATGCCCTCCCACATGGCTTTGATAAACTGATCATTGCTCCACCCGCCAATACCGTACTGTTTATCCGGGCTGATATTAGGGCTGAAGAAGGTACCAAATTCTGTCACCAACTCCACACCACCACTTAAAGGCGTATCCTTGGTATGGCACGAGGCGCAACCTCCTATGTCAAACACATATTCGCCACGAGCTATTGCCTCCTTTTGCGGTGTTGCAAGTACTATGGAGGCAGCGAGTACCGAGAATATGAACAAATAGTTGGTGATTTTCATGTCTCTTATTTCTTCTTTCGATAATCTTTATGGCACGCTTTGCAGTCACCACCAATTTTTACAAATTGTTTAATTAGAGGGCGTAACTCCGAACCATCTTGAGCCATTGCTACCATCTCTTCAGCGTTGGATTTTGTTCTATCACTTATGCTCACAAAGTCGTCCCATTGCTGCCAAATGATAGCGAAGGCTTCGCTGCTGCCCTTTACCGACCCTTCAGGAAAAAGATCTGGCAACATGTTGCTGTGCCCCGCAATAAGTTCACCGTTTTCTATAAATAACTCCCGGCTAAACTCCTTTTTACCTTTCACCACCAACGCCATCTCCTTCATTGCGTCAGCCATGTCTGACATGGCATCCATACGCTGCTTAACCACGCCTGTGGCTCCTCCATGAGCACTTACGTTTGAGACGCTGGATAGACTTACGAGCATCATCACAATAGCTATGATTTTATTTGCTGTGTTAATCATCGTCATTTTCCCTATATTGTCATTTTTTAATGAGTGAACTTAGCCACTAAAATTACATTTTATGAACCATGGTTTTAATGCCATTTTGTTGCTGAACTTCGCGAATAAACTTCATTAAAAACACCATATCGCCAAAAGCGATGTGCTTTTGTGGAGGCATATCACCAAATTTCCAATGGTGCTGCCGCACACCATTGCGTACGGCATTAATAAAGGATTGATTTGCATGATGCCCAGGGTTATAGATGTTATGTATCAATGGTGGGCCACCAACGCCACCTGCAGCATTCACACCATGGCAAGATGCACAGCTAGTGTTAAATACAACCTGGCCTTTGCTGGATATAGATGACAAGTCACCAATTTCAACATCGACATGGCTTTTTTTATGGCTGGCATAGACGGGGTTAAGTAGGAATAATCCTAATAATAAGAAAATTATTACGTTAGATTGTCTGTTCATTTTTTACCTAATAATGAGTCATTTTAATTAGTTTACGTACATTTTTAGCCGACTATCGGAGATCAATCACAAGCCATCTCGCATAGATATCGTCAGGCCAGTGATCTTGAAATGCTGCGATCGCCGATCTCTTTTCTGCCTCAGTTAGCCGGTCTTGAAACGCAGGCATACTCCCACCAAGTGACTTACCACCAGTATTAATAGTGCGCAATAACGCCTCAAGGGAATGATGCCAAGCGTGGGCAGTGCCATTAATAGGGGGAGCTGGGTAAAGGCCATTTGTATCTGGGGTTTGCCAATTGGCAACGCCTTCAGCATTGGAACCATGGCAGGCTGCACAATTATCGGCAAAAACGGCCTTGCCTTGTGCTAGTTGTTCAGGGGTATACCATCTTGCAGATACATCAGTAACTGTACTTTCTGCATCGCTGCAGGCTGACAGTAATCCCATAGTACCTATTAATAATACCCACCGGGTAGGCAGGGTTTTAGATTTTAACATCGCTAAGCAATCCATATTAATGCTGGAAATCGATGTTGCTAAAGAATCAGAGAATGAGTGCGTGGTAACACGATACTCAGCCTTACACCTTGTTTTAAAGCGCCCACACAATGGTGTGGCGTCTATAGCAACGACAGAGTGAAGCTAAGCGAATAGGGGAGGTTTAGTTGATAACGCCTGTATATGCACGTTAATGCTAAATTGATAATTGTAATTAGGCGAAGGCAGACCCATAAGGCCTATAGAAGAATAATCTGTTATTAACGACGTCATATTTAAGTGACAGTGGAAATGACTAAAAAACCCAGCACCATCCATATCATCACAGCCTTCTGCCATTGCCGCGTTGCATGTCTGCATGCTCACGACGTCGTGGCTGCCATTAGATACTGGCACACCAGCGCTCGCATAGCTTTTTCCGGCTGATAAAAGCAACAAACAAAGAGCAAGTGAGGTGATTAGAATTCGGGCCATATAAAAACTTGGGCACAATTGAAATTAGACAGCGTCATAGTACAACAACCCAGGTCAATATCACTATATTCATTTGTAAATAGAAGTAAAGGACTCTGACTTACTCCTATCAACGTCAGGATTGTTTGCTCAAGTATGATTGTTGCTCTAATATTAAATCACCTTTTTGAGTCAACGAGCACCCAAACATGAAACAGCTATTAGTCACCGGCGCCAATCGTGGTATTGGCCTAGAATTCACCCAACAATATTTAGCTAACGGCTGGCATGTCTATGCCACTTACCGTCAGCAACCGGGTACAGCGCTTGCCGGATTGGCTTGTGACCAGCTTACAATGCTGCCATTAGATGTGACTGAGGACGCCAGTATTTTGGCCCTGAAAGAACAGCTAAGTGGTGTCGAATTAGATTTAATCATCAACAACGCAGGCCTATTTGGGCCAAGAGACCAATCCCTAGGCACGGTCTCTCGCCAACAGTGGTTAGACGTGCTTAATGTGAACAGCGTTGCGCCTCTTATGCTGGCACAAGCACTGCATAGTAACCTCGCCGCCAAAAAAGGTACTTTTGCGGTTGTTAGTTCAAGAATGGGCAGTATTGACGACAATGACGGAGGCTCTCTTTACCTCTACCGTTCGTCTAAAACAGCGGTGAATCAAGTGGTCAAAAGCCTGTCTATCGATGTTAAAGCCCAAGGAATTAAGGTTATTGCCCTACACCCGGGCTGGGTTCGCACCGACATGGGAGGCCCTAATGGCTCAATCGATACTCAAACCAGCGTTAACGGTATACGCCATGTGCTAGAACATATTGGCCCAGCCGACAGCGGTCGTTTCATTAACTATGACGGCACTGCTATTGCTTGGTAACTTATTTGTTAAGCAACCTTTGCTCAACCTGCCTCATAGGCAAACCGAGGCACTTCTTTCCCATCAATCAATACAGTCTCGGTAAACATAACCAGAGGCCTAACCCACAGGCCTTTGTCACCATAAAGAGCGCGGTAAAGCACCAGCTCTTCTTCTGTTTCTGAATGGCGCACCGTATCAATTACCTGATACTGCGCGCCTTTGTAATGTTGGTATAAGCCAGCTTTTATCATCTGCATCACCTGTACTTAACTGCGTTCCTTAAGAAGCAGGTACAATACCCTTATCTATCTTCTTTGCAACGCTTTCTTATGACTATCAAAGTAGGAATTAACGGCTGTGGCCGCATGGGCCGCCTAATTTTACGTGCTGCTTGGCAGTGGCCAGAGTTTGAATTTATTCAGCTTAATGACCCCGCTGGAGATGCTACAACCACAGCCCATTTACTAAAGTTTGATTCGGTCCATGGTACCTGGGCAGCTGCAATTGAAGGCCATGGAAACACCATTTCTATAGACGGCCAAACGCTTATCTATAGTCAAAATACCACTACAGAATCTACAGATTGGAGTGGCTGCCACCTAATCATCGAAGCTAGTGGTCAAATTAAAACTAAAGCGTTACTGCAAGCCTATCTCGAGCAAGGCGTTAAGCGAGTGCTGGTGACTGCACCCGTAAAACAAGCTGGCGTGTTAGATCTAGTAGTGGGTGTAAATCACCACCTATACGATCCAAAACAACATCAGTTAGTGACTGCGGCATCGTGCACTACCAATTGTTTAGCCCCCGTGATTAAAGTATTACACGAGACCATTGGCATTCGTCATGGGTCCATGACCACCATTCACGATGTCACCAACACACAAACCATATTGGATGCTCACCATAAAGATCTGCGACGCTCTCGTGCGTGTGGTATGAGTTTAATTCCTACCACTACGGGCTCTGCTACAGCCATTACGCATATTTTTCCTGACTTAGCAGGCAAGCTTAATGGCCACGCTGTGCGTGTTCCCTTAGCTAACGCATCTCTCACAGACTGTGTGTTTGAAATGCAGCGGGAAACCTCTGTAGAAGAAATCAACCAGTTATTAAAAGATGCTGCGCAGTCTGCCGCATTAAAAGGCATTCTTGGTTTTGAGGAGCGGCCATTAGTATCTATAGATTACCGTACAGATCCGCGTTCATGTATTGTTGATGCGCTGTCTACCATGGTGGTCAATGCCACCCAAGTAAAACTCTACTTGTGGTATGACAATGAGTGGGGCTATGTAAACCGTGCGGCGGAACTCGCCAAGTACATCTGCGCTAATGATCACTAATGGCTATCTCTAATGGCCATCACGAATGACAAAATACATTGTGCCTAGCTGGCGTCAATATGCTCTAGTCACAGGTAATTATTGGGCTTTTACCCTAACCGATGGAGCTTTGCGCATGTTGGTTGTGCTGCATTTCCATAGTTTGGGTTATAACGCCTTACAAATCGCCTTGATGTTCATATTTTACGAACTATTTGGTGTGGTCACTAATTTGCTGGGCGGATATTTTGGTGCGCGCCTGGGCCTTAACCGCACTATGAATATTGGCCTGGGCTTGCAGCTTATCGCCTTGTCTATGTTGTTAGTTAACCCACAGCTGCTTACAGTGGCTTGGGTGATGGCAGCCCAAGCGATTTCTGGCATCGCTAAAGACCTTAATAAAATGAGCGCCAAAAGCGCCATTAAATTGTTGGCACCTACTAAGAAAAAGGAAAGTGAGCAAAGCTCAAGCCTATACCGTTGGGTGGCATTACTTACAGGCTCGAAAAACACCTTAAAAGGAGTAGGTTTTTTCCTAGGTGGGGCCTTGCTGAGTAGTGTCGGCTTTACAAACAGCATACTAATTATGCTCATAGGGCTTGGCGGTGTTTGGTTGTTAAGCCTGTTGCTGCTCAAAGCGGATTTAGGGCGCAGTAGAAACAAACCGAACATATATCAGCTATTGTCTAAGAGCTCCGCTATTAATCGGCTAAGTGGTTCACGTTTATGTTTATTTGCCGCTCGAGATGTATGGTTTGTGGTGGCTCTTCCTGTGTATCTTGCCCAGCAGTTAAGCTGGACCTATTGGCAAGTAAGTTCCTTTTTGGCAGCGTGGGTTATCGGTTATGGCTTAGTGCAGATAATGGCTCCCCTGCTAACCCGGAAAGCACATGTACAAAATCCATCAACTGAGCGCGGCTTACCACTTCACTCAACCCTTAACTTACCCCGTGACTCAGCCTTAAAATCAGCCCACAAAACTGCCTTTAAGTGGCAAGGTGCGCTTGCTGTAATACCTATAATAATGGCTTATGGGTTGTCTACGGAGTGGCATCTCAATGCTGTTCTAATCATCGGTTTGGGTATTTTTGGCATCGTGTTTGCAGTCAACTCTTCCCTTCATAGCTACCTAATTATTGCCCTTTCTACAACCGACAGTGTCGCTATGGATGTGGGATTTTATTATATGGCCAACGCTGCAGGGCGCCTTTTAGGCACCCTCCTATCTGGTTGGATATTTTTACAATTTGGGTTTATCGCCTGTTTGCTGTTATCTTCGGCACTGGTGTTATCTGCTACCTATATTACCCACGGAATGACTCGCACAGCCTGATGTAGACCACCTGTTTTAGATTGTACTTTTGTTAAAGTACCAGGGGTACATTTTGAGTGCCTTCTGATACGTCTGGCAATATCCCAACCATAGCCTTATGCAGGGCTTCTACACAGGGCCAATAAGCACTGCCTGAACGAGCTAAAAAGCCTAATTCTCTGGCCTGTTTAGGTTCTGTGATTGGAATATAAGCAATATTGTCTTCTCCGTGAGCGATCCAAGCCTCCATACTAAGCTGCGGTACCAAGGTGGCGCCGTTACCAGCTGACACCATATACCTTAGGGTTTCTAAACTCGCTCCCCTAAAGGCTTGGGATTTGCTTTTTATTTGGCACAGTTGTTGGGCTTGATCCGCCAAGCAGTGACCCTCTTTTAACAAAATCAAGTCTGCCCCAGCCAATTCCGCTCGAGTCACTTGCGTTTTTTGTGCCCATTCATGGTTATGGCCCACACCCAACCAAAGCTTTTCCTGCCATAGGCTCAAGCTACGCAAGCCTGCCCGCGCTTGTGGCAATACCAAAATGCCAATATCAATATCGCCATTTCTCAGTTGACGTAACAACTCATGGGTTTCTAACTCGTGTAATTCAATATTCAGTTCAGGTAAAAGCATGTTTACGGTAGACCCCGTTTTTGCCATCAAATAGGGCGCAAGGGACGGAATAATGGCTAACTTTAAGCGCCCTGTGAGTGGCGCCTTTGAAGCTCTTGCTAGCTCTTCCATCTCGTGAGCTTGCAACACCATGGCTTTTGCCCTCTGGGCAATCTCCAAGCCTACGTGGGTGAAAATAACTTTTTTCGAGCCCCGCTCTATAAGCGTCACTCCCAGTTGGTGTTCTAGCTTTTTAAGCTGGCCACTCAGCGTGGGCTGACTCACATAACAGGCCGCTGCAGCTTTGCCAAAATGGCGCAATTCATCCAATGCAGTAAGGTAACTAAGGTCTTTAAGACTTAACATGTGATCGGAAATACCTATTGAAAAATATAATTATAACGATTATACAAATATAATAACATGTTGCACAATACTCAGATCGACTGCAACAAAGTGTCGAATTCAGTAAATAACAGCTCCGCAGAAAAGGAATAGAGCCAATGAACATCGGCATGAAAGTACCCCAAATCACCTTTAAATACCGTGTACGTGATTCAAGCATTGACGGCGACAACCCGTTCCGTTGGCAAGACGTAACCAGCAATGACATTTTTAGTAACAAAAAAGTCGTCGTGTTTTCTCTGCCAGGTGCGTTTACACCCACCTGTAGTACCTTTCAGGTGCCTGGTTTTGAAGCAGCTTACGAAGCACTGAAACAGCTTGGTGTAGACGAAGTCTATGTATTATCTGTTAATGACACCTTTGTTATGCGTAAGTGGATGCTGGACCAAGACATCAAAAACATCAAATTCATTCCAGATGGAAACGGTGAATTTACTCGCCAAATGGGCATGTTGGTGGATAAGCTCAACGTTGGTTTTGGGCAGCGTTCATGGCGCTATGCCATGGTGGTTGATAATGGTGTGGTAAAGCATTGGCTAGAAGAGCCAGGCCGTGAAGACAATCATGGCGCTGACCCATTTTCGGTCAGTTCTGCCGAATCTGTGCTTGCTGCCATAAAAGGCTAAGCAGGCAGAAAGGGCCCTAATAGGGCTCTTTCTATTAACGTCGTTATTTTTAATAGCATAAAAGACGCAAGCGATGTACACTACGCCGCGTAATATCACTTGCATCCGCGTTATCTCAGCCACACTTCAAAATAAAGTGGCACGGTAAGGCACCAGCAGGTGCCGGGCATTGGCATAGCTTATTTAGCTAAGGCTAATGTAT
>Ga0308021_10000514_pt1 | contig 18125 bp, 19 predicted proteins | sample Neamet351_FD_201296 | JGI IMG/M metagenome (GOLD analysis project Ga0308021, IMG submission 201296) | Marine microbial communities from water near the shore, Antarctic Ocean - #351 | ecosystem: Environmental > Aquatic > Marine > Unclassified | place: Southern Ocean | collected 2014-10-02
CAATATGAACGTCACCAATAATAATGCACTGTTCGTCTGCAAAAGCACTCGAATCAATCTGAGGTGTGACGTGTTTAAGGGGTCTAATAGACATTGTTGCTCCTAATTTGCAGCAAAACGTTGGGTATTGTTAAAAGAGGCACTATTATAACCCCACTAAGATACAAAACAATCGATGAGACGCCATGACAGCCCTTTCCTTACAAGATGCATTATTACTGCCAAACTTTTCTTCAATGGCCCCAGCTGGATTGGCTGCTAAATTAGATAAAAAACTAGCACACAGCCAGCAGGCCATTGAACACCTGTTGAATAGCCACGCTGGACTAAGTTATCACCAACTGGTACCAACCTTGGAGCAATTGGGTGATGAAGTTGACCAGCTTTGGGGGCCATTAAGCCATCTGCATGGTGTAAGTAATGGCGACGACATACGAGCAGCCTTTGATGAGTGTTTGCCAAAATTGACGGCCTATGCCACACAAATGGGGCAGAATAAGGCGTTGTATTTGGCTTTTGTGGGTTTGCTAGAAAGTGATGAGTTTAGCCAGCTAAGCCAAGCCCAACAGCAGTTTGTGAAGTTGCAGATTAGAGACTTTAAATTAGCTGGCGTGGCGTTAAATCCGCAACAGCAAATAGAGTATGGCCAGTTAAAGCAACAGATGGCAGAGTTATCTACACGTTTTTCCAATCAGCTTATGGATGCTACAGAGGCTTGGGTTAAGCACATAATTGATAGTGAGGACTTACTTGGCCTGCCTGAATCTGCCTTGCAGCAGGCTCAGGAAACTGCTAAATCCAAGGCCCTAGAAGGCTACTTGTTAAAGCTTGATTTCTCTTGTTACCACTCAGTAATGACCTTTGCAGTTAAACGTGAGCTTAGGCAGGAAATGTATCAAGCCTTCACTACCCGCGCCTCCGATCAAGGCCCTCACGCAGGGCAGTTCGATAATACTCTGGTGATGGAAGAGCTGGTGGGGTTACGCCATAAAATGGCTAACCTTGTAGGCTTTGATCACTATGCAGATTATTCTGTAGCCACCAAAATGGCAGACTCTGGGCGAGCAGTTGAAATGTTCTTATTAGACCTTGCCAAAGGATGCAAACCACAAGCCGAAGCAGACATGCAACAGTTACAGCAATTCGCTATTGAAGAAGGTGGCCCAAGCTCGATGGAGGCATGGGATGTGGCTTATTTCAGCGAAAAACTGCGTCAAAATCGCTACCATTTATCCCAAGAAGAGCTAAAGCCTTATTTTGCATTACCACAAGTGCAGGCTGGCCTATTTGATGTAGTTAAACGTATTTATGGTGTTGAAGTGACCCCCTGTAAAGGGGTGAGCACTTGGCATCAAGATGTAGGTTTTTATCAAGTGGCTCATGAAGGTAAAGCCATTGGATACTTTTATTTTGATCTTTATGCACGGGACCACAAACGAGGTGGCGCGTGGATGGATGAATGCCGTAATCGCCAGTTTAAGGTCAACGGCGAATTACAGCTACCTGTGGCTTACCTCGTATGTAATTTTGCGCCGCCAGTGGGAGATAAACCAGCCTTACTCACCCATGGAGAAGTGACTACACTGTTCCATGAGTTTGGCCATGGGTTACACCACATGATGACTAATATTGATGTTGCAGGTGTTGCTGGTATCAATGGTGTGGCATGGGATGCTGTGGAATTACCAAGTCAGCTATTGGAAAACTGGTGTTGGCAGGAAGAATCACTGCGTTTGTTTGCTAAGCATTATCAAACAGGCGCCGCTTTGCCAGAAGACTTGTTACAGAAGATGTTAGCAGCTAAGAACTTCCAAGCGGGCATGTTTGTTATGCGCCAACTGGAGTTTGCTTTGTTTGATTTACGACTACACATGAATTACGACCCAGCAGCTCCTGCGTCGGTACAGTCGGTATTGAATGCGGTGCGCGAAGAAGTGGCGGTGATAAAAGCCCCGGACTGGAATCGTTTTCAGCATGGATTTGCCCACATTTTCGCCGGTGGCTATGCCTCTGGTTACTACAGTTACTTGTGGGCAGAAGTGTTAGCGGCAGACGTCTTTAGCCGATTTGAAGAAGAAGGTATTTTTAACCCCACCACCGGCGCAGCTCTATGGCGAGACATAACTGGCCAAGGCGGCAGCCGCGATGCGATGGCTCTTTTCACTCAATTTATGGGGCGTGAACCTAGCGTAGGCGCATTGATGCGCAGTAAAGGCTTGGCTCATGGAGACAAGCACAGAGCAAATCAGGGAGCTAGTTATGAAGGTTAGGTTTATTGCAGGCATTGTGTGCCCCAAGTGTGGCGCTCAGGACAGTGTGCGGATTCATATCCCTGAGCAGGGAGAGGTAGATGAGCAGTTGAGAGACTGTGTGACCTGCGGGCATGAAGAACGTATTGGGCAAAGCGTAGCAGCTCGGCAGGAAATGACCACAAGGGTTAACCATACCGAGTCTGCTGCCGTTCAGGAAGTTGAGCCACAAGTTCTTAAACTACAGTAGGTAAGCTTAACTGAGATTTGTTTGGGTGCTGATGAACCACGCTTGTTTGTGGCTTAACCATAGATAACCTGCCAAGGCTACCAGCGCCCTAACGCCACAAAAACCTAAGAATGCCCACCATAAACCATTATTCCCCCAGGGTTCAAACAGATACCAAAGGGGCAGAAGGGCAAGTAAGCTGGCAAACACCGAATAGAACATAGCTTGGGCTTGGGCTGCTCCAACAAAAATACCATCACACAGATAACTCCACACACTAATGATAGGTACCCACATTACCCACACTGCATGTTCGCTAGCGATTGTTCGCACACTCTCAATAGTGGTTAGCATGTTGATAAACGCATCACTGAGAACCCAAAACCCAAGGGTTGCAGCGGCAGCTACTATAATAGAATAAATGGCTGCAGCATTACATAACTGGTAAAAACGGCGTCTTTTTTTAGCCCCTAAGGCTTCACCGCAGGCGGCTTCAGTAGCAAAAGCAAAACCATCCAGAGCGTATGCAAGTAAGGTGACATATTGTAATAAAAGCGTATTAGCGGCCAAAACATTATCACCCATACGGGCGCTTTGGGAGGTGATAAAGGCAAAAGCGAAAAGTAGCATTAAGGTGCGCACAAAGAGATAACTATTGAGACGCACTAATTCTTTAGCCAAGGGCGTAAAAGCATTCCATTGCAGATGGAGCCGCTCATCAAATCGGCTGAAGTGACGCCAAACTAAAAACAACGCTAATAACAGTCCACAATAATCGGCTAACAAGCTGCCCCATGCTACGCCGGCACTGGTCATATCAAAGCCAATTACAAACAACAGATTAAAGAAGATATTACTAACGTTAGTTACCACCAACAAAACCAAAGGGCTGCGGCTATCTTGACGGCCCAATAGCCACCCCAAACACACGTAGGTGATTAACACCGCTGGGGCGCTATAAATACGTATGGTGAGATACTCTTGAGCTAAAACCGAGACTTGAGCGCTGGCACCCATGAGGGATACACCCCATGGAATTAACCAGCTTTGTAATGCCATAATAGCCACACCAATAGCCAAAGCAAAAAAACCTGGCATCAGCAGCAGCTGCATTAATCGCTGGTTATTTCCAGCGCCGTGGGCCTGTGCTGTAAGGCCTACAGTCCCCATACGTAAAAATCCAAAAGCCCAATAGATAAATGATAGCAAGGTGGCGCCTAAAGCTACCGCACCTAAATAACTGGCTTGATCCAAATGCCCCATAATGGCAGCGTCCACCAAGCCTAGCAAGGGAACGCTTATGTTGGAGATAATCAGGGGCCAAGCTAGAAGCCAAAGTTGCCCCATATGTTTTGCTCGGGGAGCGTAGTAGAGCGCAGTCGTTTCTCCCATGCTAAGACAAGCGGAATGAACGAGGGAAACTAAACAATAAAAAGAACAAGGCGCTGGCAATGACCACTACAGAGGGGCCAGCAGGAGTGTCGTAAAACCAAGATAAAGCTAAACCACCGGTTACTGCCAACATGCCCAGTAAACTGGCAAGTAACGCCATTTGCTCTGGTGAGCTGGATAAACGACGGGCCGCCGCAGCCGGTATAATTAACAGGGAAGTAATGAGCAATACGCCAACCACTTTCATGGCTACCGCGATCACCACGGCAACTAGCAGCATAAGTAAGGTACGTATCCAAGCCACGTTAATGCCCTCAACCTGAGCTAACTCTTCGTTAACTGTAATGGATAATAAGGGCGTCCATATCCGCACCAATATGACTAACACTAGGCTACAGGCTAGGGCGATCCAAAGGAGATCTTGTTGGCCGATAGCGAGCAAATCGCCGAATAAAAAACCCATTAAATCAATGGTTTGATGATCAAAAAGGCTTAAGCTTACAAGCCCCAATGACAAGCTTGCATGGGAAAGAATACCCAACAAGGTATCTGTTGCAATAATGCGCTTATGCATTAGGGTGCTGAGCAATAGGGCCAATAACAAACACACCAATACCACTGCTAGGCTAATATTTACGTGTAACAATAAGCCTAAAGCAACCCCTAGTAGAGCTGCATGGGCAAGGGTATCGCCAAAATATGCCATACGTCGCCACACCATAAAAGAGCCTAAAGGCCCAGCAACGGCAGCAATCATTAACCCACCTAGCCAAGCCCATAATAAAAAATCAGCCATGGTCGCAGTCCTCGTGATGTTGGCCTGCGATGATTTCGCCATGGCTGGTATGGTGGTGATTATGTTGATGATTGTACAAGGCTAAATTACCTGCACCTTGGGGGCCAAATAAATCTGTAAATGCAGGGTCTTGGCTTACCTGTTCCGGGTGCCCAGAGCAGCAAATATGTTGGTTTAGACAAATCACCTGATCTGTTGCAGCCATTACTAAGTGTAAATCGTGGGAAACCATCAGGATGCCGCAGCCTAAAATGTTTCGCACTTCACCAATGAGGTTATACAAAGACACTTGCCCGGTAACGTCTACACCTTGAACGGGCTCGTCTAGTACTAATAGGTGGGGCTTACGGAGCAGGGCCCGTAACAATAGTATTCTTTGGGTTTCTCCCCCGGAAAGTTCCTGCATGGGGCGATCCAGGAGTTTTTCGGCGCGACATTCATGTAACAGATCGTGCCATAGCTGTGGGCTAAGTTGGTGTTGTTTATGGCGGCCTAAATCTAAAAAGCGGGCCACCGTAAGGGGTAAAGTGTCCGCCAGTTTTAGCTTTTGGGGCATGTAGCCAATACGCAGGCCCTTTATAGCGGTAATGTCTCCGCTAGTGGTTTTAATCAATTTCAATAAACTACGAACTAAAGTGGATTTCCCAGCTCCGTTTGGGCCAATAACGGTAGTAATTTGGCCTGCTTCTAAAGAAATATCTACCCCTTTAATGAGCCATCTATTGCCACGTTTTACACCTAAGTTTGTGGCTGAGAGTAAAACCTCACTCATAATGCAGACTCCAGGGTTTTCGATTTATCTAGGCACCCTTGGCAGGTGCCCACTATTTCAATGGTATGACGTTGTATTTCAAAACCATGTTGATCGGCACTAAGCTTAAGAGCTAAATTAATGTATTGACTGTCCAGCTCTTGGGCTTGATGACAAGCTTGACAGAGTAGGAAGTGCCCTTGATGTGGGGTGTCTGGATTACAGCAGCCCACATAGGCATTAATACTGTCTAATTTATGTAACAACCCCTGACCACTTAGAAACTCAAGTGCACGGTATACTGTAGGAGGCGCCGAATTAAAGCCTTCTTTGGCTAAACTGGCTAACAATTCATAGGCCCCAATAGGTTGGTGACTCTGCCATACTAGCTCGAGCACTCGTTGGCGCACAGGTGTGAGCCTTACTCCACGGTTAGCGCATAGGCTTTGAGCATGGTCGATGGCGCTAGTGATACAACGACTATGGTCGTGGGGAGAAAATGCGCTGGCTTGCATCAGGCAGCCTTGGTGAGTTGACAGTTGTTATAATATAACATAACATTTCTGAAAATTCCTAATTCGCTACTTGCGCTACTTCAAAAGGCCGCTTTTATGTTCTTGTCTGCTCGCTTTATTTCACAAATGTGTCTGTTCTGTGCATTTTGGTGGGTGAGTGCTATCGCATCGGCTGCAGTAATCGTGTTACCTAGTACACAAGCCCTTTCCCTCGTTGTAAAAGAAGTGACAGGCGATTCTTATACGCCACTATTGCCTGCCAATGTGTCACCCCATGATTTTAGCCTAAAGCCTAGCCATATTCGCCGCTTACAAGCAGCCGAGCTTGTGGTTTGGCTTGGGCCTAAGTTAGAGCCCTATTTAGCCAAAGTAATGACGCATATACCTGATGCTAAACAACTTATTATTAACCAAGGCCGATTGGCTTTAGAGTATGGGGAGCACCCCTGGACCAGTCCTGAATATTTGTTGCAAGGGTTACAGCAACTAAGCCAGCACCTAGATAAGCAATGGAGTAGCGATGCCTGGCAGCAGGAAATGAATAGGTTACACCAGCAGGTCTTATCTCATAGCCGTGCATTGAGGGAGAAAGAGCAAGGCTATGTGGTTTACCACGATGGTATTAGTGGCTTTGAGGCATATTTTGGCATCACCCATTTAGCCAAGTTCACCAATGCTGATGATCAGCCACCAGGAGCCAAGCAACTAGCTATTATTGCGCAACTTGCAAATGACAAAAAAGTAGCCTGTATACTCGTAGACCACGAGGTTAAGCCTAAGCTCGTGGATGCTGTACTAAAACCCAGCATAAAGCGTGTTCCTATCGATATTTTAGCTGCCAACAGCGCCTCGCTCGTAGGCTTCATTACTCAACTTCAGCAAGCCCTACTGAGCTGCGGTATAGCCGGAGGGTAATACCCTTAGCTATACGAACTACAGCAGCCATACCAGGTATAGCTGCGATACCTAAGGCAGTTGATGAAACTGTTGCATACGGTGGGCCAAAATATCTTTAAACACATCGGGATCTTTGAGTACGGTAACGCCTTCCTCGCGCTGATGGGAATCTAAGCCGTGGAAGGTTTCTAAGCGAGATAACCAAAAGCGCATCGCCGCGGCGACTAACATAGCGTTCCAATACTGTTTTTCTGCGCTATTAAACACCCGCACCTGAGCATAAGCCTGCAAAAAGGCGTCATATAGGCTAGGGTCAATGCTGCCATCAGGAGCGATACACCAGTCATTTACAGTAATGGCCACATCAAATAATAAGTAATCATTGCTGGCGTTGTACAGATCGATAGTAGCGCTAAGCTGGCCGTGGTTAAACAGTGCGTTGTCGTGAAATAAATCACCATGCACCACGCCCATTGGTAAGTTGGGTTGTTGGGTTTGCATAGCATCGTATTGGCCAATAGCCATCATTAGCATAGTGGCGTCTGCACCATCAATACATTGAGCGGCTCTAGGGCCTAATTCGTTCCACCAGGTTTGGCCGCGATGACTGTGGCGCTCGGTTTTGAATTCTTGGCCAGCCACATGTAAACGAGCCAGTTCACGGCCCATAATGCCACATTCTTTTACGCCAATCTCTGAGCGCGCTAAGTGATCGCCTGCAAAGCGAGGAAATAATAACGCCGGCTTGTCAGACAGCATGCTCAAGGCTGTGCCATCTGCGTCCCGCAGAGGCGCAGGCACGGTAATGTTATTGACCACCAAGTGATCTGTTAAACCAACAAAATAGGGTAACTCATCGTAACTCAGGTCTTCAAATAGCGTCAGCACAAAATCCTGCTGTGGTTGACCCTTTATCTGAGTAGTAACAAAATAATTGGTATTTTCAATGCCGCCGCTAATGCCTTTAAAGTCCACCAATTCGCCTAAGTTAAATGGTGTAATGTAAGCGCTAATTTGGTCACTGCTAAGGTGGGTGTATACGGCCATAGGATTACTACTTTCTAAAACAAATTGAGGTCATTAATTTGGCTGCAAATAGTACGCTGAGCGAGGCTTGAATTCAAGTTTAGGACGCTCCATTATGGTATTCTTTAACCCATGAGCACCCACAAAGTTTCGTTTGAGAAGACATCATGACTGCAAAAATATCCACCCCCGTTGTATTAGTAGACGGTTCCTCTTATCTGTTTAGGGCATTCCATGCTATGCCACCATTGAATAACAGTAAAGGAATGCCTACAGGGGCCATTAAAGGCGTGGTGAACATGATGCGCAGTTTGGCGAGGGATTACGCCAATGCCAATATAGTAGTGGTATTCGATGCCAAGGGGCCTACATTCCGTAATGAAATGTATGCAGAGTATAAGGCTCATAGGCCGCCCATGCCCGACGACATGCGTCCACAGATAGAACCTATACACCAAATTATTAAAGCGATGGGGCTGCCTTTGTTGATGATTTCAGGTGTAGAGGCCGATGACGTGATTGGTACTTTAGCGGCACAAGCCACAGCCCAAGGTATTGATACACTCATATCCACAGGTGACAAGGACATGGCTCAGCTTGTGAGCCCTCATGTTGGCCTAGTGAATACCATGACAAACACTTACTTGAATGAAGAGGGTGTTTTCGGAAAGTTTGGCGTAAGGCCTAATCAGATTATTGATTATCTAGCCATTGTTGGCGATAAGGCTGACAACATCCCAGGAGTGCCAGGCGCTGGCCCCAAGACGGCAGTGAAGTGGCTCGCAGAATACGATACCTTAGAAACGCTGATGGAAAATGCCCATGAGATTGGTGGAAAAATTGGTGAAAAACTACGTAATGCCCTTGAATTTTTGCCTCTTTCTCAGGCCCTAACCACCATTAAGCTAGACGTAGAGCTTGAACAAAGGTTAGATCAAATGGTGCCCAAACCAGTAGACCAAGCCGCACTGCTGGGCCTCTACCAAGACTTGGAGTTTAGATCGTGGGCTAATGTATTGATCCAGGATGGCGTGACCGCCAGCAGCCAACCTCAGGCAGCGGCTCAGGGGCAGGGCGATACTAATGCCTTAGCCACCACAGGCGATGCAGGGCCCAAGGTGGAAACGCCAGTTCCTGCAGCTGTCATCACAAAAAAATACACCACAATTGCCACTTTGGCTGAACTTGAGCCATGGTTAAAAGCCTGCTCAGAGGCACCCGTATTTGCCTTTGATACGGAAACGACCAGCCTTAACTACATGGAAGCTCAATTAGTGGGTATTTCATTGTGCATCGAGGCGGGTACCGCTGTTTATGTGCCTTGTGGTCACGACTATGTGGGTGCGCCAGAACAAATTAGCCGGCCAGACCTCATTGCGGCGATAAAACCTTTGTTAGAAGATTCTGAACAAGTCATTTGTGGGCAAAATTTAAAATATGACATCAATGTATTGGCCAATTATGACATTACATGGCAGGCACAGATGATTGATAGCATGGTGCAATCCTACGTGCTTAATTCTACGGCTAGCCGTCATAATATGGATGCATTAGCGCAACACTACCTCGATTATCAAACTGTTAAATATGTAGATATTGCCGGTAAAGGAGTTAAGCAACTCACGTTTAACCAAATAGACATAGAGCAAGCGGGTCCTTATGCTGCTGAAGATGCAGACATTACCCTAAGGCTAACGCAGTATTTTTCTGAATGTTTAGCCTTAGAGCCGGCCCTAGAAGCAGTTTATGACACCATAGAGCGCCCACTAGTAAGGGTACTGTCACGAATGGAGCGAATCGGAGCTTTGGTTGACGCTAAGGTGCTGGGTGAGCAAAGTCAGGTTATTGGCAAGCGATTAATCGAACTCGAACGCGAGGCCTATGAGCTTGCTGGCGAAGTGTTTAATTTGTCATCAACACAGCAGTTAGGTGCCATTTTGTACGAAAAACTGGGTATTCCTGTGACTAAGAAAACCCCTAAAGGAAAGCCATCAACAGCTGAGGCAGTATTGCAAGAGTTGGCTCAAGACTACGAGCTACCAAAATTGTTGTTGGAATACCGTAGCCTTAGTAAACTAAAATCAACCTATACAGATAAATTGCCCCTAGAAATAAACCCCGCCACTGGGCGTATCCATACATCCTACCATCAGGCGGTAGCGGCCACAGGGCGCTTGTCTTCTAGTGATCCAAATCTGCAAAATATTCCCATCCGCAGCAGTGAAGGCCGCCAAATTAGGCAGGCTTTTGTTGTGCCTAAGGGGCAAGTGATGGTTGCGGCAGATTATTCCCAAATCGAATTGCGCATCATGGCCCACCTTTCTAAAGACGAAGGCTTATTAAAAGCCTTTGCTGCTGGGCAGGATGTACACAAGGCCACTGCAGCAGAAGTATTTGGAGTAACTGTTGAGCAGGTGACCAGTGACCAAAGACGCAGCGCGAAAGCCATCAACTTTGGTTTAATTTACGGCATGTCTGCCTTTGGGTTAGCTAAGCAATTGGGTATTAGCCGTGCCCAGAGCCAAGATTATATTGGCCGTTATTTTTCTCGCTATCCGGGAGTGCAAGAATACATGGACGAAACCAAAGCAAAAGCTGCGGAGCAAGGCTATGTGGAAACCCTCTATGGCCGTAGGCTATATCTGCCAGACATTAACGCGCGCAACGGCATTGCCCGCCAAGCGTCAGAGAGAACGGCTATTAATGCGCCAATGCAAGGTACTGCAGCAGACATTATCAAGCGCGCGATGATCAAGGTGGATGAGTGGCTAGCGACGAGTGGTCTGGATGCACGAATGACCATGCAGGTGCACGACGAATTAATTTTTGAAGTAGATTCAACCCAAGTAGACACGTTAGTGGCGGGAGTTAAGTCGGCAATGGAGGGTGCCGCAGAGCTTTTGGTGCCGCTGATTGTTGATGTGGGAGTGGGTGAAAACTGGGATCAGGCCCATTGATTTCTGGATTGATTTAAAAAATAAAATTAATTGGAACTAAATTCAATAACGGGCGTCTGAGTATGTAACTAGCCAAGCGTCATCAATATAATATAAAGGCGCCCGCCCTGAAAACTGTTCCCCTCGGTCTTCAGGGTTTTTTTGTGCAAAATTTATCCCATGTCATGGATGCCAAACAACTGTAGCTATTCTTTTTTGGGCCTTGGTTCTTAAGCCGTAGGTCCGTTCAACTCCTCTACTGTAGCTGTTTCTATAGGGCCTGCATTCATAACTGGTTTCATCCAGAGCACAATCTGGCGCTCTAAATCAGCAATGCCATCACCCTTAGAGGCAGAAAAGCTTTGCATGCTGATTAAACCTTCTGGGTGCTCAGGCAGGCCTTTCTTGACTTCTGTTTTAGCATTTAATATGCCATTTTTTTTGAGCTTGTCCGCTTTGGTTAGTAGCAAATGAAGCGGTAGCTCCGAGGCAATGCACCAGTCAATGATCATGCGATCAAAATCTTTTAGTGGATGACGGATATCCATTACCAATACCAAACCTGAAAGGCTTTCGCGCACTTCTAAGTATTGGTTAAGGTGTTTTCGCCATCTTAGTTGCATGGCAATCGGAACTTTAGCGTAGCCGTAGCCCGGTAGATCCACCAAGCGACATTGCTCAATGTTAAGATTGAAAAAGTTTAGCAACTGGGTGCGCCCAGGTGTCTTACTTGTTCTCGCTAATGCAGGGTTGCGAGTTAGGGCGTTAATGGCACTAGATTTACCGGCGTTAGAGCGGCCAGCAAAGGCGACTTCAGAGCCGATATCTAGAGGGCATTCGCTGACCTTACTTGCGCTAGTGGTGAATTCTGCAGTGCGAAAATTTAAGTGTTTAACTGTCATAGTTTGTGTCATCAATAGATTAATCTCTATTTTACATTATTTTTACGAAAATAAACGCTGCAAAAGACGCAATCAGAGCCTTAGAGCGGTGTTGTGTTATTGAAGTCGCGCCATCTGAGCCTTATAATGTGAGCATTGGACAGTTTATTTTATAAAATTACAGGAAAACCGATGAAGAAAGTAATTGTATGTTTGATTATTGGCCTTGGCTGGATGAGCTTTGCCCATGCAGCTGGTGATGCCGAATCAGGACAAAGCAAGGCAGCAGTTTGTAGTGGTTGCCATGGTGCTGACGGTAATAGCATGATTCCTAGCTTTCCTAAGTTGGCAGGGCAAGGCGAGGTGTACCTTCTTAATCAACTAAAAGACATCCGTGATGATGTCCGGAATGTGCCACAAATGACGGGCGTATTAACGGGCCTTAGTGACCAAGACTTGGCAGACATTGCTGCCTATTATTCCTCTCAAACAGGTACTGTTGGCGCAGCGAACCCAGAGCTAGTAGAGCTAGGTCGTAAAATATACCGTGCCGGTGTCGCTGCTAAAGGTGTTGCTGCATGTACAGCTTGTCATTCCCCAACGGGTGCGGGCAATTCACAAGCAGGCTTCCCTGCACTGGGTGGGCAACATGCCGACTATATTATTAGTCAGCTCAAAGCATACCGAACCGAAACTCGTAACAACGGTCAGGCCATTATGATGCAACAGGTTGCAGCACTGATGAGCGACAAAGAGATTGAAGCGGTGGCAAGCTATATTCAAGGCTTATCCGAATAGTTGACTAAGGTAAATAAAAAAGGTGGCTAAGGCCGCCTTTTTTATTCTTAGGATTTAGTTTGAGTAAAGACATTGTAAATGAGCTCGCATCCACTAGCTTAGACGTTATTATGCAACCTTACAGATCATTTAGGATATAAATCATGTTGAAAAAAATTGGTACCCTATTCTCCCTAGCCGCCCTGATCAGTTTGCCGATATTTGCCGTGGCTGCAGACTACCAAGCTGGGACACATTATGTTGTGCTGGATGAGCCGATCAGTTCATCGCGTACTCAAACCGTGGTGGTTAATGAGTTTTTTGGCTACACCTGCCCCCACTGCAATGACTTTGAACCGCAACTGCACCATTGGGCTGTTGAGCAAACAGACGATGTGACCTTTATGCCAATTCCAGTTATCTTTGGTCGCAGCTGGGAGCCTTACGCTAAGGCATATTTTGTCGCGCTTAACTTAGGTGTGCTAGAACAGACCCACCAAGCGATGTACGATGCGGTACATATTGATGAGCGCCGTATGACTAATCGCCAAGCATTAGCTGGTTTTTTTGCTGAACATGGCGTCAGTAAAGCTGATTTTGACAGCGCTTATGATTCTTTTGATCTGCAAAATAAACTACGTCAAGCTAGCCGCCTAGCTGCCCAAGCTAAAATTACAGGTGTACCTTCGATGCTGGTCAATGGCAAGTATATGGTTAACGCTAGTTTGGCAGGCAGTAAAGAAGGGATGCTAGCAGTTGTTGATTATCTAGTAGAGCTAGAAAATAAATAAGCTTGATTAAGGCCACGACAAGGTCAAAGCAGCAAGGTAGAATGAGGCCAAAGGGCGTAAAGCCTAAGTTTATAAACGGACACGCAAGCAAATGAGCGATCAAGGCCCCAAGCCAACCACACACTTTGGTTTTAAAGAAGTACCTACGGGTGACAAAGTAAGCCGGGTAGCTGGCGTGTTTCATTCTGTCGCAGCGAAATACGATGTTATGAATGACCTCATGTCCATGGGCATTCATCGCTTGTGGAAGCGACAAACTATAGAAATGAGTGGTGTTAGAGCAGGTGATTCTGTTCTAGATCTGGCCGGTGGTACGGGAGACCTTACTATCCGTTTCAGTCACTTGGTTGGGCCAGAAGGGCAAGTTATTTTAGCCGACATCAATGAGTCAATGATTAAGGTTGGGCGTGATCGTTTAATTGATAAAGGGATTGTTGGCAACGTAAGTTATGTGCAAGCCAATGCCGAAGCTTTGCCCTTTCCTGATAACACCTTTGACTGCATAACCATTGCCTTTGGGCTGCGTAACGTTACCGACAAAGATAAGGCCCTAGCCTCAATGCGCCGAGTGCTGAAACCTGGCGGACGATTATTGGTGTTGGAGTTCTCTAAAACTGATAACCCATTGCTGACAAAAGTCTACGACACCTATTCTTTTAATATATTGCCAAAAATAGGCAAACTCATTGCTGATGATGAAGACAGCTATCGTTATTTGGCAGAATCTATTCGCATGCATCCAGACCAAGCCACTTTAAAGGGCATGATGGAAACAGCAGGGTTGGTTAACTGCCGCTTCCACAACATGACTGGCGGTATTGTCGCTTTGCATTACGGCGTTAAGCCGTAAGTAGTGGGAATATAGCCAACCCATGAAAGCAATTCTGCGCGGCCTCTCTATTCTTCGTGTGATCATTCGCTATCGCTTAGATCTGCCTCTGTTAGGCTATGCACTGCCATTGCCCCTGCGGTTGATGTTATGGTGTATGCCATGGCGTCTATTGGTTCCTGTGCGGGGACCTGTTTCTCAGCGCATTCGTTTGGCGCTGATTGATTTAGGCCCGGTGTTTGTTAAATTTGGCCAGCTGCTTTCTACCCGTAGAGATATGTTGGATGATGATTTGGCTGAGCAGTTGGCGACTCTACTTGATAAAGTTCCTGCCTTTGACAGCCAGGAATCGAAACGCCTGATAGAGCAAGCTTTGAAGCAAAGTGTCACCCAGGCCTTTGCCGAGTTTGACGACGAGCCCCTAGCCTCGGCTTCCGTTGCACAAGTGCATAGCGCCCGTTTAGTGAGTGGTGAATCGGTTGTTGTGAAAATCATTCGCCCCGGCATTAAGCTGGTGATTGAACGTGATTTACGCTTGATGCGGTTATTGGCAAAATGGGTCAATGCAGCGGTTCCAGATCTTCGCAGGCTGCGCTTGCAAGGTGTCATTGATGAATACGAAAAGACTATTCTAGACGAGCTAGACTTGCAGCGTGAAGCTGGCAACGCCAGTCAACTTAGGCGCAATTTTGAAAATTCCAATCTGTTGTATATACCCAAGATCTACTGGCAACTAAGCAACCCTTCGGTGCTTGTGCAGGAGCGGATTTATGGCATTCGTGTGAACGATATCGAGGCCATTGAAAACGCAGGAATCAGCCGCCAAGAGCTGGCCAAGCGCGGAGTAGAAATTTTCTTCACGCAAGTGTTTCGAGACAGCTTTTTTCACGCCGACATGCACCCGGGAAACATCTTTGTAAATTCAGCATTACCTCATGACCCACAATACATGGCAGTGGATTTTGGCATCGTAGGCAGTCTCACACAGGAAGATCAGGCCTATTTAGCCCGTATATTGTTAGCCTTTTTTAATCGAGATTATCGCCAGATAGCCCAACTGCATGTGGATTGTGGATGGTTGCCAGCAGAGACCAAAGTGCACGAGTTTGAAGCCGCCATCCGTGGTGTGAGCGAACCCATCTTTTCTAAACCTTTGGCAGAGATTTCGTTTGCTCAAGTGTTGCTAGGGTTATTTCAGACGGCTCGTCGGTTTAATATGCAGGTGCAGCCTCAGTTGGTGCTATTGCAAAAAACCATGCTCAACATAGAGGGTCTGGGTCGGCAGCTGTATCCTCAGTTGAATCTATGGGAAACAGCTCAGCCAATTTTGGAACAGTGGTTTAAACGTCAAGTGAGCCCTAAGCAGGTGTATCGACAGCTGAAGCAAGAGTGGCCAGACTTGGCGCAGCAATTACCCCGTCTACCGGGTCTAGTCCACGATGCGTTGCAGCAGGCGGCGAGGCCTGTGCCGGCGCTTACTGTATCTAAAGAGGCGCCTAAAGAAAAAGGGCATTGGAGTGGGCTGATTGGACTGGCTCTGATTATAGGGGCAGCTGTGGCGCATCCTATACCCTTAGCGAATCATCTGTGGGTTGCTCCAGCAAGTGTGGTGCTAGCCCTTGGTGGTATATTGGTGTTGTGGAATAGAGGTAATCATTGATGTCTACTAGCCATTGGGTGGATCAAATTAAGTGGGATGACAAAGGTTTGGTGCCTGCAATCGCTCAAGATTATCAAACGGGGCAAATTTTAATGATGGCTTGGATGAATCGAGAGGCCTTGATGTTAACTGAGCAAGAGCAGCGGGCCGTGTATTGGTCACGTTCGCGGGCGCGGTTATGGCGCAAGGGCGAGGAATCAGGCCATGTGCAAAAGTTACATAGTCTGCAGTTAGACTGTGATGCCGATGTTATCCTGTTAAAAGTAGAACAAATTGGTGGTATTGCATGCCATACAGGCCGTCCCCACTGCTTCTTTAGACGTTTGCACGCAGGTGAGTGGCAGGAAAGTGTTGCCGTAGCTAAAGACCCAAAGGAGATCTATAACCATGAGTGATGTGTTAAATGCCTTGCAGTTAGTGTTGGAAGAGCGCAAGCAGGCAGCGCCTGAGTCATCCTATGTGGCCAGTTTGCATGCGCAAGGGCTGAATAAAATACTGGAAAAAATTGGTGAAGAAGCCACGGAAGTTATTTTGGCAGCAAAAGACGCCAAAGATCCAGCTACGACTAAAGCCGTTATTGCCGAAACGGCAGATTTATGGTTCCATTGTCTGGTGATGTTGTCGTATTTAGGTGAAGATCATTCCGCTGTGTTACAGGAGTTAGAGCGTCGATTTGATCTCTCGGGTATAGTAGAAAAGGCTAATCGTAGTCAGTAATTTATTTATGAGGAGTAAGACATGGGTTTAGGTGGAATTAGTATTTGGCAGTTAGTGATCGTGTTAGCTATTATCTTATTGTTGTTTGGCAGCAAGAAGTTACGCAACATTGGTGGCGATTTAGGTAATGCAGTTAAAGGCTTTAAATCAGCGATGAAAGACGGCACTGCAGAGCCAAAAACCATTGATGATAAGGTAGCGAAGGATGCCAGCTTTAGTGCGGATACTTCAGCTGAAAAAGAACCAGAAAAAACTGACAAGTAACGGCCAAGTCTATGTTTGATATTGGTTTTACAGAAATAGTGTTAGTGGCTGTGATTGGTCTGTTAATACTAGGCCCAGAGCGCATGCCTGTAGCAGTGCGAACGGTTGGTCTGTGGGTGGGCAAAATAAAGCGCACTATAGGCGGGGTTCAGAAAGAGATCCAAGATGAATTGAGGATCGATGAAATCCGTAAAAAGGCCGATCACAACCGCAAAGAAATTGAAGGCCGAATGGCTGAATTACGAGCCGAAGCGGATATTATGGAAGCTCCAGTAGTTGCAGCACAAGAAAATAAAGCTGAACCAAAAGAACCGACGATTGGCGGGTCTTAACCGTTTTTGGAATATACTATGAGCGACGCCAAGGCCTACACCGCCGAACAAGAGTCTGAATTACCCTTAATGGGGCATCTAATAGAACTGCGTAATCGTTTATTAAAGGCGGTAGTGCTGGTGGTTTTATTATTTGCCTGCATGTTCCCTTTTGCTAACGAATTCTACTTATATTTGTCTATTCCGTTGCGTAGTTTGTTGCCTGAAGGCTCAACCATGATTGCTACTCAGGTGGCATCTCCATTTTTGGCGCCATTTAAGCTCACCATGGTGATGGCGTTATTTTTAGGTATGCCATTTATATTGCATCAAGCTTGGAGTTTTATTGCACCTGGCTTGTACAAAAAAGAGAAACGTTTGGCCTTTCCCTTATTAGGGTCCAGTATCATACTGTTCTATACGGGCATCGCTTTTGCTTACTACATTGTGTTCCCGTTGATCTTTGGCTTCTTTACGGCAACGGGTCCGGAAGACGTTAAGGTGATGACGGATATTTCAGCTTACCTCGATTTTGTACTGAAACTCTTTTTTGCCTTTGGCATCGTATTTGAAATTCCTATCGCTACCGTATTATTAATATGGTCTGGTGCAACCACGGCTAACGACCTAGCCAAGAAGCGTACTTATGTTTTGGTGAGTTGTTTTGTCATTGGTATGCTGATCACTCCACCCGATGTTATCTCTCAAACATTACTTGCCGTGCCAATGTGGTTACTGTTTGAAGTGGGTATATTGGTGGGTCGTTTTGTAAAGCCAAATAGCGACGATGACGCTGAAGAAGATGTTAAAGAGTCTACTATCGTAAAGTAGTCTGTCGACTAAGCCTTGCGCCGAATATGCTCGAGCCGTAACCTAGCATATCAAGCGTAGCCAAAGGCTGCGCCTGATATGCTAACGGCCCATCTCCAAAGCCGCTTTTTATAACCCCTCCCCGCTCTGTGATACCTTACATCACCGTCTTTTTTGCTTTATTTTCATAAACTGCTTGTGCTTTGCTCTGCGATGGATATAATGGCGCTCCCTTGTTAGAGGGGCCTTAGATAAGCGTTAAGCGAATCACTAAAAGGCCTTGTAAAACAAAGG
>Ga0308021_10000515_pt1 | contig 18123 bp, 18 predicted proteins | sample Neamet351_FD_201296 | JGI IMG/M metagenome (GOLD analysis project Ga0308021, IMG submission 201296) | Marine microbial communities from water near the shore, Antarctic Ocean - #351 | ecosystem: Environmental > Aquatic > Marine > Unclassified | place: Southern Ocean | collected 2014-10-02
GGGTATTGAATCGTTATCGACATCGAGGCTATCATCGAATCCTGGGCATTGGTCAAGAACATCAGAGACCATGTCAAAATCGCTATCGATGAGTGAATCACAATCATCTGGAATCGAATCATTATCCAAATCAAGCAGGTCATCAAAACCGGGGCAAGAATCTATAGTATCGATGACTCCATCATTATCCGAGTCGATAAAGGCATCACAACCGTCCGGTATCCCGTCATTATCTTGGTCAATCGAATCGTCGTATCCTTGACACTCATCATCAGGGTCGTTAACGCTGTCTCCATCCGAATCATCGATACAGCCATCTCCATCAATATCCCATGGCAGAGATTCTTCATTAGGACAAAGGTCGGTCCAAGTTTCGATATAATCTCCTGGCGTCATGTTTTTGTTGGTGAAGGCGGAAAAATCCTCGGCATATCTACGTGACTTGAAGATTGGATTCGCCGTTGAACCAGCATTGTTACCCACAGGTATTTCATCGCCTTGAGTAAGTGTGCCTTGGTTGGAGATAGGGTTGATGTATTTCCAAACGATTCCACCATTCAAATCCACTTCATAGAGTGTGCCTTGAGTACCATAGGTGACCAATGTGTTTCCATTGGGTAAACGTTCAGCTCCAGAAATGGATTGTGCGTACATGTCTTCACCAAGATCCCAAGACCAATTCGGAGCATTTGGACCCCATGTCCCATTTGCTTGAAGTGGATAATTACCGTTGCTTAGAGGTGATTGAATCACATCGACGGATGAATAACTCGGAGAGCGCCCTCCTCCGTTATTGAACACCAAGAGGTCACCTGCTCCAACTCGTCCCTGCTCAATCCACTGAATATCATGTTGGCCAAACAATTGTTGGTCACTGGATAGACCAGCATCATAGGCTTGTGGATTACCCCATCGATAGAGGAAATCTCCACCTTTGCCGGAGGTGCCACCGGTATGCCCTGTTGCTTCAGCAGTAGTGGTGCTGTGGTCGATAATGTAGATTTCATTCATGTTTTTACACGAGAGAACAATTTGGTCGAGAACAGCATTGTAATCAATACCGTTGCAATGCATCCAATCTGCTCGACCTGCTTGGTTTCCCGTTGCATCGACAAAATTGATATCGAGTAATTCTGGATGGTCGCCGACAACTCCAAAGTTGTCGACCGATGCATCATAGTCCTGAATCAGATGATCCCACGCATTCCATTGCCACACAATGTTGGCTTGATTATTTGGCAGTGGCTCAATTTCGATAATATAGTCCGGCCAGACGTTACTGCTACCACCTGGTGCATCGCTTGCAATGGCCGGATTCCGGCCAGCCTGTGTAGCTTCTGCCTCAGATTTGTCCTCCCATGCAATCGCCAGAATGTTTCCATTTGGCATCGGTTCAATATCGTGATGGGTGATGAAATTCATCGAAGAGTATTCCCATGACCATTCCGCAGTACCATCCCATGCGATTCGTTCAATCTTTCCGGCAATACCTCCACCACTGAAATCCCCAACCGATTCTTGACCAATATTAGCAGTTCGAAGTAAATCGCCGTCATCAAGCAGATAAGCAGAGAGTCCGGGCCGATGAGCGCCTGGAGATGCCCAAGAATGTATTTCTCTTCCTTGATTATCAATCAAGTAACTTGAGGTTGATGGAAGAGGTGAAAAAAGCGTGTAGCCGGGGCTGGTAGAATTGGTACAAGAGAGTAGACCCATCGTCCATGACTCATTTCGGTCGGCGTGGCAATTCGAAGGTTCATTGATACCTTTGCTCTCAGAAGATGAGCCAGGTGGAAGAATCGCCAAGCATGTCAGCATCATCATAGCGAGTATGACGGCGCGGAACTTGACATCCATATCTACTGCTCATTGCAATAGGCTTTCAACATAGTGCAATGCAGTGCAGTCGTTTTTGAAAATTATTGTTCAGCCTTTGCCTTTTCATAGGCTGCTTCGAGGATGTTTTTACATTCCTCAATCGCAACTTGACCGGGGTAGACTTCGACTTTTGTGTGGCATTTAATCGTTGTAACTTGACCAGGAGCTGCCAGAACAACATCGCCATCGATGAAAGCGTTGAAGTCCAAGCGGAAATGCAATGTATGGTTTTCATCAAAACGAATTTCCAGATCATCAAGTAATGACCTGAGGTTTTCCATGCCAATACGTGCTAAGGATGCAAGTGAGTCTGTTTTTCTCTTACATACACCAGATACCATGTGCAATCCTGAACCGTGATAGGAGGTTGTGTGTTCGATTTCAACCAACTCGTGGTCTCCTACTAGCCATGCTATGGCATCTGCCACAACCGTTTCGTCAGCAACGCCGCTCGCCGTCGCTCGCCAGGTGATGTGATGGAGGCCCACGCTCTTCGGATTCACATCATGCTCATGAGTTTACCGAATCGATGCGTTGATTTGAATACAAATGTGGTATGATGTCGAATTGAACAGAGAGGCTTCTTCAAATAGGGGTGGTCAGTGGCCGACTTGCAAGTGGGGTAGCCCCCGCAACACAACATCCCGAGATGATACAATGGCAAAGAAAATCAGTGTTAAGGCACGTTCAGCAGCACGAAAGCAACGAGACAAGTGGAAGAACAAGATTTGGTACACTATTCGTGCGCCTCGAACACCATGGGATTTTAAGAAAATTGGAGAAACTCTAGGTGAGTCCGATGAACATATTCTCGGCCGTGTCTATGAAATGACACAACAAGAATTCAATGGCGATTTTACAAAGATGCACGTTATTCTTCGTTTCCGTGTCCATGAATGTGTTGGTCAAGATGCACTTACAACTTTTATCGGTCACCACCACCAAACCGATCACATCCGCCGTCAAATCCGCCGCTACCGTGGCAAGGTTGACGACGTCGTTGATGTTGTCTCAACCGATGGATACCTTGTTCGTATCAAGCCTCTCATCATTACTCAAAAGCGTGTTCAGACTTCAGTTAAGCAAGCTATGCGTTCGAAAGCCCGTGACATGATTATTGCTTCTGCTTCCAAGGCAACCTACGCCAAGATTCAGACACTCATCCTTGACGGAACTTTGGAAGAAGATATCCGCAAGGCAGTTAAGCCAATTTATCCAGTGAAGTCAGTCGTTATCCACAAGAGCCAACTCCTCCAATCTGGTGTTGTCGCTGGTAACGGGAAAACTCTTGATGAAATTCACGCAGAAGAAGCTCGCAGTGAAGCAGAAATCAAAGCCAAGAAAGCAGCAATACTTGCTTCAGCCGCTGATGAAGAAGAAGAGGATGTTTCCACTCCTTCAATCATCGATGCAGCCGAGGCAATGGAACCTGCATCTGAAAAGGCACCTGCTGAAAAGGAAGCACCTGCTGAAAAGGCACCTGCTGAAAAGAAAGCACCTGCAAAGAAAGCACCTGCAAAGAAAGCACCTGCAAAGAAAGCACCTGCTGAAAAGGCTCCTGCTAAGGAAGCCGCACCAAGTGCAGATTACGATTCAATGAAGGTTGCAGAACTCAAGGAACTCTTGAAGGCTGCAGGAAAGCCTGTCTCTGGAAAGAAGGCAGACTTGATCGCTCGTCTTAACGAGTGAAGCCCACGAGAACAGCGTTCTCTCTAAAGGTCAGCGAAAGCAAGGTCTTCGCTACGGTTCAGCCGTAGGTTTGACATGCAATAGACGCGAGGAAGGGATATGAAACGACTCGGAGTGATTGGAGGAACCGGTCTCATCAACATGACCGTTGGTGAGGAAATGAAGCAATCTGGCCTCACCTTATCCCGACGGGATGATGTCACGGTCGAAACGCCGTGGGGCGATGTTCCTTTGACCTGCATGAGGTTGAATGCCGGTGGTGAAGAGAAAGAATTGTTCTTTTTACAACGGCATCATAATGACGGTCAGGCAAGTAAACCACCTCATAAAATTGAGCACCGTGCGAATATGCGTGCTCTTGCTGATGCAGGTTGTGAAGCGGTTATGGCGGTTTGCTCCGTTGGTGCGATCCCTGCTGATTTCCCACCAGGGAAAGTTGGATTAGCAGAACAATACATTGATTTTACGGGTGTTGCGTCTACATTTCATGATGATTCAGCAGTCTTTACATCTGTAACTGAACCTTTTGATTCGGGACTCAATCAGCGTCTAAATACAGTCTTACGTTCAGTTCAAAACTTCTCAGCTGATGAACGAATCTTCTACACGTATTGGCTTGCTCAAGGACCACATTTCGAAACCAAGGCTGAAATTGATGCAATCGATTCATTGGGCGGTCATATGGTTGGCATGACCATGCCTCGAGAAGCAAAATTAGCGCGAGAACTCAATTTGCCGTATGCTGCAGTTTGTATTTCCTCAAATTGGGCAGCTGGTCGTGAACCAGGCGATGCAAGCGCAGATCTCGACCACCATTCCGTTTCTTCACAAGCGAACCGAAGGTTGATGCCGGTCTGGGCTTGTTTGGTTGAATTGCTTTCTTAGCAGTGACCTGGTCATGAATACGAGGGTACCCTTTGTATTCATCAACCGAATACGGTTACATCACACCATGAAGAAGATGATTGCAGTACAATTTTGCTTACTGATGTTGATTTCGAGTCTATCCGGATGCCTTGGTTCTGAGGACGTAGAGAAAGATTCTGATACTGAAAAACCCTCACTTCTCGGCGATTGGGACGTCTTTTCTGTACAATCAGTTTCCGAACTCCCTGCATGTGATGGGGATACGGATGGACGCCTCTACTACATTGAAACAGACTCTCAATTCCAAACATGTGCCAACAACGTTTGGTCAGTCATTGATTTGATGGGTTCTGATGGTGCCATGGGCGCTGAAGGTCTGTCTGGAACCGATGGAACGAATGGAACCGATGGAACCGATGGAACCGATGGAATGGATGGCACAGATGGTGCTGATGGCAGTCCTGGAATGGATGGCATGAACGGAACCAATGGTGCAGATGGCCAAGATGTGAATGAATCCTACATCGCTGAAATGGAAGCACGAATTGCGGCTCTTGAGGCAGAGATTGTCAATCTAACTTCGTGTAAACTTGTTCCTTGGGGAAATTGTGCAAGAGTCAATTTAGATGGCATGGATCTCTCTGGACTCGATTTGACGGGCATTGACTTGGAAGGAGCGTCCTTGATTGGAACCAACTTCACAGGCGCATTCTTGAATCAATCATCAATGGCTGGAGTAAAGGCATGGAATGCTACTTTCTCATCCGCACAACTCAACTATGCTGACCTCAGCGGTTCTGAATTCTGGACATCCGAATATAATGCAAATTGCAATTCGTGCCACGTGACTGCAAACTTTTATTCAACATCCATGTATGGTGCTGATTTCACTAATTCGTTATTGAGATATGTAAACTTGAGTTTTGCTTTCTTTAGAGATGCAGACTTCACCGGTTCTGATATGTCGTATTCTCAAATCACCAATACCTATCTGGTTCCAGCCACTATGGCTGATGTCAATCTTTACAGTGCTAATTTTTCTGGTACTGAAATACATGAATTGGATTTATCGGGTGCTAATATGATGTCAGCAAACTTGCGCGGCGTTGGAATGTATAATGTTGATTTGTCAGGCACTTTCCTGCTGTATTCTGATGTTTCAACTCGAACTGATTTGACACACAGTTCCACCTTTTCGAATTGCGATTTATCGAATACTCGATTCGATGGAACAAATTTGACTGGTGTCATCTTCTATGGTAATGACTTGAGTTTCACCAGCTTCTCAAACGCCATCATTGACGATGCATTTTTGAGCACGCAGAGTCCCAACACCAACACCTGGCATCAAACGATTTGGATTGATGGTTCCGTCTATGACTTCGACCCAATCTGGCCGTGTGAGTTAGGGCCTTGGGCATACTGTGCCGGTGTTGACCTCAGTGGTAGGGATTTGTCTGGAATAGATTTGACAGGAATCGATTTGCGAGGCGCCAACCTCTCGAATACCAACTTGGGCAATGCAACGCTAACCAATGCCGACCTCTCCTTTGCCGACTTTACCGGTGCAACTGGAACTTCTTATGCTACATTCACCAACTCAAATTGGAATCTTACCGTTTGGACCGATGGTGAGACTTACGATAGTAATCAGGCCTAAGTACACACTTGGCAGAACACAAGGGCTAAAATCCGTCTCGACAAACCAATTCCATGGAAGGAATGTCAGTTGACCAATGGATGGCCCACAAGGCTCAGAATGAATGGGACGTCATGATGAAGAAAATCGCAGTCTTCCATGATAAACACAAGTTCGAAGAAAATAACGGGCATGACATGGGTTATCGTATTGCACTCACTGTTGAAGAATTAGGCGAATTTGCAGCAGCGGTGACCAAAGGTAAACCTCTTGCTGATTGTGCTGAAGAAATGGCCGATATTCTTCTGTTGCTGATGGGCCACTCCTTAGCAATGGAAATTGATTTGAAAGCCGCTTTTGAAGCAAAGTATGCTACGATTATGCAGCGCCCCTCACGTCAAGGTCGTTTGGGATTGCGGGTGACAGAATACACACCCGATGAATGATCATCGAATCCAGTGTTGGAAAATCATGTTGTGCTCATCACGAGGTCCAGCATCGACAAAGCGTTCACCAATCAGATGGAATCCCTCACCCTCAAGTGATGGAGCAAAGGCATCAGCACCTTCAACCTCGGTTGCAATAATCGTTTTATGGATCTCTTTGGTATGCTCTAAGAATAATTTGTAAATCTCTCCCCCACCGATGATCATCAATTCTTCCGATTCTCCGAGTTCGAGAATTTCTTCATATGAAAGCACTTCAACATCATCCCGAGGCGTTCTTGAGAGGACAATGTGCCTTCGACCAGGTAACTTTCCCGGTAGGCTGTCCCATGTTTTCCTGCCCATGACCATCGTTTTGGACATGGTAATACGCTTGAAATGTTGTAAGTCAGAGGATTGACGCCATGGTAGGTCGCCGTCTTTTCCAATGGCTCGATTCAAATCGCATGCAAAGATCATGGTGAACATCGTATCAACCTCAAACAGCAATCGGCGCAGAAATGTGTGGGTGGTGCTCGTAGCCAACCACTTCAATATCCTCAAAGGTAAACGAATCAATGGTTGTACATTGTGGATTTAATTTGAGTTGAGGCAGTGGTAGTGGTTCACGAGAAATCAATAAGTGAGATTGCTCAAGATGATTGGTATACAGATGTGCATCCCCCAGGGTGTGGACGAATGTACCGGCTTTGAGACCACAAATCTGAGCCATCATATGGGTGAGCAGCGCATAGGATGCAATGTTGAAGGGCACGCCAAGGAAGACATCAGCACTGCGTTGATAGAGCTGGCAATTGAGTTTACCATTGGCGACATGGAATTGGAAGAAAGCGTGGCAAGGCATTAGAGCCATCTTGTCAAGTTCACCGACGTTCCAAGCAGAGACGATGATTCGTCGACTGTTTGGATTGTTTTTGATCATGTCAATCGCTTGTTCGACTTGGTCTATGATCCGGCCATCCTTGGCTTCCCATCTGCGCCATTGCTTGCCATAAACGGGTCCTAAGTCACCGTCTTCATCAGCCCACTCATTCCAGATACGAACGCCATTGTCCTGTAAATATTGAACGTTGGTGTCGCCTTTGAGGAACCAAAGTAATTCATGAACAATAGAGCGCAAATGGAGTTTTTTAGTTGTTACCATTGGAAAGCCTTCAGAGAGGTCAAATCGCATTTGATGGCCAAACACAGAGAGCGTTCCTGTACCTGTGCGGTCACCTTTCTCTTCCCCTTCATCGAGAATGTGTTGAATCAGGTCGTGATAGACTTTCATAGACTCACCAACTACTTGTCGCAACCGACAGCACTTGAGCATTCTTGAGCGGCTCTATCTCACACGGAAAGAAAAAGCGCATCACTCGTTTCATCTGGATGTTCAAGATAGGTCATTATTTCGGTACCAGTGACTCGTTCAAGTATCGGTTCAAGGACCTCTCGTACCTTCTCGACCTCCCAGCATCGACACACATACCACCTTCTCGCCATTTGAGCAAGAATTGAGATGCTGCGGTGAACAAAACCATCTTCATACAAGCGAAGAGCAGATTGAATTTGCCTCCAATCTGGTGGAAGGATTTTCGAGCAATCTTGAATCGCATGCGTTCCACTTCTGATTGCTTTTTCATCGAGTGTAGAGGGTGTTGATTCGATGGGCCACCCGGCAATTCCGAGTAATACCAGAGACACTATTGAATCGGTCGAAGGCGTATCCATTCGGTTTTTGTCTTTCAAGACACACACAGGCACTTGTGACATATAGACCGTAAGGTGGGTGTCGTCCTCCAATAATCGCCGTTGCATACATTGGAAAATATCGATCAAGATCGTTGGACCATCGTCATTGGAACTGAGAAAAGGTTTCTCAGAATCGAGATTAAAACTCCAGACGGGTGAAGAATTCACAATTGAGCAAAGCAGTTCCAAACCTCGGAGTTCGGCCTTCAACCTGTTCTTACAATACTCGTCATCAAGATGCAAGGTGCCGAGGCTTGTTTCGATACACTCCACATAGGAGTGAACGTTTGACTCTACTTGAACTATGGAGCGCCGAGGGCCGAAATACTCCCCATTAACTGGTCAGTAAAATTTCTATAGAGTGAGGCGAGTGAAGCCCGAATTTCGTGTTCTTCCTTGGACCCAAGGTCAAGCAACATTTGAGCATCGGTGTTGCCACCATTTGGGTCTTGAAGCCATTCCATCCATGTCACGCCTTGACCTGCAGAGAACGCTATTGGCCTCCAAAGACGGGGGAATTTGTGATCTTGAGGTTTCATCATGTTCCGAGTTCCCGTAAGAGCGATGGGCACGACAACAGCACCAGGGTATGAGGCTGCGAGGCGAGCGACTCCAGTTTTTCCCGGAAGCAAGTAAGGTGTTTCTGAACGCTTTGAGCGAGTGCCTTCAGGAAATATCCCAAGTGCTTGGCCAGAATCCAATACATCTGCCGCACTTGAAAGCGCTCCTTCGCCACCTTTGTCTCGCTTCGTCTCAATTTGGCCGGTAGCACGCATTGCAAATCGCATTACACCGTTTTTGAAATGGCCATCTTTTGCTAAATAGTGCGTCGTCCGTCGAGCCGAAGCGATCACAAAGATTGGGTCGACATGGGAGAGGTGATTGGCTGCGAGAATGACTGCTCCGTTGCGTGGGATGTTGTGCAGTCCATGCATTTTGGCATTCAACAGTGGTCGTAAAAAAGGTGATAAAAACATCCTTAGAAACCCGTAACTCGGCGTACGAGGTAAGTTCTGGCCCGTTGTTGGAATCAGCCAATGTTCTTGGAGGGATTGCCATGCTTCAACGAGTGACGTTGCCTCTGTCATAGAAATATGGAATTTCGACACCGTTTTGATTGTTCCCATCGTATTCCTCGGTAGAGGCTGAATTTGCAACCAGATTCATTCGACCAAATGGCTGAGTACAAAGTATCAAAACACTCGGAACCCTGCCAGCACCATGGCTCCACAACGGCACGTTCGTTTCGTTGGAATTCTTACGTTTTCAATACTGCTTTGTCTACTCTCTTCAACATTCAGTCCAATTGCTGTTGCAGAAATGGGTTGGAAGGAAGATGGTTGGTTACGAACAGCACTCGCTCAAGAACGCCTTGATTCAGGTGATGAATTTGGATGCTATGGCATGCCGAACCTTGAGTGGTCAGCTGACCCTGGGGCTGTTGCCTTGGAGTGTCAAAAGTACATCTCGGAACGGGTTGTGGCGAGTCATTGGGGCGATAATCCGATTTCGACGTTCACGCCTTCAAGTCTCACGATGAGTCAGCACAGCACCATTGCTTCGCAGGGTTTTGTAGTTCATGGCGATGAGACTGAGTTATCCACCTCTGCATGGCACAATGCTACGGACGCACCCGAAGATGACTGGGATTGGTACAATCTTGGCCGACGGGGAGGAAGTCTCGAGCAATTGATTGGTTCCAAAGAACAGGTCCAAACGGCGGTTGAAGAAGGAGGTCTTGTCAACTTATATTGGGTTGGAAGAGTGAATGATGCAACGATTCGCCATGACCGAGATATTGCAGCTTACCTCAACGATGAAGCACAAGCTTGGATGACGACCTGGGGTGAAGCATGGTCCTATTGGACGGTTCACGATTGCTATGAGATCTCCCATTCCAGTACGACGATTGAGAATCAAACCATCATCGAATTCGAATCACTTGTTACCGAACAATGTACTGCAGTTTCACCGCTTGCTTGGAATGTTCCAATGACTTGGATCCTCGATGTTCAAGGCAAGGAGGTTGTAGAGATTCGAGATTCCAACTCAACTCTAGCGGATCTGGATGGTGTCAAAAAGACTGCCGAAGGATATACTCAATCCTCAAACGAATCACTTCACCTGTCACTTATTCGTGGCCATAACGTTTCGATTGTCGTGAATGGAACTGTGGAATATGATGTTGTTGGGCGTTCACAGTTTTGGAATAATTACTCGGCAGCAGTTACCATTGCGGCCCATGATACGAGTGATTTGTTCAAGTGGTCCAAACGGTTTGCCGATGAGCCTCAACTTGTGTTCACTTGGTTGGTTCAACCTCGTGAAGGTATTGGAGAATCGGGATGGTTGCCATTTTTGGCGTTGACTGTTGGTGTATCGACCATTACTGGAATGATGATTATCTTGAAAAGAGAAGGCTTGGGTCCGTTTGCCAAAAAAATTCAGCGACGACCTGCCGATGCTGAAGAAGACACTTCTGAAACGGAGTTTGAAGCCGAATAAAGGCGAAGACTTGATGCCATAAGGTTGTCACCGACAGATTGGTGGATACGCATATGGATGGCGAAGATGTTGTCATAGACCCTTGGGGGAGTGCACAATCAACCGATTATTCCCGTATTGTCGATCAGTTTGGTCTTTCGTCGATGGACCACATGAACCTCCCTTCTCCTTCTCGCCTACACCGCCGTGGCATCGTCTTTGCTCACCGTGATTTAGAACGTGTTCTCGATGCACAAAAACAAGGAGATTCCTTTGGAGTTCTGACTGGTCTCATGCCGAGTGGACAAATGCACATGGGTCACTCAATGGTGATTGACCAGGTCAAGTGGTTCCAAGAACTCGGCGGTGATGTCACCATTGCAGTTGCCGATCTAGAAAGTCAAGCAACACGTGGAGTTTCTCTAGAGAAGGGTCGGAAGATTGCTTTAGAAGAATACATCTCCCACTATGCCGCTCTCGGGATTGACCCTGAAAAGACAAATGTGTATTTCCAATCATCTCGTCCGATTGTTCAACGCTTAGGCTTTCAACTTGGTAAGCGGACAAATCTAAACGAATTCGAGTCGATTTACGGATTTAATGGTGAGACGAATCTTGCTCACGTACAAGCTCCACTGGTGCAAGTAGGTGACATCTTACATCCGCAGACCGATGAATACGGTGGTCTGAGGCCGATTGTAGTTCCAGTTGGGGTTGACCAAGATCCACATCTTCGACTCACGCGTGGTCTTGCTGGTAAAACGAATTGGTTTAACGTCAAAGATGGAAAATCTTCAGGTGTTGTGATCGGTCTTTCAGTTCAAGATGATAACGCTGAAATATTGGGCCAAATGCCGAATGGTCGTTTAGATAAAGACCGTTTGAATACAGTATTTGCAGGAATGGTTGCCTCACTTGAGCACCTCGGATTCTCTGATCTTCTTTCCAGCCCGAAGCAAGGGACTCTTACGGTTCCAAGTGCAACGTCAAAGGATAAATCAAGGATCCAAATGAAACTACTCGAATATGAACGCTCACTCGGAGGAATGGGTTTGCTTGCACCTTCATCGACCTATCATCACTTTGCTGTTGGCCTCACCGGTGAAAAAATGAGTAGCAGTAAGCCGAAAACAACGTTGTTCCTACGCGATGATTTAGCAACGGTTGAAAAGAAAATCAAACGAGCCTTTTCGGGTGGCCAATCAACAGTTGAAGAACATCGACGAATTGGAGGAAACCCCGATGTCGATGTCGCCTATCGCTACATGATGTATTTCTTTGAAGATGATGATTCGTATCTGGCAGAAATAAATGCCGATTACCGTGCAGGTAAGATTTTGGCAGGAGAAATGAAGCAATTGTGTATTGACCGAGCCACGACTTGGTTAGGTGACTTGCATGAAATGCGAGATCAAACTGCCCACCTTGTCAAAGACTTCCTCGCCAAGGATGCACAGTAATTATTGAGCATCATCGGGTGAAAATACCGCAGGGTCAGGCCCAATTGGAAGTTCTTCTAACTCTTCTGCAGTTAATTCTCTTTCAGATGCATCTCCATCAATAATCATTGAATGGCCATGTGGGTCCAAAAGTTCGACCGTGAACACGCTTTCTCCACCTGCTTGTTCGATTGATTTCAGTAAGGAGTCGAGGGTTGCCAGAGCATTCTGATTCTGCTGGTTGTCGTCATTCTCTTCATCGAGTAGGACATCTCTTTCAACATCTCGTCGAACCATGTTAATTATGTCGACAAAGCGATTTAAGACTCCTTCTATGTTACTGACATAGCCTGTTGAATTGGTACCCGGCATCACCTCCAAGTCTAATTCAGGGATTTTGACGGTGCATGAAGATGAGCGAACAACCCGTGAGCGTAGTTTCTTGCTGTCATCCAAAACCAACGACCATGCACCTGCCTTCTTTCCTTCAGCGGGGATGAAATCAGTTTGGCGCCAGCCACAGGCATGGCACAGTACCGTCACTTGGGTATGTTCACCAAAATAGGGTATTTCATCGACATTGGTAACCATTGCAAGTTGTCCTTCTACGGAGCAAATAGGGCAAGGAATCTCGATTGCTTGTTCATCCATTAGATTTGCCGCCTTCCAAGTTCGTGAGTATCAACAGCAAAGGCTTCCATTTCGACACCTCGAACTCCCCGGCAGCCAGGCGGTAGTAGCATCAAGCGAGTTTCGGTCATTTGGATAATTTGGCCACCGAGGTCACTGTCAATAAAGGCGTTTAATTGTGCCAGAGCTGCATTGAATTCAACTGACTTTTTCATCAATCGATTCATTTCAACAATAACTGCATGATCGTCAGCCACCCAATCCATCAATTGTCCACAGCCCGTGATATCATTGAGCACAGCACGATGCAAGACCATTCCATTTTCGGTATCGAGAATCGGTGGGTGGGGGTAGAGTTCTCCAAGGTCATGATAAATGACTTCTGTATCAGGTGTTGCTGGAGACTGGGTTTGTTCCATGCTGGGCATGTTGAAGGTCCGTAGAGGCTTCATTTCCTCCTTGACTTCTTGTTCCGACTCGAGGCCTTCTTCAACTTCACGGATTTTATCATCGGCACGTGCTAATGCATCGAGGTCAGGCATCGAAGGAACTCTGGTCTTAGGAGCAGGAAGTTCATCCGGTTGGGATGGCGCATTGGCAAAGGCGTCGAGCGAAGACTGAGCTTCGTCTCGTTTTCCTTTCTTGCCTCTGCGCATACCGGTGCCTGATGTCGGCCACCTCAAGAACACTCGCATCGAAGTTAAGTCAGTGCTGGCTTTTCCAAGGCAGTTCGCTCTGGCCGTGGCTTCGTCGGGTTGATAAGGGTCCGTGGGTACCGAGAAATTGCGCCTCAAGGTTCAAGAGGTGTCGACTGAAACGAGGGATTGATGACAATGGATGCGCAGCAGAATGTATTGAAAACCGGAACGAGTACTATTGGAATCACCTTTGACGGCGGAGTCGTAGTCGGGGCAGACCATCGTGCCACTATGGGTCACTTTATCGCCAACAAAAACGTTCAGAAGCTGTTCAAGATTGGCGACAATCTGGCTCTGACAACTGCTGGTTTAGTCGGCCACGCTCAATCACTTTCTCGAACACTTTCTGCAGAAGTTGCTTTGTTTCAACTTCGTCGACAGCAACCAATGACCGTTCGTGGTGCAGCTACATTGACTGCAAACATTCTTTCTGGCCGTGCTCATTGGGTTCAGTTGTTGATTGTCGGCGTTGACGCTGAAGGTGGACATGTGTATTCTATTGACTCCGCTGGTGGTTCTATTCCAGACGTTTATTGTGCCACAGGATCAGGCTCTCCATACATGTATGGTGTGCTCGAAGATGGGTTCAGTGAAGGAATGTCTCGAACCGATGCATTGAAACTCGCGGCCCGTGCCCTTTATGCATCGGGGCAGCGCGATGCCGCCTCCGGTAACGGCATGGATTTGTCAGTTATTACTGCCAAAGACGGCTTCGTATCCCTTACACAAGCAGAAATTGCAAAACTTCTTTCTTGAGTATTTTTTTCCCGCAGCTCAACACTGCACTCCCCTTCGGGCGAGTTTGTGCACAGTTATTGTGCGAGCGCGGTATATGGTGAAATTATGCGTCTAACGTTTAAAGAATTGAAAGATCAAGTGGAGAAGATTGTCCCTAAGGATATCCCTTACACTGTAGAATTAGAAGCGGGCAACATTGCTTTGGTAACTCCAGAACCAAACAGAATCCTCGCAACCGATGGCCTGCTTGCAAAAATTGCTCATAAAGTCAAGCGTAAGATTGTGCTTCGTCCAGACCTTTCGATTATGAAATCTGAAGAAGATGCAACAAAGATTGTCAGAGACATCATTCCTGAGTCAGCAGCAATCAATCAAATTTACTTCGATGCATGTTATCGAGAAATCACAGTTCAATGTGACAACCCAGGAGAGGCTGTTGGCCGACGTGGGATCAATTTACAAGAAATCCGCGACCAATCCGGCTGGCTTATTTCGGTTGAACGAACTGCTCCTTTGATTTCAAAGACCGTTCACGATATCCGTGGCTACCGACATGCTCACGCAGAAGAACGCAGGAAATTGTTGAGAGATTTTGGACTCAACATGCATCGCCCTCAACGCCCTGGTGCTACATGGGCACGGGTAACTGCATTGGGCTCTTACCGTGAGGTAGGACGTGCGTGTCACTTTGTCACGACCAATGAATCAAGAGTCATGATCGATGTCGGTGTTAACATTGCATCAGATACTGACCCTATGCCGTATTTCAACGCACCAGAAGCTTTGCCTTTGGAAAAACTCGATGCCGTGGTATTGACTCACGCGCATTTGGACCACGCAGGAATGCTTCCAGTCTTGTTCAAGTATGGCTACAGAGGACCTGTGTATTGCACTCCTCCTACACGTGACTTGATGTTGTTATTACAAACCGATTACCTCAAAGTAGGCGGTTCAGAAGGAAAGCGTGCCCCTTACAGTATGGAAGATATCCGAACTTGTATGAAGCACGTTGTCGATGTTGATTGGGATGAAACCACCGATATTGCACCGGATATTAAACTGACATTTTCCAATGCAGGCCATATCCTCGGTTCTTCAGCAGTTCACCTTCATATCGGTGATGGCAAACACAACATTGTCTTCAGTGGTGACCAAAAATACGAGAAGTCTTGGCTCTTTGATGCAGCCAATACCCGTTTCCCTCGTGTGGAAACCCTCGTTATTGAATCGACATACGGTGCTTCAGGTGATTACCAACCTTCTCGCCAAGAAGCGAATCAAGAATTACAGGATATTATCACCCGTACCATGGCACGCGGCGGTAAAGTCATCTGTCCAGTCTTTGCAGTTGGCCGTAGCCAAGAAGTGATGATTGCGATTGATGACTTGTTCCGTTCAGGAACAGTCAAACCCGTCCCAGTTTGGTTAGATGGTATGATCCAAGAAGCAACTGCCATTCACGCATCTCACCCTGATTATCTGACCAGCAGCCTCCGAAAGTCTCTGCTCAAGGACGATGGCGACAATCCATTTACCAGTGAATGGTTCCGACCTGTCAAGGGACGCGAACTGCGTGAAAGTATCATCATGGACAACTCTCCATGTATTGTTTTGGCAACATCTGGTATGCTCAATGGCGGACCAGTTATGGAATATTTCAAGAATTGGGCACATGAAGATCGTAATTCACTTTGTTTTGTTGGATACCAAGCTGAAGGAACACTTGGCCGACGACTGCAGAAAGGATTCGGTGAAGTTCCAATGATCATCAACGGAAAGACCGAAATTGTCAAGATTGGCTGTGAAATGGTTACCATCGATGGCTTCTCAGGACATTCTGATCGCCGACAATTACTTGAATTCGTAGACCAAATCACCCCGACACCTCGAAACATTATCTGCCATCACGGTGATTATCACAAGTGTAACGAACTTGGAAAGACATTGCGTGAACGCTACAAGTGTCGAACCTATGCACCACAAAACCTTGAGACAATCCGTCTCATGTGATTACATCAACGGAATCTCAAAACCTGCTTCGAGAGGGTCAGGTAAGGTTTGTTCTTGATGTTCACTCTGGATGTTTTGGAGGGTTTTTCCTGCTGAATAGTTTGCTTTGATTGGCGTAGAGCCCATTGCTCGTGATGCTTTCGAAGAAGTATCAAAAAGAGACCAGGCAAAGATGACAAAAATCAGTCCAAGACCTGAGGCTACGACCAATAAGGTACTTCCACCGCTCGCAACTTTGAGACCGACTCCGGCGATGAGAAGAAAGACGGCTGCCAATAAGAGCAGTCTTCGAGAAACAGTCGCCATAGTCTTGACACAACCATGTTCTTCATGAACCCGTTGCATCTGTACCCACATCATGTACTCGTCTGAAGGAGAGCGTTCGTCATCCGTCGCATGCCCAGGTTGGCTCATGACTGCTGTTGCACCATGGGGTGAAAATGCTGAGGATGCTTATGACCAAGGCCTCGTTGAACTTGGACTCGGTGATTCACGTTTAATTGAAATGAAGGGCGCTATGCTTCCACTTGGTTTCGGTGCAACTCCACCTCAACCTCTTCCAATGGGGTCACTGGTTGAATGTCACCTTGCAACGGCTTATTCTTGGAATGGTTCATCTGCATGTGCGGGTGTTGCTTGGGCTGCTTGTATCACTCCAGAAGGAGATGAATGCGCTGTTGTGGCAACTGTATCTACCGAACTTGACTATGAAGAAACCACACTTCTTCTCCGACGACATCTACAACGCAAATTAGCAAGTCGTGACCTTGAAGTCGTCACATTCGATGTGGCTGTTGATGAAGTGACGGCTGCAGCAGACCACCACGGTGTAGCGATGGCTGCATTGATCTTACCAAACTCACTCTCACTCGGTGCACGAACTGGAACTGGGCCTGTCCGTGGTGCATTGACACGAAAGGCAACAGAAGCCCCTCCAAAGCGAGTTGATGTGAAAGCACCAGCAGCACCAGCGCTTCGTCCTGGCTCTCGTAAATCAAACACTGATTTTTCTCTTTGAGAAGTCTTGAAGTACCCTTGGCTTGAAGCCAAACTATGTCTGGTGCCGGATGGAATGTCGTTCGGTGTAGTGCTTGTTCGACATGCCATGGTCATCGTGGAAACGGACGTGTATGTCCGCATTGCGGTCAGAAGTTACAAGTCGATGCTGAGATCGTTATTTCTGTGGCTACTGCCTCGGAATTACGAATTGAAGTTGCTCTTGCCAATACGCCAGAGGAACTCCGTGCATCTCTACGTAAACGTCTGGTGGTGAATCAAAAACTCTTCCATCACGATGAGCCTATTTCGTTCAAGGGTCTTGCCCAAGTCCTCCACAATGCTACTGATGAAAACGGGGTACTGACGGTGAAAAGCCTTCAACCGGTCCTTGCTGAAAGTGGAAACGATGTGGATGTGAATGACCTTATTGATATGGCAGAAACACAGGGCCTATTGGTTCGTCTTGATGCTAATTGCTGGCAAATCCTTGAGTGAACTTCATAGGTAAGACGCCGTGGCGAGGACTGCAAGGGGCGATTGGGTTAGCTTGGCCTATACTCGGGCGTTTGGGACGCTTGGACCCAGGTTCAAATCCTGGATCGCCCACCTTACTTTGTGCTAAGAGGTTCATTCGGGTAGAATTATTTCGTGTACCCAAAGTAGATGGTATCCGAATTGAGTCTTGATATATGACTCAGGGACTGTTTCCGGCTCCATTGCCCACACTGCCTCTTCAAATGTTTGAACCATTTGCCCTTCAACAAATTCACCAAGATCGCCTTTCTTTGAGGCACTGGAACAATTGGAATATTTCTTTGCTAACTTCTTGAATTCTTTTAATGGATTACGAGCGGATTGAATCTGCCCTAAGA
>Ga0308021_10000516_pt1 | contig 18071 bp, 16 predicted proteins | sample Neamet351_FD_201296 | JGI IMG/M metagenome (GOLD analysis project Ga0308021, IMG submission 201296) | Marine microbial communities from water near the shore, Antarctic Ocean - #351 | ecosystem: Environmental > Aquatic > Marine > Unclassified | place: Southern Ocean | collected 2014-10-02
TGTTCGCCATGGATTTATCTTCTGCCACCGCTTTCGCCATAGCTTCGCCCTGCTCGCCAGGACCCGTCAGTAACATTTCATCGTAGACAAAGTTGTCGCCATAGGGATGCCCAAGCAGAAAATTGGAACGGTGAATATTCTTGGTATTAATGGTTGCCATCACAAATGGCGCAGACCAACTCCCCAGATCTTGTTCATAAACAGGAGCAAGACCAGAAGGCTGCTCTGGCCCAGAAAAATCAGCCGTTAAGGCAAAGGGGTTCATCAGCACCTGAACCATTTTCGGGTCTTTTGAAGCAGCTGCCATAGTGGCTTTAAAACTCGCCAGAGTGCCACCTGAGAAGGTGCCTTTCATGGCGCGCACTCGACCTTTCACGCGAGTAACCGCTGTGCCCAATTTGTCCTTCGCAGCTTGCTGTAAGAAATAGACACCCAAATCAAAAGGTATCGAATCAAAACCACAGGAGAATACAATGCGCGCACCGCTGGCTTTGGCTGCGTCGCCGTGGGCAGCAATCATCTCATGCATCCATGCGGGTTCACCGCACAGGTCAACGTAGTCAGTGCCCGCTTCGGCACAAGCACGGACCAGGTCAGAGCCGTATAGCTGGTAGGGACCCACCGTTGTTAATACAACGTCAGCGCGGCGAACCATAGCGTTAATTGAGTCCGAATTACTGGCATCGGCCACAAGCTGAGGGACATTCCCAGAAATACCGAGCTGGTCGCGCACTTCATTCAACTTGCTCTGACTGCGCCCGGCCATGGCCCACTTAACATCGCCATTAACACCATATTGCCTATTCAAATATTCACACACCAACCGACCCGTATAGCCGGTTGCACCGTAAACGATGATGCCAAACTCGCGTGTATCAGACATAGTTATTCCCTTTGTATAAAATATGTATTGTGATTATGAAGCTGCTACCACGTGTAGCTATCAGCTGAAACTAGCGACTTTCTGGTTTAAGATATCCGCTAGCAGTGGGCTAGATTCTGCACGTTCAAACGCTGCATCTATGTCTGCAAAGCGTTTCTGCACCCAGCTGCGGTAATTGGGGTGTGTAAAAATGTAAAGCTCCTGCGCCAACAGCGCCTCGACCACACGATTACCCACCACCTCGGGGTCCAAGCCAGCGTCGATGACCTCTTGCATATGATCAGCGATGGCAGTGTCCCCTGCGCTGTGTTGCGATGAGATGTCATCGCTCTCATAATGAGCATGCTTGTTGCGGTGAGATAAATGTATGCGGGTTTTTACAAAGCCCGGGCATAGTACTGAAACCTGTATATCGTGAGGCTGCAGTTCCGCGCTCCAACTCTCCGACATACCGACCACTGCAACTTTACTCGCGGTGTAGGGCCCACCCAAAGGGACGCCGCCCATACCTGCCATGGAGGCTACATTGACCAACCAGCCGCCTTCACCGTGCTGCTTTATCAGTGGCACCATGGTTTGAGTGCCATATACAACACCCATCAAATTGACATCCATTACCCACTGCCAAACCTTGGTATTGCTGACATCGAGCCCACCGGGTGTACCGCTGACACCCGCGTTATTAACCAGCATGTGGATTTTTCCAAAACGTTGCAGTGTCTGTTGCGCCAAGCTTTGCCATTGCCCTATGTCAGTAACGTCCATAGTTACTGCCAAAACATCGACGCCGTCGGCAACCAGCGTTTGTTCCGCCTGCTGCAGCTGCTGCGCGTCGATGTCACCCAGAACAATGTTCATACCCTGCTGCCCAAGCACCCGGGCTATACCAAAGCCAATACCTTCCGCGCCGCCACTAATGACTGCGGTTTTTCCTGAAAATTCACGCATTATTATGCTTCATCAAATTGTGGGGGTGTGAGACTAGCAAGCTTTACTCGCCCGTGTACAGAAAACGGCCACCGTGCAGCCAGATGATTGGGGGTTTGTGATTTCGGCCCCTCTTGGAATAATGGGTCTTGCCAAGTTTATGCTCAATGAAAGCCATAAACTGTTCCCACATTTAGTTGGCGGAAAATTGTTGGTGCTGCGTCATATCACCCATCAAACGGGGCAACATCTTGCGCTGATGGAAATACCATTTACCCCCTATCTTCCTAAACTCATCTTCGTAGCGCCCGGCGATGATCGGCTGTAGCGGGAGTTCGTCGGTGGCCTGGAAAACCGTAAAATAAGACGCGCAATGAGCTTTTTCTTTATCGACAACTACCATCATATTACTCGTAACATGGTGGGTTTTCGGAGTGCCATCGGGATACAACTTCACAAACTGACTGTATAACGTTGCGATAGCCTCGGCGCTATTCCCCTGCACTTTGCCATCCGGGCCCAAAAGCTCGCCGTGTTCGAACAAGCGCGCCATGCCTTCGATGTCACCATCGTCGAGGCGTTGCGCATAAAGATACAGCAGATTTTCAATCTCTCGCTCATCGCTGGCCATAATACTTCCTTATATATACATATTTTTTTATATTCACATAGCCCGCTTGGCAAAGATACCCTTTTCCAATAGTCCCACAGCGGGGCGGAAATTAAGTCAACGGCAACAGTAATCCAGCTGTCGATTACAAGTGAAAAAGAAGTACATTAGCCTGACTGGAACAGATTTAGGTTGATCAGAAGGGTCAGCGTATCCAGCACACAGGAGGGGTCGCTGATGTGTGTCATGATGATTACATTCATGGAAAATCTGGCCTACAATGTCGTGCTCGACAATCGCCGTATCGGCATTTTTTATCAACAAGGAGAGAAATTATGTTCAGTCATATTATGCTGGGTGCAAATGACATACAGGAATCAAAAGTATTCTATGACGCCATTCTGGGTGCTCTGGGGCACAAACCAGGGGTAATCGATGATACCGGGCGATGCTTTTACTTCACTGACAACGGAATATTTGCCCTCACCAAACCTATCGATGATGGGCTGGCCAGTCACGGAAACGGCTGCACCATAGGCTTCGCAGCAGCAGACCCTGCAGCAGCAGATGCTTGGCATAGCGCCGGCATTGCCAATGGCGGCACCACCTGTGAAGAGCTCCCCGGTGTGCGTGAAGGCGGTCTGGGCAAGCTGTATCTTGCCTATTTACGCGACCCTTCCGACAACAAAATTTGCGCGCTGCATCAGATGGGCTAAACCTACCAAGCTATACTCCTGTGTCTAGCTTTCAATATTTGGATAATGTTGTGGCGCAGGAGCATAGATTTATCAAACGGTTAATTCGCCCCATGCTCGGGTTAAAATTATTCCGAAGGGAGGTTTGACAGAGATGAGCTCAATAGAAAAGAAAGTGGATCGACGTCAGTTTCTGTTTTCATCGGTTGGGGTAGGCATGACCTTGGGTTTGTCTGCATTGACCAGTCGTGTGTCCGTGGCAAAAGAATTACCCAATAAAGTGTTCAAATCGTTGCCAGCGAACATAACCGATCTCAGTGCCTCCGCACTCTCCAAAGCAATCAAAATGCGACAAGTAAGCTGTCTCGAAGTAATGCAGGCATATCTGCAACGCATTGATTTATATAACCCCATTTACAATGCCATCGTTGGAATACCTGAACATGATGTGCTGTTAAGCCAGGCTAGCGCTGCAGACAGAGCGCTGGATACAGGTGAATATTGGGGCTGGATGCATGGCATGCCGCATGCGGTCAAAGACTTAGCCAACGTAGAAGGAATGATTAGCAGTAAAGGCTCGCTAATATTCAAGGGCAATGTAGCAAAGCAAGATAGTATATTTGTTGATCGCCTGCGTGGTCAGGGCGCAATCTTCATTGGCAAGACAAATGTACCGGAGTTTGGTTTGGGCTCTCAGACCTATAACTCAGTCTATGGCACCACACGCAATGCTTATAACCCGACCTTGATAGCGGGTGGGAGCAGTGGCGGAGCTGCGGTCGGTTTGGCTACTGCCATGTTACCGGTAGCAGACGGTAGCGATATGATGGGCTCGTTGCGCAACCCCGCCGCCTACAATAATGTGATTGGCTTTCGCCCCAGTCAAGGCAGGATACCTCACCGAGATAGCGATCTGTTTTTTCAGCAGTTGGGTTATGAAGGCCCAATGGGGCGAACCGTCGAAGATACTATTCGCCTGTTACGCACCATGTCGGGTTACGACTCTCGCGTGCCCTTGAGCCTAAGAGACGAAGTGAGTGAATTTCAGTTTACCCATCCTCGTCCCTTGCATAATCTGAAAATAGGGTGGCTGGGTAATTATGACGGTCACTTGTCTACCGAGAGTGGCCTGCTGGAACTGTGCGAAACCGCACTCACGCCACTCGTCGAGGCGGGTGTGCAAGTGGAGAACTGCATGCCGGAATATGACATGGCTAGGCTCTGGCAGACCTGGCTCACGTTGCGTCATTGGACAGTGTGTGGAAGCGCCAAGCCCCTCTACGACAACCCGGACACGCGACGTCTGCTTAAACCCGAGGCCGTGTGGGAGATAGAAGGGGGGTTGGAACAAACAGGGTTAGAACTTTCCCAGGCCGCCGTAGCACGCAGCGATTGGTACAAAGCGCTACACAAATTATTTGGACGATATGACCTGCTGGCATTACCCAGCGCACAGGTTTTTCCATTTTCCGCTGACATACATTGGCCGAAGGAGATCAATGGAAAAGCGATGGACACCTATCACCGTTGGATGGAGGCCACCATAGGTGGAACCCTATCAGGTTGCCCGGTGGTCAATCTCCCCGCGGGCTTTGATCAGCAACAGCGCCCCATGGGTATACAGTTTATCGGGCCTATGGGGGAAGATACCAAGTTACTGGAGTTTGCCTTGGCCTACGAGGCGCATACAGACCACTTGTCTACTAAACCCGTATTGCGTAGCAATCCAGTTGTGGCTCGCTGAGGTAATAGTTACCGGTATGGTCGTGCTTATCACAGAACTATCAATTAACAGCTTTGAGGAATAAACATGGTCATCTACGGTGTGGCGTTACTCTCAATTTGCCTTCTGATAGGACTGATATTGGGCGATATACTGGGAACCGCTATCGGGGTGCAGGCCAATGTTGGCGGTGTCGGTATCGCGATGCTGCTTCTTATCGTGTTTTCGAACCTCTCTAAGCATACGGTCAAACTGCAACTAATTAGTCAATCTGGGGTTACTTTTTGGAGTGCAATGTATATTCCGATCGTCGTCGCGATGGCCGGCAAGCAGAATGTAGTGGCGGCGGTTTCGAATGGTTGGTTGGCGGTGGTCGCAGGGTTGGCCGCAGTGACTGTGAGCTTTGCTATGATTCCCTTGCTATCGAGAATGGGCAAAGGAAGCGATCACGATGCTTGAAGTCATCACCTCCGTACTGAGCAAAAACGCGCTCATTACCGCTTTTGCCTTTGTTGGCCTGCTTGTGTGGGCTTCTTACTGGATTTCTGAAAAACTCACCTTCGGACATGTGCATGGCTCGGCGATTGCCATAGCCTTGGGGCTGGCTTTGGCTTACGTAGGCGGAGTATCTACTGGCGGAAACAAGGGGCTGGCTGACTTCGAAATTCTAGCGGGCGTGGGCATCCTGGGCGGTGCGATGTTTCGAGACTTCGCCATTGTTGCCACCGCATTCGGCGCCAACTTGCGTGCGATCAAAGATGCGGGAGCTATAGCTGGTGCGTCAGTGATCATAGGGGTGGTGTTGTCCTTCGCTATTGGCGCTCTGGTCGCGGTGGCATTTGGCTATAATGATGCGGTAACAATTACCACCATCGGGGCTGGGGCGGCGACCTATATTGTAGGCCCGGTAACCGGTACGGCCTTAGGTGCCACTTCAGAAGTTATTGCCCTGAGCATAGCGGCGGGCTTAGTTAAATCGATGGTGGTTATGGTTGCTACCCCATTTATAGCGCCTTATATCGGGTTGAACAACCCGCGTTCCGCGATGGTATACGGTGGTTTAATGGGCACTACCAGCGGCGTGGCAGGAGGATTGGCGGCAACTGACCCTGCGCTGGTCCCCTACGGCGCCATGACAGCGACGTTCTATACCGGAGTTGGCTGTTTGCTGGCGCCTTCTTTGCTATTTTTATTGGTGCGGGCGATTGTCTAATGTTGGCAGCTCCATACATGACATTCTAAGTTATCCAAGGTCACGCGCTTAGGTCATCCCGAACACGGCCAGCGGCAGCTTGCTTTGAGCCACCATATACTGCATATTCAAGTGCGCTTAGCAGAACCTTGCTGGTAAATTTATAGCCATTAATAGATCTAACAAAGGAATCGATATGAAAACTCAATCAAAACTTGGAATAATCTTGGCCGGTGTTTTAGTCGTTAGCCTCGGAGCCTGCAGCAAGGAAGACACTGACAGTGCAACACAATCTGTGGAAGCAGCAGCCGATAACGTAACAGAAGCCGTCGCCGACGCAACAAGTGATGCTATGACAAGCGCCGAAGACACGGCAGCTGATGCTGCAGATGCAACAGGCGAAGCCATGAGCGATGCCGGTGCTGCCATTGAAGAAGCTGGCGACGATGCCATGGATACAGCAGAGGTTGCCGCCGAGGAAGCTGCGGACGATACTAGTGCAGAAATGGACAAAGCACTGCAGGAATAAACCCTTCATTGCTACAGGCTCCACCTATTCAGGTGGAGCCTGTCATTTCCAAGGCGCAACAAACAGCACATCAGGCGGCTATAACAACGCAGCCCCCCTCAGCAACCAGCGCACGTGTAGTCGGCTCGCCGATACCGCTGGCGCCACCTGCAACTACGAATACTTTCCCGTCAAATTTGTTCATCACTCCTCTTCCATTAATTTACGCGAAAACCGCCGCGGCACGTTCATACCAGCTTTTTAGCTGCTCGCATTGATCTGGCACGCTTTGCTTCACCCAAGCCATAAAATCAATCGAGACCATTAAATCGATATCTGCCAGAGAAAAATTATCTCCCGCCACCCACTGATTGCTGGATAAATGTTCATTCAGCTTAGCTAAAAGCTGCGGAATTTGAAGCTTACCTCGCTCGGCCAGTTCAGGTATTTGTGGCAAACTGATGGGCCCAGGCAGGCCGCGATTGACGAAGCCCTTGCTGGTATTGCGTAAAATACCTGCGGTGGCTGACATTATTCCCATATAGAGATTGTGATCCCAGCTGATGACCAGTGCCCGCTCCAGTGCTGAGCTGCCCATAAGAGGCTTGTCGGGATAAAGTGCTTCGAGATAGGCGCATATGCCCACTACTTCTGTCAGCACTGTAGCGTCATCGAGCACCAACGCGGGTACCGTGCACTCAGGATTGACCTTTTTGTAGCCATCCCCAAGTTGCTCCAGCGCGATCATATCGATCTGAGTCGTATCGATTTCGATGCCCTTGTATTGCATGAACAGTGTTACACGTCTGGCATTAGGAGCGGGGTCGTATGTATATAGTTTCATTATTGTAAGTTTCCTTCGATTTTAATTTTAGGGAGTTCTTCTGCGGTTTTAAAGCGCAGCACCTTCGAGTAAAAATAAAGTTCGCCCTCTAGCGAACGTATCTGGTTTTCTGCCTTACGGAAGCCGTGTGATTCACCTTCAAAGGTAAGATAGGCCGTAGGCACGCCTTTGGCTTTTAAGGCTTCAAAAATCATCTCGGACTGATTCGGTGGCACCACCGGATCATCCAATCCTTGCAACAAGAGCAGCGGTGCACTAAAACCCTCAAGATGATTGATGGGAGAGCGGCTTTGGTAAAGATCTTTGCGCTCCGGGTAGGGGCCGATAACCTGGTCGAGATAACGCGACTCGAACTTATGGGTATCAGTGGCCAATGCCTCCAGGTCGCTGACGCCGTAATAACTGGCCCCCGCTGCAAAAGCTGAATGAAAAGCGTGAGCTGCCAAAGTGGTATAGCCGCCTGCACTTCCGCCACGGATCAACAAACGTTTGGGGTCAGCAAGGCCCTGTTCGGCCAGCCAGGTAGCTCCCGCTACCGCGTCTTCCACATCGGCAACACCCCACTGACCATAAAGCGAACGGCGGTATTCCCGTCCAAACCCGGTGCTGCCGCGATAGTTCAGATCCAGCACGGCAAAGCCGCGGCTTGTCCAATATAGTTGCTTGGGTTTAAACGCTGGTGTCGCAAAGCCGGTAGGGCCGCCATGAACACTCACAATAAGCGGTGGTGCTTCACCTTTGGGCACGTTGACATTTGGGTTGGTAGGCGGAAAATAAATACCGTGTGCAGTGGCGCCCCCTCCAGTGGGAAAGCTTACCAATTGATACTTAGGCACCCACGACCTGTCGAGTGTGGTGTCACTGGCAGTGCGAATAAGCGATAGAACATTGCCCTTCATGTCAGTTTCTAGCAGTTCCGGTGCTTTGTCAGTAGCCCCATTAATCACGAACAAGCGGTTGTCCACAACGAGCACATCGGCGATGGATGCACTAGACAAAGCGAGCGCCTCGGTGCTTTGACTGACACTATCAATAATGGCCAGATGCTCAACCCCGGCCTTCATCACCTGAACTAATATTTTCTCATCGCACAGTAGGTGATAGTAGTTTTGCCCTATGCTCCAAGCGGGACCACCAATTTCGACATCCTCGAGGCCGCTATTAACAGCAGTAAAGCGCTGCTCGTTCACCTTGTATATTTTCCACCAGTTGTCTCGGTCTGAAATAGCGTAAAGCTGTTTATCCTCGCTCCACTGCGGATTAATAACCGATTCAGCGCTACCTTCATTATGTAGGTTCAGACCTGTGAGTTGACCCTGCTGGTCAAACCCGGCGGACCATAGACTGGTGTTGTCCCAGGGCATATTGGGGTGAAGCCAGCTGGTGAAGGCCACCCCACTGCCGTCACTGGAGAGACTAACCGGCGAAACAAAGTCACCGTCATCGAACAAGACTTCGCCTTCGGAAACACCCTCCATAGGCAGAGCGACCAGCGTGTTCTTTGGCTCTCCCAAAACCCGATGGTCTTCGCGCACACAGATTAGGCGATTGCGTGTCTGATCGAAAACGCAGCCGGCATAGCGCAGGTCGGCCTCCGGGGTTATCGCTACCGGCGCTTCGCCGGGAACCAATCGATACACGCGCTGATCTTCAAAATTAGAAAACCACACCGCGCCGTTGACCACCAACATGCTGCGCCCGCCATATTCCTGAACTCGCGTGCGCACATACCAGGGCGCGGGAAGAATTTCTTCGGCTTCAGCGCCCGCCTTCCAGCGCATAATGGTATTGCGGCCGCCTTCTTCGGGCCGCGACTCTACCCAGTAGATATAGCCAGAATCGTAGCTCAAAGAGCTAAGCCCTCGGCTTCCTTCTACCACTGATGCGGCGGTTACTATGGACGGCCAGGAGCCGAAAGGTAGCGCTGCATTCATGGTGCTGGTCTCCTCTGAGGGTTCATCGCTTTGCTGCCCGCAAGCAGTCAGTAACACGAGTAGGGTTAAAGTATAAAAGGAACGCATGACCTGCCGTAAATTGCTTATATGAAATTGGAGGATCGCAATGTGCCGATTTTTGTCACGAAGGGCAAGCCATCACTGGCCATCTTACGCCTGGCGACTAGAAATTTACATAAAATGGCTCATTGAAGGTAAATAATCGACCTAATAGCGTCGGGAATTGATCCCAATATTGCGCTTTCACTCTAAGTTTAAGCGGCCTCCCACACAGTAGCCAGAACAGACTCCCCCTGCTGCAGTGCTAGTCAATCATCGCGTATTTTAACTGGCCTTGGAGCACTGTGCTCTTATTTGACTAAACGTTGGATGAAATACATTGAGCTTTTTAATTCAAGTTAAGTTTGTCCCCATTCGCTAACTGCGCCTCTCTACTGGCAAACAGTACAAACTTTTCGTCACGATAGTACACTAATCGCTCACCCTGAATTTATCACGGCGAGTTTCGCTCAGAGCAAACATACAATGCAGACACCCGCTCAACAGACCACGCCATTGCGTCTGGGTATCACGCCTTGGAACATTAGTAGGACCATGAATGCCAACGCACTGTGCGCACAGGCCGAATTAGCCGAGCAGTGTGGCTACCACTCTTTTTGGCTGCCGGAGAGTCATTTTTCAGGTCCAACATCAGTACCCGAGCCTATTTTACTGCTGGCGGCAGTGGCCGCACGCACGAGCACCATCAAACTGGGAACCACCTCTTACCTGCTCCCTATACGCAATGCCCTGGCGGCCGCGGAGCAAGTTGCGGTGTTGGACCAGCTTAGTGGCGGGCGACTCATTCTGGGCCTGGGCCGTGGCTACCAAAAAAATATGCTGGATGCTTTCGACGTGAAACCTGAACAGAAGCGCGAGCTACTAGAACGTAATCTTGGCGTAATGAAAGCGGCCTGGGCAGGTGGCGTTGTTGGCTCTGAGGCAATCGGTGCCGTCATGTCGCCCCTGCCCCTGCAGCAACCTCACCCACCCATATGGATGGCAGCTTTCGGCCCCAAGGCATTGTCACAGGCGGGAAAAATGGGCGTGCCCTATCTCGCTTCACCCATGGAATCGCTGCAGCAGCTAGAACAAAACTACCAAATTTATAACACGGCTTTAGAACAACACAGCCAGCCCAGGCCCAGTGAAATAGCGCTGATGCGCACGGTTTTTGTCAGTGATGACAAAGCACTGTGTGAACAAACAATACATGGCCTGGAACAGTCGGCAAGCACACTAAAGTTGGGCAACACTACCATGGAGAAATCGTGGATTGTGGGCAATGCAGATGAAGTTGCCCGCGATATTCAGGCATATCGAGAGCGCATTGGCATGAACTACTTAATCGTTGCCCGGCCACGCATCAAGGGCCTAAGCCCTCAATGCGCTGAGCAATCGATGCGCGCATTGGCCCAACTGGTGGCCTGTTTTTAGAACGCGTAGCTAACCCGAGCATAAAACATGCGGCCACGTGGGTCATGGTGCTTGGGATCATAGCTTAGGTTGGCAGCGTCATAGACCACTGACGGCTCTTGGTCAAACACATTCTTTGCCCCCAACGTGAATAACGCGGTGCTATCGTCCAGCTCTAGATTGTAGCTGTACTGCAAGTCCAAGGTTGTCCAGCTATCGATTGACTGGCTGGAACTGGCGGGCACTGCTCTCGTTGTTTCGTAGCTGGACACATAATAAACAACCGCTACCCCCTTGTGGCTTCCGCGAATCCATTCTGCCGAAATATTCGCCTTGGTCTCTGGCAAGGATCGAGCAAAGTTGTCGTGGTTGAATTTACCCACTACATTTTGTGTGCCACCGCCCACCTTGGGAATATCGTAATTGAGGAAATGCGTTGCCGTAAGGTGTAAACCAAATTCGCCGGCCGAATTGCTAGCCAACAAATAATTGGCAGACAAATCCAAACCATCGGTATCGACACTCGCCGCATTAATATAGTTAACATTGATACCAGCCAGCTGGCTGTTGGGGCCTGAAACGCGAATGATGTCATCGCCGTTCAGGCCGTTCTGAATTTTTCCCTGAGCATTCTCCACGGTAATCACGTCACGGTACTCGAAGCGCCAGTAGTCAAGGCGCATATCAAACTCTTCGGTGGGCTGCCACAGCGCGCCCAGGTTGTAATTGGTTGACTCCTCGGGGTCGAGTTCGACATTACCGGTAGCATTGACCCGAATAAACGACACCCCACCCTTAGTACTGCCGTCGGAATTGAAATCTTGGATGCCTTGCAGGCTAGTTTCCTGGGCGTGGAACTGGGCCAGCGAAGGTTCCCTGAATGCCGTTGAAGCGGAGGCGCGCAACACCAGCGAATCGGTGGCTTGCCAACGCACGGAAATTTTAGGGTCTACACTACTGGCGGTGTCGAGATTCTCGTAGCGCGCAGCAATATTCACTTCCAGCGAATCCAGCAAAGGCAATTGCAGCTCGGCAAACACAGCATAGGACGCTCTGTCGACGTCTACAGAAAGACCGCCTCCCAGAAAAATGAGGTCAACAGGAATAAGCTCACCACTGGATGGATCTATTTTCTGCGAGAATATGTCATTGCGCTTATCTGAGTAACCCTCATCCCGATACTGGGCTCCGATGGCAAAGCCCGCTTCGCCTCCGGCCAGCTCAAACACCGAGCCCGTAGCCACAAAGTCGGCGACCAATAACTCGGCCTTGCGTGTGTTGCGCGTCATAGTGCTCATGTAGTCGATTAGCTGTGCACTGTTGGCCGATGAATCGAAAATGTTAAAGGTTTCTGTGCCGCTCTCACCCCCAACGCCTGCGAGGGCATTTTCGAGGCGAGACTTAATGGTGTCTGGCTGGTGGATGTCCCGCTCATTTTCACTGTAGGCAAGCGAACCGCTCCAGCTCCAGTTGGCGTTAATGTCACCCTCCAGGCCCAACACAGCGCGCAGAGTGTCACTCTCTCGCGGAGCTTTAGGCGAGCCAAAGTCGGACCCCAGCGGCCTACCCAGCCAAACTACCGGCACATTAAAGGGGCTGCCCGCCTGGCCCGGTAAAATAACGGGAAACGCCAAATTGGGGTAGGACGGCGACTGAGGGTTGTCCACAACTTCATGGTGTGTATAACCCAGCTCGCCAATCAAACTAAGACGCTCTGAAAACGCATGGGTGATATTGCCGTAGAGCTGCTCGCTCTCCTCTTCATTCACAATATTGAAGCGCGGACCATAGGCGAAACCACAACGGCTGCCCGAGGCCTGGGGAATAATCAGGCCTCCATTAGCTGCGCACTTAGGGTCGGGGACATTTTCACCCGGTGAGTAGGTGCCCGCATAATCGCCATTTGCAACAGTGTCTGGTACGGTCAGGATAAACGTTCTGCCCAAGGTACTAACCGCGTTGTCTAGCAGAGACGAGCGATCGGTGCCGCTCAGTGCATCCTGACGCAGTAGTGTGCCCGCCACAGTCACCCGCGTTGTATCGTTGCCAAAGCCCCACAAAATACTGGCCTCTTTAGTGCCCTGAGCATCTTGGGCGGTGCTCTGGTAGCCACCATTTAGTTCAAAGCCGTCAAAGTCTTTACGCAGGATATAATTAACTACACCCGCAACGGCGTCGGAGCCGTAGGCCGATGTAGCCCCCTCTTTGAGAATTTCGATACGCTCCAGCGCAGCCACCGGAATAGTGTTGGTGTCGACAAATACGCTGCCATCATTCGCGCGTGTAGCCGCAATGGTCTGGCGTTTACCGTTGATTAGCACCAGGGTAGAACCCAAGCCCAGTCCCCGTAGATTCACATTGCTGGTGCCTTGGGTTTCACCCGAGGTGAAAGCATCCGCCTGGTTCTCCGACCCCGAGTTCACGCTCAGCTTGGCGGTCAATTCACCCACTGTAAACGCACCGCTGTTGGAAATATCATCTCGACTGATCACCTCTACTGGGGAGGCACCATCGCTGGCGGTTGATTTGATATAAGAGCCGGTAACCAGTACTTCTTCCACACTTGACTGGGCCTCGGTCTGGGCTGCGAAGCCAACCGCAGCACATAGGGCTAATCCAACAGTGGCAACGTGAGATTTAGGGCGATGTATACGGGGGAAGTTTTTACAACGGGTCATTTTGGGCTCTACTTCATCTGTTAACTATAAAAGGAGCCGCAGGTTAACAGATAGTAACGAATAAAAATATCCCTATTCGGGGTCCTAGGGTTTTTAACTCCAAAACTGGCGCTTATTGCTACAGCCCCAGCCAGCCGCTGCCTTCCCGGAGGCACTGCTTTACCGAACTGGCGATATCCCTCAATATGACACACCATTTTCTCTAAGTCGGGCTCGTTTCAAGTCGATTTAGGCGATACCTGCCGTTCACTTCAGGCCTATGCCCATGCTCGGGGAGCAATTTATAATTACCCATATTTGAGGTAATATTAGCCATATTATGGGTAAGAAGAAATTCCTAATGTTGGAGGCTGTTGTAGGTAGCGAAGGCGCGGAGCGAGTGATGGCTTGCTGGTGAATACCAAGGCCGGGAGGAGGCAATGGCGCCAATGATTTCCCCATTTGAAGTCATAGGAACCTTCATCGTCATTACAGAATCTCTGTCCAAATCTATAAAACTTCCAAACAAAGAAGCGCTATATCAATACAGTGAGCAATGTCCTGGTCTATGCCTTAGGACAATTAAGGCGGTTGATTTTTCAATGCAAAGCCTGGGTCAATCTAGCGTGCAACCCAGCAACAAGGAACCATCATGAAGCTTTCAGCATTTGGAGAAAAATTCTCGAGGCACTCGGGTATTGTAGAAGTCATGGACGACCTCGGTGCGGCTCTAAGCGAAAATCCTGAGATGATTTTTATGGGGGGCGGCAACCCTGGGCGCGTAAAAGAAGTAGAAGCCATATTTCAACAACAGCTAGAGACGGTCATGAATGACCCGGCGCAACGCCACAGCCTATTCGGCATTTACCAGGCTCCCCAGGGCGATTTGGATTTTCGTAAGCAAGTAGCGGGGTTTCTGAGTAAGCAGTGTGGCTGGAAGCTCAGTGCACACAATATCGCCGTGTCCAACGGCAGTCAGCCAGCATTTTTTGCACTATACAATATGTTTGCCGGCACTATGAGTGATGGCGCTCACAATCACATCCACCTTCCTTTAACGCCCGAGTATCTGGGCTATGCCGACATTGGTTTATCGGAAGATTTTTTCACTGCCACACGCCCCACTATAGACCTGCTTGACGACAAGCTGTTTAAGTATCGTGTGGACTTTTCAACCCTAGAACTAACCGCAGAAACTGGTGCTATGTGTGTTTCCAGACCCACCAACCCTACCGGAAATATTCTCACCGATGATGAAATTTCCCACTTGGACGACATTGCCAAACGACACGACATTCCCTTTATTATCGATGGCGCATACGGCGCACCATTCCCCAACATTATGTTCACCCAATCCACACCGCACTGGAATGAAAACACCATTCTAACCCTGAGCCTGTCAAAACTGGGGCTACCGGGCGTGCGCACAGGTATTATTGTAGCGCGGGAGGAGATTATTGAGGCCTATTGCAACGTCAACGCTATTATCAGCCTTGCCTCTAGCAGCCTGGGGCCGGCGCTGGCGAAAGAGCTGTTTAAATCCGGTGAAATTGTGTCACTTGCCCGCGACTACGTCACACCGTTTTACCAACAACGCTCCACCCAAACGGTGCAGTGGTTTCAACAGGCCATGGGTGATCTGCCCTACCGCATTCACAAACCCGAGGGAGCCATTTTTCTCTGGCTGTGGCTTGAGGGTCTGCCCATAAGCAGCCAGCAACTTTACCAAAACCTCAAAGCCAAAGGTGTGCTGGTTGTACCGGGACAAAACTTCTTTATCGGCATGGACGATAGCTGGCGACACAAGCACGAGTGCATTCGGGTATCGTATGCGCAAGATGCTGAAATGGTGAAAGAAGGCGTGGACATTATCGCCGAAGAAGTTCGCAGGGCTTACCAAAACGCTTAAAATTAGCTTACTGCCAAAGGCGCGGGTCAACACTGTAATAGGTTTTTAACTGTTCAAATAGCTCTGGGTGGGCCTCTTCCATTTTCTGAGGTTTCTCAAAGAATGTCTCGGTGGCGACGGCGAAAAATTCTGCTGGGTTGGTGGCGCCGTAGTAATCCATCACCGATTTAATATGATAGTCTCGCGCTTTATTGAGCGAATCAAATTCGCTAGACAAGGTTTTTGCCCAGCTCTGGTAGCTATTTTTTATTAATCTTGGTGCTCCATTGGTAGCACCGGACTCGCTGTCTAACTGGTGGGCAAATTCATGTAACACCACGTTGCTTCCATCGTGAAAATTTTCTACGCCGCGTTCCACGTCATCCCAGGACAAGATGATTTTCCCGTTGCTCCAGGATTGACCCAGCAATCCGGTTTTGACATGACTGACGGTGCCGTCCTGATTATGCTGTTCACCATCGGTTTTAAATGCATTGGGATAGACCAGAATATAGCGCAGCCTAGGATAAACCCGCGTTTTTCGATTGAGCAATAGCAGGCAGGCTTCTGCGGCAATGGTCACGCGAATTTCATCGGTTAACTGCAGACCGTTACAGCCGTAAAATTTCATTCGACTGAGAAACAATTGAATCCGGCCGTGCAATTGTTTTTGTAGCTGCGCGTCAAGCTTATGAAAAAAAGGCAGGCGGCGCTCTACAATTGCCTGCCAATCAGCCGGGAAAGCTTTACCTGTAATATAGCGGTGACGCCACCGGGGTAAAAACACAGCCACCACAGCAATCGCCGCTATAACTAGTAATACATAAAAAGCCGCCATCTGGGGTGCCTCAGGCGTACTGCTTGGCCAAGGAGTGCATCACCTTGTGAAAACTGGCCATGGTGTCGTCGATAACTTGCTTCGCAGGAATGATTTCGTCGATACGCCCCACCACTTGCCCCGACAACGGTATTGCCGCCTCAAGGTCACCGCCAAAATACAGCTTTTGTAAATCGGCCATATTTTCCATCACATTGATCTTGCCCAGAGGCTCCAGCGCCCTTGTGCGCTCTGTGCGCAAGGCCCGCAGCGCAGGACGACCCTGCTGGTTGAGGAACACCGTGTCAGTTTCACGCGCGCTAACAATGGCCTGTTTCCAGTTGTCGTGCACCGGCGATTCGGCGCAGGTGAGCATACGAGTGCCCATTTGTACGCCCTCTGCACCCATGGCAAAAGCGGCGGCCATCGACAGGCCGTCGGAGATACCCCCAGCTGCAATAATAGGCACGTCACAACGCGAGCGCACCAAAGGCAGCAGCACCATAGTAGAAACCGGGCTGGGGTTCTTAAAACCGCCCCCCTCACCGCCTTCAACCACCAGACCGTCGACGCCCGCATCCAGCGCCTTCAAAGCCATTTCTAGCGTGGGAACCACATGAAACACTGTAATGCCCGCCGCCTGAAATTCTGCCGTGCATACCGCGGGGCTACCTGATGAAGTGGTGACAAACTTAATACCTTGCTCAATGACAAAATCGATAATGTTAGTACCACGTACGTAGGACAATGCCACATTCATGCCAAAAGGATGGTGGGTCAGTTCGCGCATCAACTTAACTTCGCGTTTTATGTTGTCCAGTTCGCCAGAGGAGGTTTCGATAATGCCCATGCCGCCAGCATTACTCACCGCCGCTGCCAATTGGGAGCGTGCAATCCAGCCCATGGGGGCCTGCAAGATGGGGTATTGGGTGCCGGTTAATTGGGTGACGCGATTTTCTATAACCGTCATTGTGCTTCTCTGTGGTTAGTAAACTGGAGACGCACAATAGCAGATAGGAGCGTAGGGTGTGAGATACCCTCACTTACGATATGTTCAGCCCAACAAAAAACCCGCCTATAGGCGGGCTTCATGTTTGGTAGGACTACACGGACTCGAACCGTGGACCCCCTGCATGTCATGCAGGTGCTCTAACCAACTGAGCTATAGTCCTAAAGAGGACGCGCATTATAGGTAGAAACGGCGGATTGCTCAATAGCTGCGTGACGCACTGTGAGTGTTTATGGAGTGCCTCAGCCGAGCTTGAGTTCACTGGCCAAATAGCGGGTCATCTCAAAGGCAGAAATCTCTCTACAGCCACTAGCGTTCTGCCCGCACCACAGAGGCGAAAAATCTGGGAGTCCACCCTCTTCGGCTTTTTTGCGCAAGGCTGTTATAGCTGTGGCAGCATGAGGGAAGGTGGGTGCGGCGCTATTTAACGGCCCCAATTCACTGACGACTCGATTAACAATACTGCGCGCGGGACGACCCGAAAACACATTGGTAAGGGCGGTATGCTCACAAGCCTCACTGCATATCGCTGCCCTGTGTATGGCAGTGGTACGAGTCTCGTCGCACAGTAAATAAGCCGTCCCGAGTTGCACCGCCGATGCGCCTAGCGCCAAAGCAGCGCTCACCCCAGCGGGCGTGGAAATACCTCCTGCTGCGATGACGGGAATCTTTACCCGCTGAAGTATTTGCGCCACTAACGAAAAGCTCCCTACCTGCAAGGTGATGTCATCACTCAAGAACATCCCCCGATGGCCACCGGCTTCTATCCCCTGCGCGATAATTACATCAGCACCCCGGGCTTCCAGCCAGAGTGCCTCTTTCACCGTTGTGGCAGAGGACATTACCGTGGCGCCCCAGGACTTGACCCGCTGTAGTAAGGCTGCGTCAGGCAAGCCGAAATGGAAGCT